>Ga0179593_1735702_pt1 | contig 13656 bp, 21 predicted proteins | sample CZODoug2_1_08_16_FD_185931 | JGI IMG/M metagenome (GOLD analysis project Ga0179593, IMG submission 185931) | Vadose zone soil fungal communities from Angelo Coast Range Reserve, California, USA - CZODoug2_1_08_16fungal (PacBio error correction) | ecosystem: Environmental > Terrestrial > Soil >... | reverse complement strand
TTTCTTTCCGTGCCATGTCCAGGGCCGTCTCTATTTATTCTTTCTGTCTTCCCGACGACGAAATGGTATCACTTCCTTTCTTTCTCCTGCGTTGTGGGAGGGGGCGCACGCGAGCTGGGGATTTTTTTTTTCCTTATTCCGGAGGGACACAAATGTTTTCATGATTGCCTCCTTTCGCGGTTTTTTTTCTATCCCTTCGGCTGGATTGTCCCCCTCTCGTGGGCCGAGAAGTACAGGATTATCCACTGTCTTTTCTTTCGCCCGTTACTGAGCCGGAGACGCGATATGGCGTATGTTTGTCTTTCTTTTTTTCGTCGACGCGCGCCAGAGTGTGTTGTTTTTTATGCTGGCGCCGAATTTTGTATCGCATCTTTACCCTTCCGCCGGATGCGTGGTTACGCCGTTTTTCCTTTTCCTTTTTTTTGCCGGTCCAAGGCGCACACACCCTTAATGTTTTTTTTTCTTTAGCGTTTGCTTATGGAGATCAGCGTTCACTCTTTCTTTTTCCCCCCCCCCTCGGTAGGTGGCTTTGAGGCTGTCTTCTTTTTTTTTCCCACTGTTGCAAGGAACTTAGAGAAAATTATCCCTTTCCCCCCCTCTCTTCTTTGGTAGGTTTGTGACCTCGTACTCCGATAACTTTTTCTTTCCGCGATGACAATACAATAGCGCCTACTCCTTTTTCTTTAGCCCTCCAACCTTTCTGTCTCCCCTTCTTTTCTTCCTTGGGGTATTGAAGAGTCACGACCTTTTTTCTTTTTTTTTCCTTTCGCCCTTGCCGCACAGAAGTTATCTCCCTTTTTTTTTTTCTTCCTGGGCTAAAGCCCGTTTTGGGGTCGCTTTTCTCTCCCCCTGAAAGCTTTGCTTTAGCCCTATTTTTTCCTGTCCGTCCACGTTGAGAGGAGCGTCGAGAGCGATTTCTTTCTCTTTCTCCTATTCTTGCAGATTAGGGTAAGGACGGACGTTTTTTTTGGGGGGGGTTTTTTCCTTTGTGCAGGACCTTTCCTATCTTGTATCTAGTGGTTGCATGCGACGCCTTCTAACCCTTTTTTCTTTTGTTTTGAATTGCGTTATGTGAGATTTCGTTTTTTTTTTCTTTCCAGCTCGAATCGAAAAGAAGCTTTTCTTCCTCTCCCTTTTCTTTCTCTATTGTTTTTATGTGATCCTCGCTATCCCCCATGAGTAGCCGAAAAATAGGCCCCCTTTTTTTTTTCAGTCGAAGGTAGCTCTAGTCCCCATCGTCCTTTTCCCCCAATGTCACGGACAGCCTCTCGCTCACTTTTTCTTGTCGCCCGCGCGCCTCCCCGTTCCCCGAAAGTAGTCTGTCTCCCCCCCAATTTTTTCCTGCAAAAGCGCGTCCCCCACTTTTCCGCTCTGCACCCAGCTCGGCGATCAAGCACTTTTGACCGTCTCCTTAAGTAGTCGCAGCAGCCACGTTTTTCTCTTTTTCTTTGAGTCGGAGCTTCTTCTTCCTATTGTTTTCCCCCCCTGCTTATCCCCATGGCACTCTTTCCCTCTTTTTCCTTATCCCGATAAATGCGGCGCACCTTTTTCCCCCAAGTAGGCTAAAGCCCTTTTTTTCCCCCAATTCGCTTTTTGTTTTGGACCCCTAGCCCCTCGGGGTGGAAGTAAACTTCTCCCCTTTTTTATCGAGTCGCGCTATGATTTTTTTTTTTTTTTCCTTTCAAATGCGGGATTTATCGGTAGAACTTTTCTTTTTCCCTTACTCTGTTTTTTAGGCATTTATTGCTTTTTTACCTTTTTGAGAAAACAAATTCTTCCCTCCCCCCCCGACGCTTTTGATGCGGCAAGTTCATCCGGATTATTCTTTTCCTCTTTTCCGGTCCAACGCAGGCAGGAAGCCTTCATTGTTTTGTTTCTCCTTCTGGGTTCTTACGTGACAACTTCTTTTCTCCACACTGAATCCGCTTTTCCCCCTCTCTTACAGTGAGAGATCGTACGCACTCTCATTATCGAGAGCCCGATCGACAACCCCTCCCCTTCTTTTCAGCTCCCCTTGCTATTCCTTTTTTCCGAATCTGGATAGAGAGCCACCGCTAAGTGTCCCCCTTTCTCCACCCCCATCTTTTTTCCCCGATTCCCCAGCCACTTTTCAAACATTTGTTGCCGCCCGTTTTCTTCCCCCCCCTCTCAATTACTGCCAGCTTTCCCCTTCCCCACGCGGCGGATACAAGCGCATCTCTTTTTCTTTGAAGCCGGGGGCTGCCTAGGCTTTTGTCGCAAGTTTCCTTACTTTTCCCCCAATTTCAGAGCCCATGCCGCTTCTCTCCCCTTTTCCCCACCAAGTCCAAGTAGCGCATTTTTTTCCCTGTACCTCCCCTTCAGTTTAGTTTCTTTCCCCTCTCAGGGCTCGTCCCGCGAGCCCTCTTTCTCACCATAAGTCGCCGAGTCCTCTTTTTCTTTCCTTCCGTAAGACAAACTTGGTCCGCAGCCCTTTCGATTCCTTACGTGCTTTTTTCCCCCCCTTTACCGGCAACAAACAAACGATAGTCTCTGTGCCTTTTCCCGCCTCGTGAATCACAGACGCAATTTTTTTGCAGGTGGGAAAACCTTTGAGCAAAACACTTTCCTCTAATCCCTTTTTTTTTGCATTCGCTGCCCTTCTCCCTCCTTGCCAGCGCGACAAATTCTTCCTTCCTTCTGTATTTCCGATAAAACCGCGAGTTTTCCTTTTTCCCAGCTGGCGCTGTGCTTGCACGACCCTTTTCCCAGGTCCCAAATTTGACGTTCCTTCCTCTTTTCCCTTTTAGTGCCGCCGTTGGGACCAGCACTTCCCTTCCTTTTTTTCCGTCCCGGTGTACGTGCCAGGAATCGGTGAGGAGCCAATTTTTTTTCTTTTCCTCGGTCAGAATGTCCGGGCAGCATGCGCTTTTTGTAGAAATAACTTCCCCGGTTCACGGTAAGGTGTGGTTCATCCCCCCCGAGTTGTCTCATCTTTTCTCCCTCTTTTCCGTTAAGAACGGCATCGTCGGGGTCCCCTCTTCTTCGCTCCAGCCTGCAAGTAGATTCAAGTGACCTTCAGTGAAACCATATCTGCCTATGTTTTTTTTTTTTCTGATCTGAAGCGCTACGCCCCGTGGCCCTTTCCTTTTCTTCGCAACTGAAGAAGAGATGTTAGTCAATTTCTGCCCAGTCGCAGCACAGCTCTTCCCCTACCTCTCAGCCCCAGCCGCGCTTTCTTTCCCCTCTCCCGATTGCAATGAGCATAATGCTCGCTGCTCTCTTCCACCCCCTCTGCCCCAAAGGCGCCATCTATCTCTTCCTCCTCCTTTTTTTGTGTTTTCTTTTTCGGCACTCCTTTCCTCAGAGCAAACTTTTTTTGGGCTCATTGCATAGCGGCGTTCGAAGGCGAACCCGGTTCTCTTTTTTTTTTTGAAGGTGGCGTTTCCTTCTGTGGGCTGCGGACTGTTTTTTTTTCTGCTGAGCAAGTTGCGCCGTCAGACCCTCGTTTTTTTTTCTCTCAGTGCCCCCCTCCCGATACTGCCCCTCTCTTGTTCCTTTAACAATTAGTTGTGAACCCTGATTTTCACTTTTCCTTTTTTTCTCGAATATAAAACGAATACCTTTTCCCCTTTTCTTTTCAACGCCAAAGGGGATACACTTTGTATCTTTTTCCCTTCCGTTTTCTCTCCGACTGGCTTTTTCCCTTTCGCCCTCGCTTGAATGGAGAATAGTGGCCGCCATTTTTCCCTTTTTTTTTGTGGACTCCTTTTTTTTCTACCCGATTCTGAACGTTCCTCCTTCTCATATTGAGATCGGTCCGCCATTTTTTTCCCCCTTTCCCCCAATAGCCTGGATTACGGGCGTTTTTTCCTTCTCGTTCCTCCCGAGGGGGCTCGTGGGAAGCCCAGCTCCCCTCTTTTTTTTTCCTTCCCCAATAGAGGTGTATGCGGACCCTTTTGCATTTTTTTCTCTTTCCTTGGATGTTGCTTTTCTCTCACATGAGATGGAGGAGCGACGCTGGACCCATTTTTTGGTGCAAAGGTGTACAACGCTTCGCTCTTTTCTTTGCGGCGGTGATGGAACGATCTTCCATTTTTCACGTTCCAGTCCCTACCCCTCCTGATTTGGGCGTTCGAAACGGCTGCTGGACCACCCTTTTTTTTTTTCCTTTCCCAGCAAGACTCAGGGCGAATGATTTTTTTCTTTTTCTTTCTTTAGCACAGGCGATCTCGAACAATTGCGTCTGTGATTTTACGCTTTCCTTCTTCCTTATCTGAAGGAGAATGCGCTGACTTTGACGTGTTTTTTTTTTTTCCGCGGCATGCGCGGCATTGGATCGCTTCTTTTTTTTTTTTCCTCGCCCGGCTTCCCGACACGAAAGTGGTGTATCACCCCCCCTTCTTGTTTTTTCCTGGTTTTTTCTTTTGGAGGACGCTCTGTTTTTTTTGATTCCCGGATTCCGGCGGGCACAAATTTTTTCCCCTGGGTGACGCATAGGGACGGCTATTGTTGGTGTCCCGGGATTCTTTCGCGACTGCTTTTTTCTCCCTCCGCCCCCAGCAGGTTCGGTAATCCCTTTTTTTTTCTGTGCTTTCTTTTTTTTTTTGATCTGGATAGCGATGAGGAGGACGCCGTTTTGTTTTTTTTTCCTCTTCACCTTCGCGAGATGCAGGCGTTTTCTTTTTTCTTGATGTCTTGTGCTCGCTTTCTTTTCCCTTTTGCTCCCACCCCCCCCCCAATGAAGGGCCGTCATGCCTCTTTGTGTTTTGTAGGGATCAGCGTCAAGATTCCGGCTCTTTCCTGCAAAAGCGCGTGGGCTGCGCTTTTTTCCGGAGTTGTTTTGCCCCCTCTTCCCTTTAGAGACATTTTTTTCCGAGGCCGAAGTTCGCGCCCCCCCCTGCTCTCTGTTTTGTTGACAGTTAGCGATAACCTTTCTCATTTCCCGCGAATGGACAACTCCCCCGCGAGACTCGATACCGCTGTCTCCTCTTCCAACCCCCCTCCCTATGGTTTGGATTAGTCACTCCTTCTCTTTTCCGACAGGTGTTTTGTTTGCGTGGGAGCCTTGGCCTTCTTTTTTTTCGGGAAGAGTGTCCTCAGGTTCTTTTCCCCTTCGGAGATAAAGCTCGACCCTTTTTTTCTTTTTTTTTAACTGGCGGGTTGAATTTATACCCCGACCGTCTTCTCTGTTTAGAGGGCGAGGTCCGCTCCCTTTTTTCTTCAGAGGCGGCCGAATTAGGTTTTTCTCCTCGGCGGGGAGGGGAAACTTCTTTTTTTTCGTGGGCCCCCCCCCCCAGTTCGGTCCTTCTTTCCCTCCGACCCGGCGGAGCATGGTGAGCGATTTTTCCCATTGGGTATTGTGAGCATTTCGGTTCTTTTTCTTCTATGGAGAAAGTCGATTCTTGGGAGACCCTTATCTTTTTATTAATTCCCCTTGCATTGTTTGTGGTTGTTCTTTTTTTCTCTCCTAGTCGACGAAGAAATGGCCCCTCGTTCTTCTTTAGTCAAATAGAGAAGAGCCTTCCCCAATGTCATTCCACCTCGCCACCTTTTTATTCCCGACGGAGACGAGACCGCATTCCCCGATCCAGCAGTCCCTTTTTCCCTCAATTCGCGTTCCCACGGAGTTCATTCCCCCTCCCTTCGAAGAAGGAGACCCCCTCCCCCCTCCCTCCCCTCGAACGACTCCCGTCAACGTCTTCTAACTTATACCAATGGTTTTTTTAGGTTCGGAGCTTCGCTCCCTTTTTTTTCCCCAACACGGGCTTTAGCCCCCTCATGCCGCCGAACCGGCCTCCCTTTACCGCACAACACACGTAGGCTTTCCATTTTCCCTACACGAAGGCAATCGGTTGTTGTATTTTTTTTTTTTTACTTTCGCCAAGCGGTATCGAGTCGACGCTATTGATTTGTCCCCCAGGACCCTCTTTTTTCGCAACTGGGTCATCGTACTCCTCGAACTTAGGCCTCTGTTGGGAGACTGTCCCTTTGCCCTTGGTGAGCAAACAAATCTTTCGCCCCTTCTTTATTTTTCCCTTTCCTTTACTTTCTGACGCTGATCTCCCTAATCCCCCCTCTTCCCCCTCGGCATGAAGACCTTAAGGTTTTCTTTTTTTCCCATAGGCAAGCCACCGTAAAATGAAAACGGCGTTTTCTTGTTTCCTCCTTTTGCGATTCTTTCTCAGAGTCGTCCATCATTTTTTTCCCCGCGGTCCTCCGCCACCCCTTACCGCTGGATGCGGCCTTTTCGAATCGGATCGTCTTTTCTCCTTTTTTCCCCTGAGTTGTTTTCTCATGCATAATGAAAACATTTGTGCCCTCCCCTTTCCCCCCCCTCCAATCCGCAAGCGCGCGTCGCCTCCGGCGGATAAAGCGCATCTCCCCCCTTCAGAATTCCCTTTCAAGCTTTTGCTTCTTCTTCCACGGAATCCATTTCCTCCACACTGCTTTTATCCTCCACAAACAACGTCCCGTTCACGCGCATTTTTTTTCCCCTTCTATTCCCTCTTCCAGCAGGTGGTCATCTTTTTTTTTTTTTCCCCTTCGCTTCCGCCCTCCCCTTTGGCAGCAAATCATTTCGCCTCGTTCTTTTTGTTCTTCCCCTCCACCACTTTGTCCAGCCTTTTTTTTCCGAGTATGCGGACTTTTTTCCCCCCCCCAGCAGCTCGCTGTTTTTTTTTTGTGTTGGGGGGGAGATAGCTCTTTCTTCTGAATCAACAGGCGGCACACTTTCCTCCCTCTCTTTAACGTTGGCAACCTTGTCCTCCCCCCCTCAGGTTTCCCCTCCTTCCTCGACTCTTTACTATTTCTTCCCTTTTCGAAAAGAATAGATAAGCCATAACCGACAGCGCCCCCTTTCCCTCCCCTCAGAACCCTCCTTTCGCCACGTCCCACTGTTTTATGAGAAACGCAGGCTGGTTTTTCTTCTGGTGCTTGCCCCCACTCTTTCCGTTGCACATTTTTCTCCCACGAACGCTCATACCGCTCCCTTTTAAAGTTTAGCCGTCGTCTTTTCACTGAACGCAGGGTTTTTTTAACGTGAGAATCTTTTTCCAATGTAGCCCTTACTTCCTCCCTTCCCTCGCGTTCCTCGGGCCCAGCTCTGCCTTCCCTTTACGATACTCCCTTCCCCTCCCCGACGGCAATCCTCCTGAAAAGCGTGCGCCATCTTTTATCCCTTGCGTTTCCCCTAGTCCTTCCCAGGTTTACCTCTCGTTAATTAATTCGCCCACACTTCCTCCCCTTTGCCAATAAAGTGTGTTCACACCTTTCTTATCGCCGAAACGGCGAGGGGGCTTCCCTTACGAACGCCCCTTCTGCTACCTTTCTTCCGGCGCAAATTGCGCAGCCTTCTGTTTCTCTTTCTTCCAATTCCCCCGAAGAAGGAAAACGCCCCTTCTGACCCTTTTGTGGTTTTTCTTTTGTCCTTCCGAAAGAAGCGATGAATTTGTCCTCCCCCTTGCCTGTACAACTCCACCTTTTAGGCGCCATATCTTCTTTTCTCGGTTGTTGTGAGTCTTTTTTTTTTTTGAGAATGAACCGTGTGGAGTTCCTTTTTTTTCCTTCTCGCGGAGTTCGCCCTTTCCCTGCTGACCCTTTTTTTATAGTTTCCGCTTTCCTTCGGTGGGCTGACGAGTAGCAGAACTAAAAATAGTTCTTCTCCAATTTCTCCCCCATTCCTTAGTGAGCCCCCCCCCCCCCGATGCAGATAATCACTTCGCCGATTAGGAGATCCCCCCCACCTTGGCCCCCCCACTGATTGGAACTTTTCATCTACTTTTCTGAATTCTCCCAAACTTCCCGTTGTCGACGAGTGACCCGTTCCTCCCACGCAAAGGGGCTCTTCTGGGCGCAAGAGGTGCTCTTCCCCCCCCTTCCTTCCCTTTGCCTCTTCGCATTATTCTCGGATCGCTGTTTTCCTTTCCCGACCTGCGGACCGCTTTCTTTTCGCCTAGGGCCGAAATTGTCCCTCTTTATGCTACGCACTCTCCTCGTGGAGGCCGTGCTGTTCCTTCCCTTCCCTTTCACAAATTTCTCGTTGAAATTGTTTTATGCAATGGCTACCCCCATTTTTTTTTCCTTTGACATAGAACAGCGCCTTTCCCGTGCATGGCGTTTAGTCCCTCCTCGGTGTATGAGGACTTCCACCTAAGGAGGCGGCTTCATTTCTCTATGGACAGGTTCTACAGTACGCGACCTCTATGAGATGGAGGCTTTTTTCGTAGCGCCCTCGTTTTCGCAAATCTGCTGATGAGGACTCTCCTAGAATTGATCTTTTTCACGTTTTGTAATCCCTTCCACGCGCTATTGCCGGGTTTCACATTTCTAATTCTTAAGTCCTTCTCAACTTGCGGATGGACCCCCTCCCTCTTCATTCGGGAGCGACGTTCTTTTTCAATGATTTGCTGCACTTTTCGTGCTCTGCGTACTTCTCTCTCCGACCAACTGCGGGAATATCTTTTTCATAGGCGGCCATGAGACGACCTTCGCTGGAAGTTCTTTTTTCAAATCCGCGCTTTTCAGAGGTTTTCGGAATTGGATTCCTTTTGGCTAAAGAGCTTTCCCCCCTGAATTCTCTTTTTTATTCCGTCCTAATTTTCTCCGCCGGCGGGGGGAGTGATCCCCTGAGAGCAGCTGGCGGCCCTTTTTTGATACCGGATCCGGCTTCCTCCTCATTTTGATTTTTTAAGAGCCTGTTTTTTTTGCAGGGTTTGACTTTTGCGAGGACGATCCGATTCTCCTCTCGTTTTTCAATTCAACTGTTGGCGGAGGAGCTTTTTTTAGCGGGATTCTTTTTTCGGAGAAGTGTTTTTTTCTATAGCGCCTTTCCTTTCCAACTTCCGGCCTCTTTCCGTTTTACGTGTTAAAGAATGGGATGCCCCATGTCTTCAACAACTTTCCTTTTCGTAAATTCCCCCTCTCAGCGATCCTTCTGTAGATCAGCGTAAGATCCTTCTCCCCCCTCCCACACCGCTCTGCTTGTTCTTGAATATGGTCGGTCTTTCTTTCCGGAAATTCCTGCTCCCCTACAGAGGCCGAAAGTTTCTTGTAGTTCCTCTCGATCAAAATCCCTCCCCTTCCCTTCGAGAATGGACCCCTTAGAGCGACTCCGATTTGAGCTTTCCCTTTCCCACCGTCGTCTATTCTTACAAGCCCTTTTGGCTTCTTAGGCTTTTTGTCATATAATTTCTTTTTTTTTCGGTGAGCCCTTGGCGCCATACTTTTTTTCATTTCGGTTAGCTGATTTCCTCTTTTTAAGAAGGTGTCCGCCCTTGGTTTTTCCAACATGTCGGAGTCCAATGTCTTAACCATTGATTCTTTAGAAAAGCCCTTCAGCCTTTGCAGGAGCGGTCGCGGTGTTCCCCTTCTCGGCAGAGGGTGCCTTCTTTTTTTTCCTGGATTAGGGTTGTGGTAACGCTTTAGTCCCCCTTTGCAGAGACGGCTTGGATTCCCATCTGTTGCGGGCTTCAGGCGACTCCACTGCGCGAATGGTTCCAATTCTCTTCCGGTTCTTTTGGTCTTTTTTTGAGCATGTCGTGTTTCAGAGCACGGTGGAAAAACTTTTTCCCTTCGGCTTCTCTAGCTTTCGCTTTGGGGGTGTGAGAGAGTCGCCGCTTTCAAGCGGTTTTTTCTTCTGTGTCGAAGACCTTCTTCCATACCCCCCCCCCTTCCCCCTTTTCAGAACTCGTCCCTTCCCTTTTTCGTCGAAGTCGCCGAATCCCGAAGAAACGCCCACCCCAGCCCGATGTCCCTTTTCCCCGACCAGCCGCTCCTTTTTTCCCCTAATCGGACCGCCTTTTCCCAAATCGGACGAGACTTTCCCTTCACGTTAATTGTTTCTTCTTCGAAGACACCGCCTTTTTCCTTTTCCTATAAATGGCTTTCCTGGGGGGTTTCTTCCTAACCCTTCCCACAAACTTTCTCTCAAATGTTTCCCCCCCTCCAACCGAAATTATTTTCCCAAGGGCGAAACGCCCTCTTTCAGATCCTTTCTTTTGACTACCTTTTTTCCCCCTCTTTTCTTGTCTTGGGACGCGGTGATTTTTTTCTTGGTGAAGGTAACTAGCCCCCCTTTCCTTCGAGTTCGCGCTCTCGTCTCTTTAATTTGTCCTCCAAAGGCGGGATTTCTTCTTTGTAATCGACGACATTTTCTCCCGGTAGGCCCTCTGTCTATAAGGGCGTGAAGTCCTTCTCCAACTCCCCAATTATAAAAGCTCGCCCGCTTTTGTGAGTCCACGTGATACGGTACTTTTTTTCTCCCAGAAGCCCCCTGGATAAGTTCTCCGCTTTAATTTTGGTTTTTTCTCTTGTGGACCTGCATCCTTCCTACTTCTTCTAACGTAAACACTGAACTTAGGCCGTAAACCACTGAACCTTGGGCCCTGTTCCCCTTTCTCCCTTCGTCGACAGCACAGCGCGCCCCCTCTAAGACCGCTCCGACCACACCTTCCCCTTTTTCCGTAAGCGAAAACGCGTTTTTTTTCTATTTTTTTTCCACCCAGGTTTCCCCCTCTCTGGATACGGACAAAACCCCCTTTCCTTTATGAGTCACCCCCCATTTGTGCAAGAAGGTTTTTTTTCTCCTCTTCCCCCCTAAATCGACAGGCTGTCCCCCCCCAGCCGGCGGTACCTTTTTTTTCCTTTCTGATCACAATACGGTTTTTTTCTTTAGCCGGGGCCGTCTTTAAGCCCGCCCCTGACATCCAATCCGCACGCCCCCGTTTCATTCTTTTTTTCTCCCCCCCGTCCACTCGACGTCTTTCTGAACAGAGGAAGCAACTTAATTTTTCCTTCTTTTTTCGTGCTCGCCCGTCCTTCTTTGGCACAGCACATTTCCTTCGTCTTGCTGGCACCGTCGCACTCCTCTTTTTTTTCCCCCCCTTGTCCGCCGTGTTTTTCCCGCACAGTCGCGGCGTCTCGTTCCCCTTCCCCCAAAGATTTAGCATTTTCCCCCCCACTCAACCGATCTCTTTTCTGACCTTTTTTCTTTTTTCTCGCTTCCTTGCGACAAAAGAGCTTTCCCCTTTTTCCCCGCGTCAGCTCCGCCCTTCTTTTTTTTACTTCTCCCCGCCCCTTCCCAAATGCGCCTCTCCCTCCCCCCTCCTAATGACACTTTCAGCAGGCTGGACCAGCTTACCTCCCCCCCTCGTTTTTTCCTGTTGACCAGGAAACCTCCTCCTCCCGCGACTGTTGTGAAAGTTTTTTTTTTCCGTCCCCCCTGTGCTGTAGTGGGAAGAATGTCCCTTTTACTCGGTAGGGAGACCCTTTTTTCCCAGCGTTACGAATGTCCGGGCCTCTCGCTCTCAAAGTCCCGTCCTTTTTTTGATGTCCCCCTTTTCCCCCCCCTCGTGCGCCATCATCCCCTTTTGTTGCACAGGAGACCACGTCATTTCCCCCTTCCCCCCCGTGATTGTTTCTCAAGTTTCATCCCAAGCACTCCCCCTCAGTGCCAATTCAGTTTGTCTGAACCATATCGCCGAATCGGCCGCTTTCTTCTTAATTCCCGAACGACATTTTCCCTTTTTGCAGGCAGCAACGTGCGTCCCGTCCAACAGTCTCTTCCCACTGCCCCTACCGGCTTTCTTCCTCATTTCAGCCTTCCCGCCGTTTCCTCCTTGCTTCCAATGATCCTCATTCGTCCGCCCCCCTTTCATTCTCGTCCCAAAAGGCGTTCCCCTACGGTTGTTTTGAGGAGTGTCTCCTTTTTTTCTGAGAATGACCTTGTTGTATTTTCCTTCTGAGGATCATTGCCTTTTTTTCCTCGAAAATAAGAGGGACCTTTTTTCTCTTGATCTTTCCTTTTGATTCCTTGATTTTTTTTTTTTGTATGAGCAGACATTATCCTCTTTGCGGCGTCAGAAATTTTCCCCTTTGTCGGTAGAGAGGCCATCTTTTCTCGTCTTCTCGGCCTCCCCATTAGTGTGAAACACCCTTTTTTCCTCTACTGAAGTGATTTTCCCACGCATAAAGGGGACCTGTTCTTGATTATACATATTTGCCAGCGGTGATGGACCTTCCTCCCTGGGCCGAGGGAATTTTCTTTCTTCCTCTTTCTAGCTGGACAGTACCTTTTCCTCTCCTCGCGGCGAATATGGCGACCTTTTTTCCTGCAAGTAACGATTCTCTTAATCTTTTATTATGTTGTTTTCCCGCGGCTAACTTTTCCCTTTCTTGACTGGGGCGTGTTGTTCAAGGAATGCATATTTCTTTTCTTCAAGCCCCCTCTCCGCTGGTAAAGTCCTTCTGTGCTTCCACCACAAAAGCTGTTCTTTTTTTTTTTTTCAGTCGGAGGAGGAGCACTTTTTTTTCGGCTTGATCCCTCCACCATGAGATGTCTCTTTCTTTCCAAGGTAGCGAACCTCCCCCTTTTTACAACTGAGCGACCTTTTTTTTGTTCCCTATCCCACCCTCAGGCAGCGGCTTCTCGTTTTCCTTTTTCCCATTCGCCCCGTCGACTGTGAGTTAGAAACGGCTTTCTGATCATTTTTTTTCGACCTGCTACGGCGAATGATTTTGCCTTTTTACGGAGAGGGACTGTGATTCTGATGGAGAGCGCCCTTTGCCGAGTTTTTTTTCATCGCCGGCCATTGAGCCCTCTCCCTTCCCGTGGACGTGGTCCAATCCGCGAGTTGTTTGTCCTGAATTTTCCTTCTTCCGGGTGCGGGCTCCAGGTCCTAGGCTTCCCTACACCTTTTTTCCTTCCTGAAATAGATTCACCTAACTTGTGTTTTTTTTTCGCGACGCGCTGTTTTTCGAGGTGGGTGGATACCTGTAGGGACCGCATTTTTTTGGTTGCATGATCCCCGGGGATGACTTTGCCGAGAGGTTTTTATGCTTCTGACGTTTCTTTTTCCGGGTGGCTCCTTCCTCTTTCTGCAAAAGGCCGCCTTGTAGGTACCTTTGCCTTTTTGTTGGTCGGATTTTTGCGGATGTTCCCTCTGGGGATGGCTTTTTTTTCCTATCCCGCCGGAGCAGTTTCTCTTTTCCCGTTGAGACAGAAGAAATGGTCTTCGTCTCACAAAAACAAATGAAGGGCCTTTCACTTCCCCCTTGTACTCCTCCTATTCAGGATGAAATTGCCGCGCCCCTCCCCCTCTCGTGGGATGAGCGTTGCTTCCCTTTTTTTTCGTGTTTTGATAAACCCCTCCCCTCCTTACCCTATAGGAAGATTTTCTTGATGTCGTTCGATGTGCCCCCTACCCTCTGGACTGAAAATTTCCCTCTGGACACCTTCCCTCGAATACGATACGCCCCGTTTCACCTGTCTATGTCTCACCGTCCCCCATGATTGTCTTGAATCTGCAATAAGTGTTGTGTTTGAAGGTTCTCTTCCTGATTCCTGTTCAGGAGAGGAAAGTCTCCCCTTTTTTACCTGGAAGTTTTGGGGGACTCCCCGCTAGAAAACATTGCCCTCATTTTTATCGGTTTTTTTAGAAACCTGGCGGGTGCTCGATCTTCCCCTTTTTTTTCTTGCGAGGAGGCGCGGTTCTTTTTTGGGGGGGGAATTATTATGAACTTCCCGGGTTCCCTCTTGTATCCTTTCTGGGGACAATTTTGCCTTTTTTTTTTTTCCAAATCGTGTCCGTTTCTTCCTTAGCACGACCTTTTTCTTGCGGTGAAATTGGTTACTCTTCGCGGAGCGATTTTTTTTCCTTTCGAAGTCGGCCCCTTTTTTCCCCTCCTCTGTCCTATGCT
>Ga0179593_1355399_pt1 | contig 13656 bp, 21 predicted proteins | sample CZODoug2_1_08_16_FD_185931 | JGI IMG/M metagenome (GOLD analysis project Ga0179593, IMG submission 185931) | Vadose zone soil fungal communities from Angelo Coast Range Reserve, California, USA - CZODoug2_1_08_16fungal (PacBio error correction) | ecosystem: Environmental > Terrestrial > Soil >... | reverse complement strand
TCCTCAGACTACCCCCCCTTCTTTTAAACTCTCCTTGTTTTTCGTACAGTTTTTCGTCATCCCTGAAAACACAGCAGAGTTTCCTCTTTATAAAGGAGGATCATTTCCGCCCACTATTACCGATATTTCTCGCATTTTTCCCCCCCTCCATTCCAAGATGAGCGTTTTTTACCTTGTCTTCCCCCCCACCTCCTTCTGCGTGCACGTGAAAAGGAACTGTGGAACCTTTCCTCTCCTCCCAGTTTTTTTTCCAAAGTCTCCGTGTCAAAACAGCCCCCCCTCTGCACCTTGCGTACAGTGGGCTTTTTCTACCTGTTTACCCTTGCTTGGGATGTTTTTTCTTGCTGCAGGTTGACTAACTCAAGGAGCTTGGAGTCCCCCCATCCGAAACAAATGACCCCAAACCCTCGTCTCTGTTTTTCCACCTACTTTCTTTTCCCCCAAGATTCTCCGTCCTGTAATATTGTACCTACGATGAATGCCCACGGCATTTCCTATCTTTGCATTTCTCTGGGCTCTTTACATTGACCTTCTGTATTGTTCATATCATTTCCCAGTCGTGACAAAAGGACTGGGGTGTTTCTGCTCCGCCAACAGTACACTGCCTGGGGACGCTACCACTTTCTTGTTTTTCACTGGGCCTGGGCAACTTTTTTTCCCTATGCCTGTCCTTATTCCGCCCCCCCCTGTCCTTTTTCCCTGGTCTTCCTTGACTACCGGCCAGTCCCATTGCGTCCGTACAGTCAATCAAAGCCCTCTTGCCTCCCCATGTTGTTTTCCTTGTTTTTTCGGTTTCTGTTTGGGCTGGGGCCCTCCTTTCCCTTGCGCTTTGGCGCGCAAACTTATTTTTCTTATTTTTTTAGGATCTTCGGCATTTTTGGCCTTTTTTCACACGTTTGTGCGTGCCACCCCCCATTTTCCCAGTCCGGTTGTTAAAACACCATTTTCCATGAAACCTTTTTTCTGGACCTTCCGCCACTTCTTTTTTCTCCCCTTCAGATTTGCCTCCTGTTTCAACCCCTTTTGAGAAACTGGACGTGTCTTTTTTTTTTTCTTTTGTTCCCCCCGTTCATTGGAAGAGTTTGGGGCATTCTCTTCCTGTGCGCTTTTTTATGTTTCTTTTTCCTTTTTGATTTTTCCCCCTTTGCATTCTGGCGTATTATCACAATCTTTTTTTTTGTTTTTTCCTGGATCCCCTGTCCGTAGAACTGCCCTGCTTTTTCCTTTGTCGATTTTTTCTTTCCCTCAAGGGCCTGGTGAAACCCTACCTCCTGCCTTGGACACGTCAGACCATGTTCCCCCCCTCTTCCTCGTCCTTCTTGACAATTTCCTTTTACTTTCCGGATTAACCCCCCAGGTTCAGGTGTTTCGAATGCGATCTGGCCTGGTCCCCATTCCTTTTCGGCGTTGTTTAATGACGTTCTTCTAAGTCCCCTTCCCCCTGTTTCCTCCTTGACTGTTATTCCTGTATGATTCTCCCACTGTTACCGTTAGACTTCATTTTCCCTTCGCCCTTTTTCCCCCCTTCATCCCCCCCTTTCATTCATGTCCTTTTTCCGTCCCAACCCTCTTCCCCCCCAATACTGGAAGCCCCTCCTCCTCTCTCATGCACCTTGTTGTCCCTTTTGCTTTCCTTTTGAACATCGTCCGGTTTTGCGTTGTACGCTTCCCAATCTTTTATCACGAAACACGCCGGCTGCTTTTCTATAATTTGAGGTTGGCAGCTCAGGCTTGCTCTTTTTTTCTCCTGTGTTTACAACCAAGAATGGGATTTTTCTTTCCCCTTCTTTTGGGCGGCCACTTGGCCCACTTCGTTGGCAGTTGCCCTGCTCTTATTTTCTTTTGCATTCCAAAAAGCGTTCTTCTGGCACTCACATTACTTCATTCCGATTCGTGTCCTCCCCCCCTTCCTTTGGTTTCATTGGCGCCTCCTGGTCGCTTTTTATTCCCCTTGAAAATATACGTGGGTGCCACTACTGGCGCTTCAATTCATTTCTTCTTCCTTGAACTCTTCCTTGGTCCTTGAAGGTTTACCCTGTTGCAGCTGCCGTCGACGAATCGCACATCGTGGAAGACGTTCCGGAATCTTTTTTTTTTCCCCCAGGGTCTCCCTTTTTTGTACTTCTCGACCCATTTCTTCTTCGCCGCCATGACGTCTGTCGACGCCGTTTCCCCTGTTTTTTCCCCTCGGCTCGTTCTTATCATTGGCAAAGGTTCTCGGTTTTTTCGGCCTCCCATCGCAACCACAACACATATAGGGTCATGCATGTGCCCTTTTCGCCTTCCAATCCCTGCCTCTTTTTGTTTCTCCTTTTCTACTTTGATGACCTGTCCCCAAAACTGCTTTTTTCTGTGTGTCCCCTCTCAAAGGCCAACCCCTTTGTGTTGTTATATGTACGGACCATGATTTAATGATGCTCCCTTTTTGCGCACCTGTCCCTGAGGTTTTTTTGTCTAATCGCCCTCTCCAATAGCGTGAAAATCCTTGCCCCTGCCGGGCCCTTTTTTCGTAAGTTTTTCTTTTTTCCTCCCAGCCGCCCCCTCCACCTTTTTTCAATAGTGCTTTCTGTTTGTTCCCTCCCAACGTTTTTTTTTCCCAAAACCCCGGAATTGGCAACCAATGTCCCCCCGTCGTACATCACCGTCATTTTGAAACTTTCCCTTTCAATCCCCCTTTTGGATGTTAGGGATTTTTTTCCCCCCCCAGCTTGCCATGCCAAGGCGTCATCTTCTTTGCCCCCTTGACACGTTCCTTTGGCCCTCTTTTTGACACCAGTCCCCCTTTTCTTCCCCCCCCTCACCCTTCTCGCCATCTTTCGTTCAGCGCGGCAAATTGGCGTGGTTCATCTATTTCTTTCCTCCTGTTGTTTTTTTTCCCTCCAGTCTTGCCCTTTGATTTCCCTTTTTTCCTCTGGACAGATGCGAGACAGCTTTTTTCTTCTTCCTTTTTCTTGGCCCACTTACGCGGCACTGAGAAAGGTCGGGAGATAGTTTTGTCCATTGTCCCGGCGTACGATTCTGTTTTTTTCTTGGTTCCCCTCGACTTCTCGACCTTTTTGAATGACGTTTCAATTCCTTCCCTTCGGCTAACGCGGGGACAGTTTTACCCCTCTTTCTAAGTGGCTTGTAAAACGTGTAGGAAGGCATGTTCCGTTCCCCGACTGCGCCCCCAACTTGGCCCTTTTTTTCCGATGTCCGGGTTGATTTCCTCTTTTCGTGGCGCGCATATAGTGAGTCGTGGGCGAGGGCTTCCTACAAGTTTGATCTTCGCCCTTTTTTCAAATCCCACTTTGGTCCCCCCATGTTTTTGGCGCCACTTTCCTCCCCTTTTCAGTCCCTTCCAGTTCTCCCCCTTCACAAAACAAATTGACTTTATCGTGTCCCAATTGCCCTGCCCATTTTCCCTCTCTTTTTATTTTTGTCTTTCCTGTCCGTGGCTCATCCTTCTTTGCCCTATAGGAACCGCTAATTTTTTCCTTTCCTTTTGCACAACATTCCTCACCAAAAGATCCTGGCGCGATTATTGTCGAGTATTCCTCCCAGGTCTCCCCTTGGTTGCGTTTTTTTTTTCGCGTCCCCCGGGTCCTCCAATCAGGTTACTTCTCCCTTTCAAAGCTTCCCCCCACGCTATTTTTCCTGAAAATTCGTTCCACGATCGGATCTTGATGATTCACTGATGCGGGACGTGTGGCCCCTTGTTCTTTCCAATTCCTTCCATTTCCTGACTCCCGCGATGCCTTCTGTGTTTCCCTTTTGGAATCGTTTGAATTTCGCCTGAGAGGCTCCTTCGTGAAAAATTGCGCCATTCCAGCCCCCTTCAGTATTCCCCCCATCCTCCCCCGATTTCCTTTTCCCTTCCCCCTAGCTCCGGAGCTGTTTTTGTTTCCCCTGCGTTATCCTCTAGCCCACGGGGGGGTGAGTGTTGATTAACTCGCTTTCCCCAACTTCCCGACGTTCACTAGCCTTCCGTGGTTTCTTGACTGCCCCAACGCGTTTTTTTTTTTCCTTTTTCGCTCCGTTTCGGCCGTGTTTCGTGGGCGGCCCGGGTTTGCTGGTCCGTACCTCGCTTGCTTTGTTTTTTTCCCTTTGGACCCTTGGCTACTCGGCCTTTTACTTTCGTTTTTCTCCAAATCCCGCCGGATCACTTGAGGTGGCTGAACCAACCCTAGGGAACATTTTTCCCCCCCACGTCTTCCTCCCGACTGGTGGCTCCATTAGTCTTGCATATTTTTCATTCGCCCCTGCCACCTTTCCCTGGCCCCCCTTTTTTTTTGCAGATCCTTTGATTTTCACCTACCACTACGAAGGCTCTGTCTTTTTTGACGGTGTCCGGCGTCTTATTGTTACGTTGGCGGTTCCCACAGCCACTTTCCTTTTCCGATGTCCTCGCGGTGTCATTGACCCACGCCTTTCCAACGATTTTAACTGGAAGAATGTATAGTAGTTCCATAACATCCCCCCGTGGCCCCACCTTCCCCCCAAGCGTCTTCCCGTAACTCTGCACGCTTCATTTTTACCGACGTTTTTTTTTTTTTTACCACTACCCGTCGTTCACCCCACTTTGATACAGGTTCGGGCGCCAAATAATTCTGGCGTCCATAATTTGATGGGTGCCGGGGTTTTTTTCCTTTCTCAACCAATTTTTTGGTCAGGTGTTTCTGTCCCCCCCTTGTCCTGGGTTGTCGGCAATCGCCCTGGTCCCAGTGTTTTTTCGTCCATCTCATCAAGAATCACGGTTAGGGGAGGGTCTGTCGTTTGCCAACACCTTCGTTTTTCCTTCACCCACCCCTCTATTTTGAGTGTCTTTTTGTTGTTTCCCTTGAATGCGGACTTCTCTTTCTGGCGGTCGTAGTTATCTATTTCCTTTTTCTTGTCTGTAGGCTTTCGGTACTGCCCACGGGGCCCTTTTTAAAACACCCCCCCCTTTCTGTTTGCCGTCTTTTTCCTTTTTCTTTTGCTGCATTGGGCTTTTCTTTTTTTTCGTATGGGCGTGAAATAACCTCCTCATTCGCGAATGTTCCTTATAGGGAGTGAGATTCGTGTTTGTCCTTTTTCCTCTTTGTCCCCCTCTTCCTTCGATCTTCTTCCACCCCCATCGTTTTTTTCCACCCTCTTCTTTTCATTTTTTTTCTTCTTGGGACTCCCCCATTTATTAAACCAGTGGATTAATACACGCTGCCCATCCCTCTTTTTCTTCCCCCCTCTCTAGAAACCCCTTTTCGCTGGTAACCATCCCTCCTCTCTTTGGCTCGAGGGACCCCCTTCGTCTGGTATTAGTTTATAACTTTCTTATTCCACGTCCCCCCCCCTCTCCGGGTTTTTTTTTTATTACCTTTATGGCCTCTTCCGGGTTTTAACTCTTTTCCCCATGCCCCTCTTTCTGTTATTATGCTAAAAGATTAGAAACGCGGTCCGCGTTTTCAGTGTCGACGCACCCCGGTCCTGGGCCTTTTCAGCCTTGTTTTTCGTCTTCTTCCCCTTTCTGAACCGTCACCCCCAGGCCGGCTTAGTGGGGCAATGGTGCGGATCCCCATTTGTTCCCTTTCTTATTTCGAAGCCCCTTTTTTTTTGCGTTGACGTTAGCGTCTCTGTTCGCACCATGTTTTTCTTTTTTTTTGCGGGATACCCGATTGCTTCCTCGGCGATTTTTTCTTTTTACTGTGATTTACGTCCTTGTCGAGGTGATCCCTCCTTGTTTGACCCGGCCACTGTACTTAAATGGCTGGAATGAGTTTTTCTTCTTTTTTGTTTTCTCCCAACCACTTCACCCCCCCCAAAGTGACTCTCACTTGTTTGTATTGAACGGACTCCAGGCTTTTTTCCCCCCCCTTCTCCAGGTCGACGAAGTACCAGTCGGTCTTCGATTAGTCTCCCTTCTTTTCTTATCAGGTTTTTTCCTTTGTTAGTGTTTTGCCCTTCGGGATTTTCACTCTTTTTCTTCCTTTCTTTGAACCACGTCCCAAGCTTCTGACTCGGTATATTTGGACACCGTGAACATGGTTACCCAACATTTTTTCCCCCCCTCCCCCCCGTGTATGCTTTTATTTTTTCCTATCTTTATAGCCTCCTTTGCAAATCGAGGTTCCCACCTCCTACCCGCTGTTCAGGGGACCCCGGCGACAATGTCTCCTTTCTCACCGTATTCCAATCTTTCCCCCTTTTGACTTCCCCCATGGTTTTTTTTTTCCTTCCTGTCCCAGCTTACCGGCGGTGGGGCGTCACTGAACCGGTGAGTTTTCTTTTTCCCCACTCTTTTTCTGCCCCCCGGGTCTTTTCCCCTAGACCAACTTTCTTGGTCGACACAAAGTTGAATTCATCCCCAACCCTTTTTCCTAAGTTGCCTCTTCTACAAAGGTTTTGGCTTGAGCGGATGGTTCTGTTTGATCCCCTCCACCCTTCCCTTGGCAGTTCAACTGTCGTATTGCTCAAACCGCTTTCTCGTTCTCGCGTTATCCCCTTTTTTTTTCTTTACTCTAATACTTGTTTGAGACCGAGATTTCTTTTGGTCGTTCCTTTGTCCACTTTCGTTGAGCCACTTTTCCTCCATGTCTTTCCTTTGCTGACTAACACCAGTACAAAATCGATCAAGCCCCTTGCTTTTTCGCTTGTGTTTCTTTTTCACAATGGTTTGTTCCCCTGCCTTCGTGGGGTGGTGTTGCCACCCTTTTCTTTCTTTCTTTTCCCCCTTTTTTTGACCAGGATAAAGGCTGTGCGTGTCCCCACTTGGGGTTTTTCCCCATGAACCCTTCGTGTTTCTTTGGGCTTCGTCCCCGGACTGGGCACCCACAAATTGTGGGATTTTCACATTGCTTTTTTTTTTTGTAGACTTTTTTCTCTTTTCACTGGGCTGCGGGCTTGAGTGGGCGTTTCTTACCGTAGAAATCACATCGTCCAAATTTTCGTGTGACCCCCTACTTGTCCCCATTAATTTCTCTCCTCTCTTCGACTTTCCTTACCGGGGTTTTCGGGGTCTTTCCCTTTTCGTCCCCGACCTCCTGGTCTCCTCCGGGGGATTTTCACTGGCTATCTCTTTTTTCACCTTCATTGTAGTTCGCCGGTTCACCAGTTCCCCTTAGTTCTTTCGCCGGATTGCCGTAAATCTGCCCAGAACCTTTTTTCTTCCTTTTCTTCCTCCCCTTTTTCATGTTGTGAACACGCCTTCTCTTTTTTTCCTCCCCTTTTTTATTACTGTCGGCATTGCGAACCCACCCGGGGAAAAGCTATTCTCCTTCCCATTGCCGGCCACTTTTTTCCCCCCCTCCCTCTTTGCCTCGTTCCCTCCTTTTGTCCCCCCTTCTGTGTAGTCCCCGATTCCTTCTTCCCTCCCTTTTAATTCCCCGACCAGAACATGATTAACCAGATTTACCCCTCCTGTCCCCCCTAATTTTCGTTTTTCCCCCAACCCCCCAAATTACGAAGTTTCAGTTTGGGACGTTTTGCACCCTCTTCTTTTTTCCGTTTCAGACGACGTTTCCCTTTGGAAATTCCCGTCTTTCCGTAGTTTCTCGAGCATGTCACCCCCCCCCCTCCCACTGCGTGACGCGTCTGGATCTTACGCACTTTACCTGCTGCTTCATTAGATTTGTCCCCAACTTTCACTGCTCCATCCCTCCCTGCCTTTTTCAGTTCTTGAACACCCCTGGCATTTTCTTTTGGGCTGGCCGCTGCCCACCCTGTCCTTTCTCCCTTTGCATATCTATCCCTCCCTGGGGTTTTACACCCACTCCCTTGACCTTGGTTTTCTCCTGCATTGGTATTACCCCTTACTTGGGAACGCCCAGCTGATTGCGCCTTGCTTTTTCTTCACGTGTTTCCCGTCCGTAGTTTTGGGCGTCCCTACTCCAAACTGAAATGGATTCTTGTTTTTTTCACCGCCACCTTTTCTTTTGCAAGCTCTTTTTTTTTTTGGTCCCTATGTCATGCCACCGCCTTCTTCTGTTGCTGGCATCGGCGTTATTGAAGAACGCCATGCCACAGGGGGCTTTTGTCCCTTCCCCCCCCCCCCATGGCCAACCCCAAACAGTCAAATCCGCCTGTTTTTTACCGACAGCCTTTCATTTTTTTTTTTTTCCCCCGTTATTCCAAGTTGGGGACCTTTTTCACCGCCCGTTTTTTCGCACAACTGGTGCAGCTTCTCAGCCCTGCTCCGTGAATACCGACCATGCATCCTCTCTCCGCTTTCCCCTTCCTCCCAGCCTCTTCCACTCCAGTTGTTGTCCCACGGTTTTTTCTGGTTCTCTCGATCCGCCTCCCATGAGTTTTTATTGCGTTGAGTCGGCCCTTTTGGTCCCTCTTTTCCTCAACCCCCCCCCCCTCTCCTGTCCCCCCCGACGAACCCCCTTTTTTTCTTTTTACAACCCTTTTGTGCTTTTGTATTACAGTTCAGAAAAGTGTTTTAGTTTGCGGTTATTCAAAACCCTGTTCGCCCCCCCTTTTTCCCGTCGGTATTCTTTTCATCCCTGGTCAGGGTCCCTTCTTAATTTTTGTTTCTCCGGGTTCGTTTTGGTTTTTGTTAGGAAGTTTCAACATTTTGTTCTGCTTTCTTTCCCTGTTCCTTTCCCCCCTTCCTGCGATTCATTATTTGCCACGTAGATAGAGGTTTGGTGTTCAATCAGGGCCCCCCCCCTGGAAATCCACGTTCGTTTGTCCCCCCACCGCTAACCCCCCCGTGACCTTCCCTACACCTTTGCCTAACGTTGTATTTATTTTTCCCTATCTCTGTCAGTACCTCTTTTTCCCCCCCCCTTTTTCGTTGTCGGTTGTTGATTTATTTCCCTCTCCTGGATCAGGCTTTGGCTTTGTCTCGTTTTCATGTTCCCAAAGGGTTTTCTGCCCCTTTTTTCCCCTTTCCTTTCTGGTGCTTTTATACCCGCCTTACGTTAGACTCATTTTGTCTGCACTGAACCCCCCCTCATAAAGGGTTCTGTTGTCCACCCCTTCCCCCAACACTTCCCCGCCGTAACGTCCCTCTACCTCTTTTTTTATTCTTGCCCCTTTTTCTCCGTTTGTCTTCCTTTCTTTGTGGAGTGGACAGCTGCGTGCAGCAAACGCCTTCCCTTTTAGCAAGCCTTCTACTTGCTGACTGTTCGCACACAAATTTTTTTTTGCGCGTCTCCCTTGACGTTTGTGGTCCCTGGTCGGTTGTAGTCCACGTTTTCGATTGGACTAACCTTCGTGGTTCCCTGGTCTTTTTCTTTTTAGCTTTTGGGCACCGAAATCTTCCCTCCTGGTTGGGGCGTGGAGCCATTTTGTTCTTTTTCCCGCCATCTTGGTCCCCCGTCGTTATTCGGTTTTTTTCGGATCTGCTTACTATGTCCTTGGACCGAGGGGCCACTACGGCCTGTGCGCTTTCCTCCCCCCTCTCTCCAGGAATTCAGTTATCTAATAGACGTTTATCTTTGTCCCCTTACTCGATCTGACCGCATTTGTTGTGTCGTAGGAGTTTGGTTTATTTTGCTATACTTCGCCGTCCCCCAAGGCTTGGGGTTTCGCCCCCTCTCAACCAATTTTTTTCTCCCATTTTTTTTCGGTTGTCTGTTTAGAGTTTGCTTAGTTTTGCGGCATTCGTCATTTTCTTTTTTCTTTTCCTTTTCAACCTGTTGTCGAGCGTCCCTCCCTCCCCCTCGCATCAAATGAGTTTATTTTCTTCCTTGTTTGGGACCCTAATCAAGATCGGAGTTCTTTCTTTCTGAGTCCCCATCCCTGACATTTTTAGTGGTTTGACAGGGCCGTAAGTTGGCAACCCCCTGGTTTTTTATTCCGCCTTCCGTCTGTTTGTTACTTTAACCCAGAGTCTCAAGAAGCTGATCCTCCTCTAGTCCCTCTGTGATTCTGCTCTACTTTGTGTTCCCCTTTCCTTCACTGCCCCCTCCCATCGCGACCCCATCCCCAGCCCAATGGAAATGTTGGTTTTTTTTTTTTTGGGCCTTTTCTCCCCTGGACCCCCGACGAATTCCAAAACGCCCTTTTCCTCCTCATCGCATGGTTTTTTTTTTTTTTTGCATACTTGGGCGTCTTCCCGTTTTTTCGATGGTTTGCAATTTCCCAATCTAGGAGCGCGTACGTCCCTCCCCTTTCCCACCGCATTTTCATAAGGGCTTTTTTTTTTCCACCCATTGACGAGTTTTTTTCTGGCGAACGCCAATCCCCGCTTTCTTGCGTTCCCGGATTTGTCCCTCCCTCGTCTTTCCTCTACGGTTCGGTGTTGGAGATGTTGACCGGATTTACCTTCCTTGATGGGCGTCTTTGTGCTTTGCTGTTCGTCGGGCAATGCTGAGGTTGCGGCCGCGATTGTTTTCCCGTCCCCTGGCGTTTCCCCCTATTGTTGTTTTGAAAGGCTGGTTGCAAAAAGTTTTCCCTCGTTTGGTCCCCCCCTGGTTCCCAATTGCCGCTTTTTCAATTCCTTTTCCTCGTACATCGGGGGATTTTTTAATTGGGTGTTCTTTTCCTGAACCCTCTTCCCTTCCTTCCTTTCCTGGCCGTTGAAGACCACTTCGTTGGGGGTTTGTCGGCTCTTCGACTTGGCCCGTCTTTTGAAGATTTTCGCTGCTTTTTCGCGTCGGTACTGGACGTCCTTTACTGCTACTTCTGAACACCTTTTTTGTTCCGGCTTTTTACAAAGCCTTTGAACTTTTTGGTCCCTGTCGCTCCTACCTGTCTTTTTCCCCCTTTTCTCCCTATTCTGACCCCGACTATTTCCTTTCTTTCTCTTTCCATTTCCCCCTTTCACATTAATTTGTTTCTTTTGGGATTGGGGCTTGTTTTAGATACACTTTTTCTATCCTCCGGCGCGGAATGCAACTTTTTTCCACTCGAAAATTTTGCAGTCCCTTTTTTTTCCTCTCTTACCGCCCCAGTGGCGTCCTGGTTAGTAGAGGACTTGACTTTTTGTTCCCGGTCCCTGAAAGCGTCCTGCTTTTGGCAAGCTTTTCCCCCATTTTCTAATTGTATCCAGCTTTCCTTTGCGTTATCGCTTTCTTCAGATTTTTTCTTTAAAAGTGCGCCAATTTGACACTGGTCCCCGCCCCCGGTTTCGACGCCTTTTTTCTTTCTTGCGCCTATGGATCCCTTTTGTTCCTTTTTCCCCCTTTCCCCCGCAGTTCTACAAAGGGAGACATTGGCCAAATAGCTTTCAAGGGCGCCCCCCGGTCTCGCCTCGCCGCCCACCCATTTTCCCACATCTCTTCGGTTCCAGGCTGGGGTTTGTATCTCCTTCCCCTTTTTCTCTAGTCAGCATAGTTTGTGGCTGTTCCTAGATTTACTTACAGGCGGACGGATAACCCCTGCTGTATCCTGGGCAATATGCCTCTTTCCCCCCAAAACTCTTGTTCCCTGCGTTTGTCTTAGTGGGACGCGTTTATTTGCCGTCCCCTTTTTTTGTTTTATTTTTGTTCCCAGACGCCCTGATTCCAAGGTATTTTGAGTTTCCAATATCCCGGGGAATTCACGTCCCTTGGGTGTTTTTTGAACAGTTTTTTTTCCATTCGCAAACCAACTTTCACCCGGTTCCTTCTCCCCTTGGTCGGACTATCCCTTAAGAAATTCCCTACCTTGGCAACTCTGTCAGATTCCCAAGGATTGTCAATATCCGAGGTCATTATTCTCCATCTTGTTAGACGTTTTTCCTCCCCCCTTTGTTATCTTTGTTAACTCACCTTCTTTCTTTTGCAAATTTTTTTATGTATGGAGGTTGATTTTTTGTCCCCCTAACTTCTTGCAACAGAGTTAAGGACTCCTCAGTGGCATATCATCAAAAGGCTTTAGACAAACGGTGCTCTTCATTCTTTGGGTCCCCTGACCCGGTACGTTTCACAGGGTTGATCCAGGGTTGAATACTGGCCTTCGCCTAATTCTGGGCCGCACATTTTTCTTGCCGTGTTTAAACCCGTTTTTCAGTTTTTTGTGTCCCCCTTCTCTCCCCTTTTTTCAATCGTTTACAAGGACTTTTTCTTTATTTCTCAATCCGAATTTCACGGCGTTTTTTTTTCGGCTCATTCCTTTTTCTTCCCCACCAAAACCCCGTTGGTTCAGTGGACCAGTTGACGAGGTTTTTCCGCTGCTTTGCCCTTTGAATCTGGGCTTGTGGATTGCATGGACACGTTCATGTGTTTCTTTTTAAATTTTTCTTGTAAGTTCTTTTGCTTACCCCCTGCCCCCAACCGTTTGGCGGAGTCCCATTTGCGCCTGTACTTCTTTTGCGCTTGGCGCCCCCAGATTTCTTTGGGAATGTATGAGCATACCCGCTCTTCCAGCTCCTGCCAACGCCCGTGATTTTTTCAGGTCCGAGGTTCTTGCTTTGTCCGAAGAATTCATCTGCATCAGTTTTCCCCCCTATTTTCTTCGTTTTTCGTTCTTGTTGGCATGCCAATCGGGGTGCAACCCCCCCTTTTTTCTCACTGCAATCCCGTTGTAAGTATATCCCCCCCCCTGGCCCTGCTCCCCCAACAACTTACCTCTTGCTTCTATGCCCTGGGCGGTCTGTCTTGTTTCACCGTTCTTTTGCAGCGGATAGCCCCCAGCGTCCGGAGGGTGGGCTGACCTTTCCCCCGCCGGGTGTGGGGCGTTTGTTTTCACGTTACCATACAGCTCGCTTGTACAATCTTTATCCTGTTAGATCCTTTTTCCGCTTCCGGGGTCAGGATATTCCGACACTGTACGCCGTTTTGTTTTTTAGTGATGGGTTTCGTTGATGTCGTTCACTCAAGTTATTGTGCACCACCCTCGGCTGACTTCCCAGGCCTTTTCACGTCTTTGATTTGGTTTCCCTGGTGTTAGGCAGTTAGAGCCCCTCTGTTTACGACCATTATTTTGTAGGATTGCCCCGAATGATGTCCGCCGAATTTTTGGTAATCCTCCTTTTTTCCGCGTTACTCTTTTCTCACCCTCTAGTTTTTTTTTCTTGTGCCTCAATGGCTGTTCTAACGTTGTCTTGTGTTGACCCAAGTACAGCCAAAGGTGATACCTTCCTTTTCTGTTGATTGCCGGTTCTCCCAGTAGGACCAATCCTCCCATCAATGTGACCCATTTATGTGGTTTTCAGGAGGTGCGGGTAATCCCTCTTTATGCTACCTTGACTTGAACTTTCCGTTTTCCCTCCCTGTCTCTCTGGCCCCCCCCCAGAGACGTTTTCAGTTCCCCAGCGCAAAGGTTTCATGTTGTAAACGAAAACCTTTTTACTTACCCCCCCGCACTCCCGTGGCTTCTTCGGGGTCTACTTTGTGACCTTCCATGCTGGTTTCCTTGGATTGAAACGTCACCTTACGATGTTCCCGGTTTTATGGCTGCCCGCGCATGGCATCCAAGTGTATTTAAGTCCTCAATAGAATTGGTCCCCACAAGCAGCTTCTTTTTTCCCTTTCCGGCCCTCTCCACGCCGGGGTTGCATTCTTGTGTTAGTTATTGTCCTCGTAACCCGGGAGTTGCTTTCCTTTCCCCGCCTTTGAATACTTTAACAAGAAAGCTCAACGTCTCTGGTGCCAGAAAAAAGTGCTCATCCCACCCCCCCCATTTGTGTCCCCACGAGAATATAACTGAGTGATGTTAGGCGGTTTATGCTTGTCCCCCCCCGTCTCCATTCCCTTCACCCCCCGGTTTCCCAAACGTTGAGTGTCCTCATCGTTTATATTCTTTTCCCCCTTCACGTGGGTTGTTGGGGAT
>Ga0179593_1324804_pt1 | contig 13656 bp, 15 predicted proteins | sample CZODoug2_1_08_16_FD_185931 | JGI IMG/M metagenome (GOLD analysis project Ga0179593, IMG submission 185931) | Vadose zone soil fungal communities from Angelo Coast Range Reserve, California, USA - CZODoug2_1_08_16fungal (PacBio error correction) | ecosystem: Environmental > Terrestrial > Soil >... | reverse complement strand
TTTTCCCAAAACTAAGTGTTGGAGCTCTGGGGCAGACTTTTCCCTCTCCTTTTTTTCGACGATGTAGCTCTATTCAGGCTGTCCTGCCAGATCCTACGGCATGCCTCTCAAGAAGCTTGGGGTTTTTCCGTTCTCGGGAGCACTTTCTACATATCGAGCTTCCGTTTTTTTCTGGTTTCTTCGCTACACTCTGAAGTCAACGCGTGTTCCTCTCTGTTTAAGTTTTGTTCCACTTTGCACAATCCCTTTTTAGACGCCCCCGAGCGTCGGGGACAGAGAAGTCGATCAGAAGCCGATTGTGGTAGATAGAGTTCGTGTCCACTGTCCCCTCCTCTTTCTAATGTTCCGTTTTTCCTTAAATTCAGAATTAGTTTACAAGGGCTGAGAATGGTGTCCCTGGTTTGCCTGTTTTTTCCCCTTTGTCGTGGAAGAGTCCCCCACAGTTTTCCCTGATTGGTCCTCTCAAATCGTATAGAAGACTCTTACTTATCCCCCCACTGTGAGCGTCCTCTTCGTGCTTCGTCCTTTTTTCTTCTTAGGGATAACGGTTGATGCAGATTTCGCGATGCTTTCTTCGTTGGCCTAGTTTTCCTGACAGCCCAGTTTCTTTTCCCGAGGTAGTTTACGATTCCCCTTATTTGACGAGCCCCGCCCCTGACATGCTGCGAAGCCTTTTTTCTTTTCTAAATTCCTTTGCGATCCGAGCGCACTCTAGGAGAGAGGAATCGGGTTAGTACGTCGTACTTGCTCGGACAGGAAAGGCGTATGTATCAAGAGTCGGAGACCATAGACCCCCTTTCTTTCGAGACCGGCTGACTTCCCCTGAAATTTCTCTGGTATCGAAGGCTTCGGTGTAGTAATAGAGCATTTTCCTGGAATCTTCTCCCTTCTCCCTACCCCTGAAGAGCCTCTTCCTTTTCATAGAACATGTGGGCCTCCGTGCTCTTTCTCCCCCCCCCCCCTTTGTTGAGTCTGAAACGAGGGTTCCGACTTTCCTCCTGGTCCCCCTATTTTTCGACCGAACGCCCTTGTTTCCTCATTTTTGTTTCGTCACTGATGCGTTTCCCCCACTGTCCACGTCCGGAGCCCTTGCCTCACTTAGGTTCTTCTTTTCTCTGTTGACTATAAGCTTGCGCACTAGCGCTGCTTCGTTGCCGGAGGTCCGCTCCATTATGTTCAGACCGTTCAGCGTATCCCTATCCCGTATGGGGCAGCCGAGATACTCTTCTCCCACCGCTTCCTTGCCTGCACCTGCTCCCATAGACTCTCGTGCCCCCACCCTAGTGGGCAGACCTTGTCGGTTATTTAGTGTGTGGCCGCATCCGTCGGGCGTTCCCCCGCCGCCCTTTTAAGGACCTCCTCTTGCGATTCCGTTTGAAAGACGAACGCCCGTCCAAATCCCCCTTCCTTCCTCACCCTTTTCCACAGGTCTTTCGACGCGTCGGTAAGTGCCGGCTGTTTACAGCCTCGTTAGGAGGGTATCTTGACGGGCCCTAGCTCCTTGACGACAGAGTTAACAGGTCGGGCGAGGTCTTACCGTCGACTGCGAGAGAACACGATTGAGAGGATTTTCAGAACTACTCCCCCTTTCTGTGTCCCCCCATACCCGTGGTGTTGAAACCTTGGACTCGCCTCCCCTCATCATTTCACCTTCCGATACGTTCCCCCCTTCCGCCCGCGACGGGGCTTCAACATTTTGCGAATCGCCCGGCTATGACTCGCAATTTCCTTCCCTCCTATGATACCCCCCCCTGTCCATGGGTCCCCGCGTCGTTCCCCTTCCCCCCTGGGCTGGACCCCATACCTTACGCGATTCGGTTCACTGCTTCAGACAAGCGTTCCCACTTTTGTTGCAGTTCATGTTTTTTAATTAGGGTATTACCCCGTCCATGTTCTCCCCAACTGCTTGCTAACGATCTTACTTGTTTATTCCCCGATCTCTTTTAGTCGAAATGAAATTTTGGCCTAGTCAACCTCGCTTTTGGCGACTATTTGACCAAGTGGCTTTCCACTGTCGTTCTCTGCAAATTGGGAATTATTTTTTTGGAAGTAGTTTTCTTCCCACCCCGTTTTTCTATCCCCCCAAGATGGATTTGGTGTGCCCACCCTTACCCTAACCCCCACTGGCGGCCCTACAATTTCAGCCGACGGCTTGAACAGTCCTAACGATCGTCTTCCGCTTCCCCCCTTCTCGACCTTCTGACGTCGCTCTGCGTTACAACTCGCCGCTGTCTACGGTCAGCGCTGGACTATCATCCCCCCGTTCCCTCCGACCTCCCATGGGCACATCCCAATTTTGGCCGAGGTGTCCGGAGTCGGCTGGAGCCCGTGCTACTTCGTCGATCCCCAATCGTTTTCCCCGGTCGCTAGCTCCAGGGGGATGGTGTTTTTTGCGACAGGCAGTCCTTTCACAAGCCTTCTACCTGGTGCCACTACTCTCTTTTGTTGCGTCTCCTATTATCGCCATATCTGACCTCGTTGTCAGTCTCAAGAGGAGACCGGGGGTCCTTCTTTTCACGCGCCCCCTGGTCCATTTACGTCTCTCTCATCGTCTTTCTACAAAGGTTGGATCTTATTGAGCGCGGAGCACGGCGTCTGAAGGATGCGCAATTTTTCGAGGGTTCCTCCTTTTTTGCTTGGTTCTTTTCAGTGGCAGTGAGGGTGAGAAGTGCGGGACTTGATTGCTTTTTTTTCCCTTTTCTTTCTGCGCACACCCCTATTTCCCCAGTAGGCTCCCTTTGATACAACCAATTTGAGGGAATATCTGAATACTCTTTCCCTTTTGATCGAGTAGTATTAGCTTGCAGCCCCCTCCCTGACTCCCTCCTTTTTCCTACCCTTTTTTGTTGTTTAGAGATAGGCATTCTTCTTGCTCCTTTTTAATCCGACCTGAATTTTTCGCGGTCCTCCTGTCCAACGGTGATTAGACCCGCTTCGAGAATAATTGTCTGAGAAGGAGTCCAGCAGAATTGCACCCCCACGTCCTCCTTGCACTTCGCCCTCATGTCCCGCTCACTTCCTCCAAGAGACAGCTTATTCCAGTTCCTCTGTATGGTTCTTCTTTCTTCCGCCTGGGCCACTCTTGCAGAGGCTCCTACCGGGGATTCGAGGCGTGGACCTTACGTCGGTGGGACCTACCCCCAACGTCCTGAGGATTCGGCTCCGGACGACCAGCACGGGTCGTTTAAGCGTCCCTTCCGTTCCTGGCTCGCTTCGAGACTTTCTTTTAAGACTTTTTGTTTAATTGTGAGATCGTTGTTCGGAACCCCCAAGGCAACTTGTGAACGCTAGCATTCGCCTTTTTTCTCTTCTCGGTTTCCTTCTAGAGAGACCTCCTCGACCCCGGCGACACCTTTTTTGGTCCGCTCCCTTTGCTTTCTTTTTTCTCTTTTTTCATTCTCCGTCCCCTCCCTCTGAAGCCCCCCAGCCAAGCGTCGTCTTCCTGCCTTGGCTGCCCCTTTTCACCTTCCCGACGGACTTTTCGGGTGTCCGCTCTTTTTCGGTGCCCTGGGGCGCGCCTGCGTTGAGTTCCGTTTTCCCCTGTTTGTCCGTGAGGACCTCAGTTTGCCAACTCACTGGGCTCTTCCCCCCTGCTGACCGTTTTGTGTGCCCTGTAGGCAATGCCCCGGTCTTCCGGCCCTAGTTCGACCGCTCCTCGAGTCTTCTTCCTTGGTGGTTCCCCCTCATGCCACGGATGTGTTGTTCCTCACCAACATATCGGGAATTACCTGACTAGGGCACTCTTCTTCCCCCGGAGTAATGCCCCTTTCGTATTTTTTCCACCGACTCCCCAACAGTTTGCTGTCTCCCCGAGTTTTGAAGTTACGCTCCCTTCGCAATTATTGGATCGTTAGTAGACGAGCAAGCTCTACAGGCGATCTTACCGCTTTTCGAACATATGGTGAATGCGACTCCTGGTTGACAGGTTGCATCTTGACGAGGACAGATCCCAACTGGGAAGACACATCTCATGAATATTATTTCCCTAACCCAGGGTAAGCTTTTTGCGCTGATGCTTGCGTTTTCACAAGGTACCCCCCCCCCCCCCTCGTCATTTCTACATCCCTTTTTTAACGTGTCGAGTGAAGCCGAGCTTATGAAGACACGCAGAGAAATTCCCTTTCCACAGTACCCTTTTCTATACCCCATAAAAGGGCACAAGAAAGAGAAAATGATTTTTGATCCTATCCAATAATATGCTAAGGATTTGCGAAATGGCAGTTTGACCTTCTTTTGCCCCCCACGTGTGCGGTTTAGCCAGGTTGTATCACCTTTACAACGCCCCGCGAGAGTTTTTTACCACTCCCGCTCTTTTCTCCCCAGATACGGCGACAGCGGAATTCTCTAACCTTTCAGTTCTGCCCGGCCCACTAGTGGGATGTGAAGATGAAGCGCTTCCTTTCCCTTCGGGCTACCTGTTTCGGAGGCCTTTGATCCGTCTTCCTGTGCATTCCTTCGGGCTGACGGTATGAGATTCCCTCTGTCAGGCCCCTGTGGCAGTACGATTTCGATTTGTTCAAGCTTATTCCCCCATTAAGCCTCGCACCTCCGTCTTGCAATGTCTCGACAAGTTTAGTCCCTTTCTTTCTTCTTCCTTGCATGCTGAAAACTTTCTGAGGGTGTTGTTAGAGGATAGGAGGTTCCAGATAGATTTTTCATGATCTATTTTCCCCCGTATTTTTAGGTCGTTCTAAACTTTTCTTTTAAGCAGACATAAGCAAAAAAGTTAGATTTAGATATGAGTTTTTTCCATTCCTCTTATTATATCAAAGGCTTTTCCAGGCAAGGTCTCCTTCCTCCTATGGTCGGCAAAGTACCAGTTCGATGAAAGTTCCCCCCCCTTTGCTTTACCGGCATCCATCTTTTTCCCCCAAGCCCATGAAGCTGCGCTCTCAGCTCTCTTCGGAGGACCAGTCAACAGCGTTTCCGCTCCTCCTGTCTCCACGCGGCCTATTCTACACGTTGTGGGCCATGAGGATTCTCGAGGCCACTCAATATTTTTCCCCCTAACCTGATCGCTCATGTCTTGGTGGGAGTATTTCTCTTTCTATACTGTCTTTTTCTGCCTGGCCCGTTTTTAGGGACGTCTCTTCCCCTTGTTCGGTCAAGCTCTTGAGTCATTCCCTCCCCTTTTTCATCGATCAATTGGAGCAACTGCCCTCGATGTCCGGCGCCTGGGCCGTATCCCATTTCTTCCTCTTTTTCCCAGTTCTTTGTCTAAGACTCGACTGCAGTGACTCTCGTGAACTACTCAACGGAGGCTCATTGCCAGAAAATTGCCTGTCATGGCCCTGTCTCCCCTCGTTCTGGCTTTCCTTCCTGACAGGAAACAATTCCGTTGTCGCCGTCTGTGCCCAACTGGGAAACCCCTGGCGTTATTGCCCACTTTGAACTTCACCACGATCGTCATCCGGCTGTTTCTTTTTGCTCAAAACCTCACCGCTGCGATTGACTGCGCATCTCGGCCTCCCATCCTTCAGCGATCTTGCGCGTGCGGCCCCCTTTCGAGTCTAAGTCACCTCCCACTTGAAGGGGTCGTGCCCAATTCTGATATGCTCGCTTTTTATGTCTACATAGAGTCGCCAGCCGCGAGATGACCGTGCACGTTTTCCCAACTTCTTCTTCCTCCTCTTTTTTTTTGAGAGTTTGTTGACATGTTCCCTTACTCTGATTGAGGTATTTTCGACCCCGATGGCTCCTGCAGGATTCTTTCGTCCTTTTTCCAAGGGACCGGCCCCTCCCTAGTCCTTCTTTCTATGTCGTTTAGCTCGGCGAGGCTGCCGATCGATTTCCTCCGGTCCTTGTTGCTCTCTTATTCTCTTTTCAACGAGTTCTTTAAGAGGGTTTCTTTGCCAATAGCCCAGCCGCGTGCGTCTGTCCCTTATTGATCCCCTTCTCGGCCGACCGTTTGGTCGTCTGTGCTGTCGCAGACCTCCATCTAGGATTTTTCCTGTCGTCAAGGCCGATTCCGCTTGTTCGAAGGCACCCTTTCTGCAGGTTGGCCCAGTGGCTTGAACTGGAGGTTCTCAGGAGGCGTGCGGCAGTCCCCGTATTTTTTCCTTTCGAGGTCTTTTATTTCTACATTCCCTTTTTTTTTCTCCTCTATTGGACAGCTCTTGTATTATCCCTGGAGACCCTTATCGGTGGGCCTTCTTCACGTTGAGTTCGGATTTTTTCTCAAACTTCTCTTGGCCTTTTTTCTCTTTCGCCGCTCGGGGGAGCGTGACAGAAGGAGGGAAGGGCGAGTCGCCCCAGAGAGCCATCACCTTCCGCTTTTTTTGCCCCCCTCCCCCGTTACTCTCTGTGCTCCCGATGCATTAGCTCCTTCCATCGCTTTCGGGCTTACGGAGCGGCAAGTGCTGACGTTTTTTTTCCGGCTCCTCCCCCCCTCATTTTAGCTCGGCATCGTTTCTAGCTCGGGGCCTAACGTCTCTTTGGATTGGTCTCGACGGGTTCTTGTTCCTTCCATCTCCTCATTCCTAGAGCCTCTTGTGCGGCTAGCACGTCTACATAATACGAGCAGATCCTTAATGTGATTTTGGGGTCTCGTCCCCCCTTTTTGCCGCCTCCACGCTGTGCCTGAGCTGATTCGTCCGGCCCAATAGTCCGAAAGGCCCCGCTTTTTTTCTCGCCCCTTTTTTCGAACCCTTCTCGTCCTGTACCCCGCCCTCCCGGTAGCCTGATTGGAGATGTTGACTCTCCTTTTTTGCCGCCCTTCCTATTTGCCTGGGGCGGTTCCACGGAATAAAGATGTAATACGCAGGAGTCATGCCCCGCCTCTCTGGGACGAGAGAGGAAGAGAATCAACCTCGAAAGTCCCTGACGCGCGTCGTTTCCCTCCAACCGTCGTTTTAAGTTTACCTTCCTTCGGTCGACGTTTCTCTGATTCGTAGCCTCTCACCCCGAATGCGGTTGTAAAGTCATTGAGTTTTTCGGGGTAAGCTTCTTCCTCGTTCTTCCTGTCTCCTTCCCCTCCCCCCGGAAAGCTTCCTTAGTTTGTTTTACTGGAGGAATTGATAGCGAGTTCAAGAGGTATAGGTCTTTTATCCTTTTTTAGGCACAGCTCTACGGGGAAAGAGCAACAGGGGCACCAGGTTCGAGGCCTCGTTTTTTTTTTCATGCTTATGCGCTCGCGTTTCCATTCTCTCTGCGGTGACCCTTTCCATAGAGAAATCTCTAGTGGCACCCCTTGGATGTTAATGTCCTCCTTTCCCGACTTTTTTACAGGGTTGAGAAATCCCCCGATCAAGTGACCCGTAGTCTATTGCAACAGTAGTTCATCTTCCGGATGAATCCTTTTGCCCCGTCTTTGCCCCGATAACCCTAGACTAACACGCGTATCGTGGAAGCAGCTCACCTTTTTTTTTTGGCCCCGATTTTTTTATTCCTAATATTCTGAGTGTTTTTTTTTCCCACCGATGGAGGTCCCCCACTGCTTGCTGATCAGGGATATAAAGCATGAGGGTATTACCTCCTAAGGAATAGAGATATTAGGATCTCCAGTTGACATTTGAGAAGCGCATGGGAAGAGGAGGGATTTTCAACATGGGGAAGGTGCCTACGTCGTCCCTAGCGCACTTTCCTTTGAGCTCCTTTGAGTTTGGCATTGCTCTCTTTCGAATACTCCGAACGGACCATCTCTCCCGGAGAGAAAGAAGAGAGGTGCCCTTTCCCTTTTCTCTCCCCTCGCCTGCGTTTTTTTTTTTGTGTCCAGACCCTATTAGCGACGTCCGGCTGGCTTAAAGTCGGGCTCGAATCCCTTTTCCCCAGGCTTTGCAAGGGAGCGATAACGAAACCCTTGGCCATATGCCGGTCGGATTCCTCCCTTTGGCTTTTCTTTCCAGATGGAAAGATCCTAGGGAGAGATGAACCGGGTTTTTTTGGGTCCATACTCGCAGAGAGTTCAGTCCATCAACACTCTCTGTAGACGTCTGATGAGGCGAGTAATGATCCCCTACGTCTGATGATTTGTCCGAAATTCGGCGATTCGGAGTGCCCGTTTTCAGTCCCCCTAGTTCAATATCCCCATGTATCTCGCAGACCGTGCATGGTCGAAAGCGTTCCGCTCTTTCTCTCAGGCCCCCCCCTTTGCACCAACACGCAAGGATCTGCCCAGAATGTTTTGCTGTTTGTTCTTTTTTCCCTCCCCCCCATTTCCCCTTTGTGTGGCGCCGTTCTCACTTAGGCGTGGCGATTTTTGGCGAATTCTTTTGAGAAAACCAGCGTCTTCTCCAGCGAGTCATTATTCCCTCTTGGGTACTCGCCCCCTGAATACGTCAGTTGCGAGCTTGATTCGTATAGATGAAGAAGAAGCGATATCTCTCTTTTCTCTCTTTTGTTTGGTTAGTCGTTATCGCTGGGCGTTTCGTCCTACCTCCCCCCCTCAATGGAGCGCTGCTGGCCTCCCCCATGGTCCTCTGCTCGCACGAACCCCGCGTGAGCCAGCGGTTTTAAAAAGCTTTCAAACGCGCTTCCCTTTTTCCTTCGGACCCCCTCCCCCTCACCGCTCAGGCGCTGACCAAGCAGACCTAACAGAGTGTTGGATTTTCCGTAGTTTTCTCTCTCATTCTTTCCCTGATTGTACTACGCAGTGTCGATTTCTTTCGATGCCGATTTGGTTACCTTCATCCTCCTCGGATCTTTCTCTTGCCTCCCCTCCCCTCCGAGTCGGGACTTCTCTGAATCTCTCAAGGTAAGCGTAGCTAGCAAGGAGGTGTTTCTTACTGTTGAATCAGTAGGACTAGTGCCTCTCACCGTGAAGGTTCACCTTCGCTCTCTTCCCCTTTCTTCTAATCAGCTCTGTCTAGGTTTCATCGCCACCTGGATCTATCGTTTCTCTCCTTACCTTACTTGAGCACTTCGGAACTGCTCTAATGTTGACGACTGCCTTTCAAGCGCTATATTTTTTTCCCTTCGCAAGCTGGACAGTACTCAGTTCGCATGAAGGGTTTTTCCAGCCTATAGAGTAGTGGCGCGAGCACCAGGCTTCTCCTCTTCTCATTGTACGGTTCTCTTTTTTCTTGAAAAACAGTGGCCAGTCCACCCGAGGCATATGCCTTTTCCAACGTTTGTCCCCCGTCGAAGTAGCGCACCTGACAGAGTTTTAAGCTCAAGCGCGTGTTAAAGCTCTACCTTGTAGACACTGCCCTTTGAAACCTATTGAAGTTGTTGTCGCTCCCTTATTCTGGGAAGCTAACACCTGTTTTTCTACGCGTTTTGGAGACCGCCCGCTTCATCACTCCAGCTGGCCGAGTCCAAAAACTCTCCCCTTCAAAACTCGCGTTTGATCCTGACTTCTGGACCTTTGATTCGCGGCTTTCTTTCCTACGCCCAGTGTCTCCCTTCTACAGAGGCCACAGGCGTCATAGAGAAGGACTTGTTCCTTTTCGGCGTTTCTCTTCTCCATTTTGGTCCCTCCCGTCCGATCTTGACGTCTGCTTCGGGAGAGGGGTGCACGATTGTTCTGGTCTTCTCTGCTTTTCAACCCCATTTCGGTCTACACCTTTCCCACTTCGATTCATCTCACTCAGCTTCTCCTCCGCGAGCACGCACGACCTGGTTCCTTATAGCGAGCCCCCCCCCATTTTTCCACTGTCCCCCCCCTCCCCTTAAATTCTTTGCGCGTTATGCACTTATAGCAGCGGAGCGGGGAATTTTGCTTTTGCCTTTTAGTCCCCTTTTCTTTGTCGCGGTCTGTCGGGTTCACCTCACTGCTTAAGTTGGAGTCTCCAATAAGGATTTTCTCTCCCCCGTTTCCTCGTCCACCGAGGTCCATACGACAAGTTTCCACCCCGCACCACTGGGCCCCGAGAAGGCGAACATTACAGTAGTTGTACTCGTGTGCGTTTTCTTTTTTCCTTCTTCCCCTCTCGTGGCTTTTTCTGCCTGGAATATGGCGGTACCTCCGGCCGTAACGTCGTATCTTTGCCTCCACTCCCCCTCTCTCCCTACCTTCTGGCCCACTTTCGCCGAACGTTTAGTAGCATGTTCGGCCGGATGCCAGTCGGAATGGGTTTTGGCGTTTCTTCTTACTTATGTTTTTGCCAGTGCAGTGCTCATCTTCGATGAAACTTTTTCTTAGTTAACACCGGTGAGAAGACCCGAGAGCATTCGATGCTTCTTCTTCTTTCGCTTCTCCTGTAGACCTCGAGGCACCACCTCTACGATGAGAGCTGCGCGAGATACGCCACCGTTGTTCTGAGCCCTCCTCCCCTTTATGGCCGTCCTTCCCCTTTTCGCTAAGAAATAGAGCGCGTCCCAGAGATCAAGTAGCTTGTAGCTCGCTCTCCCCTCTTCCTCCCGATTCCCTCTTGTCCCCGCGATTGTTGATGCCTTTGGCATAGAAAGCGATGGTTCTTGCATGATGTATTCCTCTTCCCACTCTCACTCCCCTGAACCTCTCTTTGCTGCTTTTCGTTCCGAAGCACGACGGAAAGAGCGAGTTCTAGAGTTAATTCACTCATTTTTTCTCCCTCTCCTCCTTCCCCTACTTGATTTTGACGTTTCTGTTGCTCTTACGCAAGCGCTGATAGAGAAGGTGATTTCGCATACGAGGACTCCATCGAGTTTCATTCTCGACTGACCGCCTCAACTATTTCTCCCCCTCCCGTCCTCCTCCTGGGACACTTTTTTTTCTTTCATGTTTTCACAATTTCGGATGGTGTACGTACTGACGACGAAAAAGTCCGAGATTGTTTTGGGGATAAAGTATACTTCTTCTCTTGCCTCTGCCCCTTGCCGTTCCCCCTCCGCCCTCGCTCCGGCTGTTTTGGTCGTAAACTCACCCGCGGAGGGTGCCTCCTTTTCCTGCATGAGAGCCACTTCCCGACTATAATCATAGCGTTTCCTGGACCGAGACTCATTGTGACAGCTCGACCTTCCCCCTTTCTCCGTCTTTTCTTTTCCCTTTTTCCCCCTATCCTGCAGGTGCTACATCGTTCGCCCAGCGCCCGCTCATGCTGACGCGACGGGCTTCAACTATATTATATTCCCTCCCGTTGTTGTGTTTATCGCCCTTTTGATCCGTGCTCCCTCTCTTTTTCTCCCGTCTTGTCCCTCCGAAAGATTTATCCTTCATTCTTCTGTATAGAAGATAATAAGGAGGAAGCTCCCTTTGAGAGGTCGTCCTGTCTCTCTTGCATGGTCCCTCCCCCCTTATAGAGTATCCTCTGATTTTATTGGTCCTTCTCTTCGAAGCAGTGGGAAGGAGGTGAGTGCGCCCTACACATTGGCTACGTTCTTGTTTTTTACCGTCCTTGACTTTCCCTTCCCTGAGACCCCCTCCCGAGGGTCCGTCAGTAGTGGTACGCCGCCATAAATCTTCGGACTGCCATTCGTCAAGGTCCGGCCAACGAACTTTTTCCCTTTCCCCCTAGTTTGTGTCCCCCCCCTGCTCTGGCCTGTCCTCATACCCGGTTTTTCGGGTTGGTCAGGTCTCGACTCCTTGCCCGATGTTCTAGTTCGTTTAGGCGCCCCACGTCCGATCGGGCAGCCCCCTTTCGTATTCTTCCCCCAGGCCTTCGTCAGGTGGGGTGTGGTCCCCCACGGGACGGTGTCGTCCGCTGGGTGTGAGTACGGTTTCGGTTGCTTGCCTTCCCTCTTCCTTCCGCCGTGGGCCGCAGTCGTCGGACAGACCAGGCCGACAAAGGGGAGAGTCGATTCGCCTGGTTCCTCCCCCTCCCGGCCCTTCTCTCCGCCGCGTCACGGTAGTCCCAGAATGCAAAGCTCCCTCTTAACTCAGGCCTTTGGCTCTAAGCTTTCCCTAGAATTTTGCCTGAGTTCTGCGCTCGGCATCGTCAGAAGCCATGTTGGACCGCTCAATGTTCGTGAGATCTTTTTTTCGTCCGGACGTTGCCGGTGGCTGTAACGCCGGGCCATTCCGTCGCTTTTTCTCGGCGTCCCCCCCTGAAGATTACCCCTTTTTCTCAGACGAGTTAATAATCGAACCTGTGTCTGGTCGCTTCCCCCCCCTGTGTTCGACGCCCTCCCCCCCCCGCGTTTCCTGTCGTCCGTGCTAGTCCGGCACCCTACTATGTCGCAAGAACTAAACGCACCTTTTTCTCTGACCGTTTCCCCCTCCTCTCCCCCTTTCGGCGCCCTACCTCCGGTCTAGATGGATGCGATCGTTGTACGATCGAGTTGACAAAGATGACTCGTAGCCTTCCGTAGGTCCCCGTTATCCACAGCTTCCCGAATCCGCCCACTCTCTTTTCTCTTTCATCCCTCTTCCACGTTCCCCCTTCTTCGGAATTTCGCTATTTCTTGAACCCCACGTGTTGGGCAGGTAGTCTTGATTCGTCTTTCGTACTTCTTTTACTCCCTCGCGTTTATACTCTCCTCTGGTAGGAAGACTGAGAATGAAGCGAACATCCCCCTTTTCTCCCCTTAAGACGCACCATTTCCCGTGCTCCCCGGCTATGAATTCAGAGGCGAAGGTCGGGAGATTTCCGGTGTCGCCTTTTCCTATACAATGCGGGGTAGACGAGACGATCGCTTGGTTTTATCGTGCCTTCCCTCCTCTTCCGTCTTTTCGCAAGCCCTTGTTCCCTCGGACATTAAAGAATAATCATAGTAAAATATGAGTGGCTGAGGCACTCAGTTCGGTCTCCCAGGTTTCTCCTTCTTCCTAGGGCTTTCCTAACTGGTCTTTCTTAAAAAGTATGGGCTTAAAGGAGGAAGATAGCAGTATTTGCACATTTTCTCTATAAGACGAGAGCCAAGCAGGCCCTGCCTCCTCATCCCCAATGGATGTTGAATTGTCAGAATTTTTTCTCCTTCCTGTCTTTTTACTCCTAGGAGGTTTACCACGTTCATGCAGTGTTTAAGGGATTACTATGTTTTTCTCCTAACCTCCCCCCCCCCCTAGGCCTCCCCCGTCTCCACGGACCTCGCATGACGGCCGACGACTACTTTCTTCTCTGCCCTGGTGAATTTGTTGACTTCTCCCTTCCGCCACCGTTCATCGTTCGGCTTCAGTGGAGTCCCTGCTCCTTCTACAAAGGCGGAACGAACCCCCTATACTCCTGCCGCGCCCTGCGACTCCCTCCTTCTCTTTCCATCCCGTCCTTTCCCTCTCGTTCCCTCTTTCACCGTAGCACGCGACAGATCGTCTTTCTAATTTGGTGTAGGATCTCCTCCCCCCGGTCTCCTCACTTTAATCATGCGGAACCCGCGACAAAAGGGTCAGTTCTCCGTCTCTTCGTCGAGTGTTTGTATTATATGAGCCCATATCAGTACCCCCTCTTTCCCCAATGGTTCGCGAGAGTCCTGGATGAATCACTAAGGAAAGGAACGCCTACGCCCCACCCTTCCGGCTTGCCTGTGGCTAAAGTGGGACTGCCCACTAAGTCGGCTGGTACCCCAGTCTTGCTTCGGATCTCGGTTTTACTTCAACAAGGGAAGGAGAAAAGAAGCGTGACGTCTTGCTGCCCCTCGGGTTCTTTTTTCTCCCTCTCAGAACTGCCAGGCCCGTCCGACTATATTAGTCGGTGGGCTTTTTCCCCTGTAGCCGTATCCGTGCATACGGTTGAGTTAGACTGGTGTCCGGACTCAGTCGTTGGGCTTTCGTTGCCGCTTATCCGCACACCCGCGTGTTTCTTCGTCTCGGTTTTATCGCCCCCTTTGAGGTCCTAGCTCATCCGCTACAGTGGCTTCTCG
>Ga0179593_1682877_pt1 | contig 13659 bp, 10 predicted proteins | sample CZODoug2_1_08_16_FD_185931 | JGI IMG/M metagenome (GOLD analysis project Ga0179593, IMG submission 185931) | Vadose zone soil fungal communities from Angelo Coast Range Reserve, California, USA - CZODoug2_1_08_16fungal (PacBio error correction) | ecosystem: Environmental > Terrestrial > Soil >... | reverse complement strand
GTTCGACGAGGTGTCTCTTGGGCTCTTTCCGGGCGCGCGCCCACCCTCTCTTTTTTGAGCCGCGAGCCCGAAACGCCGCCGGAAAAGGGCAAGACGTTGATCGTTCCAGGCGGTAAGTCAGATTGTGCGCCCTTCTTTTTCTTCCAAAAGCTACTCCTCCCCCTTCTTTTCGACTAGTAGATTTTTTCCCCCTGTTTCCTTGACGTCAGGCGAGGATAGCTTCCCCCTGGGTCTCGTGCTCGTGTCCTTTTTTGTCTTCTCGCCTATGCCCCTCTTTTTCGCACTTCCGGGAAGGTCTAAGGAAAGTGGTTTTGGCTCTTCCCTTTTTAGGGCCTCTCCTTCTGTGCGTCACCTAGTGCAGGAGCCCTGGAGGAGCGATTTACATCTTAACCCTCTCCCCCCTCCCCTCCCTATCCGCTAAGATGCTTTCGGGGCCATCGGCGAGGTTCGTAGGGAGGCGCCCCCCTCGCTTGCGCGTCTTCAGAGAGCCGGAGACTTGGTCCTCTTTCTCTTAGTAAAGATTTCTCCTCTCCGGTAGATGACATCACTTCAGCTACGAGGGGTTCTTCATGGCCCTGCCCTCGACTCCTCTCCGGGTCGTATGTTTCAACCTTTTCCCACTCGCGCGGCCCTAGAGCAGGTCTCGGTCTTTCACGGACGGGAGCTCGGCCTCGAGCAAATCCACTCCCCCACCGATTTTGATCCTTGGTACCCTCCTCACTTTCCTCGTTCAGAGTTTTTCCGCGACACTCTCCTCTTCACCTCGATCCATTGTATGGGACCTCCTCCTTTTCTGAATTATAGATCAGCGAGGCCCCCCTATATCCCTCTTTTTCTTCTGTGTGTTCTCTATTGATGGGCCTCTTTCTCGATTCATCTGAACCTCCTTTACCGATAAGTATTAAGCTTATTCTCTCTCGGGTTTCTTCGCGCTCTAATCACGAACCCCTTTATATCGCCCTCTTCCCGGGATCCTCGGATTTCCCTCCCGCTTATTTCGGTTTTTTAGTTCCCGATTCTCAGTTCCACGCCCCTCCCGGAAGTACGGTCCCCTTTTCCGAGCTCTCTTCCTTATGTTCTATTCCGCCCCCGAACTTCTGAAACCCCTAAGCCCGCGTGAAGGGAGGGCTTTGCTTCCTCTTCTCTCCTTTTTTTAGTTCTTCTAGACCTAGTTTCAGGTTCCGGATTATCCGGAAACAGGCTCAGGAAGAAGACTGCTCTTTTGGTTTCTCCTCACAGCCCCCTCGTGAAGAGTGATCTTTTTGCCGTGTTATCCCTTTTTCCGCGGCAACTCCTCAAGTCCCTTCCTGATTTGACTCTTGCTCTGCCGCTTCCCTGCTTCCGAGCACTCGTTAGCGGTTCTATTTTCCTTGACCAACCTTCCTCCCCTAATCTTTGGGTCTAGACTCGACACGGTCCCTCCTCGCGCTCCGCCGGGCCTCGCGAAACCTGCTATCGTTCCAGGAAAACTTTCGGCTTCAATATCGCTCTTCCTTTTTCTGATTCTTTCATTTTACCCCCCCTTTTCAAACTTTCCTGGACTATCTATTTCTTTCCCTGGCGCCTAGTTGCCTCTCCCCTTTTGGAGGTTCGGCCGGTCCGCGAGGGCTTTGCGAGTGCCGCGCTGGCCCTATTAATTTTTTACTCTTTTTCACAGGTATCTTTTGTACCCGATGACGCCTCACTGAGCGAGACTTGTTCAGGCTTCTTTTGTAAGCGATTCGCCCTCTTCCGGCGCGATGCAGCACGTTTCTCTCCATGCGAAGGGGTGGTTACTTGACTTTCCTCCTTCTCGCGCGCTACCTGTGGCGTCGTCTTTCTTTTCTTTTGCTGCTAGCTGGTTTCTCGGCTCCGCGCGGGCTGGCGGCGTCGCCTTCCCCCTAGCCCCCCTCGATTTTCTATTCACCTTGATCACCGAAGCGTAGTAGGCGTGACCTGGTTGTTTCCTCGGTCCCGTTTGGTACGAGCTTCACTCGCTTTTTTTGCGCTCTGTCCCCTGCCCTCCGCCGTCCTATGCGCCCGATTTTCCTGAGGCTTTTGCTCGAATTCGCTTCATCGACCGTTTACATTTTTCCCCTTCTTGCGCTGAGACCGAGGTGGAGCTTGAGTGGGTGTTCGACACTTCCTCATAATAGTGAAGTGGGCGAGGCGAAACCAAATTTTCGCCTCATCGTGATCCTCATTCCCGTCCGGTCCGCCCTTTTCGGACTATTCCAGTTTTTTTCTTGGTAATCGCGGAGATGTTCGGAGGCGGTGTATGAGTCGCTCGTGCCCGCGTCCCCGAGGACACGTTCGTTTCGACCCTTCGGGGAAGAGATCTCTTTCCCGGTTTTTTTCTCCATCTTTCCTTCTTTTCTCTTCCCAATTCCATTCTTTGTCGCTTTCCTTGAAGCGGTCCTTCCTTCAGTGACGGAACTCCGTTTTTTTTGTTTCGCGCGCGCCCGGCCGCCAATATCTCTTTCATCTCTGTTGTTGTGAGAGAGTGGGACGCCAGGTTCACCTTGCTCTATGCCCCTTTCTTCTCTTCGACCCCTTTATGCTATAAGGTTCGATAGTGTTTCCTTGCCTTTTCTTCTGTCCAAAGCTTCCATGAACGTTCGCTTGATACCCCTACCACGCGCCGGATGTATTTCCGCCGGGTCGCAACGCCGGCTCGGCGCTCGCGGAGCACGTTTCCCTCCCCCCCCGCTCCCTTCTCTTGCTTAAAGTAAATCCATGATGGAGTCCTTTCCTCTTTTTCCGGTTGTTTTGGCCACTAGGGGCCTGCACATTTGATGACGGCGGACATGGGGGGAGAACCTACGTAGAGCCTCTTGCTCAAACCCCTAATTTATCGCGCCCTATGATGGTTGTTGCATCACTTCCCAAGCTCGATAGACCTATTCGGTAGCGATTGCAGCAGGTGCTTGAGAAGGGGGCTTTTCCCTTCGCTCAATCTGTACCAGAGCGGGGAGCTCCCCCTTCTGCTCTTCCCCTTTCTTTTTGCTTGCTCTATCTTCCCCGCGCTCTTTTCCGTAGTTTTACTTTTTCCCCGCCCGCCGACCCCTTACTTCGACCGACTCCCCCGATCCTTCTCTTCACCCACTCCGCCGCTAGAGTGTCCTAACCTCGCGCAGGGGCACCGAGACGGGCTGCCGCGTATGACTTTCCTTTTTTCAAGACAATTTAAGGAATCGCCGCCCCCCCCCCCCCCCCCCCACATCCCCCCCCCCCTTTCTTGGAGGACTGGTCCCAGCGAGGCGCTCTTCCTGTTTTTCTCTGTCAGATTTGCGAGAGAAACTCCCTTCAAGTTGAGCCGCGCTGACGCGCCCGCCCGCGCGGCCAGGAGAAGCTCAGTCAGTAGAGGCGCGATCTTCTAATATGAATCTCGTTTCGACAGTTCTCTGATTTTTTTTCCAAGCTCTCTCCCGTATCAGTCCTCTTAAGCACTTTGGTCCTGGAAAGAGCCAGGTACTATCCCGCTGCGAGGTTTTCCCTTTTTCGAGTGAGGTCTTCTGTAACCTTTCTTTCGCGTCATTTTTCCTGGCAAGGATTTTTTTCTCGGCGACGAGCCTTCGCGGCGCTCCAGGAGCTTCCCCTTTTTTGCCGGTCTCCTTTCTTTTTTGGACGTTTTTCCCCCCCTAAACGATCAGACGGGCTGGGTGTCTCTGATGAGGGTTTTCTTCTTCTTTGCCCCGCTTCTTGGCGCTCCGTCGGATCGGAGACGGGGTTCCTTTTCTGGAATCCTCTCCGTCAACATTTTTTAGAATCACCAGATATATACTCTTCCTCCATGTCCCCGAATAGAGTTGAGGAGGGCTTGCGCGTTAGTAGTGCTTCTTTTTATCTCGTCATTTCCGTCCCTTTCCATAACTTTGCGGGCGGTCCTTCCAGCACTAGATTTCCCCACCCAAGAATTTTTCGGTACCAAGAGGGATCTGGAGCCGCGTTCCTTTTCCGCCCTTTCTCATTAGTTCTTCTCTAACCTTACCCGGGGGATGAGACTTCTCATCTCTGTCCGCTGAGCCCCCCCCCCCACGAATAGATCTCTTCTCCTTCTCCAATCGTTGTTTTTGTTTTTCGATTTTCGGTGTTGCCTTCCCCTCGTGATCTTCCCTCAGTCCCCGGAAGAAGGAGTACGCCTCTCTCTCGCTTTCTCTCAAGTCCCCCCCCATCACGCTTGGGACGTCTCTCGTTGCGACCTTCCTCCTTCTTTCGGAAATCCCCACCTTAGGTTGTGGGGAGTGAGTCTGTGCTCGATTAGACGCCCGCCCTTCGGACCCTTCTACTAGGGCCCGCCAGCTCGGATAGAGCACTAACGAACTTCGCAAGCCCCCTAACTTTCTCCTGTCCCCGCTTTTGCTGATGTTTTCGGTTCGTCCCCTTTCACTTGGGATTTTTTGCGGTTTTCCCGCCGGACCCACCGGCTCCGGCTCTCGCCTACTCAAGAGCGGGTTTAGTCGCACCTTTTTGTCAACCCTCTTTTCGTAGTGATTTTTCCCCTTTGTGGTTTCGCGGTTGCCGCGGCAAAGCAAGACAGAGGTGGGACGCTACTGGAGCTCCGCGGCCTTTCGTCTTCCCCGATCCCCCCTACTCCCCCCCCCGCATTTTGTCCCCTTTTCCGTGTGCCACGTTAACTGAAAATATCTTTTTTCGCTTACGGCTCGTCCTCCTGCGACCTTCCGGGGCCTCGTTCCTTATATGTCCAGTCCCCCCTTGATACTCCCGACCGTTCTTTACGGGTTTTCACTTATTTGGGCTTTCCAGGACTCCCGGCGCCTTACCTCCTGGGCCCGCTCTTACTCTTCTGCTGCTTCTTTCCCCGTCTTTTTTTTTCGGGTTTTTTTTTCTTCACGTGGCTATTTGTTAGCGTCCTTTCCCCCCCGAGCCGGTCTTGAGGCCCTGGACCCCGATGGCCCCCCTCCCACTCAACGATCTTTCCGAAGCGGGCGTCTTCCATTGCTCTTTCCTCTTTCTCGAGGTATATTCTTGACGCCGAGGTCTGCTTGCTGAACGAAGAGCTCCTCTTTTATACTGCTTTTTTTTGTCGGGTGCACCGCGCGCGTGGCGGAGAGTAGATCGCGGGCTTTCCTTTTCTTCCAAGTCCTCTCGCTGAGTCACCCTCTCTCCTCGAAGTTTCGCCGCGCCGTTGAACCCCTTTCCCTTTTCGTCGAGGCGGAGCTTTTGGTGGCCTTTCCCATGTGTCCGCGTCTCCAGCTGGGTTTTCTCGTATTTAACCATCCGAAAACTTTGCTCCGCGATAGTTTCTCTCTCTATGTTTTGCGATGCGTTTTTCCGGCCCATGGCCTGGCCTGCGAGAAGAAACTCTTTTTAAGTGGGTGTTCTACACTTTCCTAACTGGCGCGATTTCCCCCTCATTGCTTTGATCTAGGTGTCCACTTCCCACGTTTGGCTTTCTTTTGGTGCCAGGAGCGCGGCGCTGCGTAGGTACTTAGTCTCTAGATGGCGGAGGCGAGTGTTCTGCTTCTTCGTGATCCGCGAGTTCAAGTTGTTCGTTCTTGGGAATTTTTTTTGGCCCCGCTACCTTCCTCTTTCACTTGTGTAATTTTTTCTTGACGCCACACCAGGAGCCGTGCGCGTTCTCGCGGACGTCTGGCCGCCCCTGGCTTCTTTCACTTTTCCCTTTTCGCGCCCTCCCATATATATTCTTTGTTTTGTTTTCTCTTTCTTTTTTCGCCCGGGACGGGTCCTCTCTCTAGCGTTCGCAATGTACGTCGACCTTTCAGACTTCGAATCCGGTCGCCCCGATGTTGAGGCAGGACATTTTTCGTCCAAGCCCCTGTACCAAGTCCGCGGACCTATTTTTTTATATGCCTCTCTCCCCAAGTCCTTTTTCCCTGACTCAGTCAGAACACTCGCCTGCTCTCTCGCGACCAGTACCGGGCGAGCCGCCTCGCGCGGCGGAAAGATCCTTTGGCCGGGGGGCGGACCGGCCCCTCGATAACGATAGTTTTGCTCTTTTGGGCTTTTTTTCTAATTTTTAACCAACCCTTGTCTGCGCAGGCATTCCCTGTTTGACTTTCGAGGACGACTTTTTTCTCGCTCGATCGACATGCGAGCCGCGCAGCCGTTTTGGCGGAGAAGGGGGCCTTTTCCTCGCCTTCCCCCCCATCAGTTTTTTCCCTTTTGACAGTCTTTTCTTCGAAGCTTTTTTGGCGCGCTCATCTTTCTTTTTATCTTTTCCTCTTGGACGTGCCCGTCCCGCCCGCCAGCGACTTTTCTTTTTCCGACTCAGCCAGCGCTCAGGTGCCCCACTTTTTCTCTAGGCGCTTTACCCAGCTCCTTTTTTTCCCCCGACTCACGGCGAATCCCTTAGAGTTGAAATTCGAGAAGACCCGGCGTCATGAGCACGCCTCCCTTTCGGCGTATAGTTTCTGGGTGGGAAAGCGGGTCCAGACCCTGCTCTTCCCCTTTTGGGACTTTTTCTCGGGGCCAGACTGTGCAGAGCTTCCTCTGGACCGCCCGGCTTATCCCGACGAAGACGTCGAGGCGCGGCTGCCTTTTTGAGAAGTAGGGAATTCCTCCAAGGAGTGTTCCTTCCCTTTATTCGCGACTTTCCCCTGGCTCTTCGAGATTCCCGTGTTCATGCCGAGCAGCAGGTCATGGCGGAGCGGCGCCGTTTAGGTCCAGTTCGAGTCGTAGCCCGCGCCATGAGGTGACGTTTCCAATCTTCTAAGGCTTGGGGTGGGCCGAGAAGTTTCTTCGATCCGGATTTTCCCTTTCTTGACGGCTCCTTGAGGCGTGGACTCCTTGCCAACCGGCCCCGACCTCTCCTCTTTTTCACTTTTCGGTGCTCTTTTTTTACCAGAGATTTCGCGTAGCGAATACGTGCCTGTCCGGCGGGAAGCGCAGCACACAGCTCGTTCTCCCCTGGGCCCCTTTTTTATTGACTTTGCCATCTCTTCTTCTCTGGTTCCTCCTCGAGGGAACCTTTTGCGCGAGTTTCCTTATGATCTCTTTCCCTTTTCAGGCGAAGCAGGAGAGAGGTCCCCGGACTCCGCCGTTGTTATTCGCTCCCTTTCAATCCCAAACTCTTTTGTACTCCCTTTCCTGCCTTCGCTTTGTCCGCGTCTTTCGCGCGGATTGTTTTGATTTTTGCAGTTTTTTTTCTGCTCGACTCGTACTCCTTCGTCCTGTGATTCGATATTCGAATTCTAGATGGACTCCGTTCCCCCCCTTCGCTCCCTCATAAGTTTGTTTTTGATTTGACGATAGTGGTGTTCTCGCGTAAACCGGATTATTCCCCCTCCAAAGGAAGACCTTGTACTGCTCTTTTGGTGCAGATCAACTACCATCCTTCTGATCTCCCCCCGAAGCTTGACGGCTCCCTCGTGTCATTTGTACCCTTTTTTTTTTTCCCCTTTGGGGGATGAGGCGACTCCCTGCGGTGACCGTTAGAGGTCACCTCTCCTTCCTCTTCCCGGAGTTCCGCGCGCGCAGAGCTCCTTCGCCCTCTGTGTCCTGCCCCTCGTAGGAAGGCGGGCCATGTGAGTCAAGTCTCAGTAAGCTGATTGGCTTGGGCCGTCTACCTGGCCCTCTGAACTCTGCCTGTTCTGATGCCTCCCCCCCGTTTTTCTGAACGTCAGGGATTTATATTGGGGGTCTCCCCTCCCCTCCCGTTGTACCCCCAGATTGTTGTCGTCTCCTTTCGGCGGCGTTTTCTTTTTGTCCCTCCGTCCCTCTCCCCCATGTATCTCCTCCGAGTGCTCTGCGAGTCTTTTAAACTTTCCTGCCTGACCTTTGGACCGCACGGTATAGGTCGAAGACGGTCCCCTGCATTCTCATTTAGGTCCGACTCCTGCGCCGTTTTTTGACCTGATACGTAGTTCAGAACCACTTTGTTTTCCTTACTCCGCACGGCCGGGCTGGAAGTTCGTTTGGATGGCCCTGTTATCCCGGCGCCTTCCTCCTGCCTTCCTCCTTTTTTACTGCCTTTTTCTCTTCGACGTTTTTTATGTCATCGACGTGCGGGTTTTTTTTTTTTCCGCCTCGGCTCAAGTTCGAGTGAGTTCTCACCCCGGGACAGCGCCCTTCCGATTCCCTTCGATGTTCCCCCTCCTTTCCCTCGAGTGTGAGCGTGCTTCGGCCCCCGGCTCTTCTCGGGGTCTTTTCTCTGAGTTTCCTGGCGCGTCTTTTCCCCAGTTCTTGGGTTTTTCGCTCGCCTCTTCTCTAGAGGGCTTCCCTTCCTGGCGTCTGTTTTTTTAAAGTTCGCGGCGGCGGCGTCGGTTCTGAAGTAGCGAGGCGTTGCTTTTTACGCTTTGCGCGTCTTTTTTTCCTCAATCCCCTCTTCGATCCCCCGGAGAGCGACTTCACCCCTTCTCCGAGTCGAGGCCGCGTTGGTCGGAAGCGGTAACTTGGTTTTCTCTTAGGTGTCCTTCTTTCTATCTCTTCTCCACCTCCGCGAAAAGGCTTGCGAGGTTCCCTCAGTTTCGTCGGCTCTGTTCTAGATGAGTTCGTAATCGGTACTGACCACTTTTTACGGACTCCCCGAGACAGAAGGTTTGTGTCTACCCCCCCACAGGTTTCAACGCTTCGCTCCTTCATTTAGAAGTACTCCCTCCCCAGCCCGCGGATGATTCCTTGTGAGTCTCTTAGCTGAGGCTACTTCTCGCCCTGGCTCATTTGTTCGATTGCCTGCGAGCACGATGCGCACGTTCGTTTGTGAGCGACATTCCTTGGAGAGATCGGCGGGCCCCCTGAGCCCTTTTTTTCGAGGACTGTTCCTGCCGTTCGACGAACACCGGGTCCCTGTAACCTCTAAGGGCGCGTTTTCCTGTTCTTTTTGACTTTCTTGTAGATTTTAGCGAATTTTTTGGAAAGGGCCTGTAATAATTTTTTTTGTTGAGAGATGCGCCCGGGCAGGGCGCTTGCGCGAGCGTCGTAAATTCCTCTTCCGGCTGGCGGGCCAGCCTTCTTCTTAAACGCTTTTCCCTTCTTTTTGAAGGTTCTCCCTAACCCTGGCGGAACCTTTTTTTCCGTCGGATATATTACCTTTTTAGAACCCATTACCTTGTCGGGCTAGCGGTTTTGATACGACACTCCTCCCACACGCGCCTCCGCCCCCTCCTTATCTTTACGCAAGTTTCCTTCAGACTTCTGACCGGAATCGGCGCTCAGATGAAGGACTCTTCTTTTTCTCCATCGCAGACGTAGAGTTCTTGTACTGAACACCACTCCATCGGTCTCGCGCAGGAAGGACCCTTTTTTGTCGAGGACTATGATATTTTCTTCTCTCATAGTGTTTGCTCTTTTTTTGTCCAGGATCTCCGGCACATGAGAGGTTTTCTAGACAGTTTGGCGGAAAACCCAAGCGTCCGCTGGACGAGCATTCTTTTGCGGCTTCGCCGAGGCTTCGTCTTTAGCGTTAGTGATCCCAGCCCTTCCGGCGGTTTCAGATCAGGCAAGAACGCCAGCACAGCTGCATTTGTGCCAACCTCCCGTTCTTTTTTTGGTTTTCGAGGCGACGCATTTGTACCCAAGCGAGTCCAGGGAAAACTGCGATTCCCTTTCGGCATTAAACTGCCGTTACAGAGGTCTTCTCGCGAAACCCTCCAATGCTTACTACTTCCCGCATTAAGTCTTATTGTGGACCGGATCCGCTGACGAGGGTCCTTTTCTCCGGCTGTCGGCGCGCGGAACCTCGGGACCGCGGAGTCGCTTTTTACGCCTCCCAGGTTTCGACGTTTCTTCGAGCTCGCCCTTTCAGGCTTTGAATTTTTTTCCGTGAGTCCGGCCTGAGGTGCAAGGGGCGCCGTTCCACCGGCTACAATGATCGCCCCGTCCTTTTCCTGGAAGCGTCCTCCATTCCGTTATTCACTTTTTTTCCTGTCTATTAGGTCAAGGGTAGGCTCGTAGCCCGCGCCTTTTGATGCCTTCTTCCTTGCCTTCTCTTCGCTCCTTTGAGTACCGGCAGAGGTGTTGTTTTCATACCCGCTCCTTTCTGCTCGGATTTTCTGATCTTCCGGTCTGTTTACGAGGCCTTTTGGACCCCCCCACCCACCGGCGAAACGCGCGATAACTTGAAGCACCCCCTCGGCTTTTTCCCCGCCCTTACGCAGTCTCGACGAGCTTTCTCGTGTCTTTTTTTTAGCCTGTAGGCCGGTGTCGGTCAGGGACCGCGGTTCAAGTCTTCGCGAATGAAGAACTACACCCTACTGATCCCCTGAAGACTTCACCCTAAGTTGTTAGCCTGCTCCTTTTTAGGGAGCCTCGTCCCTCTTCTTTTTCGTTCCCCCTGAGGATCTCTCCCTCCTTCCGCGGTTGCGTCGCTCCCCCCTAGCACCCTCCCTCCCCCAACCGACGCGTTGTTTCCTTTAACCTTTGCGCCCCCCGTCCCTTCTTTCCCTGCTGTTCGGGAGTTCGTTAGTGCCTAGCGCCCCCTGCTCGACAGAGCCCTTTCGTCGGGGAATGCGTCATTCCTTTTCTCGAGGACGCGATTCCCCCCGCCTCCTACTTTCTTGATCTCGGCTTGTTGGACATTCGTTTTTTCATCGCTTTATGCGTTTGACTTTCCCTTCCCCTGACGTCCTGAGGATCTCTTTTTGGGTCGCTTTTCCCTCACGACCCCTTCTCTCACATTGAGCGTGATTTTTAGTTGCCTGTACCTCCTATGTTAGGACACACCCCCGCTTCGGGGTGGTTTCGTGATAGCTTTCCCCTCAACGGTCTTTATCCCACCTAATGCTTAAAGCCTCGCGCTCGACTTCTTTTCACCAGAATCTTCAGAAATTCCCCCTGATTTTTTTCCATGGCGTCCGAGGTCTCTGATGTCCCCTTTACCCAACCGGGAGTTGCGTGAGGGCTTCCTTACGTTCCCCATTCTCCGTCTCGACGACGCGACTTTTTGGTCGCCGCCACCCTCGTTTAAACCTTTTTTTTCGTGGGCGGTTTAGTGTTGGACGCTGACAAGCCCCAGGAGGAGACGGCACGCGGTTACCGAGCTTCTTTCCGGCTTCTCACCACTTTACCCAGAGTCTCGGTCCGCCTCGTTTCCCCCCCCATTTTTTCTCTGAACCTACTGCTTCCTACTGCCAGACCTGACCTTCTGCTTCCGCGACGTGTTCCCCTGTTTCAATGTCATTGACCTACTATCTTCTTCGCTGGGAGGGGTTCTATGTATTGACCTTGAAATAAACCTAAGACCTAACCTCTGTGACGTTTTATCTCTTCGCGCCGCGCTCGAAGTTCTCTTCTTCGGGTTTTTGGCGTTGGCCTGTCGCTCCCGCGCGGCCCACTTTTTTTTTCCTGAGTTTTGATTCCGGAGACCTTTCTTTTTTCTAGTTTCTTTCCCGTCTTTAATCCTCACCCGAGACTCAGGTCCGCGGGGGCGCGGACTTTTGCCCTATTATTTTTTTTTTTCGCGAGTTGATTCCCCCGCCCGTATCTCTCCTTTCGCTTTGTACCGGAAGGATTACACGAGCTGCCTATCTCGCTGTGGTTCTTGTTTTTGTGGGGTGATCATGAGCGTCGGGCCGAGTGGTTCCCCTGAGCGCGATGTTCTTCTGTCGACCTTTTTCGGCCCGTCAACTACTCCAGTCTCGTTGACGAAAGATTCTCTCTGCCGCGTGTCCAACCCACGCGCGATCCCCCGTGAGAGCTCCCGATGCTGACGCATTTTTTGCCGCGGTCACCTCCCCGCTTCCCGCGTTTTCTTTAGATTTCCTTCTAAGAAGCAACGGCTGTCTCGGCTCGTCCCTGTAGATTGTTTTTTCTGAGGCATTCCGTTCCTTACTTCGCTTACCTTTTTCTTTTGGGTTTAGAACCCCTTTGACGGATCTACGGGCGCTGATGTCTGCCCCCCCAACTTTCTCCTTCTCCCCGCCTCTCCCGGAACAACTTTTTTTTTTTCTCCTCGGTTCGGCTTCTGTAGAGTCTATGGAGGAGTGAGAGTGTTTTCTCGGTCTGCTTTCTTTCCGGCGAGCCTCACGTTCTTTTTTCCTCTTCTTGGAGTCCCGAGGACAGCTTTTCTCTCGTTTGATTGGACACACCGGGACACCGATCGTGTCGCAGGTCCTGTCTGGCCGTTGGCCGCCCAGACGGGTTGGACCTTGACGAACGGCTTCTCTCTGGCGTTCGCCCGGCCCGTTTCTTCTCTTTCCTAGGATTTTGCTGCGCGCGTTTTTTTTTTTTCTCCCTTCAAGGGGCGACTGCGCGGGCCTTTTCCCGTGCCGTCTCCTGACCGCGCACCTCGATCTTGGCGGGCAGGCCGTGTTTGTTCTCCCAGCTTTTCCCCAGGTCCCGTTTTTCGCGTTTTTTTTTTCTTCAGCCGAAAACTTTTTTTTCTCTCGGTAGACACCTGCCTCTCCCAGTCTCCGCCCATCTCCTTTTCTCCCTCCCTTCGCAGCGCTCCCCGCGATGGCGGCAGATCCGAAGTTTCCCTTGGTCCCCCCTTTCCTGCTTTCCGATGCTTTCGCATCCGTACCTTTCCCCCCCACTCCACCTTCTTCTGCGAGTCTGCCAATTTCGGTCGAGGACGCGATCGTTCCGCGCTCGATTACACGATCTTCGCTTCCCTTCAGCAGTTTCGTTCTCTTTCCCCCAATGGTCCGGTTTTCCTTCACATATTTCCTCTCTGAACATGACATTCGGCCCCCCACCCCCCCCCCCCCCCCGCGTCAGCCTCCCCCCGACGTCTCTTTTATCGCGCTTTTCGCGGAGTTTCGCTCGTCGTAGTAAGAACTCTACCGACCTTCTCCTTCGCCGACCCGCCAGCTTTGTCTCCTGTTCCAACAATACTTCCGCGCCTACAGTTAATCAGAGTAGGCGATGTCAGTCCCTCGTCCCCCCTTTTCCTACGGGGCTTTCCTTTTTGAAGAGGTCTCCTCTTTTCCGAAATCACGGCTGAATTCGCCGGCCTCCCCCCCGCTTCCGTCTTTTCTTATTTCGGTGGGCCCTTCCCCTACCCGGCGCCTCTCCGGCTTTCTCCCCAATTTCGTGTGATCCGCTCCGGCGTCTACCGCCCGCGGGCCGGCGACCGCAAACGCCTATGCGCGAGCGCCGGTCAGGTTTGGGATGGAGCCCCTTTTCGGTTTCATTTGCCAATCGCGAAGTCAGCCCCTCGCGATATTCGATCGCCAGTGGTCCTGCCGACTTAGGCTAACGGTCTCGGTCTGTCGAGTTGCGATCATGAGTTTCTTCCGTGTTCACGTCCCGCTGACGGCGTGTCCTTCCCTGTGCGAGGTCCCGGCAGCGCGGCTCTGAGGCGTCACCCCCCTTTCTACTTTTTTTCTTTTTTCAAACCCCCCCGATCACGTTCCTCTTGTCTCAACGCGGTTGCGAGGGCTGCCGGGCGACCCCTGCTTGCTTGTCGCGCGATCAGCTGGAAGGGGTCTTTCGTACTCCGCCTCCCCCCAGCTCTTTCATAACCTTGACAGCCTTTCCATCCTCCGGCTTTGGATAATGGCCTCCCTTTTCTGTTTCAGGAGGGTGAGAGATTCGTAGTGCTTCCTTCGCGCGCGGCACTCCCGATCCTTGATTCTTTTTCCGTCCTATAGATTTTCCCACCTTTGTGCGGTCCTCCTATGCGTTTACGTTTTGGGCGCCGTCCTCTCATTCGCGCCGTATGTCTTTCCTGACAGCACCCCCCCCAAAAAGGTTTTCAAGCCCCTCTCTTCCTCCTGCGATTCGAAGATCTCACTCTTTCCTCAGGCCCCCTTTTTG
>Ga0179593_1652560_pt1 | contig 13659 bp, 15 predicted proteins | sample CZODoug2_1_08_16_FD_185931 | JGI IMG/M metagenome (GOLD analysis project Ga0179593, IMG submission 185931) | Vadose zone soil fungal communities from Angelo Coast Range Reserve, California, USA - CZODoug2_1_08_16fungal (PacBio error correction) | ecosystem: Environmental > Terrestrial > Soil >... | reverse complement strand
GGACGCTGCACAATCTGCACCTTCCCCCATTCTTCCCCTTCCCCCTCTCTCCGTCGTGCTAAGACAAAAGATAAATGCACGATGTCCCCTGCAACACGCAAATTTCTCCTTCCATTCCCTCTTTCCCCTCTTTTCCGACGGAAGTCGTAGAGCGGGATGGACCGGACTCTCCCCCTGGTTATCGAGCGTTTGTGAGCTTCTTTTCCATTTCACTGATGCCGCTGTCGGCTCCGCCTTTCTTTCTTCCTCTCCTCCCCCCCCAAGATGAAGGAGGCCTATCGACCCTTGCCTGTTGAGACAGGAACACCACCTGGTCAACCCACACCTTTTTTTCTCCGCGGTGAACGGAGCGGACCGAGATTTCATTCCCTCCTCGATGAAAAGGGTCAGCTTTGGGAAAAACACCTCCCTACCCGCGCGCTCGCTGCTGCAGTTTGCCTCCTCCTCTTCCGATGACATTCTTCACCAAAAGCTGGTGGGCTTCGTCTGAACCTTCGTCTCCTCAACTTTTCTTTTTTCCTTCGCGTGTGGACCCTCGTAGTGTGGCCCCCTCCCTCCCCCCCCTTTTGCCTCACGTTAAAACCGTCTAGCAGACGTAGGACTTAAGGGATGAGGAATTTTTCCTGTCAACCCTTTTCTCCCATTTCAGCGAATGGTCGTCCCGATGAATAATTTCCCGCACTCTTTCTTCTCCCTTCCCGAGTGGATACGGAGAAGACAATCTGGCGCTGTTTGGGTGGAGGTGCACGTTATTCCCTTCACTTCCTTCGTGCTCGGGTTCGGTCGTCTTCCCTTTTTTTTTTCTGGCCTGCTGACGGGATATTTTCGAGACGGTAGGGCTGGCTTGGATGTGGCGCGCGACTTTATGACTCCCCCCCCCTCTCCTTCCTTCCCCCACCGGAACACAATCGCGAAGTTCCGGCAAAGATTCCTAAAGCAGTCAAGTCTTTTCGTTCCTTTCTTGTTTTTTTTCTCTTTTCCTTTGTATTTTGGGGGATGACCGGCACAGAAGATCCCCCCTCCCCCCCCCCCCCTTCTCTTTCTAGACCATGAGGAAAAGATCGGGCGCAGTTGAAGGCCCCTTCGCACGAACCTTATTTGGTCGTCAAGGCGGAAATTCCTGACGGCAGTCAATACCCCTTCCTTCCTTCCCCAATCTCCGAAGCTCGAAAAAAAGATCGCTGCGCGAGGACCGACGCTTAGCGCTCATCCTCTTCTTATGCCACTCGCAGAGCAGGGAGGACAAGATGCTTCACCCTCTTCCTCCTTCGCCACCGACGAAGGTTCCGATGAACAGTCAGATTCAATTTTATCACCTTCTCCTTTTATATTTCCGGTAGCGGAGCGGTTTCGAGCAAGCTCCTTCCGTGGAGGAGGGAAGTCTTATGGTGGTTCCCGATTTGTTGCACTCCTTCTTTTTTCTCTTTTTCACCTATGCTCGGCAAGATAGGAGCCTTGCACTTCCTCTTCCCTTGATGGAAAGGGATAACGGCTATATTTTACAGCGACAGGGGAATTTTTCCCGGCCTTTCCTCAGCCCTGCTGGCCGACCGCCGCATCATCCACTCTGGCCGAGCGCTTCGCCGATCCCACTTTCCCCCCCCCCCTCCTGTTCGAGGCATGGAGCATCGTCTTGAAACGTAGTGTCCCTGCAGTCTTTCTCTTTTCTTTTTAACCAGTGTCGGCATAATACAAATGGTCTCTCGACTCTTCCCTTTTCTTCGACAAGGTGCGTGGAGAGTGGGAGCCGCGGGTGACGAATTTATTCCATTTTCCTCTTCTTTCCCCCTTTTTTTGGTTCCTGCTGCGAAAAAATGGCCGCAGGGCGACCCTTTTTTTTCCTCCCCCCTCCTTTTCCCCCTTCGATGGGATGCAGAAGGGGGCCTTCTTCCCCCCTTTTCCTACGAAAGGCTGATAGACGACTGGGATGTGTGCACGCTTGCCCCCCCAGTGCGCTTTCTTTTTTCCCCCTTTCTCGTCCTGGTCAGGGCGAGGATGTCCGGCATCACCTCGCGCTGGCGCTGAATCTTTTTCTTTTCTATATCTTAAGTCAAGGAGAGGTTTGATTGCAGGGACATCCGTCCCCTCTTTCCCCTTTCCCCCCCTTTCTTTTTCAAAGCGGAAGCGTTGCCCACCTTCCGTTTTTTCCCTTCCCTTCGAGAGCGATGGTGCCGTCGGCAGAACAGACGAGGGGCACAGCTTCCTTTCGTCCTTCCCCTTTTCTCCCTTCGGACAAGTTTTTTAGAATAGCCGGGACCTGTCCGGCCTGCTCCGTCTCTTCTTCCGCTGAGTTCAATGCATGGTCACGATTTTTTTTCCGCACACCCGCGCAGCCGGAACTGGCCGGTCTCTGACCTTCTTCTCCTCAACAATGGGTCCGGGAATGGTTCCTCAATATAGTTCCCTTGTGCTTTCCCTGCTCATGGCCTCGACGGCGTTGGTTTTCGGGTTATCTTCCCTTTCATCGTTAGGCAAGAGGGGGAGTTTGATGACGGCTGCCATGTACTCTCCATGTTTCTTTTTCTGCGGCCGCCACAGCCCTGCGCTGACATAGCCGTTATCTCTTCCCCTCCCCCGTTCTTCAGGAAGGAGCCGATCTTGTGTCAGCCTTTTTCTCTTTTTTACTTTTCTGAGATTGAACAACATCTTTTTTTTCCCTCCTGAAATACAGACACTGCAGCTTGCGCGTTGTATCGCCGAAACCTCTTTTCTCTTCCCGGTGAGATGGATCTGAGCGGTTACTCCTTTTTCTCTTCCTTCCTTTCAGTATTGGGATTCTTGAACAGGGCGCAGTCTGGCATACAAGCTTATTTTTTCGGTCCTTTTCTAGAGAGCGAAGCGTTCTTGCCTTTCTCCTTCTTTTTCCCCTCGTCTTAGAGAAGAGCAAAATAGTAGGGTTTTATTGACATCTTCCCTTCCTTTTCCCCTCTTGTTTTCCTTTCCTTCGGACTTCGGACCTTCAAACTGCGCCTCCCCTCCCCCCTTCCCACCTTTTTTTGCTGCGTTAGCGTGGATCTTTCGTTGCCGTCCCCTCTCCCCCCCCCCCTCCCCGCACTTCCCATCTAACGAGAAAAGACAAGCGCCCCCCCCAGCCTTCGATCTGCTGAGGAATTCTGCCTTTTTTCTTGGTCGGATGATAGGAGCCGCGATAAACCTACTCCCCCCCGCCCCTTTCTCCTCCGGCTCGAAAATATCCCGTCGCATAGCTAAACCCTCTCTTTTTCTTTAGGACGCAAGATCACACGAGCCTGCCTGCTTTATTCGGGGACATCAAGTCAATCAACCTACCACCCTTTTTTCTCCCCTTCCTCCCCCTTTTTCTTCTAACGAAGGAGGCGGCATCCCCTGGTCTGGCTCTTCTTTTTCCTCCCTTAGAGGAAATGGAGAATTTTCCCTCCGCCCCTCCCCCCCCCCCCTTGTCTCCCCTCCCTTCCGACAGGCTGATAGACGGTGACCCTTTTTTTCCTTTTTCCGCAAAGAGGACGCGGCCGTGCCACCCCCTACGAAGGGTCACCCTCCATTCGCGGTGAGCTAATTCCTCTTTTTTTTTCCGTCTCCCCATCAGCTTGGTGAAGATGTAATCGGCCTCGGACCTCTTCTTTTTTCTTTTTTCCTCGGGTGGTTCACAAAAGCTGAACCGGTATCCTCGCTTTCTCTCGCTCTTCAGCTGATGGCCCTCGCGGCCGGCTCCTTCCTTTTTTTTTTCCTTTTTGGTTTCGGTGTCTTTCCGGCGCCAACAGGACGGTGGCGAGGATAGGCCTCCTTGGCTTGGCATTACTTCTCCCTTTTTTTTTTTTTCTCCGTTGCATCTATGCTGGCGAGGGGGGGGGGGGGGGCGAAACCCCCTTTCTCCCCCTTCCCTCTCGAAGAGAAACATTAGCCTTCGGTGTAATCCTGTAAGGTACAGCCGCGCTTTTCCCTTCTCTTCCCCCCCCTTACCCCCCTTTTCTCCTTCTTTTTGGTGCTACATCGCAGTGGATCTGGGATGAGAACGCCGGGCGCTCTTTTTTTTCTTTCTTTCTTGTGCAGATTGTTCAGGTGACCGCGGTGATTGGTCTTTTTCTTCTGACCCGCTCCTTTTTTCCTTTCTTTAAGCCTCAGTAGTAGAGACGGTTTGCATTCCCTCTTCTTTCTTTTCTTCTTTCCCCGCGGTTCAACTTTTAGAGAGGAGGCTGCGCGATGTAGAGGTTTCCGTTCTCCCATCTCTCCTTTCAGCAGCAGGGTGAGGATAATGCGCGCCGTCGACGCGGCTCCCTTTTTCCCTCCCACCATCGTCGCGGACGATGCAGGTGCACACAATGCGGTGATGTGTTCCCTCTTCTCTTCTTTCTTTTATCCGCGCGCCCGCTAGACAGTTGAGGATATTGCCGCATTTTTCTCTCTCTTCCCCTGCAAGATACCAAAGTCGAGCCCTGAGATTCCTCTTTTCAGATCGGCCACGTGATCACCTCATTTTTTTTTTTCTTGTCTTTTTCAAAGCTGCGATATCACAAGACATCCTTGATGACCGGACGCCTCAGTCGACCCTTTTTCTGACCTTTTCTTAGCCATATGCCGGCGCGATCCCCTCTTTTTTCCCCCCCTTCCCTTCCTCCCTCCGTCTACAAGGTGAAACCGCGGCAAATACGTAGCAATACCTCAAAGCCCTCTTCCTTTCTTCTTACCTGAATCGCAACGGTATCGACGAATGCTCTTCAAGACCTGCGTCCGTTCCTTATCTTTCTTCTTTCTATGACGCAAGAATCATCCTCGGCACGACTGCCATTGACAGCCTTTTTCTAGAGGCGGCGATCGACGGCGGTGCTCTCTTCCTTCTCCCCCTCCCCCCCTTCCGCGGAAGGATATATTTCGAGCGAAGGATCGCTCGATGGCCGAAGAAGGGTTTTTTCTGGTCCTTGTGCCCGTCCTCTGTTTTTTTTTCCTGTGCGCTTCGTCAAGGATGTAGCCGAATCGTTATTTTTCCCTCCATCTCTCCCCTGGCGCGGATGAATATGCCGACAAATATGCAGGGGCCTGCTCCCCGGATCCCGTTTTCCTCTTCCCCCTTTGTCTCCTGTCGAAGCGGTACCGGAGCCGTCCTTTCCCCCCCATGCCGGCGAGAGGTGAACCGGAGTCAGCTTTGGGAAAACCATCGATACCCCCCCCCCTCTGTTTTTTTTTTTCCCCCTCTCAAGGCGGTAGAGTCGAGGCCGATGGACATTTCCCCCTTCCTCCTCGAATTCATCCAGGATAATTCGCTAACCCGCGAAGGAGATTTGCCCCCCCTTTTTTCTTATTCCTCTTGGCCGTCGCAATGCCCCCCATTTGCCGCACTTTCCTTTTTTCTCTGCATCGGGTGCGGATAGAAATGGTGCTCTGAGTCCCTCTTGTCCATGTCTCCTTTTTCCTTTTTTTCCGCCTATTGACCGCAAGCCGGATTTCTTATGCCGCCTTTTTTTCTTCCTCTTCTTTTGTGGTGGAGGTGATTGACGGGATGGACCTTACGCGTCCTTTTCGTTTCTTGTTCGTGCGTACTACATAAGAGGATTGCTGCTGGGAATTTCTTTTCTTCTCTTAAGTGGGAGAGGGCGACGACTCTTTCCCTCGGTGTCTTTGTCTCCCTACCACTAAAGAAATCGCGAAGTTCCCCTCTCACTCCTTTCCTTTTCGTTCAGGTGTGATTCTGGCGCGTATGATCTTTTTTTTTTTCTCGCGGCACGAAGATACAACGTCCTTCCCCCCCCTTCCTCTTAATATGAAAATGAGGTGCAAGATCGTCGCCTTTCCTTCCCCTTCCTCCCTCCTTGCCAAAGCCGAGGCTTCCCCCCTGGCGGGACTTCCTTACGTTTTCCTTTCCACCCCTCCTTCGAGAAGATCGCTTTCCTCCTCCCTTCACCAAGAGAGAGGCGCGCGTCCAAATCACTGCTTTTTTTTTCTCTTTTTTTTTTTTTCCTCTTCAACCCTTTTTTCCCTGTGCAAGAAGCAAAGCGGCAAGCCGCTTCCCCGCCTCCCTTCTTTCCTAGAGCAATATCAAACGAGGAAGACCTTCCTTTCTCCTCTGCGGTTTCGAGCAATGCTACAAAGCGCAAGTGCAGGGAGGATTAGTTTTTCCTTTTTTTTTTCCATCCTCGAAACGACAAGCAGCCTCTTTCCCTCTCCCGGCGCATGGAAGAAGGAAATGGGCGCGGCCGAAACCGCGCTTCCCGCTCCTTTTCCTTCCTGTGGAGGACGTGCCTTCTACTAGAAGCTGATCGCCCTTGGGCCGACCTCGCCTCCCTCCCTTTCTCCACGCCGCGCCGAAAAACCCCCCCCCCCCCCTTCGCAGCGGATGAAAAACGCCATTTAATTCCTTTTTCCAACAGATCCCGGTAACCAATTTTTTCCCAGCCCCCCCCCGGTACTCGGATTAAGCACGTCCTGAAGGCGTTTCCTACAAGTTTCTTTTTTGCCATGGCATGGAAACATCCCCCCTTTTCCTTCGCCCTGATTCCTGACGGTTCGGGTCCGTCCCAAAAAATGGACGCAGGGGATTTCCCCCGCGGTAGGGAAGCAAATCGGATGACTGTTATCGTTATCTGCATTTCCCCTTCAGTCTCAAACCTCAGGTCCGAAAGGCTGCTAGACGGACTGTCTTTTTTTCCCCCTTCTCCTTTTTCTTGTCGCCCCATGACATCCACTGAAAAGATTGGAGAGGAGGGCGGCTATAGTCCTTCCTTCCTCTACTTTTTTAATCACATTCCTCGTTTTTTTTCTTCCCCTCTGTTGATTGCAGGAATAGACGCACAGGCCGGTCCGCGGCCACAATCACTTGGATTCCCTTCGTCCTTTGGTGAGGCAAAGCGAGCGTGCCCACCTTTTCCTTCCTGAGGTTTGAGACTGAAGGCCTAGAGCGTATTTTTCTCTTTCGGCAGAACAGCGACTTTTTCTCCCCCCTTTTGTGACCTTCCACTTAGTCCCTTAGCCGGGACCTCGCCGTCCCTTCTCCTCTTCTCTCTTGTTTGAAAATAGATTGATGTTTTTCCCTGGCTTCGGCTCCATAGACAACGAACTTTTCCCCCTCAGTCAGGAAAGGGCGAATCCGAGGCTGAGTATTTTCTTGCCATACCCCTTTTTCTTTTCGCAGAGAATAGAGATTATGCATTCGATGGCTCGCCTTTCCCATGGAATCGAACTTCGTCGATTGTTTTTTCCGGGAGGGTGGATCCTTTTTCTCTTTTATGATGAGGATGTCGGCCATGGTCGCGTCTCCCCCCCCCTTTTTCCCAGTCACGACAAATGTCCATGCTGTCTGCCCTCTTCCCCTCCTTCCCTCCAGAGTTATGAAGGAAAGTCAGCAAGATATTGCCTTTCTGCATCCGTTTCTCTCCCTATACTTTTCCACAACATCGATGGCAACCCCCTTCCCTTTTTCCTCCCCCTTCAGCTTGAGAGTTTTTTTCTCTCAAACAGAAGAAGGAATACCGGCATGAGGCGCTTCTTTCACCTTTTAGCATTTCTTCTCAATTCGTGAACTGCGTAGGGGGGTTTTTTTTCCTTTTTTGCCGCAGTCGTGGCATAAAGAGTGAGAGTGTTGGAATAAGGTTGGGCCTTCCTTCCCCCTCGGCGCCTCGATCTTGGTTGAGAGGCTTCGCCTTTTTTCTCCCCCCCCTTGGGTATTGAAATTGAGTCAGGGAGTACTACTTTTCGCTCGGATTTGGACATGAGTTTCTCTTTTTCCTGGCAGGAAAAGGGTCCTTCGATTATCCTTTCCGCGCACGGTGGCGGATGGCAGTTTGACTCCCCCCCCCCCCCCCTGGCAAGACTTAAGGCCTCTTCTCCCCGAAGCAGCACTCTCCTTTCTTCTTTTTCATAGTGACCGAACGTCGCGATGTGTGTCGGGATTCTCCCCTCCCGCCCCCGATCATTACTTTCTTTTTCTCCTAAAAATAACCGTCGCAATCTTCAAAACCCTCTTCCTCCTCGGATGGTAGGTCCTTCCTCCCTCTATAGCTTACGATAATCGCGACGGAATTTCCACCCCCCCAAAAGAGCAGAGGCTTCTCCGGTCTCTATTTTTTTTCTCCATCGGTCTGGCGGTCCAATCGTGCGGAAATTATTTTTTTTTTCCCCGTTCCTTTTCGAAATCATCGCACCCTCCTTTTTTCCCCCTATAAAGTAAGTAAGACAGCTGCTAGGACGGGTTGCAACGTTGTCCCCACTTTTTTTCTTCCCCCCCCCCTTCCGCAGGGTCAAACATCGACATTCGCGGTGAGGCTTTTTTTCTTTTTTTCCTACGAAACAGTAGCCACCATTAAGCTTGGTGAAGATTCTTCCCTCTGTCTGCCCTTCTCCTTGGTATGAGGGTGGTTTCCCCTTCCCTTTTTTCTTTCAGCTTTATGCCCTACGAGGCGGCTCCTGTCACCCAGCATTCGAAAATCGACAGTGGCCGGAATTTTTGTGTTATCCCCCCCCTTTTGCGAGGCGAGGATCCGCAGCCTTTTTTTTTCTTCCTGAGCAGAGAAGAGATGCCACCGATGCTTTTCCCCTTTTTTTTTTTTCCCCGTACGTCGAAGAATTTTTCCTTTCCACGAGTCAGGTCAAGGCAGAGATAGACTCGTCAGGAGTATCGCGCCTTCGCTTCTTCCTTGCGACCATCGGCATTCCTTCCCCTTCTCTCCAGGAATGATAGACCACCAATTGCCTATAGCGGCTTTTCCTCTTTTTTTCCCGATCCTCTCCCCCGCGCTGAGGTCCCGCGGCCTTTCCTTTTTTCTTTTGTCCCCCCCGAGACAGGTTGCGATAAGGTAATATCAAGCGCGCGATAAGTTAGGATTTTCCTCTTGATTCTTTTTCCCTTTTTTGTTCTCTATTTCATCAGAATTAGATCAGCGCCGGCATCTGGCGGTACATTTTCTCTCTCCCCTTTTTTTGGGACGTAGGCGTCAGGTAATAAGGATGATATTGTGATAGCGCAGTATTGACACCCAAATCTCTCTTTTTCTCGTGCCGATTTCTGTCGCGAGAAAAGCCTATGTCGAAGCTTTTTCTCTCCCCCTTTCCTTAATAATAAGGTGTGTGTTGAGAGAGATGGGCTCAAGATCATCAACGTTACGAGCCGCGCGTCATCTTCCGCAGCAGGACTGATAGGGCACTTATTTTCCCGCATTGGTCACCCCCTTTTCTCTTTTTCTTTTTTCCCTTGCGCTATCACAAGATCATCCTGTTTTTTTTTTCCTTTCCCCCTGTTGCTGAATTTTATTCAGCAAGATCCTAGATATAAGGCCCCTTACTTTCTCACTTTCCTCTCCTCCCTTTTTCCTCTCATACCTCAAAGACGGAGCGTTTTTCTTCCCTGATCGACAAACGGTCTAGACGGGACTGCAGTTTTTTCCTGACGGAGCCCGGTCACTTTCCTTTTCGTCGGCGGCGCGACTGCAGGCGCTGGTCGAGGCCCTTTCTTCCTTCCCCCAATCTGAACAGCAGACGCTATAACAGCAATTTTTTCCTTCTTAGACGGCGGTTTTTTCCCCCCCCCCTCGTCGCAACCGCCAATGAGACGGAAGGCTATATAGCGCTCTTCTCTCTCGCTTGGCCGCCCATTTTTTCTCGCGTGGCTGGGACGGACGCTTCACGACCCCCCCCCCCCCTTTTTTTTTCTCCCCTCTGTGCGCGGAGTTAAAGGATGTCGCCAGAATCGCTCCCGCTCTGCCCGGCTCCGCCTCCCTTCTTTTCAAAGCTTCCAGGAGGCATATCCGCGCCCGGCCTTTCCCCCCCCCCCCTCACGGTAGGCAGTTAGAAGCGTGACCGTATCCTCCCTTTTTCATCAGGCTGCGCGAATAAAAAGGCCTCGGCGAGAGCCCTTTCCTCCCCTCTCCTCTCGCTGATGCAGGTGAAGATCAGGAGGTCGAAGAGTCCCGCGACCTCTTTTTCCCCCACTCCCTCCCTCCCCTTCACCAGGATAATTAGCCTCACCGCGCCTTTTTTTTTTTTTCCCAGGCGCGCATATTGGCGGAGCCAATGCCCAACATCCCTCACGTTTACCCCCGTCTTTCTCTTTTCCTCGCCCCATTGGGTAGACCCCCCCCCCTCCCTTCATGTCGTCCGATGAATAATTTCCGCAAGACCTCCAGACCGTATTTTTTCCTGTCCTCCGCTTCTTGAAGCCCATCTGGCGCGGTTGTTTTCTTTTTCCTTTTTCCCCCTTGATGAGCGGAAGCTATCGCGGATCGGGTACGGCGTCCTACATCGAGGATTCTGGGCATTCTTGGTTTATGTCTATTCCTCTTTTCTTGTTTTGGCGACTTATGACTCTTTCTTTCCCCTCCCCTCCTCCCCCCCCTGAAACACCATCGCGAAGTTTCCGGCAAAGACCCTCAGCGTCGAAGGGTCTTTTCTTTCTTTTTTTCTTTTCCTCTTTTCACTTTTTGGGATCGACGGAACACGAAGATCCACCGGCTCCTCTTTCCTTTTCAAGATAGAGGGAGAAGTTGAAGGAGAAGTCGCAGACCATGGTCAAAGCCTCTTTTTCTTCCTTCCCTTGTCAATAACCGACAGAGTTGGCGCGATCCCTCCTTCCCTTTCCCTTCGCACAAAGACTCGAGGCAGAGCGCACAAGAACGCTTCGTGCGAGCCGGCGTCTCTTTTTTTTCCAAGAGCGGCACGCGGCCCCTCCCAGACGCCAGGCACACGACGCAGGGTCTCTCCCTCTTCCTGATTACCCTTTTTTTCCCCTTCGGTAGCCGGCGGCGGTTTCGAGACACTGTCTCTTTTTTTTCTTTTCTGGTGGTTGCAATAGATGTTGTTCAAGCCTCGTCCCACTTACACTGCATATCTTCCCCTCAGCCTTCTCCTGCCGGAAGAACTGGGCGAGGCCGAAACGCTGCTGGAACCTTATATCTTTTTTGTTCCCGAAGCGGGAAGCGATAGAGCCGCTGATCAGACATTGTGTTTTCCGAACAGCCGTCCCCCTCTTCCTCCCCCCCGCCCGCGCCGAAAACCACTTTTTTTCTTCAGGGGAATCTGATGACCAACGTACCATGTCCGGCCTTTTTTTCCCCATCCCGGAAACAGTGGTCGGCATCTTTTCTTCAGCCATTCCTGCTGCGCTTTCTCCCTTTATCCCATGGCCTGGAACATGCAAGCGGGAGTTCACCCTCCTTTTCTCTTTCCCCTTTTTCCTCCAAAAAAATGACAGCAGGGCGACATGGTAACCCCCTGGTTCGTTTTTTTTTTCTTTCCGCAAATCGCTCTCGGCCTTCAGTCTCAAACTCCCCCCCCCCTTCTTTTTTTTTTTCCCCCCCCTCCCCCCTTGATTTGAAACCCAAGGCAGCTATTGTCGGACAAATTCTCCTTGGAAATACTGGTTTTTCTTTCCGGGCAATCACCTCGCGCTGTTTTTTTCCCCCCCCCCCCCCTTTTTTTTGTTGAGTGAGAGATAGCCCAGCGCCATTTCTTTTTTTTTGCCCTGCCCGGTCGCGCCCCCTTTTTTTTTTTCCCTTTCTTCCTGGTGGGCAAAGAGAAGAGTGCCCCACCATCACATTTATCTCCTGCATCTTGTCGGACTTTGCGTTTTTTCGCGATTTTGCCTCCCCCCCCCGGGACGGGAAACTGATGGAAGTCCCGACGCGTTTTTCCCTTTTCCCCCATTTTTCGGGAGCAGGGACCCTTTTTCTATCTTTTTTAAAAGAAGCTGGATGTTCCATGCCATGGCAAATGGCTCCCCTCTCCCCTCCCCTCGCATCAGGAACTGTCCTTCTTCTCTTTTGATGATGCCGAAAAATGGTCTTGACTTTTACTTCCTGCCTTCTTGCTTTTCAGAGATGGACATGGGCCTCCCCCCCTTTTCCTTTTTGCCTGCGGATCGGCGAAAGAGAGGGGACCAGAGGGATTCTTCTTTTCTTCCCCATTTCTCTTTTTCTAGGCCCGCCACCATTCCCTGCGCCTTGAAATATTATTTCTTCCTCGCCACAGTCTTCCGGCAAGGAGACGATATTGCTCCGCCTCGGTTCTCGTCTTTTGCACAAATCGTTTTCCCCCCCCCCCCCACCAGAAGACTGAAATAAGAACTGCAGCTGAGATGTTTCTCCTTTCTTCCTCTCCTTTCATCGGTGAGTGAGATTGATCGATCCTTCTTTTTTTGCCGGAGGAGGGGGCCGCTTGGCTTAGGCCAGTTCCCAGTCTTGGTCTCCCTTTTCGTTGGCTCATGCGCGGCCTGCTCTCTTTTCTTTTTTCCCGAGCTGCAGGAGATTTTTTCAAGCGTCTTCGCGCAGCGCCCCTTCGGGTCTTACCATTCCCCTCTTTTTTTTTCTTTCCCATGAGTTGGCGACTCGGACTTCAAATGCGCTTCCTCCTTTTTTTTCTTTTTCGCGTTAGCAGTGGAGCTAGTTGACGTAGATCCAACTGCCCCTCTTCCTTCCTCCTCAGCCCGAACAGAACAGGCGCGTCGATCTTCCTACTTTCTTTTTGTTCGTGGTAGGGATGATCGTTAGCAGAGAGAACACGAACGCCACACGTCTCATCCCGTTCCCCTCCCGCTCCATCTTTCCCCCCTTTTTCCAGAAAACCCTGCATGCCCAGCAGCATCCTCGGATGGTCTTTTCTCTCCCTTCTTTTTCCTCCTTCATCGAGCGAAGGTCAAATAACGTTCAATAACCTCCCCCCCCAACCCCGTTCTCCCCCTGTCACCGACGGCGGCAGCCTCCACCCTTCCCCTTGAAAATTATCATAGGGAAGACATTCGCTGAATGGTTTTCATCGCACCGCTCTCCCCCCTCTGCTATACGGTTGTTGTAACGCATGCGCCCCTCCTCCCCCTTTCTCCTTCCCTTTCGAACAAAATACGAAGGGTAACAAAATAGACATTCTCGGTAGCCTTCTTCCTTTCCTCCGGCGAGTTCGAAGACGCTCCCTTTTTCGATGTAATAGGCATCGGCGACCCCTTGATTCAACTTCTTTCGTTGGTCTCGAGGGTGGTTTCGTTTCCCACCTTTTTTCCTCTCTTCTTCCTTTGTAGAAGATGCAAGCTTTATTACCTCGGCTTCTTTTTTTCGAACAGGCCGACCGGGCGTGAATGGTGGTTTCGCTTTTTTCCTTCTTTCCTCCTTATAGGACTACTGCAGCGTTGCGAGTCATTCATCGATCCTTTTTTCTCGCGCAGCGCGGCATCGATGCTTTCCCCCCTTTTTTCTCCGGAACAGTAACGCTAGAAGAATCTTCTCTTCGGTTGTTCTCGACTTGTCCGGCAGCGACATCGAGCCTTCTCTTTTCCCCTTCCCTCGGAATTGGACGGTGCGACATCGGAAGTTCGGGGTTGTATCCCCCTTCGCTCGCCTGCCTTCCTTCGGCCGATTGTGAGCGTGCCGCGGATGTTTTTTTTTTTTTTCCTCTGAAAAGCGCTGAAGGTAGCGGCCGTAAGATTTCGCCTCCTTTACCGCAGTCGTTCTTTCCCCCTTCCCCAAGCGAGAGATAGTCTTTGAGGTATTTGATGCCGCTGTCACCTTGTCTCTCTTTCTTTCTCCCCCTTCGATCAGAGCGGCATATGGCGGAAGAAGCCTCCTCCCCCTATTCCCTTTTCTACGTAAGGAGTCAGGTCATCAGGTGATCTTGTGATCTCTCAGTTTTCCCCACCAACCTTTTCCCTTCCTGCGTTGCTCAAGCGTGCCGATCTGATCGTTTTTCTTTTTCGAAAGCGCCTTTCTTTTT
>Ga0179593_1468435_pt1 | contig 13659 bp, 18 predicted proteins | sample CZODoug2_1_08_16_FD_185931 | JGI IMG/M metagenome (GOLD analysis project Ga0179593, IMG submission 185931) | Vadose zone soil fungal communities from Angelo Coast Range Reserve, California, USA - CZODoug2_1_08_16fungal (PacBio error correction) | ecosystem: Environmental > Terrestrial > Soil >... | reverse complement strand
CCCCCCCCCTTGTTTTTTTCTTTCACTTTCTCGTTAGATATTTGATATTTTTTGGTCTCGAAGGTTTGAATTACTGAGACTTACAACGCGCTCATTCCCGCTTCGTTGACGTGAGACTTAGGCCATTTCCTATGAAATAAACTTGCTACCAATGCGCCCCTCTAGTCTCCCCATAGTTTAATCCCTTATATATTTGTGAGACTCTGAACTACCTACACACAGCTATCAATGAAGTTTCGAAATTCAATTCCCTTCTCTCTCCCAAGGTTAGCACCAGTTCTGGGCCCCCCCCCCCGTTGGGAGGAAGACGTCGTTACTACTCTTCACTCTCATGCAACTTCTCTCGCCGACGTCAGACCGACCATCTTTTTCCATTGCTAGCCGCCGCCCCCGACCTGAGTTTCACCAGATTTATCTGCAACAGCTACTCTGTTTTCCTATCTCCCTTCCTTTATAAGATATCCTCCAAATACGCAAGCGGCGTTTCCCGATAGCGACCATCCACCCCTATTGACGTTTTTTTGGAATTAGCAAAGCTACCCATTATCTAGCTCTTTCGGGCTTTTTCCCCTGGATCGCTTCTGGTAGAATGACCTGCCAACGCACTCTCCCCCTTGCCATTCAAGGCCCTTCCATGTTCACCAGCCGTCAGTCAACTAACGGAGGATCGCCCCCATGCGACTTTGTACCCCTTTAACGGAATCAGACCCAATTCCTTTCTTGAGAACCGTTGCCCCTCCCCTTTCTGAATTTCCTTTTTCTCCCTCCTCTTGAACTCGCAGAATATAGATTCCCCTTTTCGCATGCCTCCCTCCCCTCCAGAGCATATTAAGGCTTCTTCACCCAATACATTTTTCTCTCTTTGGAAGTCGGGGGGCGGGTATCCAGGGTTCTCCGACAAGGTTCCTGCCACATTTTCCCCTCAAGATATACTTACCAGATTCTTGGATGTCCCTCGCCTCTCTTTCTGCCCCCTTGACACAAAACTGCGGTTCTCCTCCCTGTTCTGTTGTTCCTGTACGCAAATGGAACTTCTCATCTTCCCCCCTTGCCATCACCCATGAGGTATTTTCTTCCTCCTTGAGGCGTGACGTTTGGAACAACTCTCTTCTTCTGCTGTTTCCAGCCCTTCCAGGCTCACGCCTACATCTTCTCCCCCTTTTTTTACCTTGCTCCCCCCCCCGCCTGCCTCTCGACTGAGCTTCAGCCTGCCTCACGCAGGTTTTGGGTGGTTGTGCCGGTTTCGTGGGGGGTGTTTTTTTTGTTTTGTTTGTGGTTGTTTGTATTTCCAGTCTTTAGATCAACTCGTTAGCACCGGGTCTCGAGTTCGCTCAATCCCTTCCCTCTTCCCTGTTATTTAGGTTCCTTGCTCGATTTTTATCTTAAACCTGCCCTGCGCATACCTTTTTTCTACTGCGATATTCACTTCAAAGCCGTTCCTCCTTCCCATGTCTGTTTTTTTTCCCAGAAAATTCATAAGAGAGCCCACTTTGGAAGTTTCCATCCGACGATCGTTGGCATGCCCACTTTATTCTATCTTTTCCAGGAGCGCGGCAACTAATTCGTATGTTCAGTCTAATTGCCTTTAGCGCTAACCCCTTTTGGAAGATAGAGCCGCAGCAATTCCCTTTCAAGCCTCCACCCACGCCCCCTCGACGCTGTCAAAAAATAGACGTCCTTCTTCAATCTTTTAGCTCCCCCGTTGCGCGAGTGGACTGTTTCGCCTTTTCATGACCTGCCCCCCCCTCCCCTCCCCCATGCTTGTCATCAGACTGATCTGTCCTCCAGATATCTGATTCTCTTTGTCTCTATCTGCCTGGTCTCCACAGACTGTTATTTGCCCTGCCCCAAAAGAATGTATCCCCCCACCCTCCGCGCAAGTCTGGAACTTCCCCCTTTTACGGTCTCTTGTTTAACGCGTGTAAAGTCGCCACCCCATTTTCCAGCCCTTTTATCTTTTGGCCCTTTGTTTTCCAGGCTTACGCCAAGTCCTCTCCTAATATCAGCTAGACAGCTGCTCCTGAACAGACCCCCAAATCTCTGCATCCTCTTTTTCCCATACTTCCCCTCTCTTTGGTTCTACAAATCCCGACGTGGACATTCATCGCATTCGAGAGATTTTTTCTTTCTTCAACCCCCCCCCCAAATTATCTGATTTGGTGTTGAGAGATCTCCTCAAAGCGCGATTGAGTGACCATTCCCCCTCCAGAGGGTCCAACACTTTTTTCATTTACAGATTGGTTTGTCCCCCTTTTCTGACGGATATCGGCCTAGTTCATGTCCCCTCTCCTTGTCTGAGCAGATCGTGATAGACTTTGACTGTCTAGCGTGCCGATCCCGTTCCCTTTCTTGGCCACTGGCTATAAGTGACTGGCCCCCCTCGTTTGTTATCTCACTGTTATATCACCTTTCCTTCGGCCCCCCTTCTCAAAAGAGAATAAGAGGACACGATAGCTTCCTCTCTCCCCCCTGGGCTGTACTCCTCTTTATCGAAGACCTGAACTGAGTTGGACGTAATTTCCCAAGCCGCAGTTTAAAGTCTGTGTTTGATATAATTATTGCTCACCCCCACTCCCTCTCAGTGCTGTACTTCCCTTTGCTACAATGCAGGTATCCTGTAGTTAGACTTTCGAGGTTACCATAGACTTTATATCAGAAGCCCGCGATCTCGTCAATCCGACAGCTTTTCCTCAGAGAGTTGAAAAAGGTATTGTCTCCGCTTTTCGTGGCCTTTTTTTAGTTGCAGGACATTTCTGCGTAGCATTCGATTCGCCCATGCTTTTTTATAGCCTTATATTTTGCCGCCTTTCGAAAAGGGACGGCCGAAAATGAGATTCTATTCTTCCCCTTTTTTTCGTCTTTTATGCACTAAACATCCATTTCACCACAAGCAGCCTGAATATTGCAGTATTTCCCGACAAGTTTTCGGACAATCCCATTCATTTCGCCTCTCCTTCAAAGAAGGGCGCCGGATTGATACTTCGCGATCGAGCAGTCCCTCCCTTACCTCGGAGGGGATTTTTCTTTGCGCCACTTTCTCACACCGGAAGTCCCTCCCATCTGACGCATACTGTATTTTTTCGCTAATCCTTCATTCCCCCCGATCGCGTTGAGTCAAATGTCTATTCCGCTTCTTAGGCGAATGGCTGGATCTTGCTGCAGACGATCTGATGACCTCTGTCTAAGGTTCTCCGACGCAGAGAAAGACTGGTAACGTCCTCTCTTTCACTGCCATTGACATTAATGCAGTCACAGAGGACATGTAGTCCCCCCCACCCCTCCTTGGTTTGGGCACCACCTTTTCTTTGATATAAGTGCCGCGCTCCGTCAGTTTTTTGCAAGGCTTCCCACTCTTCCCCCGCGTTCCTTTTAATGACCCTTTTTTTATTCTTCGCCCTTGGGTTCGCCATCTCCCGACGTCCTTTTGTACCCCAGCTCCTTGGTTTTCGCGGGTCACGTTCCCCGTCCAATTGTGCGCTTGGTCTCCCTCCGAATTGACGAATAGCATTGAAACGGTTTTTTTTCTTGCCGGCCCCGACATGATTTCCCCTCGATAGGTACTTTGACGAGCTCATGAAGCTTTCCCCTCCTCTTTCGGTGTCCTTTCCCGCCCCATCCATTGTCATAGGGAGACATCAGGCATGAGTTTTTTCACCAAAGCTCCTTTTCTCCTCCCCGTTTCCAGGCGTTCTTCTGATGTTTTCATTGACTTCTGCAATCCTCTACCCTGTTCTGTCAATTTTCCTTCTGGAGTTTTCGGAACTGAGCCATCCTCTGCTCCCTGCCCGAATAAAGTCGACGTCGCGGCGGTTGTTCTTGACAAACCCCCTTCTTTTCCATCTTTTCGCCAGGGTTCCCCTCGTATTTACTAGCCTTTTGAACTTTTGAAGTCAGTCTCCTTAAGCGGTCCAGATTTTTTTTCTGCGCCGATCTATCCCCCCCTAGCTTTGTGCCCGGCATTGCTTGGCCCCCCCCCACCATTCCGGCTAAACCGGCCGCAGTTCTTCTGTCTTGTCCTCTCCGCTCGCCATCCCCTCCCGTGTTCTTAACTTCACTCACGTATGCCTCGATTCTCGGATCCGCATTCTTGCCTTTCTTCGCCGAGGAGAGACCCGATTATGTGGAACCCTATTGTGGTTACGTTAGGCCCTCTGGAAAAAGTAGCTCCCTTTTTTTGGTTCCGCTGTTTTGCTGCGCCAAACTATGCCAACAATATCCCCCCCCCCCCCCCCACCACAATGGCTGATTCGCCGAGCATCTCGGCGCGCTTTTAGATGTCGTCGAGAGGGCCGCACGGAGGTCGTACTTCGACGCCAGATCAGCGTCTGTCATGGCCATACCAGGGATCGCGTCCGTGTACGTACGGCTCCCTTGTTTCGAGATTGCCACACACACTATACTGAAGTATACTGGCTTTTTTGGTTTGCCATTCCCTTGGCCTATCACCTCTTCCTCGCCCGTAATGTGACCTTTGCCCAGCCCATGTTCCGTTTTCACGCATCCCCTGAGCCCCCGCCCCCCCAGGCGTCATCTTCTCTGTTTTTTCTTTGTGAACGCGCCATGCCCCTCGAGAAAGGACTTGCTATCCTCCCTCAGATATCTCTTGATATAGCCTCCCTTTGGAGAAAGCGTCGGTATCCTTATTATTCGTTTCTCACCCGAATCTCACCGGTAGTTGTTTCTTTTTCTCTTTTTTTTTTTTTTGGTGTCTAGACTCCCACTTTTCTGCTGCCCCCCCCGAGATATAGCAAGAATATTTTTTTCTATAGCCTACCTGTTTCCAAAGAATCACATTGGTCGAGCCTTTCGGGACTCCATTCCGTCCCCGACCTTTGTTTTACCGTATAGCTTCTTTTTTTTTTTTCTTATGAGAACCGTCGCCCCAGCGAATTGCTCTGGATCGCTCTCCTCTCGTCCGGTGACTAGATCAGACATATCCCTTTCATCCTTTTTTTGCCCCCGTTTCTGTCTTCTAAAACGTCGATGCCTTCTGGGAGATGCATGAGTTGAAGCGCGCACCTAATTAGCGAACGGTCCGATCCTGATCAGTCTCACTGCGCGCACGCACATCTGTGTTAGTCCCCCCCAGCATGAAGAAGAAGCCTCATCCTTTTATTCAGCGTCTTGTTTAGGTCCTCTATCATCCCCTAACTTTTGTTGCTCCCCTTAAGATCACCCTTCTTCCATGTTTTTCGAAATTGTACTGGCCAAAAATTGCACCAAAGAAAGTTCTTTCGCACTTTCTTCGCTGCGATTTTGTGACTTCCCCCTTTTTTTCTTTATGTCGTTTTACATGGCCAGCAGCTCTGGAGCCACCTAGCGCCCCCCTTTGGCTTCACTCTGTGTATAGTTCTCCGAACTTGGTATAGGAGCGGGACAGCAGACGAGCCCTCCCCTCACCGAGTTCCTCCGTCCTGTTTTTCTTTTTTTTACTATTTCCTTCCCCAACTATATTCGCCTAGTGAACGCCTGATACATTGGACTGCTTTCTCGCTTTCTGATTCGGTCGTGTCCTTCCTTTTTTCTCTCGAGTTATCCAAAATAGGTGCCGCGGCTCCTGACTTCACATTTTTCCGCTCATAGCGTTTGCCGATTCTCTTCCGCCTCCCCCTCGTCTTTCCCTGCACCTCTTATCCCTTCCCTTATTTTTCCATTGTCTGATAGTTGCCAATTTTTTTTTGGATCACTGATTCGCTCGTATCTTTCATTCTTCCACAACGTTGATTCGTCTTTCCTGTTACTTGCTCCTCCTTGATTAAAGTCTGTTCCCTCTTCTCTCCCTTTTTTATTCCGAGCCGAAGCCATCGTCAGACCCTATGAAACCTTTTTAGAGCCCCCTGTCGAGTGCGCGCCATCAACTAACTCAGACATTTAGACCCTTTTTCTTTTTTTTTCGACCTCAGTCTCCTTGTCCTCCCTCCCCGTGAGTTTCAGGAAATGGCAGGATGAATCTACTCCCCTTTTAATGTGATTCTTCCGCATTGTGCAGCCTTTTTTTTCTTCTGTTCTAGTTCTTGAGTATCCCAATTCTCTAAGTACTTGCATTTCCATCTTTGTTTTTTCATCATGCCCCGGAATTCGACCCTTTCTACTTTTATCCCCCCCCTTCAACCGTTGTTTGCAAAGAAGACTGTGTTCTCAATAAGATTCTTCCGGCCGGGGCCTTTTCCTTCCCGTTCTCCCCCCATCAACACGCATCTCCGATTCCACCAGAGCGGCAGCTCGCTCTCGAGGCATCTGAAGTTCACAGAGATTTTCCTCCGATATAAGCTTTGATTCAGTTAGTCTGATTATTTCCTTGCCCCCTACCCGCTTTACAGAAGGTGCCAAATTCATTCGTCCAGACTTTATCAATTTCAAGAAGCTCTTAAGAAAATGCTCCAGCCACCTCTTTTCCGAAGTCCTTGCCAATCTGCTCAATAGTAGAGAATGAGTAGAACGATGAACTGCCCTGCTTCCCGTTCGCAACCTTCGACCCCCCCTCTTCCACTCCACCGCCGTCAGCTGCCTCATTTCTCCTCGTTAGCCGTTTGACTCCCAACCCGTTAAATATCATGCAGACAAACCCGCATTCATGTGCCTCTCGCCTATTCTTTCCTGCGTCGCGACGAATTCCTGTCAGGATAAGAGTCTCCTTTCATCTTCTCCTTTACTTGATCCCTCTGCCACCCGAAAAGGGCATACCAATCGAGAATTCAGCATGCATCAATCCTTCATTTTTCCTCACTTCCAATTAATTTTCCCCTTCTCTCTCCGGTCCTTGTTAGGGATCACCCTATTCTCGGAAACGAGCGGACTCGTCTTGGGTCCTTTCGCCCCCCTTCTCCCGTTTTTTGGTTTATTTTTTTCCCCCTCGGGCGCAATATTAATAGTTCTAGTTCTCAGGTTACTTTCCGCCCGCGACCAGCTTCGCACTTCCTCCCTTCAAAGGACGAAGAGAATATAGCGACTCTCACTCTTCCACGGTCTCATTTCCCTCTCCATCTCTTCCCTTTTTTCGTTTTGGAACTTGAGTGACAATATGAAGACACCCCCGCCTTTCGGAGCGTGCTGTCAACCCCTCACCCCAAAAAATTAGTTTCTAAATCTCGTCATCATCCCGCTCTCCATATTCCCCCCTCTTTTTCGTTCACCGCGTCCATTCCCCCTCTCCAACTGCTTTGGCCTATTGGCAGTTCAAATAAATATATCTAATTTCCGCTTTTTCCGTTTTCCACCTCACATCCCTTGAGATCGAGTGGACCGAAGTTCCTGTTTCATTTGCATGCCCGACGCTGTAGCCGATCTTCCCTCCTCCCCCTATCTGCCGCCTTGTGTCTTCCCAGCTCCGAAGATTTATTCCAACCTAGTGCATGCTGGCAAGCATGCCAGCGCCCCTTTCTGGTATCAGTGAATGTTACATAGATGAAGACCACCTCGCCCTTCTCTGACCCTCTTTTATCACGTTTGACAGAGACCTGCTCCCCTCTGTCTCCTTCCGCGTGTTCGGCCAGTATTCTCCCTTGATATGAAATTCACCCTCGCTCCTGCTCTTTTTACTTTAGCGTTTCTTATACTAGAACTTTTTCCTCCCTTACGTCCCCCCCCCTTCTTTATCGAAATCTTCCCACCCCATTCGCGATTCAAAGAAAGAAAATCTCAGCTAAGTGTCCCATCGTCTCAGCCCTCTGGGTGGGCCACCCCTGAGCACCATTTGTTTTTTAGGTTTGGTAAAATCCATGTGCATACCTTCGACGGTCATGTGTCCCCCTTCTTGACTGTGATCGATGCCAAAGGTCCCCAGATACGTTATTTCTCCCTTGTTAAATTTCCCCCCCCGAATCTGCATCCTCTGCTTCCTTGTCTGTGGTTTTAGGCATAGAGCCCAATTGACCCCCCAAACTACTTCCATTCTAGCTCCATGGCCCCAGTCCAGATTACGTCCAGAAATTCTAGGACATCCCTATCCCTTCAGCCCTTCTCAGATTTTCGTCTCGAATGTACAGAAGGTGATCTTTTTGAGGATGCTTTGTCTTTCCCCTACAAATCTCATTTTCCCCCATCCGCCTTGTCGCTCTTTTTCACCTGCCAGCCCATTCGCTCTAGTCTTAAACACGGATTGTATCCCCAGCTCTCGCACGCCTTCGGAACTTTTCTCCGTTCCTCAGGAGCCGCTCAATCCTTTTTTCCCCTTCTCCCTCTAAAGTTCAAGAATTTGCTCCTTTTCAACCCCAATTCTTACCGGGCGAAACCATCCGCACGACTTCTTTGTACAGATTCGTCGAAGTGACAAGCCCCCCCTTGTTATCTTCCCCTCAGTAGACAAGATCGCGGACCTGCGGAGTCCACCCCTTAAAGAGGTTTTGTCTATTCGCTTGCGTTCGCAAGGCCACTACTAGCTCGTCCCTTTTTGTTTTTCCGCGCTGCCGGCGTTTTGAAGTCAATACTCACCTCTCCCCTCACGGCCTTTCAATGCACACCTCATTTCCCCTCTGACCGTAATCGTCTGCGTTTCAGAAGACACCCTTCGTCTTTTTGTGCCCAAACGCCTCCCTATACCAGTGATGAAATAAATCCCCCGACAGCTATCATCTTTTCATTCTTCTCCTCTCCTTCTAAATAACCTTATCGTCCGATGAAACAGTTTTCTTTTTCCGAACTAACCTTTCTGGCACTTGAGAGTGATGTTTTCTTCATCCGCCTGACAAATTCCCCCCACACTTTTCACACCTGCCCAACCCGCCTTACCCCGGCATATAAGAGCATTTAGGATTGGCATATTCACTTTAGAATAAGAAGCTACCGTCCCCCCTGCTATTTACAACCAAAAATCTTGCTCTCTAACACGCCACTTTGTCTTTCGATAAAAACCTCCTTTTTTCCTCTCTCTTCGGGCCCATGATATCAGACCTTTCCATATGGTGTGGGAAAAAAGAAAGCACTTCGGAGGACCTTTCTTTCCTGAAAATGTTTGCTGCATCTCGCCCTTCGACCCGGTGCTCGTCTCAGCGCTCCGAATCAAATTATAGATAAGCCCCCGTCTACAGCATCCCTCATGCCGTTTTCCGCTACTTCCTTGTTCCTCCGCCTCCGACTTTTTCGATTTTGGCATTTTTCTTTACGACCCGTCACGAGAGAGAGGGTTTTCTGCTGTTCTTCACCTCACCAACCCCGCCCCGCCTTTTCCGTGAGCTACTTTTTTCCCTCAATTCAAAGACCTATGAACCAATTTCCCGATGTTATTACCTTCTCTCATAAGCGATATGCACTTCCTTTTGCTCCTTCATTTCTCACCAAACATCCGCGGCAATGAGAAGATAATTATACGACCTCCTCCCAATTATTACCCCTTCCTACACGATAGAGTGAGTTTGTACACGCCCTTCCCCCTGTTCCTAGATGAGTGTAGCACCCCGATTTAGCGACCTCATCTCTTGTCCAGCACAGTTGAAGTTCCCCTGTTCCCACCCTCTCCCATCGCACTCCTTCCGGGTGCTACCACCTCGCCTTGAGGTCCATCTTCTTTTAAGATCGCTCTAGGTCTCTTTTTCCCCCGAAAGATGTCGCCCGCATGCACGACCGAAACCGCCGCTCGTAGAGTCATGCCCTCTGACAGAATGTGTTCAACACTTATTCTCTGCACTCACTCCTTTCAGCATTCGCTGCCAAGAAAAGCAAGCTACGTTTCCCGTAGACCTACTAATAAAAGCCAAATCTTTTTTTTTCCTCCTGTTTTTTTTATTAGTTCCATGTTCCACTTTTCCTTTTTTTCATTTTTTTTTTTAGTCTTTTCTCAAACAATCCTCTTGTGTGCCTCCTTTGACGTCCCCTCCCCCCGTGGAGCTGCCGAAGTGTCCTATCACAGCAGCGCACTTCTCTGCAAGACCCCTTCCTCGGCAAGACCTTCCTTTTTGCGCTAACGACTTTCAACAAGCACTTGAACTCCCGCTTGCAGACTATCCCCCTATCTCCCTCCTCCTTTCCTACATCCCCGACGCAGGGACCATTTACCCCCCGATCGTGAAGCAATTTTACCCTTTTTTTCCTTCTTCTACGCCTTATATCTCTTTTTTCCCTCCTCCCTCTTTTTTTTTTGTTTTTGGCGATAAGCCGAGGAGAAGACGACATCTTTCAATGGGTCCCCAACCTCTCTCCTTCCTTCTTCAAATTCGAGCAGGCCGAAGATATAAGGGTCCTGCCCCCAGCTGCGCCCCGATAGTTTCGTTTCGTTTTCTGTAGCTTTTTTCCCGTTCCTGTCTGAATTGTAAATGTAGGACGTCATTCGCTTGCCTCTGCCGTGTTGGTTTTGTTCCCCCTTTTTCTGACCGCTAGATAGTATTCCCTCAAAACTTCAGGTTCACTCCTATCTGGAACATCTGAATTGAATAAGCTCGATGTGTGGTGCTTCCTCACCCCCGCGCCTGGTTCCAAAGGAAACTTGCTTTCCTGCCCTCCACCAAGAAACCGTGTGCAAGTAATTATACATAGCCTCCAACCCACCAGCCTGCCTCCCTTTTCTTTTTAATACGCTGTCCAAGCAGGCTTATATCTTCTTCTGAAGTCTCCCCCTTCTGCGTTCCCCTTTTCACTCCATCCCAGAGACGTCTGTTGCCAACGAAGTAGAGTTGTATTGACCCCGGCCTTTCTCCTAACTAGAGCCGGTCCTTGTGAAGTATTGATATTTCTGTCTCCTCTCGATGTAAAAAAAGGTACCATTCCTTTATTCTGGCTCTTTTCATCCACCTTTGAGAGGAACTCCCCCGCGACCTTTTCCCCTACTTCCCCCTTGGAGCTGTGGGTAGAAAAATTCTTTCTCGATATCCCAAGGCTTTCCTAGGTGACGATTGCCAGCAAATCTCCTGTTCCTCGCTTGCCCCAATTCTTTCTCCTTCCATTCCACATCAGAGCCCCCTTATCGATGTAGATCTATGACCAGTTTTCCCCCGCACTTTCCATCTGCCCTGTCCAGAACTTTTATCTGACCGACAGAAGATACCCCCTCCTGCGGAAATTCCTAGATCTGTGACTCTGTTCGTCATCCTTGTGACAGTTGACACGGAGAAGGTGTTCAGTGACGCTGGATTTTTTTCTAAAGGCAGACGAGATTTTCTATTTTTTCCGATGTGAACCCTGACCCTCCCCTCGGTACTGAGAAATTAGGGTAGGAGGCTAGCATGAATTAATTCCGACAGCTTACCGGTAATGTCCTAACACCCTCCAGATGCAGGTCCGTGGAAATATCCTTGACAGCAGACGATTCACCTTTGTTTTTTCCGGTTCAACCTCCCTCCTGGCTTGTGTGTTTCATTTTGAACTATTTCTAAGCCCTTTTGCATCCGCCGGTATAGCGAAAGCCCTCCTCCCCCAACTGGCATATGGCGAGATTATGCTGGATTGTACCCCGTAGAAATTTTTCAGCTTTTTTGCGTTAGTGAGCAGAATCGCTAGCGGTTTCCCTGACTTTACCATCAGGCTTAAGGTTCCCCCCTTCACGACTGTTCCCATCTCTATATCCCGTTTGAGTACCTAGCCTCTCTCCGTCCATTAAGATGCGATAAAATTATATTAAACTCTCATTCCCACCTTTCTGAAACCGACTTTGCATTGCCCCCTACTCGGCAGTTTGCACAATGACAAGTCTTTTTTTTTTCTTGGAGACGACAGTCCCTCTCCCTGACATCTTCTTCACCTATCGCTATATAGTTCCGTCCCCCCACCCGTGGAGGAAATAAAGTCCTTTCGACCATCGCTCCGCCGCTCGCCCCCCTCCTTCACCTCCTCCTCCTCAGCACTGCTTTTGGGCGAATAGAAACCACTCTTAAAGCTGCTCCCCCCCCTTAGACTGAGATTTTCCGATTCCGCAGCAAACCTCTCTTTTCCTGATGATTTTCCAAACATGTTCTCTTCGTGTTTGAAGCAAAAGATTCTTTTCTGCCTGTTGGGCCCTGGGCACTTTTCTTTGTTAACGATCACGAAGTCTTTCGTACAGAGTATTTCAACTTCTTTTTTTTCTGCACCCTCCTTTCCGTAGCGACTGCTTTTTTATAGCTCCCCCTATCCTCTCATTCTAGGGTGGCGACGGAGGTTCGCGTTACCTATTTTTTCCCTTTGTAAACGCGCCTCTGAATTGCCTAGCCCATTTTTCGCCAAAGTCTCCCACATATACTTTCCCGGCGTTTGATATATGGACTTCTCGTTTGAGAGGGTCTCTTCTTGCGGTGCCTGAATTCGACAGCATAATGTAAGGACCTGTCTTCGCGTTTTCCCCTTCCGCCGCCTGCGCTGATCGCCCCCCACATTCCCCCTTCGCATGATTCTTTCTAGATGTCTTTTCTTTTTTTGTGTACTTTTCCTTTTCCATAGGTCAGGATTAAACTCATGCCTCGATCGTTTTCTTTCCCCTCCCCATGCTCGCGCGTTTAGTTCACGTCGAAATTTCCACCCCTAGCATTTTGACCTGATTTTCCGTCCTCATTGCCAATTTCGATAGCCGCCCCGTAGCGCTATATAGTACGCGCCGTCGACTCTCTGCCAGACTTTTCCGTTGAGAACGCTTCGTTATCCTTTCTCCCATTCGCTAGTTCTCCGACATCTGCCAATTCGTTCTGAGTATTTCATGAAGTACTTCCTTCCATCGCCCTTCTACTTTTTCCCCCCCTCATTCTTCTGTAGCAGTTCCGTTTGAAGGGCCACGTTCCATACCTCCTTTGCATCTTTTACTTTCTCCGTGCATGATTCTGGTAGTTCTGAGAGCGTCCACGCTCCGTTCTCAGATTTTGCGCACTTCCTAGAACGAATGGATTTCTCCTCGTCTTTTCCAGTCTTCGGGCGCTCTTACAGGTCTGATATACTTTCATGATCTTTCCCCCCGGCCCCAAGCTGATTTCCTATCTTTCGGAGCTTTTCCTTCTTTCCTTTGCAAGGATTTTTTTCTATACAAGCTAGAGACGGCCCCCGTATGAGTCTCCTCCTATTGTTTTCTCTTCTTTCCTCGGAACACTGCTCTCGAGAAAGACAGACCGACGTACGAATGTTTTCTGTCCGCTGCTTTCCCTTAACTGACTATCTGCAGAAACAAGTCTTTCGACCTCTTGCATTTTAATCGTGTTCTCGCCCTTTCTACAATTGTCCCAATCGCTCGTTCAGCGCATTATGTCGAGGCATTTGTTTTCTTTTTCCGCGCTTGCCTGAGTGGCTGTCCGAGTTCATTTGCTCTATTGGAAAACTTACCTGCCATTTGGCGTGATCTGCTGCGACTCCTTCGTATCGAGTCGAGGTCCCATTTCCTCTTCTCCCCTTTCTAAACCTTGAGAGCAGACGTTTTGCGTCGCCCCTCTTTTGATGCCGCCCTTCATACATTTCTTTTGATGAGACTATGTAACTTTATGACGATGAGATCCTTAGTCTTCTCCGCATTGAATTCGCCGTATATTCCTACACTTCACCTTAGGTTGTGCCTCTCCCTTCCCATCGTTACTTCCTTGATGCCGGATATCGTAAGATTTCGCTCCGACTTTCTGGTCTCGTCCCGAGACCGAAGCGCCTTCGCGGCCGTCCCCGAAGTTTACCTTTTTTTTCCCCCGCCAGGTTGCGGAAGTCGATCGGAAGAGTTCTGATTTGAGTTGAAGCTCTTTTTCTCGCTTTTCCAGTCGCGTAGTCAGTCGGTTCAGCGCGATCACG
>Ga0179593_1462639_pt1 | contig 13659 bp, 11 predicted proteins | sample CZODoug2_1_08_16_FD_185931 | JGI IMG/M metagenome (GOLD analysis project Ga0179593, IMG submission 185931) | Vadose zone soil fungal communities from Angelo Coast Range Reserve, California, USA - CZODoug2_1_08_16fungal (PacBio error correction) | ecosystem: Environmental > Terrestrial > Soil >... | reverse complement strand
CTCTTTTTATTATTCTTCTCTTCTTTTTGATCTGGTTTCCAGAGAGGAATCCCTTTCAATAAAAAGGAAATTCCTTTGTCATGCTTTGGAGGCTTCATTTGTTCTTCTTCTTATGGTCTCCCCTTCATTGTTTGCTGATCAATTTATGAGGATTCTTTTTTTCTTATGCGTCTTCTCCCCTGCTCCCCTTTGATCCACCCTGGCCGGGGAACTCCTTCTCAAGGATCCTGGGATCCATACTTAAGGGATTTGACCCCCTTCACTCCGAATCGTCGGTCACCCCCCTTCCTCTGCCCGTCGGAAAAAGAGCCAGGAACACCAGTCCCTTTTCGTCCCTTCATGGGACTCAGGATGATCGCCTCCGTTTTTGACCAGACCGTCTCGATGTTTTGTGGTAAATCCCCCCAGCACCTTTTTCCGCTTTGTCCCTACCATTCCTCCCTGAGAGTCCTTCGTTGTCGCCGCGGCGGGAGACCCACTTCAACGGCTCTCTTTCCAAACTAACACGCCCAGACGAACCAGTAATCCTGTTAGTTACGGAGGGAAGACGTCCCCCCGTTGTCATTCTTTGCTGTAATCCTTTTTCCCCGTGATAAATGAGGTGGTACGACTTCCCTCTCCCCCCCGATGTATACCTACTAAGAAACCTACTGAATGCCCTTCTACATTAAAAATATTTTTGTTGATCCAGGTATTTCTTCCAGCTCATCCTCTTCTTCCCCCCCCTAGGAGCCTCTCACATGACTTCCAGCATCTCTTCCTTCCGGAAACTCTCTCCCTTCAAGTTTTTGAAAAGCCCAACCTCGTGTAAATTCGTTACCTTTGACCTGTCCGCAGGCTCCCTGCACTCCTCCGTCTTTCGGTTCCTGAATTTCGGGCGTAAATTGGCTTCGACAAGTACAGGGTAGCCGTTTTGTCTTTCTGCCTTATTTGCGCCCTCTCGAAGTACTCACGCACATCCACCTCGCACTTCTCCTCGTTTATTGTTCTTTTCTCAGCAAGAGCCGGACCTAGGAAATTGGCGTTTTCTGTGGAGGGCACGATGGTCTCTGCGCCGGTCCCCTTTTTCCCCCCCCAATTCTTTTGATCTAGGCCGTGGTCCAGGGCCCCCAAGAGTCTCCCCCATAGTGTGTTTTTATACCATTTCTTCTCCTTCGGTGTTTTCTCCGTGCTTCATCCCCCCCCCTGGATTCTTCGGACTTCTAGTTCGAACGGGTTCCGCTTTGAGCCACACTCCCTCTACTATGAGCATTTCTCTTTTACCACCTTCAGTTTCGATCTTTGAAGGGCCACCTTTTTGTCGTGAAGGCCCCTTCTATCCTGTCGGACATTTTTCAGTGGGGTGTTCCACGCCGCGACACCTTCTTCCCTTGGAGTGAACTTTTATTTTGACGCGTCTGTCGATCTGGGCGTCCCCTGATTCCTTTCATCCCCCCCCCTGTGAACCTGATTGTCCTTCCTCAGCCAAAATTGGTTTCCGACACAGATCCCCGTCGTCATATCTTCGTTCGTGGCCGGCTCCTCATCAGTCTCATCGTGTTTTTCCCATTATCCTTTTTTTTCGCCCTCGATTATCAAGATTTCAGCCTCTCTTTCTGAGCCCTTCCGCCCCCTTTTTCGATTAAAGGCGCATGAGAGGGTTGTGTCAGGTCAGTCTGGCTTTATCCTTCCTATTCTCCCCGGTCAGACTTCCCCTCTTCCTGACGGCTAGAACGGCGGGTTGCCACAGTCGCGTTATATAAGGTATGTCCTTTCGGGGGAACTTACTTTCCAGGCCCTGTACGGGATATTGAGGGGTCCTTTCATGCACTTCCTCCAAAGCGGCTATAGCTTTTCGGAAGTGTAGACCACCTAACCAGGTGTCTTTCTTTTGAAACTTCGATCAAATGCATTCCTAACTCACTTCCAGCCGTGATGTCCCTTACGACCTTTTTGGTGGTTTGAGAGAGATCTTCCTTCCATCAAGGAGACTTTTGGTCGTCCGAGCTTTTCTTCTCCTTTCCCTTTTTCCCCGACAAACTTTTTTTTCCCCCCCCTTTTTTGTAGCTTGGACACGGCCTTCCAGCATCATGAAAGCTTAATTTTTTTTTCTCGACCCGGCCGGACAGTGACCCCTGCCTGCCGAACTTTCTGTCTAAGGGTAAACAGACTGTTCCTTTGCCAGTAGAGACCCAACTTCTCCTATGTGTGAAAGAAATTTTTACGGCGTCACGCTCTTCCCAGTCCGGTCTTTTTTCTAGGACTATCCCGGCAAGGTACTCATGCACACCTGCCTGTGCTCTGCGTGCAATATTTTCCCAGACTTTCTTCATGGTTTAGAGAACGTCGTATTCAGTGCATCATAGTAGTCTCATCTGCCTTTTTCCGTTAACCGACTACCTTCTGACTTGTATCCTTTTCCGACAGAATACTCTTGCTCCTGTCTATTTTCTTTCTAATAACCAACAACATGGTGTCCGTTGAAATATATGTGCCCCTTTCTCTGAGGTCCTCGTGGAAGCCGATCTCATTACTCGTCTTTCTCCCCCCGCTCTGCCATACTTTTAGTTTCTGCGGGGTGGCCCCACCCAGATGAAACCGAGTCTTTCCTCCACTTCTCTCCTTCACATTTCCAAGACCAGGTCCGTTTTTGCCATCCCCCGACGCTTCTTGCAAGTTTTCCCCCTCCTGAAGACTTGAGTTGTTCGTCCTTCTCCTTTTTTTGAATCTTGCCTTTCTGTTCAGAGGATGGACCTTACGTCTACCGCCGTGCTAATCGGGCCCCAAACCTAGGTTATTTTTTTCCCAGGCCCTTCCTCTCTTCCCCTTCATGATTTTGAGTTACCCCCACAACAGGGAACGGAAGAATCCCCCTAGTGACAGCCCATTGCCCTCCCTCCAAGGTATAGTAAGTTTTGTTTCCAACAGGAGCCGGCCTCACATTGTTTTTTCCCTTTTTTTTCTTTCTTCGCTTCGCTGCACGAATTTACGGGTTCCTAAAGGTACCCTGTCCCTTATTTTTTGTTAGCAGTGTTTCGGCAGTACCTTTCCCTAAACTAGAAGGGTGTTTTCGGGTTTTGGGGGTGGTTTTGTTTTGCCCCCTGCCCTTTCTCCCTTGTTCATCTCATGGAACTCGGGGGTCATTGGTAAGAGAGGTGTTTTAACCTTTTCCTCGTCCCTCCTTTTCTTCAGTAGGATATGTCGTCATTTTGCGAAGTTTTTCTAGGAGGGGCTTCTACGACCGGATAAATGCGCCACAGAAGGGTATATGGCTCTTCTCTTTTTTGAGTTTCCTTCTTTCTTTGGACCTATGGGAGGAATATGGCCTGCGTTTTCCCTAAGTGATTTTTCCCCAAAAGTTCCCCAGCTGATTAATACACTGCCCAGTGGTCATCAGCGAAAAGGAGTAAGAGGGCTATCCTTGTGGTTTTTTTTGTTTTTTGCAGGCCTTTCCCTGTTGAGCGACCAGCCCCCTTTCCTCAACCTATTTTCGAGGCTGCCTGGTTTACACCTAGGAACAGTGTTTTTGATGTCACAACGCAATTGCTCCCCGGTTTCCTTCTAACACCCCCTTATCCCTTAGATGATCATTTTTCCCCCCCCCTTTCTTTTGATTCCCTCACTCTTGACTGATGGTTCCTGATCCCCGGTCAGCCCTAGCTTATTTGTTACTTAGGCGTGATGGTTTTTGCTGTCCTGGAGTCCCTTAGTCACACCTTTGTCCCCCTTTATTCCCGACGGGCTTCAACAGGTCTGATACTTAGACTGATCCATTACTCCTTGACTACCCCCCCTCCTACCATTTGAAGCCTCCGAAACCCCCACCACAGGAAGAAGCGACCATGCCGTCCTCCGATCTCCCGGCCGGGATTTTTGATCCTCTCAGGTGCAGGTCCCCCCTCCCTCATGCTACCCTACAGAACCACCGATTTTTTCAAGAATTTTGAAAAAGACCATCTCTCTCTTTTTCAATAATAATCCGTTTTTTGCTCTTTTGTATATTTCGATTTCTTAGGTCTTCCCCTTTTTTCGTTTCGCGGGTTTAAAGGCTTCCTTCTTCCTTGCTTTCTAAAAAGGAATTAAGTGTCCTGTAGAGGAGATTACTGGTCTGCGGCTTCCTTTTTTCTTTCATTTTTCTTTCTTATAGGTATGCGGTTTTCCCTTTTTTTTAGTCCCATTTATCCTCTAAGGGTCCTCCTTTTCTGTTAATCCATTTCCTTCCTGACCCCTTCCCGTCGGTCCCCCCCCCAAACATCACGCAGAAGTAGGACTCTCGCTAGTCTCCCCTCTCATGAAATCCGCCATACTTGTCTCTGAATGCCCTGATGTTGTACGCCCTTATGCCTATTGCGCCACTCACCCATGTGTTTTCGTCCGTAGAGACCCCTCTCACTACGGTTTACGTTTTACGAGATGAAGTCGCGCCTTGTAAGATCATTCACCACACAAGTGTACCATCATATTCGCATTTCCTCCCATACCCAGCGCCTCCCTGTTCCGCAGAGGAGGTCTCTCCCCTCCCTTTATGCGGGAAGGCACTAACCCTCCCCTAAATTCTAAACCTCTTTGGCTCCTTTTAGTGCCGGACACGGTTCCTCTGGTCCCCCTCTCCTCGTTTTTCAGTGGCTAACCGTCCGCCTATAATCACCCCAGAGGGTAGTACCCCCAAGCTACGAAGTTAGAAGCATCCTTCGACCCCTCTCCTTGGGTTTTGGCAATGTGATCCGGTTATTACAGCCCCAACTCCGCTATGCACACCTCCATCTTCTCCCTCAGTCACGTCCTCCCATTCTGATTCCGCTCCCCCTGACTGTCCTCAATTGTTAACATGTTCCCCCTTTTTTCCTTAACAAGAGTTCCCCATGGACGATTACTGACTTCTGCTCCATCTGGTTTTCTTGCTGGGAGAGAAGGCGTTCTTTCTTTCCGAAATTCCAACTTTCGAGTCCTTCTTCCTGTCTTCTGTGCTCGCCCGTCGCCTTTACTCCTCCCCCCACCTCGACCCTCTATTTCCTTCTTCCTTTGTCCGCCCACTAGTCCGCCTTTTTTGACTTTTCCGGCAAAAGTCTTTCTTAGAGACGGGCAAGGTGGACGTTTTACCACATTTCCGTTCTCTCTTCCCTTGTTTTTTTTCCCTTTTCCCTACAGCTTTGAGTAAACCTTCTCGGCTTTTCGCGACGCTTTTCTCGCAGTCGGTTCCCTCCCCGGCTTTCAAAGTTGAGTGTTTTAGAACCCAATCCCTCTCCGCGTTTTCTGGTACCACCGCGTCGCCCCCGACTAAGTGTCTTTCCCCCAACCGGAAATTCGTTTTTTTCGTTTTTACGGTCTAGCAGTTTCTGCTTTCTTCTTTTTGGAAAAAAGACGCCGCCCTCTACGTCGGCAAAGAGGCTCCTCTCTTCCTTCGTTATCTGGGCGGCGAGCCTCGCTCCAGGTTGAACCCGACTTTAAAGTAGAGCCAGCCCCTGGTTTTTTTCTTGACTCTCACGATTCACTAGACTTTCCTTTAGTCCTTCCTTCATTTTCGTAGTATTAAGACGGGACACCCTCTTTCCTTTCCTCTCCCCTCTTAGACCTCCCTAGAGAGGTCGGAAGCCCGCACTCCAGGATAGATTCCACTCTCTCCTTCCCCTTTTAGGGTTTTGAGTAACTTTGACCTTTTCGTTCTCTGCGCACTTAGATGCTTCAATCTCGGAGGCTTTTTCCTCCCTTCGGGCGTCCATTAGTGGATCTACGGGGCTGAGTTTGTGTTTTCACTGATAGAACAGGAATTTTCGTTCTTTGTCCCGGCCTGGAAAGTGCGCGTCCTTTCTTTATGGAAGGATTCGATGGCACCTTCCTTTTCACACTATTCCTTCCCACCTTGTTTCCCCCCCCCCCCCCTTTCTGTGAGGTGCCCGGTCGAGCCATTGACCCTACGACCTTCTCCTTATTGCCCTTCCTACCCCGATCTATCTTTTCTCCGTTTGTTTGAGAGATCGATACTTTCCCCCCCTCACGGGAGGTAGTTCCTGCGCCCTTGGATTTTCTTTTCCCAATCCGCCAGGTTACCACGGGTTTTAGAGGTTCCACTTTCCCCCCTTTTGAACAGTCCCGTCCGCAGCGTTTTTTCGACTGGATCTCTCCCCGCTGCAGAAATCTTTCTACGGTAACACGTTTAGTAAGAACGTAGAGAATCTATCTTTCACTCCCCCCTCAGTTCGAGCAGGCGCACGCGATGAAAGCTTTTATTTATTTTTCCTAGCGACTCGCACTGGCCAGTTACTACTGAACACCCTCGTAATAGACAGAAGGGATTCCTCTTTCGACTCATTTCTAGATGGTGCTAATATATTTCTCACTCTTGTTTACTCCTGTCCCCCTTTAAGTACTGATGAGGCTCTTTTTTTTTATTCTGATATTTGCTATTGACATTTTCATCACGACCCCTTCCTCCCTGAACTACTATTTAAGGATGCTATTCCTTTTACTCAACCCGATAGAAAATAGTAGATACAAGACTTGAACTTCCTTCCTTCCTTTCTGATTTTTCCCCCCCCGATTCACATCTTTTCCTCCCTTGATCTGTCCTCCCCCCGTGGATTGTTCCCTTTCCCTTCTTAACCCTAAGACCCTTTCTTCCCAAAGAAGAGAGGTCTTTCCGCAAGGATAAGTGTAGACTAAATGCCTTCTTTCTCCTGGGATTTTCCTTTCTTTTCTAAGGCAGTGTCTAAACACTCTGGATCGGGTCTTGTTCAAAGTTGAAACCCCTTCTCTATAATATTCCCATTTTTTTTCTGACACCCCTTGCGGAGCGAGCCCCCCCTTGAACGAAAGAGCGCACGCCCCCTTACTAGTTAAGGATGTGGCGTTCTCCCCGATCCTGCCTACATTCCCCTCTTTTCCGTGCGGGAGTACTTTCGGACGCGCAAGCTCCCCTTGCTCCTTCTCCAAGTGAATTTTTCTTCCGGGTTTTACGGCCTTCTCGCCTCGATGGAGTGAACTCCTCCTCAGTGGCCCTGGAAAATTGTCCAGTTGACTGTGCGGCCTACTGCTGTTCTTTTCCCCCTTTTGAAGGGTGGTTCTAGGTAATAAGCACGATCTGGCGGACGTTTTGCTCTCCAGGATTTTTCCTATCAGGACTTTTTTTAAGACTGCCCTTCACCCCATTTACCCCACCCTTCGACGTTTTTATCTTTACGCTCTTCTGTCGAGGGGAGCTGATTCTTGCCCTGTGAGTTATGGCCGCGGAACCCCGAGATAGACCAATGCCAACCCCTCTAGTCTCCCCCCCGACAGTCCCAAAGTTTTTTTTGCTTTTTCCTTTTACGTATTCTCCTTGCATCTCTGTTAGGGTTCGTGGTTTAAATCTCATTGACAGGTTTCTCTCCCCCTCTAGGCGACCCACCATACGGCTCGCGGCTGCCTTGGTGGTTCACCCCCAAGCGGCACCACTTGTTTTTTTCTGTTTTTTTCCCCAACGCACGCGCGCCTCTTTTCCGGAGCCCCTTATTCAGAGCTTCTCCCTTGTTTTTGCACTAGTTCCGATGTTCTATTTTTCCCCCGATTGTCGAAGACGGCGGAGGTTGTTTCATTCGGCGTTTCGGGTTGCTCCCCAGGATGTGTCGCGCCCGGGAAATGTCTTACCCTTTCCTGTATCACCTGTCGCGTATCCAGTGCAGACGACCTTTCACGTCCAGACGCCAGGACATTTGCCACTCCGCCTCCCCCTGACCTGAAGATCCAATTACATATGCCAGAACCTTCCCCCTGCGCGACAAGGAAACGCCTTGCAATTTTTTTAAGTTTGAAGGGACGTCCCGCTTTTTTAAACCGCTAACACAGTCAGAGTACCCCCCCCCTGATGGAAAACTATTCTACCATTGTAATAATAACTCCTTCTGTTTTTGTTTTGTGAGCGTCTTTGTTTTCATGCGTAAGCTTTTTTTATGTGAGGGTCAACTCTCTCTTGAATTGCTCCGCATCAAGAAGTTAGGGCCTTCGGTCGCCTTCTCCTGGTATGAGGTATGGCTTTCCGTGATTTACTGGTCCTCCCAGGAGAATGGTATCTCATTTTTTTTCTTCTTCCTTACTGACCAGAGCCCCCCCCTTTCATAAACCTTCCGAGGGACTAAGGTCTGCTCATTTTACCCCCTTCTGTCGGCCCAATCACGTACCGCTTGTTGCCACCTACTTTTTTTTCGTACTTTTCCCGAGACATTAACCATCAGTCCCTCAGGGCTTTTTTTTTAATTGTGCTATTTTAACCCTTCTCTCTAGTTATCCTTTTCGACCCTCAAAGGAACTGGCGTGAGGTTTTTCACAGAACCCAGCACCCGGCGTAGGGCCTCCCCAGTTCAGCCTCTCCTCGGTCGCCGCGGCAGGTTTGTCCCTTTTCAAATGTAAACCTTTCTGCTTCGGTCCCCGGCTAGACAAGTACATCCTCCCGTACCTTTTTACGTTTTCCGGAACCCTTTCCCCTGAGTGATTTTTTTTCTAATAGGGTGGTGATCACGGCGGTTCTCCTCTTCCCTCTCCATCAACTTTAGTCCACCCGCCTTCCGTTTACCTTTTCAGCCTCAGCGCCCATACCACAATTACTCGTTGTTTCTTTCTAAGGTCTTTTAGTACAGAACACGTTTCGAGGTACTGGTCAGCCCCCTCTTATTCCGAAGTCGCAGATCGGTTCCTGTAACGGCATAATACACGGTTTCACATGACCTTCTTCGCCCAGTTGTTACATGAAGATTTAAGAAAGGCTACTTGTGGGCGGGTTTTAAGGACTACCCCCTTCTCAACCTAATTCGCCGTGATGACAGGAGTATGTTTTTAGTTGACCTCGCCACGCTCCCCCCCCTCCCTATTTTCCCGTCCAGGTCTGGGTTGAACTTTTTTGAATTTCCATTTTTTCGGGAAGTCTGGTTGAGGGAAATGTTAGCTTAGGGCCCTTTTTTTTCCTCCCCCCATTCCTTTCTCCGGCTTTTTTTTAAGTACCGATCCAGCTTTGTGTTTTTTTTCCCTTCCTGATGCGTAGTATGCTCCCCTTTTTCGTTTAAAGCAAAGGCATTAGTAATCGCAGGAGCAACCCCTTCGTAGTAGTTCCAGGTACCCTTTTTTAGACTTCCCTGGAAGGTCCCAGGAACTGTTTTGTTCCTTTGCGTTTGTTCTTTTTGACCCGGCCAGCGCTGTAAGTGGGGTGGGCACCCCCGCTCGACAAGAGCAGTGATTTGAACGTCGGTATCATCGAAAGTTTTTTTCGATCTGGTCTTCACGATGCCTTCCCCATTTGCCCCCTTTTCTTTGAACTGGCCGCCAACATTGTTGTTTAGGAATTAAACGTACTCCCCCTATTTTTTTTGCCCGGCTCAGCAGTTGCCTTTCTTGAAGGAGGGGACTTCTCCTCATAGAAATAGTTCTTATGCTTCAGCGCTACTTTCTTTCACCCCTTCCTCCTTTCCTATTTGGAAAGCGTTTCCTATGTTTTGCTGGCTTACATGCCCCTCTTCGGACCAGTAGTAGAATTTCCTTGCTTACCCGCTTTCTTCACTTTTATGCTGGGCTGCCCCTCCTAGTTTCCCCCTCTCTTTTATCGTGTGGTGCCAGTTCTACCAGGAACTTCCTTAGAGGTGCCCCCTTCTGGGGCAGTCGTGAGAAAAACGGTTGCTGCAGGATAGCTCAGGCCCTGGGTAAGACTCCCCTTTTCCCCCCCTTTTTCCCCTTTTTTCCAGGTTTCCAGTCGAGACACTGCGCGGACTCGCACGTGCCTTTTATGAAATTTTTTTCCTATCTCTTCCTCCTACTCGTGTTGTTTTTTTGAGAGCCCGCGGAATCCCCAGCAGAAGTGCTTAGTTACCGAAGCAGTGATAGACTTGGTCTAAGAACCCGTTTTCCACCCTTTAGCTGTTTGGTTCACCCTTCTCCCCTGATAATCCCTGCAGCGGCAGTGTTCGCACTGGAATACCCATTGAAACCCTACCTTTTCGACTTTTTTCCTGTTTCCCTTGTCCACCCTTTTAATCTTCTCCCTCCTAGACTAGTGGACAGCCGACCCCGTTCTGAGCAGAGAACCGCTTGAAAGATGACTCTTCCTATTTCTCCTTCTTGACTCCACCATCACCCCCCCCCCCCGGTAATGTCCCCAACAATATTCCTTTTTTCGTTTCCTCGTTTTCCTGCATGGGGTCTTCTGGCTTTAAAAGTATCGTCTGATTATACGAGGGAGTTTTCCCAGTGAATCATTTTCACCTCCCTTCTTCCGCTTGCGGTTATCTGGGCGTACGAAATCATTATTCGTACGCTTTTTAGTTCCCCGTGCCCCATGGTCGGCCGACGTGCCATCTTTTTTTACCAGGATGAGAGAATAGTGGACTCCCCCCTATTTTTAGAAATGCTCTTCCGAAGTACGATGTGAACTCCTTCTCTTTTCTTCGTTCTTTTTCCCCCCCCCCCCTGCTGCACGAGCTGCCGCCCGGCCTCTCGGCTTTCCCTCCTCAAAGGTTCATGGTTTGCCACTTCGTTGATATTTCCCATTCAGTTTTTCCCTCTTGCTTCCGCATGCGGGAGTTGTATTTAACGTTACCTTAGCATTCTCAGTTTTCTTTTGCCTGGCCCAGGAGTCCCGTCTACCTCCTTCGACCCTTAGGCCTCCAAAAATGTTTCGCGTGGTCCCGGCCCACTCCTCTATCCCGGAATTGTTTTTTTTATTCCACGGGACCTTCCTCAGAAGACCCTCGTGAAAGCAATGCGTCCCGAATTTTTCTCTTTCCCTGTCCTTCGTTTCTCCCCCGGTTCTAAGCACGAAACCGCCTTGGTTACGTGATGTGATTTTACATTAGCTTCGTTCCCCTCCGGAAGGGAATCACGTAGTCCCGCTGAGTTTCGGCCTTTGTATCTTCCCCTCCTTTTATCGCCCCCCATCACTATCCGCTTTGCAGGCCGCGAAAAGCGGGCCACTTTGACCAATTTGTTCGGAAGAGAGGTGCTGTCACCGGTTAGCGGCTTGAGCTCAGATCTTTTTTGTCCGCTCTTTCAGCTTTGTCTTAATAGCCTCCTGTTCTTGCCCGAAAGACCGGTGCCACGCTCAGTTGTAGTATTCTTTCCCCTTCTTCCTTGCGGACTTTGGCAGAACTCTGGGCTGATCGCAGAGGACCAACGTAATTTTTTTTTTCACGTCCCCAGCTGAGCAGACCGGCAGGACCCCCCGTGTCCGGACCAAGAGGAAGACCATTCTTCAAGATTTTTTGATTTTCCTGGTTCTTGCGGGTCCCCAATCTCCTTGTCCCTTTTTTCTGCCCGCAGCTGCTTGAAAACTTCCTTTTTTTGCTCAGATATTTCTTGTGCGTAACCGCTCCCCGGGTTTTGATTTCCCCCCTCAAGTCGCTCTGTAAGGTTTTCGAACCCAGAGGACGAGTCTTCTCCTTTTCCACTTCTCTTGATAACTAGGACTGAGGTTCCTGTTGGGTCTCCCTCCGCGGAGGTGGACCCTTTCAGTTCGTGATTTCTTTCATTTTCTCAATGGCCCTCCCCCTGCGGACCCTTCGGGGAGTTACCGCGCTTGACAGTTAAGCCCTCATCCTCATTTTCCGCCCTTGAAGCCGCATAACATGTCTCCTCAGACCAGTGGCGCCGTGCCCGCCCAGGAAGACCTTTTTCTGGAAAGGCCGGGGGTGATTGCCCCCGCTCTTTTTCCGGTGCCGCTTGACACACCTCCGCCCATCAGTAGTACCAGCCGGGCCCCGCCCCATCTCTTGTATTGTGGTTAGAGAGTGATTTTTTTTCGTTTTCTTTGGGACTTATTGTTGTTATGAGGGTTCAACCTCTCTTTCCTTTTGAACCTTCGCGTATAAATTTACCGTGCCCCGTTCTTTCAGACTGAGGCATGTTATGAGGCTTTTCCTTTTTCTTCTTCTTTTTTTTCTTCTCCTGGTATTTCTACCTGGTAGGACGGGTCCCTTCAGACGATGACCGTTTTTACTCCACGGGACTCCAGTTCCGGTCCCTGTCATCCAGTGCATCATTCGGCCAAACCTTCTTTTACCTTAGGCCACCTTGTTCTAGAAACGCTTCCAGGAACCTAAGTCCAGTTTTAGTCTCTTCCTATTTTACCTTCTAACCCCCGTACCGAACCCTTGAGAGCGATCTTTAGTTTTCCAGTCACCCGCAACGTGTTACGTTTTTTTCTAAAGGAAGAAGCTGAGACAGCCTTGTTGTTCGAGTTGTCGCTCACCCTTTTCCCCCCCTTAGCTGCGGGCAGACACGAACCCCACATTTTTAAGCTTACCCTTTTTTTTTTGCGGCCCACGGTTCTGCCCTTGTGCTCATAGGGTTTCCGTTGATACAGGAGGGGTAAGAGGCCTATCTTCCCCTTCCTATTTCTTCCCCTTTCCCTCCACCAGAGAAGCCTCATCTCCCCCCCCAGAAACATTCCACATTGTTCTGAAGGATCCCGTTATAGAACATCCCTCCCTCTTTTTGTTAAGAAAAGATAGCTCACTACGCACCGTCAGCCAGATTGCCTTTTTTCAAGATGAATCTCCGGTTTTTTAACCCCTTCAGAGGTTAGTCCCTAGGAGTTCCCCCCTTGTTCCTTTTTTCCGCGCCTGCACTCCTTCTCGTTTTTCTGTTTCGGAGACTTTTTCCATAAACCCTTTCCAGTCAAAAAGTAAAGGTAGATTGATGAACTCTGCGTGAGCGACGAGACCTTACATACCCTCCCCTCTCACCCGCTCAGTCGGGCCGGCTCCGTTTTTCAGACCAGAGAAGGCCCCCTAGTATTGCCGGTTCCTGGTAGGTTAACTCTGGTATTGATCGCAGGTCCACGGTGTGGAATCCAAACCCCCTCCCGTTTTGATCCCCTCGTTTGATTTTTTTCCCCAGAGCTAGTGGTCGTCGAAGATTAGCCGTTCGTAGCCCCTTTCTCGCCCGAAGTAGGTTTAAAGTCCCAGGATTCTGTTTGCCCGTTTAGCTGGAGAACCCCCTCCAGATATTAGTCGGTACTACAGTTTACCCCCTCGTTTTTTCTTCAGCTGGCAGTGGCCACCCGAATTTTGTATTCGTTACCTGCTAGAATTCCGGGAAAGATCGCGTGCAGCTTTTTTGCTTCACCAACTAAATACAGTCACCGGCGGGAGTGACGTCGCCATACGTCCCGCTCCTTTTCCTCTTTTTTTTTTTTCACCTTTGTAGCATAAAGGTGACTGTAGTTGGAAAAGCGTTGACGTAACACCATTTTGTTTTTGTCCCTGAGATTATTGATACGCTTTGAGTAGTATGCATTTTCCGGCAGAAGGTAGCGACCGTGAGGTTGACCCTTCTTCCTTTCTCCTTCTTTCGCAGCAGAAGAGACGGGCTTAGACAAGTCCGTCTGCTTTGGCACGTCTAAAGTCGAATTCTTGGTGACCTTGTCTGTACCTTGCATTTACTAGTAAGAGGTAAGGACTCTCTCTTTTCCCATCCTCTTCTTCTCAGGGCGTTTCTTTTTCTTCGTGCCAATGTTATCTGATATACGGGCTGTTTCCGCTTTGTGAACCCTTATGACCCTTTCCGGTACGGCGAATTGAGGGTTCATTTGAGGGCCAGTTCTCTTCACACATTTTTTCGGATGAAGATGAGACCTTTTTTCCCCCCCCTCCCACCTTTTTTCCCCCCGGTGGGTGCGGTGAATTCCCAGCTTTTGCAGACTCCAGTAGACGTATGGACCATCGT
>Ga0179593_1695885_pt1 | contig 13660 bp, 26 predicted proteins | sample CZODoug2_1_08_16_FD_185931 | JGI IMG/M metagenome (GOLD analysis project Ga0179593, IMG submission 185931) | Vadose zone soil fungal communities from Angelo Coast Range Reserve, California, USA - CZODoug2_1_08_16fungal (PacBio error correction) | ecosystem: Environmental > Terrestrial > Soil >... | reverse complement strand
CTCAAAGACAATTGCCGAACCCGACGGGAAATTCCACGTTTTCTTTCCCTTTGAAATCCCCTTTTTATCCTGGCTCTAGTCTCCGGCCGTCCCCCCTTCTTTTTTCACTGGAGCCGTTTCGAAATCCCTTAGCGTGGTATAAAGGTCTGAAATGCCCCTCTTTTTCAATCATTCCCCCCCCTACCGCAACTTCCAAATCCCGGGTTTTCCCTCAACCCAACAAAACCCTGAAATTTTCCTTTTTCTTGGCACTTTTTCTCACCTCGGCAAGAGAGTTCGTGCCCGTAACTCTTTTACCATTCTCGTGCATAACTTGCCACGACCCCCCTTTTCCCCCCTCCCCCAATCTAACTTTTTTTTAAATGGGAGGTTAGGTTGGACCGAAGTCCCCTTTTCACTACACCCGCTGATCGTGGCTCACCAAATTCAATCCAAGAATTTGCCCCCGAAAACATCCCGGGGGTTGGTCCAAGTCCGTTGATACACCACCCCCCCCCTTCAAGTTTCCCCTCCCTCTGTGGTTTTTTCTCCAAACTGCCCCTTTCTTTCCCAATTTTTCCCCTAAGAACCCACAACGTGGGAGGTCGAGACACACCTTTTTTTGTGCCCCCCCCCTGGGAGTTCTGACTTCTCTTTCTTTTGACCACCTTCCCATTGAGTAAACGGCCCCTTTCACCCCCCCCCTCCTCCCTCTCCGGGCATTTTGATTTGAAACAGCATTTCGAAAGCCCTTCTCCACCCGAGGCCCCATTTTGGAATGGCGCTTGTCCCATCCTTTTCGTTCTCAACAAGTAATTCTTTTTTTCCCTGTTTTCCCCCACATTCCCCTCTTGACTAGCCTCCTTTCAACCCCCCTCCCCACACCAGATACCCCAAGATTACTGTTCCCCCCTCGTCCATGCCAGGCCTTTTTTCCCCCGTTGCCAAATTTTTTTCCTCAGACGCTACCAACCCTTCCCCCCCCTTCTAATAAGTTCTCGGGTTAAACTGACCCCTTTTCCGCCAAACGGCGACCTTCTTCTACCCCCCCCCAAGGCTTTATTCCCCGTTGTTTTTCTGAGATTTTTTGACCCCAGCTTGTAGGTTTTTTCATCCCCTTCCAGTTTGCGTCCCCCCTTGGTCCGTTTTTTTTTTGATGCCCTATTAGAACCGGCTTTCATCGGACCCCTCTCTTGGAACCTCCTTCAAGTGTTCCCTCCCCCTTCAGGTTTTCCCGGGAACCTCCGGAGAAGAGTCTTGGATATGGGTTTTCCCACCATGATTTTTTTCTTTCCCTAGCTTCTCTTTTTTTTCTTGTTGAACCCAGAAAGTCTGAACTGTTCCGACCTTTCTTTCCACTTTGAGGACCTCCTCTGGACCACTCTGCTTTAGTGGACCTCTGATCAAGGCCTCAGTTTTGAGTGCCCCTCTCGATCCCCCCCCTTCCTCCAGTTTGGCTGGGAGACTCTTTTCGAGGGAGTTACCCGGCAATGAATGTGTGTTTTTTTTTCAGGACTTCGCAGGTCTTTTCTATTACCTCCTGTGATGGGGCCTTTTCTCCAAATCCAGCCCCCAAGTTGTGGTTTGTGCGTTCGTTTTTTTTCACTCCCATGTTCCCGGAACCCCCCTTCCTTCTTCAAGAGCAGCTTTTTTCATGCCCCTTTGTTTAGGGAGCCGGGGCTGGTTAGTTTGTTTTACCCCTCCCCTCCCCTAGTTATTGCTCCAGTTTGCCCTTTTTTCGGAATGCTTTCCCCGAGGTTACTTGTTCTTACCCATGTGTGAATCTCTCTGGATCTTTCCCCAGCACGGGGCCCGGATTTCACAACATTGTTTCTTATCGGTCCTGGACCCTTTTCCTTTCCGTCTTTGCCGTTCCCCCTGGGTTGGAAGGTGTGAAACCCGGGAAGAATGAGTTTTTTTTGCGACCCCTCCGTATCCCCCCTTTCTGATTGTCTCTTCCCATTCCTCTGCCTCTTTGGGCTCTATCCACAGAAGAGTTCCGCCTGTATTTTGTATTTTTTCCCCCCCCCCCTTGGAGCTCACTCAGTCGAACTTTCCCGTCACCTTTTTCCCTGAATTCTCTCACGCTCAACGTGCTTAGGAGTTCCTCCCCTTCCTTAAGTCTTGCTGACCGAATCCTCCCCTTTTGATTTTCAAGGTATTCACAGGTCCTCTGGGAAACGTTTGTGCCAAGACCAACAGGGATTTCCCTCTTGACCCTTTCCTACCCTTCTCCTCCCCGGTGCCCTCTTCCAACATTCTTTGCAACTGAACCCTTTCCCCCGGTCGGCCACAAATTCCGGTGCCGTAGTGTTCCCCTTTCCCCTGTTGCCCACCCTTCCGACTTTTTTCTGCCAAGGGGTTTCCAGACTTGCTGCCCTACAGTGTTGATTCTTCCCCCCCCCCTCCAAACCCCTCCGCCGCTGTCTCCGGAGGAAACCCGTCCTGAGTACCTCCCCTAAAATCCAGTTTCTCCAGCGGACAGACCGTAGGCCTTCCCAAATTCCCCCCTCTCTCTCTGGTCTTCTTTTTTTTTTTATATATTATTCCTCAATCTTTCGCCTTTAGGTTCCTTTTGGTGTTTTCAGAAGTAGTCTTTTTTGGGGGTGAAACTTTCCTTTCTTTTGGCATTTTTTTTTTTTTTTTCCCTCCCCCACTTATAGGTCACTTTCATTCTTCTGTGTCCACATGCCTCACAGTCCCCCAGTGGCCCGAAAGTGCGGTTCCAGAGCTCTCTCCCATTCCCTTTATTGACCCCTTGGTCTACGCTTTAGGAGTCTCCCCAGGCTCAAAGGTTTTGATCAAACCTCTATAGAAACCTCCCTACGTGGACCCGCAACTGAAATTTTTTCTTCCGTAGTTTTTTTCCTTCTCTCCGGCCTTCCCGGACCTCGTTGATTCCCAGTGAGAATATAGGCAACCTTTCCATTCCGTGACCCCCTCCCCTTTCCTCAATTCTTGCTTAGCTCCTTTCTTTTGGCAATCACTTAGGAGGGTTTTTCTTTCCTTTTTCTTTTGCAAACCTTTAGAATGTACGCGGACTCCCTCCCCCCAGGGTCTTGTCTAAATTTAAAAAAATTTTTTAGCCTCACCCACCAAACGGCTTCTTTTTCTTAAGTTTCCTCCACCACCCTTCCTCTCTTTTGTATCCTTTCGGATTCCTTTTCCCTGAGGCCTTTTTTCCCCTCGGTTTTTAAAGAAAAATCAAACCACCAAATCCTCCCTTTCTTTCCCCTTTTCCTTTCTGGGCTTTCATTTGCCAGAGCACTTCCTTTACCTCTCCAATTCTTAAGAGGCCTCTCCAACAGTCCTTTTTTCTGATGGGTTTTTTAAGAACCCCCCTAAACCCTGTCCTTCTTGTCAAGGTGCTTTCCCTTCCCCCCCATGGTATTAGATCTTTCTCCCAAAAGCTTTACCCCTTTTCTCCCCCCGACCAGCCAATGGGAGGAAGACTTGGACAGCTCTTCCCCGCCCAGATTCTTAATCGTTCGAAGTCCCTTCCTTCTGACCTCCCAAACCAGTGAGTTCTTCGTCCCAATGTGTTGACTACATCTTCACCCCCGAAAGCCCCCCTCGAACTATTTTCCTAACAGTCAGGTCCCCTGAGAGAGCGTTTATCTATGGCTCCTCCCTCTCTGGGCCCTGGTTTTTTTTGCAAATTTGGTTTTTTGTACCACATTACCCCCCGATGACTTTCTCCCCCCCCTCCCCAGCATTCCCCTTTTCCCCCAAAATCCTTTCCGGCTTTCCCCCCCTGACTCTCTTAACCCTTGTTTTGTTGGCAGTCTTCCTTTTTTTGAAACTCCGGCGGGAGATCGGACAATCTCGTTTTCACCTCCCCACATTTCCGAACACGGCTCTCGGCTCACACGGAACACCTTCTTGTCTTCTCTAAGATTTGGGTTTGGATGACGCGCTCTCACGGACAAAATCTTCTCGGGACTTGTTTCTTTAGTACGTTCTCCTTGTGCCTCCCCCCTTTTGGTCCCCCCGTAGATTCCCTAAAGCATTTACGGGGGCCGGGGGTCTAATCGTTTTTCCCTGGCTTGCCACCGCCTCTTCCCGGAGTGTTCTTTTTTACGGCTCTTCTCCCCGCTTTAGTTTTTTGCTGGGTTTTTGCCCACCCTTTCCTCTGTTTTCCTCCGCTCTTCATCGTTTTCCCCCAAAAATTCTATGAACCCCTAAGGGACTAGTGAAGTGGCTCCCCCCCCCCTTGGCATCTTTTTCTCTTGGGGGATCCTTCTTCCATCTCGTTAGATTTCTCCCACTTTCAGAATTCTGCAGGTCTTTTTCCTTTTCATGTGTTGCCGCTGTTTGGCTCGCCTGTTTTTCATGACTCAAAGAGCGGTAGTTGAGAGTCCCCCTTTGCTGAGGCGAAGTTGCAGCCGGTGATTGTGCCTCTTAGGTCGACCTCCTTGACCCCCCGTGAAAATGTTTTAAAAACTTCCCACCCCCGTGCGCCACAAAGTCTTATTTTTTGACTCAAGCTTCTCCACGGTCTTGCGTTTGCGGCGACCCTCATACGAAACTTTTCTTTTTGACCTTCTCTTCTAGTTTGCTTTGTGGTATTTTTTTGGCTTCGGAAGACCATTTTCTCATCCACTTTCCCCCTCCACCAGCCCCGCCTTTTTTCACTTTTTTTTCAACATTTTTGAGTAGATTCCCCTTTAAATGGCCCTCTCTTGTAGTCCCCCCCTGCCCCCTGTTTCGGGCGTTGTTCCAACCCCCTCAATCTTCCGTGTTTTGTTTTTTTTCAGCAAAGCACGTTATCCCCCGTGTCTTTTCCCTTTCCTGCCCGTGATTTCCCCTTTCCGAAGGTCTTTTTTCATTTCCCAAATGGGAGAACCAAAGCATGGATTGAGGTTCTTACCACAGGAACATGCGCTGCCGGGGAATTCCCTTAAACAGAAAGGGAAATGAGCGAATTCGACTGCTTCACCCGAGGGATTGCTAGTCATTCCCCAGTCTTTTTCAAGGAGTCCCCAAGAGAGAGAACCCAGTTAGAGTTGAAGAGACGGTGTCGTGCCTCTTTCTGGGACCTAAAAGGAATAATTGCGGACACCCCATCATCCAAATCTCCTTCCCCCCCGGCCGAATCACATGGTCTTCTCTCCCCCTTCCCCTCCCTTTCTGCCTTCTTATTTTTTTTCCTACGGCCCCTTGATCCAATGCTGGGAATGTCCTCCCTTTTTTTTTGGAATGTCTGAAGGGCCTCCCTTTTTCTTCCAACGACTTTTAAAAATTTCCTCAGGACGGCCCTCGTATGTCCCCCAAAAACTCCCACTGAGTCTTTTCCCCTTTTTTAAAGAGTACTCCGTCATGGCTTTTCCCTTCCCTTTGATCTCCCCCTCTCTTCCCCAGGTGTTTTTGTTTGCTTGGTACCCTTTTTTTCCTTTGGACCTTTTTACCCTTTCCCTTTTTTGTAGAATCTTTCTTTGAATCCGTGTTAAGTAGTCCCGTAGAGTTGAAGGATTTTTCCCCCTTCTCATTTTTTGTCATATCCACTCTTTGCCTCGGGTCATCGGTTCTCTTTCCCAGTTCACCCTTCCCTTCCCAAAAGCCCTGTAAGTACCGTTAAGTGCTCCTCCCCACGTGGAGTTTTGAAGTTGGACCATCTTCAAGGGCCCCCTTGCCCCTCCACTGGGCTGTCCTCCCAGGGTTTCTTTTTAACTTTTTTTGGGGATTCCTTCCCCGGATTGGGCGTGTCCCATCCCTTTATCAATCCAACTCCCCCTCGCATGCCTTTTTTGAGTATTGTTTCCCCATTTTTTTTTTTGATTCGGCGAGTACGCTCCCGTTTCTGACTTCTAGAGTCCCCCCCCCCTCCCCCCGTCCTGAGTTTTTGTTTTTCTTTTTTCTCTTCTTTTGTTTCTCTTCTTCGGGGTTTTTTTTGGTGTGGGAGGTCCCTTAATCCTCCAACTAGCTTCCTGTAGGGGAAGCCCCCCCAAAACTACGAGGCGTGTTTTCCCCCCTTTTTTCTTCCCTAGAGCCTCATCCCCCCCCCCTTCCAATTTCTTCCAGGACACCACACAAGTTGCTTTTATTCCCCCCTCCTTTTCCCCCCCCCCAGATTCTTCCCGTGCCCCCCTTTTTCCCCCTCCACCCCTAGTTCTGTTGTTTCCCCTCCCGATCAGGAGGCAGACGTTCCAGGTCCTCGCCTACCTCCTCTCAACTTTTTTTTCCCTCCTCAAACCCCAATTTTCCCTGTTTTGAATTCCCGAAGCCTTTCTTCCTAAGGATCTTTCTTAATATTCTGGAACCCCCGTCAAAGATCCACCCCTCTTTTTTTCGTTTAACCCCTTTTTGAAGCCATCCTAGTTCATTCTAAAAAGAATATTTCGAAGTTTGGAAGTTTTTGAATTTTGTTCCGCAGCCAACTCCCAATTCCCTTGAAGATCCCGTTTTTCCCCAGATGCATCTCCTCCAGACCTTTTTAAGGAATTTATGCCCAAAAAACATGGATAGAGGGTGTGCTCTTCGCCCCGTTCCTCCTCACTTCCCGCTATGACTGGGTCAAAATTTCTTGAGAGACCTGCTTAGTCTAAGGTCTTCTAATTTGAATCCCCTAAAGTTTTTTCCACAGTTAAGATTCTTTGGAATTTTCTCCTCTGCCAACCTTACAGAATCCACTCGACTCAGAAATTCAAATAACCTAGGCCGGAGTTGGTCTCCCTTCTTCATTATTTGCCTCCCTCTGTTGAACGAACCCCCAGGCCCCTTCTCCCTTCATACACTCTCTCCAACCAGTTCTCCCCCGTGAGAACCCCTGTTTTTCTCCAACCCCCCACCCCCCCACAGACATTCTTTTTTCGTAAGGGATCATTTCTTGGAATGGTTGATGATCCCATGTACGACCTGACTGTCTTTTTTTGTTTTCCCCAATACCGAAACTTTTGTTGTTTTCCCCTTATTCCCTTTCTCTCCCCTTGGTGCTTTCCCCCACGTTCCTCCTTTCCCTGAACTTCCTACGGAAAGATCCCCTTTTTACTGACAGGAGCCAAGATTGGATGGTGTTATTTGTTGCCACTTTTTGGTAGCCGCCCTCTGGGTTCTTTTTTTCAATCGTGGGTGAGCACCTTTCCCTGTCCCCCCCCCCCCCCGTTTTTTCTGTTTTTCATCATTTTAAAGCCATCCTGTGAGCCCCCCCTAGGGCCTTTTCCATATCTCTTAACCCGTATTTTTCAATCTTTCAGAGCGTGAGGTTGTATGGCCACGGTTTTTTAGAGTAGTCAACACCAGATGGACCTGGTTTTTGAATTTTACCAAGGCCTTATTCTATGGGCATTCGTTTAAGCGTACAGACTCCTTTGTGCCCCCACCTTTGTGTCCCCCGTGCACAAGTTTTTTAGTTTGGAACTTGCATGGCCCGTGTCCTACGTTTGAGACCTTGAGATGACTTTCCCTTGTCTCGGTGGTTTTAAGCCGTTTTCCCCTTCAGAGTCTTTCTTTCGTTTTTGGAATTAGAAAACACTTGTGGCTCCCTCCCTGGCTATTTCCCTTGAACCCTTTTTTGGTTGGTTGAAGGTTTTCTGGAGGTATATCCTTTTCCCCGCCAGCCTTGCTTCTTTTTTCCCCTGGTTTTTTTTCCCCAACGTCTTTTCTTTTTCCGCGCTCCTTTTTGGGACGGTGTCCTGAAAAGGTTCGTGATTTTCCACCACTTTCCCAGAATCTTTGGGTTCCAGGAGTTGTTTAACAATTTTGTTTTTTTTTCCCCCCCCTTGTTTTTATGTGGCTAATGATATTTGACACGATGCTACGTTTGCCCCCCCCAACGTTGTGACTAGTCCTGTAGTTTTTTCCCCTCTTCCCTGAGTTCCGAGAACGGGCCCTGTTTGGGGATCCTTTTCTTCCGACCAGGGAAAGTTCTTCTACCTTTCCCCTTCCCTTTTTAATTTTTTTTCATCCCCCCCCTAGGAGGCCTCCCCCTTCCATGAACCCGGGGATTCTCCCCCCAAACGTTACATTCTTTTTTAGACCGGTTGTTGAGCCCCCGCTTTCTCCTTGGAATATCCTTCTCTGCGCGTCCCTTTACAGGGACCTCTTCCAAAGGTGATCCCCCATCACACCCATTGGTCTCTCCAATCCCCCGCCCCAGATTCTGGCCCCTTCCCCCTACACCTTTTTTTTCCTCGGGTTTTTTGCCCAAACCCTGCGACTTTCCTCCGGTGGTTGCGTAGCCTAAACCAAGCAGGGGGCGGTTGCAGCGCGCTTTCCTTTGCTTGGATTTTTTTCCCCCCGATTTTCCTTTCGAGGCCCCTTCTTCTAATTAAACAAGTGAACCCCAAACCCTCCCTTCTGAAACCAAACCCTGGACTTCTTTTTACCTCTTTTACCGCCTTCTCCCAACGTTCCCCCCTTCCTGCAGACTTCTGAGATTTTCTTGTTTTTAAGCATGGACGGGCTGTAGTTGACCCCAGCGGTTCCCCTTTTTTTTGTGTGGGGTGTTCGCTTTTGGTTGTGGGAGGTGAATCCGTTGACTTTGCCGGGCTTTTTTCCCCCCGTTTTGTCCTATCTGGCAGATTTCCCTTCCTTCCGGTCACTGCTTTTTTTTGTTCATATGCCCCCCTCTAATTCGGACTTATCTTCAACGTTTTTCCCCTTTAAACTCCTTTTTTGTGGCATTCCTTCCCGTATTTCTGCACCGGGTTTTTTTTTCTAAGTTTACGATTTACATGGTCTGGCTTCTTTTAGCTTTTGAAGGTTCGTATGAGGTTATGACCTTCTAGGGGCCACCACCATCAATAGCCTCTCCCCTTGAGGATCCCCTTTTCGTTGGTTTCTCTCCTAGCTGTTGGATTCTCGGAAAATTGCCTTTTTTAAGGCGAGCCCCCTCGTTTCCTCATTTCTAAGGACTCTGTCTCCTGTTTCGTCCTCCCCTGTGAATTCGTCCCCCCCTATTTTTTTTCCCGTCGCTTTCTAATCCCAACCCTCGCTGAATATTCGTTTTCCCCACTTTTCCCCCAAATTTCTTCATTTCGACTCACGCCTTAATAGAAACTTTTCACCCCCTTACGAATAGGCACACATGTCCCGTTCTTTCCAACTCCCCCTTTTTTAAACCACCCCGGCTTTTCTTTTGAGCTTTACCTCCCCCCCCCGGGGCCTCAGGTCCTGTTTTGTTCCCCAGGCACCAATTTGGCCTTAGCGGTTCAAGGGCGGGCCTCGACCGCCATTGTTTTCCCTCCCTTAATTCAACAAAGACAACTCTGTTGGTTTTTTTTTTTCCCTCCGTTTTCCCGCCTGCTGGTAATAAATACCCCTTTACCCCCCTTTTTTATCTTCCAAACTTTCCACACCCCTAAATTTGCTTTGTGCGATTTGGTTCTTTTTCCCCAAACTACACCCCCGACGACGCCCCTGTTTTCTTTGCTTAGCTCACGCCCCCTTGGCGATTCCTTCACCCTCTCCTTTCCGTTTTCCCGGCGGTCAATTAAAACGCCCCTACGATCTTTCCCCCCCCTGATTTTTTTTGGCCAACACTCATGGAGTCTTTCCAAGCGTTTCTGTCGAAGGTCCCCCCTTTTTCTTCATTCCAACCCAAACCTCCCATCGGGCGAATGGGTTAGACTAACGTTACCTGTCTTAATCTTCCCCCTCTTACCTTTCTCCCTGTCCCTCTCCGAAGGGAATTTACTGTTTTTTTAACAAACGCTCGCTTTAGAAAGCTTACCGTTCCTATTTCCTCCCCCTTGGTTCACCGAGTCCAGTGATGAACCAACAGTTCTCCTTGGTGGCCAGTTTCAGGTTTTCTTCAATGCCTCGCCCCCCGTTTCCCACCCCTCATTCCCTCTAACACCCCTCCTTTAAACTCCCCCACAGTCTAAGCTTCTCCGGTCTAGAAGGTCCTCCCTTTTTCAAATAAAGAGCTTCCTTTTTCTCCCCTTGGGGGTTCTTCTTCCAGTGTCTTCTACTGATTATAACGGAAATGCTGTCCCTCGGCATACCCTCTGGAAACACCACCCCCCTTTTTACTCCCCCCTTAGTTTTTCAACCAAAATACACATTTTTACTGGGGCCTCTGGGACCCTCCCCCTTCTCGTTGTCCTTTTCTTAGACTGACCCCCTGCTCTGGTTTATTAGGGTTTGTTGGATATACAGGACCCCCTGTATTTTTGTGTGATCCCCTTAGTTTTGTTCCCCCGTGGAGCCCTATTTATGTCCGGTTTAGATTCTGTGGCAAACGCTGGAAGTTCGGCCCAGATTCCCACGGTCTCGGAAATATTGTTTTTCTCTTCCCCTTTACTTCCTTCGCTTCCGACCTTCAGGGGTGTCTTCTGTTTTGGGATTTTTGCCTCCGATGGTTGTAGCTTGCGGTTTCCTGCTCTTGTGGTTCTCCCAACACCTTTTTTACCCTCCGTTCTTTGTTTTCAATACGCAGGTTCTTTCCCCTTCCAATCTCTCTCCATTCCAACGCTAGCTTTCTCTTCCCCTTTTGTCTTCCACAACCTCCTTTCGAGGGCGGTCTCCCACCTTCTCTTTTCTGGCTTGAGTTCTGCGGATCCGTTCTTGATGTAGTCGAACCCCCCTTTTCCCGATGGACTCCTTGTTAATTTTTTTTTTGAAATTCTTTTTCGAGCTGGGCCTTTAGATCATTTAGTCGTCAGTCAAGGATCCTAGTTGTGGTTTTCCCTCACCACGGTTCTTCCGCGCGGCAAAGTTGTGGAGTGGTTTGGCACCGGCCCCATTTCCAGTTCCCCGGCTTGCACGCCCAGCGCTAGTGTCAGTTTAAAGGGATCCTTCTTGTGTGGAACCTAAGCCTTACCCCCTCCCTTCCCCTTTTCTTTTCCCAAAAGACGTTTCTTCTTGTAATTTGGTTCCCCGGACTCTTTTCACAAGAGGGTTCATTTTGGGGCTTCCATGCAGGCGTAGGCTCTCAATTCGTTCTCCTCGACCCTAATTCTTTGGCACTTTGGTTGTCCTTTTTTGCGGTAAAAAAGCGGTGTCGTAGCTTCCGTCCCCCTAGTGGGTCACTCCTTTTCGCTTTCTTTTGACCGGTTTTTCACCCCCCCCACCCTTGCCTGGACATATGCTTCAGTTGGAGGTCACCCTCCCCATCCTACTTTCCGGTTTTTTTTTTTTTTGACCCTTTTGGAGTTGCCTCCCCCCCCGGTCTCCGTTTTTTGTAATTCTTTTTCCGTCTTGTTAATGCCGATAGTTCCACCGTGCTTCTCCGCATTCGTGCTTGTCACGCCCCCACGACTAGTCGCCCCATTTAGTTTTTTCTTAGTACCCCAACAGTAGGCGTCCATTTCTATAGGGCAAGGTTGACTACTACCCTTTCAGGCCGCCTTTGTTTGACGGTTTTCCAGTCCTTTAACTGCCCGGAGTTCTCGCGTTCCCCCGGAAATCCCCCCAGTCCTTTCCCCCCCCCCCCAGACAGCCTTTCTTTTGATGAGAACCACCACAGTTCTCTTTTCTCGTTGTCGCTGCTATTTTTCCCCCCTGATGTCTTGCCCCCCCAACTGGAATCCTGGTCCCTTGCAAACGCATAAGAACCCCTTCCCCTTGAGCCCTTCTCCCCTTTCCGAAATAAACCATTTTCCCGGTTTTCCTTTCTGCCCTATGACGATGTGCCCTTGCTAATTTGGCCCCCCCCACCCCTTCCTTGGCCTGTTTTACCGTTTTCCCCCCCTTAGTTGTCCACAACCTTGTATGCCCGGTTGTTGCCTTAGACTACCCATCGGGGCGGACCCGTCTCCTGAGTAAACGATATGACATTCACGAGTGTAGTCCCCCCCTCCAAGCTACACTTTTGGTCCCCTCTCGCACTTTTTCACACGGATTCTCCACCCCCGCTCCCCGACAACCCCACACCCTTTTCCGAACCGACTGTCTTACCCCTTACAGCCGTATGCTTCCACTCTACAAAGATAGCGTTCCTCCTCCTTTTTTTGTTGATGAGCTCGTTTTCTTTTTCTTTTCAGAATGACCGGCGTACTCCAGTAGGTTTAATATTCCCCAAGTTGGTGTTCGAAGTCGTTTTCTTTTTTGAATCCGTGTTAAGACTCCCCCCAGTTGCTCGATTGGTCCCTCCTTGTCAAGTTTTTTCCTCTCCCTTTCTGGAACTTCTTTCTCCTGCGTCCGTCAATGATTTTTTCTTTCGATACTTCCACAGAAGAATTAGGACCATTCCCTGGTTTGAAACGACTGGCACAGCTAAAACGATTGCCCCCTGGAGTTGTTGCGCTCCCTTCGTTCCCCGGACCCCTATCTGGTGAGTTGCTCCTTGAGACCAATGGTGATTGCCTAACCTTTGGTACCCCCGCCCCTTTTTGAAGGTTCGTATGCTACGTCCAGATCCCAGGATTCCCTTTGTTTCTTTACTTCGTCCTTTTGTACAAAACGTTCTCCGAAAACAGCGCTAAAGTTGGTGCTCTCACCCCTATGTCGTTGTGGAAAGCAGCCACGGAAATTGCCGTTGTGGACTTTGAGAAGCCTCGTTTTGAGACGGCTCCTCTTCTTTCCCTGTTTTCGTACGCCAGTGATTCTTTCCAAAATCTTGCCCGCACCCTGCTCCTGTCGCCTATGGTAAGAAGCAATCCCCCCAAATAAGCGGTCCTTTTTGGGGTATCCCCCAGGGTTCGTGCCCTTTTCTTGCTTGTAAGGGACTCAGTGTCAATCTTTCAATGGGCTTTTTTGCAACATACGCCACCGGACCAACATCCTTGATCCCGGTGCTTTCCTTTCCCTGCACGCCGGTCCCCGCCTCTGTAAAGTGTTGACCTCTTGCAAGGCAGAGAAATCATGTCCTGTTGGGGGTGAAACCCCTTTCCCCCGGCGGAGGCCTTGCGAGTTCCGGCCTACCTCTACTCTGAAACTCTGTTTTGACTCTTTCCCAAAAGAGCAACTCCTTTGCGGTCTGCGGCATCGTTATAAATCCGAAGCCTTCCCCTCCCAAAAAACGGCTGAAACATGGTTCTTAATATTCCGGGCCCCCCCCCTAAGAGCACATCAACTTTCTTTTTCGATGGCCACCCCTTTTTGACTTGTCGCCGGCGTGGTTCTTTCGGTTCCCACCACCGCTCACTTCCGATTCAGCGCTCTTTTTCGCAAACGGCAGTCCCCGTTTGCCATGTTTTGTTCCCCTCCAAAATGGCCCGGGCGCGATGGCATGACAGGGTTGCACAATCACTTCCCCGGAGTCTTGAATGCTTGCATGATCCTTGACTCACGCTATTGCTGCTTATGACCACCCCCCTATCCAATGAGTTCCATCGTTCGACTACATCGACCCCCCGATAGCAGAAATCTTTTTCCCCAGTAACGCTCTGAAAGGGCTGCCCTCAGCGCCCCCCCGAAGTTCCCTATTCCCAACGCGAGCGACACGATGCCTTGACTTTGGAATGGCGCAGTTGGGCCGGTGCCATCCCCCGATCAACTCGCGACAGCTTCTTGGTGGCCAGCAATTTTCACCCCTTGACTTAGCGAAACCGTTTACACCAGCATTACCCAAATACCCCCACCCTCCCACACGATTCTTCCTCGGAGCGATACCATTGCCTTTCCCATTTTATGTCTTGACCACTTTGGTTTCTTTGACGAACTTCGGCCTGGGCACGATTATCACCTGCTTGCGAATAAGGGCCCCCAAGCGCGGGTGGTTTCCCTCCCAAAGTTTTATCCCCCCGCACACGCGAACTTATCCAACACACCTACAAATACCCATGATCGGGTGCAGTAC
>Ga0179593_1352405_pt1 | contig 13660 bp, 14 predicted proteins | sample CZODoug2_1_08_16_FD_185931 | JGI IMG/M metagenome (GOLD analysis project Ga0179593, IMG submission 185931) | Vadose zone soil fungal communities from Angelo Coast Range Reserve, California, USA - CZODoug2_1_08_16fungal (PacBio error correction) | ecosystem: Environmental > Terrestrial > Soil >... | reverse complement strand
ATCGGGTGATCCACCCCCTTTCCCCCCTCAGCTTTGGTATTTTTCTTTTTGCTGGAAGAGAAGATAGCACTCCCGGACTATACCTACTTCAAACCCTCTCTTTCAGGCTCATCACAAGTGAGAGCCGCGTCAGGCTGATTCTCTTGTCTGCTCCTATAAAAGAATTTTTTGGCAGTTTTTTGCAACTCAGAACCAGATGTTCTCCCCGCCATCCCCCCCCCCTTTCCACTTCACGTTTCACTATCTACATCCAATTAGGCGTCAGAGATAATACCTTGCTCCTTTTTTTCCGATCTTTTTCTCACTGTATTTAAGTGCAGGCAAAGAAGATTTCATACGAGACCCTTCGAGTTGTTTCGCGTTCCATCCTTCCCCGGCCCTTATATCTGTTTGCAAGGTCGTTGTAAAAGGTGGTTTTCTGTCCCCCCCCTCTTCGATTCTTTCGTCGTTTTTTGTAGAAAGAAGTGGTTGAATGAGCTGACTCCAGGAACGTGCCCCTTCGAAACTCAACTATACATGAAGGTGTGTCCCACAGCCCACCAACTTCACACTCTGCCCCCAACGCAGTTTTCTTCTTCCTCGTTGCAGTATGGAACATGTTCCTAATGTGAAACGATGCGTTAGTTAATATACTTCACTTTTACCTTTGTTTTATGACTAGGTCTTCTTCCCACAATCCTTTTTAATAATCTCACCAGTAGGGATCTAATCTAGTCCCCATCACTTAGGCCCTCTTTTTCCCCCCAATTCTGACACTTATTCATTTATTATCGGCCCTCTGTTTCCACACCATTTGTCATTTTTTCCCCCTTGAGATGGATCAAGATCAATGCCTTTTTTGGCCTTCAGTCCCCTCCCAGTAGCAATACTCTGTCTCTCAATTTGCGTCCTTCATCTTGAGCACCTATTCTGAGACCGTCTCCATCCACAGTTCCTGACACCGAGGAGTTTTTCTTCTTTTCTGAGAAGTATCCTTCAATTTTGATAATGCTCTATTTCCCTTCTTCACCCCTCATGCCTCTTTTTCTCTCTCCCCTTTTCCACTCTCCTCTCTCCCCTTTGCTCTCCGTTCTTTGATCCCTTTTTTTCCCTCCCCTACGTTGTTTTTTTGAGTCTCCTCTACTACCCCAGTTTTCGAGTTTAGACTGAAGAGATAGCCCTTTTAAAGTGCCCCCCTCCCCCGATATCCTTTGAACTTTATTTCATTTACCATAGAAAGGGACCCCCACCTGAGAATTCGAGAGTCTCCCACTTATCATAAGCTATCTTCAAACTTGGTAATGGTTAAAAACTTTTTTTCTTCCCTCCAGTGCCTTTTGCTCAGCCTGCCCTTTTTATTGATTTCCGACCGGCTGCTCGTTACCTAGTCCTCTCTTCCTCAGTTTCGATTTAATGGAGGGCGTAAGAGGGCAAATTCCAATTAGTCCTTATATTGTCGAGCTTGGACCCCCAAAATTGGAATTCCTTTTTGTACACCGTCAATCCTCATACTTCCTACTAAATTGATCTTAAGTCCCTTATTTTTTGATAAATGACTATTCTTTGCGCATTCTCTCCAATCTATTTCTTCATCCTTTCCCCCTTTACCCGAACACGTTGCCTCTCGTCTACTTGGGAATTCCCCCCTCCCTTTTCCCATTTTTTTCACTTTAATCTGCTATCAACCTCGTTTCTGGCCACATGGAGTCCTGGATTGGATTTTGCCCTCTTTTTTGTGGCATCATAGCTATTTTGTATGAGTCCTGGGCTATCTGTTTTCCTCCAGCACTCCCTCCTCCCCCAACACTCGACCTAATATCCTTTTGTCAGACAACAACTTCCCCGTGTGACCAGATAGTTAGAGCTTCTCCTGTCCTGATCAATCTAAGGGCCTCTCGTCTGATGCTCTTCTTTTACCACGCTTTTCTGATACCCTAGACCATTGATATTGATCCTTGCTAATCCCCTCTTCTTTCCCATTTACTCTCTTTCTGTACTTTTCTTTAAACTTAGTTGTGGTGGTTGGAGGAGTCCTCCCCTTTCCGATGTAAGCCCTCTTCTGTTATTTTCTTTGACCTCCCCCATAGTTTACAGACGGTCGAAAACCTCAATCCTCCTGTGTCTCTCCTTTTCACTTCTCCTCTTCATGCTTGAAAACACTGGTAGGGTGGATAACTTTCTCTTTTTCGATTAGTTCCGCCCGTGCAGGCGGAACACTTCCCACCATTTCCGTTGCTTTTGATGTGACCACCCGATCTGGTCAACCCTCCTTCTCCTCTCCAACAATGGTTAGCAACCATTGAATTTCCGTTTTGCATTGTGACCTGGTTCCGTTTCACACCCTTAAGCCCTCCCCCACATTCGGGTTTTTTCTTGTTTCCCAAAGTTTTTGCGGTCTCCCGCTTCATCATGGTCCGATGGATATCTGCCAGGGTCTCGACATCGATATTTGCTCTTGGTCAATCAGAGGGATCTTTTATGACCTGACCCCCTCGCCTTTTGACCCGCCTCATTTGACTCCAAACTGGTCACGTATCGGTGCCTTTTTCCTGCTCGGCGCCTGTTACACGTTCCTTTTTCTTCCCTTATTATCCCACAAGATCAAAACTTGCTGTAACGCGGTTGTGTGGTCCGCACTTTTTTTACGTGGTGGTTCTTTTTTGGTCCCAACCCCCTAATGATATAGTTTATCTTCCCCCTACTTTCTCCCCCCCAAAAGGGGCTTTTACCATAGCCCTGAGTTCAAGTCGGTTTGATTCTTTCCTCGCCCCAACACAAAACGATGATGTCTTTCTGGTTTGTCTTCTAATTATACCTCCGTATATGCTCTGTTTTCCGTGTTTTCTACGGTGAATGCCCCTCTTCAAAATAGTGTGTCATCGCAGACTATTCCTTTGCCTTTCCCCCCCCCGATCGAGCCCCTTCTCCATCGGGATTGCTCTCCAAACAATGCGCTAATATAGTACACCCCCTGCCATCCTCCTAATTCCCTTTTTCCCCTCCGGCCCAACTTTTATCCCCCATGCGCAAGGGGAATTTTTGCCCCCTGTTTTACCCTTTGCGATCCAATTTTCTCCCAAAATTCACTGGCACTCCCTTCGGCTACTTTACCACATGGTCTTTTATAAGACTGGTTTTTCCGCTCTTGTGCGAAAACGTCCCCAGCCTTCTTGGATGTTCCCTTCCCGTTTTCAAAGATCGACGCAAGAAGTGACCAGAAGATGGAGCCCTACCACCGAGCGGTTAGTTTAATCCCCACCCCCCGCAGTTTATACGTTGGGAATCTTTTCGATCCCCCACCTCCGGATTTGCTTTCCTCGATTTCGTATCATTTTGCTTTCCACTCCGAAACCCACCGATCAGGTTCTAACTTCCCTTTTTACTGCAAGTGGTGATTACCCACTCCCCCTTTACAGTATCGTGAGACTCCCCCTCCACTTTTTGACTTGTCGGATCAAGATTTTGGCAAGCTCCCACGCCCGTCCCTTTCCTCCCCCGTAGCTACCCTTACTTCGATCTAAGGCGATGCCCTGTTAGCTGTCCTACCCTCTTTTTCAGCTGTTTTTCCAACCCTACTCGGACACCTTTTTTCCTTGACAAAAACTTGTTAGTTTTTGTGGAGAAGAAGTGTTTTTATTGTCCATTTCACCCTCTTCCCCTGACCTTTCCGAGAAATAAAAGCTATTGCACAAACCCTGCGGTCCTCACCCTCACCCCACCGTACTCCTGCCCCAAGCCACTCCTTTGGCTCGTGATCTGTCTAAGTATTGAATAACACCGCTTTGTTCATAGTCCCCTTAATTAATTCCGCCCGTCCCTTTCCTGCTGTTATGGACTTAAGGTTACCATGGCTCTCCTGATTCAACCAGTGATTTCTCCCCCGCCCCTATGACCACTATCCCTATCTACCACACAGTACTGAGGCAACTTTACTGTCTATGCAATCTTTCATTTTTTTGCACTGCTCCACCGTTGTCAATTGTTGACTTCTACATGAGAGGGGATATCTATGCCCCTTCTCTTTTTTTCCTATCTTTAAGCCCTTATAGAAACGTAATTTTCCCATTTTCCGCCGTCAATGTTGACGTGGTATCATAAGAATTGAGCAATCCCCCTTTTTTCGATACAGTTTTACCACATCCGAGGAGTTTGACTCATTTAGTCTGCAGCAAGATCTCTTCCCTGAAATTTACCTTCGCTGTTTCAATTTATTCTCACGTGCCCTATACCCCCCCTTCTTCGTCACGTTCTCTCTCTCTACCTTGTTTCTCAGGTGTTGTTGAGGAGAGACCCACCTTTCTCCCGCCTGTGATGCACCGGCCAGATCTAGTCTCCCTGGGTTCGCTTATTGCAGAATTCCCCCGTGAACCTGCTCCCTAGTACCTCCAACGTTCTTGACCTATACAAATCCTCTTGCATTCTTTGTCTACCCCTGAGACTTTTCTTCGGTTGATTACTAACCCCCCTTCTGCTCAGATCGGAGATTGCCTCGTCCTATTGTACTTTATGGGAAGGTGTATCCAGACCCCTATTCCATTTCCTTTATCTATGTACCCTTCACTCCTTTCCAGCAACACAATTGGAGTAAGTTTGTAAAACCGCATATGGATATTCATAAATTGCCTCATTGGACGTTCTATTTTGTAGCCCTGATCTGTGAGGATATACTAGATCTATTTGGCATTCATTTATTACCGGATGTCCTAATCCCGAGCCCTCCCCAGGTCTACCAATTTACTGTCCTTAGTCCCAAAGCCGTGTTATTCCTAACCTTATTTTCACTTTTTTTATTTCACTATGTTATCCCCATGTTGGTTCTTCAGTGTGCGTGTTTGGTTATGTTTTCCCAGCATTGTTTTGCTCATATAATTCTCTGTTTGTTCTTTCATTCTGCCCGTCCTACTTCTTCCTCAACCCAAAAACTCGAAAATAATCTCCCCTCTCTTTTTCAGACACCCCCAACCTTATGCTCGGCTTTGGCCAGTTAGGAACCATAGTTAGTACTTGCGGTCGCTCTCTTGACCCAAATTCCGTCCCTGTTAAGTCCTTCAGATTTAACAAGACTTATCACACGATCAGAGTCTATGTATGTAAATCTATTGAAGTCTAGTACTTAGTTTCGTGTGGGTAGTTCTTCAACTTCAGTGCACTTTCTTTCTCGCCCCCTAGTTAGTTACCTGCAACCATCTCCCTTTCTCTTATATCCTTTGACTGAATGTGGCCGAAGGATATCAATCGGTTTTCTAACACTGACAGGGTCGGTCTCTTCCATTCGTCTGCGATCTGATTCGTTTTTCTTCGCCTAGAGTGCCACAGGAATATTTTGCCCTTTGTTTGATGGCAGGATCAGTCAACCAGCCCCTTCCCCCACTTTAGGTACTCGTTTCCACTCCTTTTTTTCCTTTGACCTCTTTGATCACTACTTTAACCCCCAGTTTCCACCTTTGACCCAAACTGGTATCTTGTTTAGTTGTCCCAAGTTTGAGGTCCCGTGTGTTCGCAAATTTTCTGGGGACCTAGAGTATCTCCTCCTTGTTTTCTCGCCATCCTGTCTTCCCCTGACTTCCTTTTAGATTGGAATCTGGCTCCTTTTTTCCGACCCCCCTACCCTGGTGAAGATGGATAAACAGTCCCCTTTCGAGTGCTCAGTGTCGTCCCTTGCATCCAGTTAACCCATGCGGTTCATTATGACCCGAATCAATGACATGTTACGCGTTTGTTATTGATACCACAATTTCCCTTCCACGACTCTATCTCCTAGAGTCTGCTTGATTCTCATGCCCTTATTTTTCTTTTTCCCTGTTCTGTTTTTTTGGTTCAAACCAAAAACGCGTCCTCGGTCCTTGATTTCCTCTCACTGAGAACCTAGTCAGGTCTATCGCTGTATGCCTATACCTGTGAAACTTTTTTTTGACTTCTTCTTCCCAAGTACGATGTTACCGTTTCTCATTTCTAACTTCCTTCGAAATTCAGGGTGCGAGAAATCTTGCGCTATCTCCGTCCATCTTCCGCCCCATTTCCTGCGATCTTTTATCCGACCCCCTTGACAAAACCAGTTGATACTTTTGGAAATTGTTCGCTTTCGTCCCCTATGGGTACCCTTTCCCTCCAACGGTCTCCAATGGGCCCGCCCCGTGTCTACTTCCCTGGTTTTTTCGCTTATCACGGAATTTTGTCCGATCGGGAGTTCGTCCCCTCCCACAAGCCCCTCTGTTGGCTGTATTCTGGCGACCGATCGAGAAGAAGATGGAATCTCCCCCTATCCCCCGAGCCGTTTCAATGTATCATCCACCCGAGACTGTTCCTTTACTTCGGTCTCCTCTCAACCATTCAGGCAATGATGTTCCGCTGCCTGGACTGCTATCTAATCTAAGGTAATATTCCCGCACTACATATCAGTTCTCATCGTGCCACTGCTTTTGCCCCCGGATCTGGTTAGAGGACTCAGAGAGTAATCCCCATCTTCCTTTTCCTCTCTGTGTATCAATTGAAGGAAAGATGGATTCCAACTTTTTTGGTCCAGATCCCCCCCCCCCCCTTATCTTGCTTCCCCTTGCGCAGGATTACCCACTATCTTGTTCATCCTTTGCCGCCTTTTTTATTTTGGGTTTTTTTTCAAAACCTGGGTTTCCCGTTGTTGGAGAAAGACTTTCTATGTTGGCCTGGCCACAGATCAGGACCCGTGCCTTTTTCCCCCTTACAGTTTCTATGTTGTGCACAACCTTCTTTGACACAGCAACCAACTCCCCCCCCCCTCCTTTCCCCCCTCAGTTTTTTTAGGCTTGTCCCTCTACGTTTGACAGGTCACATCTGGTCTCCCTCCCTTCCTCCCCCTCAGTAACTTTTTGTCTTTTCCTCCCCCCTTTCTTAGTCCCACTCCCGGCTGAAATAGATATTAACAAATGTAGTATGCCTCTCCTCCTAGCCGCCAGACCCACTCTCTCTTTTCACACCAAGTTTGGCAATTTATTAAGTTCCGCATATTTTTTTGGGAAACGACCAATTACTACGTTGTCAATTGTCAACCTCTTGCGAGTTGGTAAATTCGTGATCAAATATGCCTGCCTTTTCTTTTTTTGCCTAGCTTCCAGCCTTTCCCCCTTCTTTATTGGACTTGATGCAGGGACTTTGAGACCTTTTAGCCAACTTATTTGCTGTCGCTTGCCCTGAGATAATCTGCACGGTGAGTTTGACTTCTACCTCCATTATCTTCTTCCCGTTCTCTTGATTTCATGTTACCTTTCTCTGGCATATTCCCAGTAGATAATGTACTTCCTCTATTCTTTTCCCCCGGCTCACGGTCTGATCGATACTCCTCCCCTCCCCTTTTGTTCCTGACTACAACTTTTCTAGGCGAGCACCGTGACTTTCCTCTTGCAGTGTTCCCGTTATCGCTCCTGAGCCTCTTTGAAGTTTTCCGCTCCTTTCAAAGAGAACTTACATTATACCCCCCCCCCCCCCCCCCCCCCCCCCCCCACCCCCCCCCCCCCCCCCCCCCCCCCCCCACCCCCCCCCCCCCCCCCCACCCCCCCCCCCCCCCCCACCACCCCACCCCCACCAACCCCCCCCCCCCCCCACACCAAACACCAACACACAGAGACTTTAGTGAATTACTTAATTAGCAAATCTTACCGCAGGATTTTAAAGTGGTCTCTCACTTTTCCCTGCGGTGTTTCTTTGATAAATACACGGTCTCAGATCTTCGTCCCTCCTCGTCCCCGGATACTGTGTACTCCTAGGCCCCTCCCCTGTTCTCATGGTTCCCTATCTACAACCTCCAGTCCAGCCACACATTTTTAGTTAATTTCGTGTCCAACATGCACTCTGCATCGACATAATTAAAGCCTTCCTTGAGTCCCTTGCTTTGTAACTATCTAGTTTATGGAGCCTGTAGAGCCTTCATTTTTTGTTTTTCTCATTCCAGTTTGTGTTCCCCAAGTTCCACTCCAACAAGTCGTACCATTTCTTTTACTTGCGTATTAATTCGGGCTCGTCCCCCCCCTCGTTCACATCTTTTCCTTTGCACTCGGGCCTATCCCAACCGCTTGATTGGCCCAGTTGAGGAGTTGGTTGCTTTGGCTGCCCTGCATTTTTGTTCCAGAACCCCCTTCCCCTCTCTGGCAATGTGATTCGCCCACCAAATCGAACCCTATTCCCCCCCCTTCTATTTAGACACAAAACTTTAGCCGATGCCAGTTCTACATCGTTAGTACATTCCCTTTTTCTTCGCTGTTTTATCTAGGAAATGTTCTTTTCCTTTCTTTGTCCCCATCTTCAATTTTCCCTGATACATGATCGAGAATGCAGTCTTCCTCACTCTTTACGTCTCTTACTTCTTCTCTTTTGTATGACCACTCAGTGGCCCGCAAGTTTTATCAGCCAGTTTCTCTTTATGTGCTTCTGTTTAGTGCGGCCCTGCACCCTCTCTTTCTTCCTCATCGAAAAATCACTATGATTGGGGAGGCGTCCTTTTCAGCTTCGTTTTGCTTCCCCCTGCCCTGCTCGTTTTGTCCTTTTTATGAACTTCTTTAGAATATTTCTAGCCCCTTCCCAGAGAACATCCAGGGTTTTACTGTTTTATTCCCGGCTCGCACCTATAACCAGGGCCCAACATTTGGTAGTGTAGCCCCAATCGTTCTTGAAAGCTTGGCATGGCATATTGTTTCATCGCAACGTTTTCACTTTTTCCACAACAATTTCCTCCTGTATCCTTCTGTTTCTTTTGGACCTTTCTCTCGACCCCACGGTCGCATCATTGTTGTTTGCCTTGGGACTTTACGATTCTCTCGGAAAGTTCATCAGTCTTTATATGGTCCCAGAGTTGGATCCCTTTTCTTTTTTTTCCTGACCACGAATTTCACTGGGCCGCATCTGAATACCCACGTTACTCGGCTCACTCTCGTTACCATTTCTATCTACAGTTCCTCCACTTTTCCTTTTTTTCCTTGATGTCAGTGAAGAACATACCTTGAACGCTTTTTTTTGGGCCGATTGATAGTCATCCCACCCCCCCCGAACTGACCTAACCCCCAATATGACCCTGACCCTATTCCCGGCCCCTTGATGTGTGTTTATTTCAGTCTACAGCCACTCTTTAGGCCCCAACAACAATTTCAGGTGGCCTTGGTTCATGTCCCAGTGTGGCTTCTGTCTTTTCTTTCCTCGTGATTCTGAAACTTTTTCCCCCCAGTCCGATGGTCCTTTGATTTTCTCCCCCTCTTACCCCTACTGTGATTCTTCAGTTGGATTGGCTCTACTGACCCTGATCCTCGTTGTCCACACGCAGACAATGCATTTCCCTGCGATCGCCAACTGGATCCAACTCCACCCCCCTCCTTCAAAGGGGAGGAGGTTGGCAGATGTTTTACCCGTCTAAATATCCGACAACGTTTCCCTCCTGATTTTGCTCACAATGGTTGCGCCTTTCCAAGACTGTGACCCCGATCGGGTGCAATCCAAAAGTTCCCATCAGCCCTTCTTGTTCGTTTCTCTGACGGTTGTTCCTCCCTTCCCTCCTCGATCGAACAAAGACTCTGGAACTCCCCTCTCCACCCGAGCCGGAGTTTTATCTCCCAACGTCAATCTTACCTTTTTTTTTCCCATCAGTTTAGCCGTCTAATGATTTTTAAGATTTGATGGAAGTCCTTCTCAGCTGTTTAGCTTTGCTCCCACTTCCATTACCCTCCCTCCTATTGGCTACTTCCCCCTTCCCATTCCTTCCAATCCTACCCACCCTTCAAGTACTTCGTCTATTTCCATACCTCTTGAATGCCTGTTTGAAGGCCACCTTTCCCCCCAGATCGCTATCATACGAAACTTCTCTCTTCTTTCTGACGAGAATTAGGCTTCCACCTATCTTGTTCCTGCACTTCCCCCAATTGCCTCCCGGTCTGACCAAATCTCTATTTCCGATTTTTTTGACTCCTGCTCTGAGGAAATGTCCACCGACGCCCTTAAAGTTTCCAATATCCCACACCTTTTGCTGCACCCCAACCAAATTCCCAGGTGGTGGGTTTTTTTTTTTACTGTTGCCCCAACCCAAATAACTTGCACCTTCAACGCCTTTTTATAGGAGAGCTCTTTATCCTCCCTTGCCCATAGGTTTTAAGTACAAACCCGGGTTTTTCCACCCTAATTAATCTGCAAACCCTTCGACCCCGGTGTTATTTGTCCTATCCATCATGGTCAGGCTGGTAGATTCCCTTCTCTCTCCCCTAGCATGATTCTTTCCCCCCCCTGGAAATTTATCTTCCCACTTATTCTTTATGCTATTGTCAGTTCCCCCTTACTACTTTGTTCAATTGTCAACTTTCGGTACTCTATGATAAATCCCTGCTCCTTTCTTGCCATCTACAATCCCTTTCCAAGCAACGGACCTTTTATTCCTACCCCTGTTTTGGAATGTAGACCGTATCCCGCCCCTTTCTTCTACCGTCCTTTGTTGAGAGCCACTACCATCATGCAGGTGTTTTTGACGCTCATACCCCATGTATCCCCGTCTTTTTTTCCTTCTTTTCCTTCCCTTTCTCCCTTTCCTATTCACGATGATAACCTTTCATGATCAGCTCTCCTTACGTTTGCTTCGCGATACACCTGTTGTAGGATCTCTCTCTTCTCCTACGTTTTTCTCTGCCTCTCCACACACTTTTTTTTGCTAGCACTGAAGGAGTTTTGTACCCCTCCCTATGAGCCCGTTCCTCTATCCGTTCCACCTGAGTTCCATTCCCTCCCCTGAGAATCCTCGACTTGAGTATACTATCGTTCAAACTCCTTTCATCCAACCTTGTCTTCAAGCACTGCGAGTGCTCAGCAGTCAGGTTCTGCTTTTCCACTACAGTTGCTAAGATCCGGCGCTTCCTTGCAGTCCGGGTCGTTGCTCTGGATGGCTTCCTCTTCTTCCCCACAAAAAACCCAGGACATGCTCCTGTACCCTCCCAAGTTGTGACTCCCAACCCTGCCCGTAATCGTGTCCACTGACATATGCAATAGACCCCCCTTCCTCATCCTTTTCCTTCTTGTTACTATTGCTTTTTTGGAGGCTCTAGATTTATATTTCCCTTTTTTTTTTCATATTTCTAGGAATCCTTGGAGTCAATCCCCCAACCTTGTCGTCCATAGGTATTGAGTTGATTACCTATTCTTTTTTTTTCCAACCTCCGTTGTATATAAACCTTTCACTTCATTCTCCCCATGAATCCACCCACAGGATTACTGATTGGAGTCTTTTCTGGCTGCCCCCTGTTTTCTGCCCGAATATTTTACACTCGGGTCTATTCTTTGTAATACTCAGCAAATCCCCCTTATTCACAAAAAACTACCTTACTTTATCCATATTCTTTTTTTTCAGTACACCCAACGTAGCCTAGTCGTTTCCCCCATTTCCCATGAAAGATAGTAGAGATTCTCGCATGAATCAATTTCCGGCCCCTCATCTCTCGTTTTGCCCCTTTGCCTTAATAGGCACTTTCCCCTCGATTCCCCTTCCCCCCGGAAATTATTATATATCAACCTGTTCTTTTTCTCCATTCTCACTGCTTGGCCCTCTGCGTTGACATCTTGTTTTTTTGGTAAGCGTGAGCCAAAGACACATTACGCGCCTCCTCTGTACCCTTCGCCTGAATGTTTTTCGTTCTTTCCCCATATCTTCGTGTTATACGGTGGGGGATATTACCCTTCTCTCTAGTACTCTTGCCATGTCATTTTTTGAAAACCCCCACGGCTTTGTTTTTTCTCCCGACCCTGATCGGTTCCACCATTTTTATAAGGTTCATGGGATTACTAGTAGCCAAACTTTCCACTCTCTGGAATGTTTCCCATAATTCCCCCCTCCTTGTTCAAAACCCAGTCTTTTTTTCCCTCGTCTAGTTGACCAAAGTTTTAGCCGATTTATTCATGTCTTCCTTGCGTATTTGCCGCGCCAGTTTTGAAATCCCTGGATCCCCCCTTTCTCCTCCTTCTAGGGTATCGATCGGCGCACTTTCCCCCGACAATTGCCGACCCCAGTAAAACCCTTTAACCGTATTTAGGTTTTTCACGCCTCGGTACAGAGGCTAGCCCTTCCCAATGCTCTAGGATGAACCAGATCACAATGACTGCTGAACGCGTTTGTTGGCCTTCTCGTATAATCCCCCCCCTCCCGAGTAGTGTAAACCCCCTGCAAGCCCTGTCTTTTTTGTATTCTTATAGCATGATGTGTTTCTAAGTAGTTTGCTTATCTACCTATCGGGACCAAATTTACCTAGGTCTGATGCATTCTGCTTCATTTGAGACCCGCATGTCTCCTGTTCAGAGCTTTCTCCATCGCTGAGCCTATACCGGTGAATTTTCCCTTCCCCCCCCTCCTATTCGTGGCATTCAATCCTCTCCCCCTTGCTGGAACCGATACGAGGCCAATGATGTCGAGACCCCGCCTATCTTTCCCCATCGTCCCTCACCCATGAAGAGACCTATGCGACCTCCAACTTTGCCTTCCAACTCCCCCTTGCTACAGGGTTCATGCTCAAACTTGGGTTTCCCCCTTGTTGGCCATAAGGTATTCCTCAAGCGTGGAAAGTCATCTTTTCTAATCCCTTTTTCCTACCTTGTTTTCCCCGATCTTTTTGCCATTTCAACACTTTTTCCCACAAGCGCTCGGTGTTTTCCCTCCTTTCTGACTATTATAGATCGCCAATACAGATTTCCGAGCCATACACCCGGGCAGTTTTTCCCCCCACAGACATCTGACTTCCGCGTCTCCCCACATTTTTGATGTTTCAGCTCGGCTCTTATACAGCATGTGTGCTGGTCTCACTTTTTCCTACCTATAATCTTGTCCCTTCCCCCCTGCAGAACTTTGAAAATACTCCACACTCTCAAGTTTAACTAGACTGTCCAAGTCCTTCCCTTTACTTGAATCTCTTTGGCTCACTGAATCTTAAAGCAGGCTTGTTCCCCCCCAAGATCGATACCTCAACCTAGCTCCCCGTTCCGATTTACATAGCCTTACGTGCGCAACTGCTTCTTGTTCCTTTTCTACATGTCTACTTTTTTTGTGACACCCCAAAAACTTTCCTTTTCGTTTTCTTTTTTTGGAAGAAGAAGTGGATATCTGATGGTCCATTCACCGTCCCTTCCACGTCAGAGGAATTACCCAAATTCTGCCACAACCCCTTGGCCCCCACAGCACCCACAATTTCCTTTGCCCCCCCTCATTTTGGCTATCGTGCCCCCCTCCCTTTGAACGAGTTTTGAATTAAAACACTTTGGTTTTTTCCCCATTCCCCGCACCACTATGGACGACTTTGTTTATGATCCCTAGTGGAGGAACTAGATGGAGCCACAAGTGGCTCGAGTCCTTCCAGAAACTAGCCTCTTACCCCCCCGAAGAATTATTATGTCGAGCCTATTCTTTCCCGACCACGTGGTCTTTTGTTCTCCACCTCTTTGAGAGGGGTCTAACGATATGATCAAGCATGCTACTTTTCTTGCCTACACTCCTTTTCAAACGACCCTTTTTGCTTCTTCCCTAGAAGCTCTGATTATTCTCGAACCTTCTCTTCTCCTCGCCTTCTTTATAGACCGTTTGTCCAAGAGGTTTCTCCTTTCTTATTCTACTCCATATCTCTTCTCTCTTCCTACCTTTCCCTTTTCACAATCCCCTCTCCCCTTCGTATACGCAGCTATATCCTTTCTTCGCTCCCCC
>Ga0179593_1260755_pt1 | contig 13660 bp, 12 predicted proteins | sample CZODoug2_1_08_16_FD_185931 | JGI IMG/M metagenome (GOLD analysis project Ga0179593, IMG submission 185931) | Vadose zone soil fungal communities from Angelo Coast Range Reserve, California, USA - CZODoug2_1_08_16fungal (PacBio error correction) | ecosystem: Environmental > Terrestrial > Soil >... | reverse complement strand
TCGCATTTTCCGCGCGATCGGGTAAGGCCCCCCCTTTGAGGCTTTTTTTCCCAATGTTGGGGAGGTCCTCCAGTTTTTTTGAGTCCGCCCTGGTTACTCGTTCAACGACTTGGTTTTCCCCCAGCCCTGAAACCTTTGTCGTTCTGGGGCGAGAATAAATATCCCCTATGCCGTTTGCGTTCATCTCAGAACGAGTCAGGATGGTCCCCCACCCGGTTTTTCCCCCCCCGACCACGACTGGTGATGGTTAGCCATTGAGCCCCGGAATGTCTTATCTTCCCCCCGTCTCCCTCATTCCTGCACCCCCCCCCCCCTTTCCCAACACTGTTTAAACAGAAACCCCTCTTTGGGGTTTTTGGCTGGGGACCACGCCCAAGAGGCCTCGTTCCGCAGTCATGCCTTCCCCTTGGTCCCCAGAATTTTTTCTCGTCAACCCTAGGTTGTGCGCACTGCCCCATACACCCCCCATAACGACCCACTGATGCCTACAACTACCGTTTCATCCACGTTTCACGTCCATCGAAAAACCCCCCTTATCGTACCTGTGTGCCAGGGCCACCGTGGTAATTTCCATCGACATGGTTTAGCCGCTCCTCCCTCCGGTATGAGCCACCTTTTCTCGGTTCTTTTCTCGTGAAAGGACAGGCACGCCAGGCGTTTTTTGTATCCGTACTACACGACAACGCGACTAAGAGTCGGACCACTCTCTCCCCCAGCGGACGTCCAACCTTTTGGTTTCTCCGAGCCGGATCACTCTTTTTCGTCTTGTCTGTTCGATCTGATTTCGTAGGTTCCTTATGTGATCCTCCCCCTTAGTTTTCCCTACGGAATCCACAGGTCGAACGGGGAGCGTTGGCTCACACTCCGTTCTCCGGATCTACCGCCCTCCCAACTCATGGGGGTGTCTCATGCGCCAGTTTCAAGAGACACATCTTTTTTTTCTCCCTGACCTGTACCCGGCTTGTGACTCGTTAGCCGTAGCTACTTAGGGGCCCTAAGTTGGATATTTTTTTCATGTCTTTGGTGCCCGTCCAGTGAGCTTTATTCAGAGAGGCTCTCGGGTTAGTCATTGGGTTGTAATTGTTCTGTCCCATTACGCGGTTTAGTCGTGGCGGGGCCTCAGACAGTGTTTTTCCCCTGGTTATCGTTAATTTTATGTCGAGATTTTTTGCTGGCAAGCCCGCGGGGCTGATTTTTTTCAAGGATTCGGATAGGTCTCGTAAGAATGTTTATGAGAGGTTTTTCTATTGCCTCTTCTCTCTCGTAGGTCGAAGTGTCAGGGCTGAAGGTAAGTTCCAAATCCTGTCGACTTTTAAAAGCTGGTTTGCAGTTGTACTTCCTTCGATTTATTCCGGCCAATTATGCGGGAGAGTCCTATGTGGTCCCACGAAGGGAGTCCGCGAGGCTAACAGCGGTAGGTCTGCGGTGTCGTGGAGACCTAAGAGATGGCCTTCGGGAACGTACGAAAACAAAGAGATGGTACGGCTTCTCGTAGGCTGTTAACCTTGGTCTGACCTGAACAAGTCCCCCCACTGATTAGGCTTTCCGGCTCGTGTTGTACACGGCTAATGCCTGAGGTCCTTCAACCCCTGCGGAATTTCCCTAGTCGCAATACCATAGACTGTCGTCCCCCTTGCTATGGCTTGTAAACTGGTGCCCGTCTGCCCATGCCCAGGTTCCTATCGATGAGCATCTTCGGTATGTGTCCTGAATTCATTCTGTCTTGCTTTCCTTTAACTCATCTCTTCTCAAATCCGTTGGTTTTTGCAGACTCCTTCTTTTCAGTATCCTTAAACGATTGATACCTTTATACAGTTTTGTATAAGGACATCAATCTGGCCCTCTGTCTGTGAGATTGCTGGGTTTCTTTAGTGCCTTTACTGATTTCATCTTTAATCCCCCGGCACTCCCGAAAGATAGGGAATAATCGGTGGTGTCAGACTCCATACGCCCGGGTGCGGTGGCCCTTCCCCGCCCTTCATTTGATAGACCCGGTCAACCCGGATCCTTATACCTGGTGGGCTTCATTCCCCCGCATTCCTGCTGTCCTGGTTTTTTTCCCATACGAAGTACCTATACGTACTTTTCACACCCCGACTTTTCTGAGGCTCCCGTTTTCCCCCAACGGTTACATTGACTTCTTCTGAGATATTCGACTTTTGTTTTTACCGACACTTGCGTAGGCCTAATAGACTTTCCTCCCTTCCTAACAACGAATAGTCCAAACACCTTTTCGGTAATTTTGAACCAGCTTCCCTGCTGACCCGAAGAGGACTCCTTTTTAGTTCGTCAAGAGCTTGCCCAAGAGCTTCTTACCGCTCCTCCTCACTACCTCCTTTTTCCCCTCTCTCGGCTCCTCACTGATGGCAGACCTTTCTCCTCATTCACCCCTGGACACCGCTTTTCACATCCCACGCTTCCTTCTCAATTACTCCCCCCAATCCAGCGAAGACCCCTCTCGAAAAACCAAATGCTCCGCGCTCTACTGCGAGCTCATCTCGCTGTCAGTTCACATTTTTGCCACTGAGCCTGACTGTTCTCCCCTTTTCCCTCCCTGCATTCGGAAAGTGGCTCCCTCGGTACATTTGCTTGATACCTTGGGCTTTGTCTGTTTGCGCAAGCCGTTCGGCCTTGTTCAGGAGTTCTCCCGTCTTTTTTGCCACGCTTTCTTTGCTTCGTTGAGGACATGTGTGTCTGAGTCCTTCTTCCCCCTTCATTTTTCATCCTCGAGGGATTGACTCCATGATCTCCCTGCACAGACGACTTTTTTTCGGATGTGTTTTGAAAGTGCTTTCGCCTGGGCGTGGGTTCATCTGAATGTACCAGCTAGATACTCCTACGATTGTCTCAGTGGCACCCGACCTTTTTTTTATTTATGTGAGGTTTTTCCTGGTCTATCCAAACCTCCCCCCGTTTCGACCTTTAGTTTCACTTTTATTCTTTTTTGCATGCGAACCATTTGGTTTTCGATCCCTTTACTCTCGAACGTCTGCTTCGGTTTTTCCTCTTCCCCTTGTACCCGTTGTCATCCGTTCGATGTGTTCTTCTGAGCTTTGGTTCTCCGCTGTGGTTCCTAGGAACCCAGTTAGATTTAGTTGCCCCTTGTCGCGCTTGACTTGCGCCATTCTTCACCACTGGTGTCTTGGCCTCCAAACCCCCACTCTTTTTGCGTTCCAGGCTAATGCTGTTAACCTCTATTTCCCTTAACAGCCGTGGACGTAGTTCCTTGAAACCCGACTTGGTATTGACTAAAATCAAACGAGATCTCTGTGGTTTTAACATTTTTTTGCGAATAGCGATCACTTGAGTAGCTCTTCCCAATTACCCTGCTGACCTCTTTCATTCGTCCCCTATACGCACCTCCGGTGAGGTGTCTGGTAACACGGAATTTTTCCATATGACCTTGGACCTCTACCCCACCCTTTCGGTCTTTGCCAATTTTGGAGAAGTCAGTCCCCATCCATGAATCCCTTCTCTTCCTTTCCCCGTTCTTCCGCACGTACTCCACCTTGGGATTCCAGCCAGTACTACTGAAGGGCTGCAATTATTTTTTTTGACCTTTTCTTCTAATTTCTTTTTGCTGCCTTTTTCTGTCCGTCCAGACGTGTTGTTTCTCCCCCAGGCCTTCTATTTTCGTCAGCCGGAGTTGCGATCTTTTCTTTTTATTCATCCCTAAAAGATTCTGACAGGATATCCATTCATCTCTCCTCCTATCCTTTAGTGGTGCTCCTGAGTACCGTTTTGGCTAGCTTCTTCCTCACTTCCCCTTCTGTTTTTGCGGCAGGCTCCGAAAGCAGCCGGCCATCGGCGGTTTCTTGCACGAACATCGTTTGTTAATGTCACTTTTTCCCCATTGTGACCCGGCCTTTTCATCCTTCGCCGTTCTTTAGAGCGCAACTTTCTGCGGCAATTAAGTCTGGCTTGACCTCGTGGTTGGCTAAAATAGACATTCTTGCCGCGTGTACTCCTCCGAAGGCGCCCCCTGGAGTTTTTCCCTTCTGACCAGCCGTTTGGTTGGAGTCTAGGACGGGTTCCAGGCACCTCGTTTCCTTTCCCACCCTAAATTTCCAACCCCTTTCGTCGTATTTTTTCTTTGGAATTCCATCTCATGGACATTTTTCTCTACTTCCCGAGGTTTCGCCCTTGCGGTCACTTCCCCACCCCCACTAATTTGTGTTTCTTTTTTGTACAACGCAGGCAGCGAGTGTGTATCCGAGGCACTAACCCTCCTTCTGAGTTGATGTTTCCCCTCTGGTTCCCCCTTTCCCCCCCGATCTTTGTTTTGCGACATATAGGTTGAGTGCGCAGTATGCCGATACTTCAACCATCATCCTCCACTCTTTGTTCCGCCCTGAACAAACGGCCCGCCACCAGTTTCCCTCACCACCACGATGACGGGTTCGGTAATATCCACCCCCGGATCTACGGTAGCCCAAAGAAAGGTCCTGTCATTATGCCACCACTTGCTCCAGCCCCCTTGTTCTGAGTTCAAGGTCTTTTATCTTCCTCCCCCCGGCAAAGTTTACAGGGCACTCACAGTTTTTCGCAACAACCTTTCTAAGTTAACATACCGCCTAAAACCATTAATCAGCTTCTGTCTCCCCCACGCTTTTACGTCTAGACTTTAATAGGCGCTCATTTCGTCTTCTGTGGAGTCCCTTTTTTTAGAGTAACCTCCTCTGTTCCTTACACTCCATGGTGAAGAAGCGTCCACATGTCTCACGGGACCTTTTAGTATCAGAAGATGGTCCCAGAACGGATTTGGCCGCTGTGATGCGGTCCTAAGAGTCCTTCCGAGGCCCCATTTTCTCGAAATTTACCATTCCTTCTTGCAAGTTCCGCCGCAAGCGATCAGTTCTTTCGACAGGGTCTCCCCTTTATGGGTTGCCTCTAACCCCATCATTTGCTCTTTTTTCCCTGCCAGCGTTTCGGTTTTAAGTGTGTCGTCGATGGCGGTGTCCACCGGGAGCTGCTGTTTCACTTTAGATATAATTCTTTTTCTTATGGTAGTTTCGTGTAAAATTGGTGGATTTCCCCAATTCTGACATGATTGGTTATTATCGCTTTATCCCTTATGGCTTCTCTATCTCATGACGGTGCGAGGTTTTTGACCCCCTCGACCGTTCTTGGAGTTTTGCAGGTAGGTAGGGTCGTAATTCCCCTTTCCCCCCCAATGGGTCTTTTACCTGCTTATTCGGGTCTCCTTCCGTCTGTATCGAGCCCCCGTCTTGCTTCACGGGCTTTTCTTTCCTCTCATCGACGAATAGCCTAACGAAAATCCGTAGGCTCCTTCGCCTCTTCCGTGTTGTGTGATCCCTTACAGCCACGACTTTTTGTTTCGTCGTGTCCAGTGGATTCTTCTCACCCTTCTTCCGTCTCCCTCCCATTGCGTTTTTCCGTAGTTTTTTTTTGACTCCCCCTCCGTCGTTGCAAACTTTTATTTGACCCCACGACATCGACTGTCCCACCGTTATCCCCTTCGCGTCGATTTTGCTTTTCTGTGCATTTTCTCCTAGCTTTAGTAGTATGGTTTTTCCAATGTTGCTCTACTCACCGTCCCGCGCGGTGTGTCATGGATTGTCCAGGTCAATGGTCCCGGCTCTCATTAGAATTTTCTTTTCCCTCTTCCTTACTGTTTTTGTTTAGTATCTTTCTCCATATTACGATTCGAAGCCGATGACGTTGTACTGGCCTTTACAGCATTTTCGCGTGTCGGTTTGGACTGCCTTTGTATCTCCCCAAATCCTTATTGCATTCCCCTTTACGTTAGGAACTCCGGAACCTGTCCTCGAAGATTTTTCCGGTTTTGACCAGTCAGCAGGGTGTTTTTCATTTCCCTCATGGCCTTTTAGCAACGGGAACCTACTTACTGGACGCCTACCCCTTCTTTTGTGCAATCGCCGGTGCCCTTTCCTGGACCTATCACCCTCATCCTGCACCACCTTTTTTCGCCCTCCCTTTTCTCCCACCCAGCCCATGTGCCCGCTTGATCTTCCCAAATCCACACGGCTACACAGCTTTTGCTTGCTCTCCTTTTGGTGAATGCTCGGCGGCGAAAACATACGTGGGACGACTCCCCCTGCTCGTCACTATCCCCCGATATAGGGTTCCCAGCACCAATTTCTGAAATTTACATTTCCCTTCCTCCCTCCCCTGGAACCGAAGCCGAGCTGCGAGTTAGCACCGTCCTCTCCCCCTTCTTTTTGCTATAACTGCTGACCCTCTGTCCCCTCTGAGCAGCGGGCGCCTCTCCCTCGACCTCACCCGTTGGACCAACCCGCTCACGCAAACCTCTTTTAGCCTTTTAAGCAACACCTCATTTCCACCTCGCCTAGCGAACAATGAAAACGCACCCTCCCCGTTGAGCTCGATAAAAGTCTTTCTTCTCACCCCCCTTACACCATCTTTTTCAGTCTTTCTGTCCGGTCGTAGGGTCCTTACAGTCCCTACTCCTTCCATGTAAGTCTCCCCTCTTCCCCTTGGATCTTCGGGCCAGATCATAACCCCCAACCTTTTTCCCTGTTATGCTGGCTTTAGAATTCTCCCTTTTTTTCTGAAAGATGCGCGTTAGAAGACTCGCGTTAATGTTGAGTCACACTTGCCACCATAATGGATGTTTCCTGACACAAACATCGATGATTTATAGTAAGCTGATTTAGAAGTCCCCCATACTACCGTAATCGATAGCAATCTCCTTGTATTCCCCAGAGTTGTCGACGCGGCTATTCTTCGTGGGTACGCTATAGTTCCAGCGCTTCATGTTATGCTTTTCCTAAATTGCTATCTCACTCAGGCGGTTTCTGTGTTCGTAGAGATTCTGACTGATCACACGTTAGATTTAACGGTGGCTTTCGATCTGCCGACACCTTTTTGTAAGATGGAATTGTCACCTGGTTGTAGACTGTTTAGCTTGTTGGTCTCTGATGCCTTTCACCCGTTCGATCAGCTTAGAGATTTGGTAGCTTGCTGTATGCTTTCCCTCAGTTCCTCCCTTTTTCTTTCCGTGTCAGGCCCGCTTTCTTCTTTTTTTGGCCCCTGTTCTCGCCCTGAGGTTTCGCTGCCACCTACTCTTTGGTAGCCGCCCAAGGGTTGCTTTTGAACATTTCTGTGACCGCCGAGTGCCCGTTCATTCCCTAGGTCCCCCCTTGCATCGATACCCCTATTTCCTTGCTTTTTTTTCCTCCCCATACCAAAACCACTGCGTTCGATTGTTTTTCCCACGTGATTCGGGAACACTCGGCTTATCCTTCTCTCTTTCCGAAAGGAATGTCAAATTCAGATCAAGTGTCCCTTTAATGTCCATATGTTTTTCCCCCTCACACTCTCTTTCCTCGGTTTCCCCGACCGTAAGCCCACAAGTTGTTAAGACTACCCTCCCTGTGGTTCAGCCAAGATGGACATTGACCGCTCATATTCCTTTTCCCATAGGACTGGGAGGCCCACAGTACTAATTGGCCGTTTACGTCAGAGAGTGCATATGAGTTCTTGAAGATGATTTGCGGTTTTTTTTTCCATTACCTAAGATTTCTTCTTTTCTTTGAACCAAAACACGGATAGGAAGGTAATTTCCGCTGCCTACCTAAGCCCCCCGCCTGACCGTTTTTTATCCTCCCCTCCGAGTAAGCGGTCTCGCCAATTATCTATTCTTTTCCTACTATTTGTTTTATCCGATGACTGCTCTTGCGGCGCCCTAAGGAAGCCCGGTCCCCGGCGGTGTTCGGAACAGTCGATGCATACTTACTAGCCTTCCCGTGATTTCTTTATCAAGAAAATTCGGATGTGTATTTTTCCAGCCTATTTTTCCGCCTTCCTCCTTTGGAACTTAGTTGCCGTCGTTCCTTCCTGCGGCTAGTCCTTTCTTTAGCCCCGGTGGAGCAGCTTGAAGCAGCTCCTGTCTCTTGTTTTTTTATGCGCCCACTCTTGGACGGATCCTTCGGCCATTTCCTTGCCGCCAGTTTTTTTTTTGGCTTCGCTTTCAAAGGTTTCAGGCACCGACTTCTCTTGGAGTCCACCCCAACGTTAGGTTTGCTGCTTGTGTCGCCTTCCCGAGCGTTCATCGTACAATACTTCAACGATATTGGGGACTCCTTTCTTCAAAAAATGTTCACCAAGCCCTTACTTTGTTCGTGATTTTTCCAGCAAAGCTTTATTTAGGTAGTTCCCCCCACGTGCCCAAAATTTCTGTGCCGGCAATTGTTTTTCCCCAAATGTTCACCATCCAACTTGGGTGTGCTGGTTTAACATTGCCAAGTTTTCACTTCTCCATTAAGTCTGACAAGTGTTCCCACCCATCCCCAGAAAGTTCGGTTTTCACTTTGAACAGAGCATTTCCCCCCAAGTCACCCGCGACCACTCAGGGGGGGGGATTTTCTTTCTTGCCACGCCTTCATCTCTCACCAACCTCGTCGGTTCGAAAGCTCTTGTCCCCTAAAAAATCCGAAGCATCACCCTTACTGACACCTTCTGGTTCTTTCCCTGACCCGGACAGCCCGCCAGGGTGGCAAGTTCGGTTCCCCCTCACCCGCTAGTCATCTAAGAACATAATTCCTTGATTCTCTCCCCATCCCCCACTTTTTAAGACGAGACCGGATAAACGATAGAGTTTCCTCTTTGTCGTCGATGATCTGTGTAACTTCCTTCCGATAGAGTTGACATCCGACGCCCCCCACATGTAGACACGTCTGTCTCTCCCCTCCACCTGATACGCAAGACTTGAACCTGCACGCAAATGTTCTGTTCGGATTTTGACAACGCGAGCCCAAAGGTTTAGAGCCCTTCCTTTTACACCGGAGTGGCTTCCGGTTGCCTCTCTTGTTGAATAAAGCGGTATCATGTGTTATGGTGTGCGCCGGTAATCATTTTATCCGATTCTGCAGAGATAGGATGATGTGCCTTGGTTTTGGATGTCTTGGTGCCGGTAGATTTTATCTTTTGTTATTCATTACTTGTTAGCTGTGCAGGGGATCCTTTTTCCCACTTGTGATTCTATGCGCTTTTTCAATATTGGGGCTTCGGTTTCGTAACTTTTGTAGATTTTCTCGCATTCATTTTTTCGCGATGTGAATAATTCGTGCGGTTTTCGTGTCGGTGAGCGTGTAGGTTCCGATTTTTTCCATGTTTTTGGTGGGCCCCTTTCGATATTTTCTGACGCGCGAGCCTTCGCAGTACTGTTCCGCGTCCCTTTTTTTGCGTTGTCTGTTCCTTTTCTCCCGAACTCTCTTTTAATTTTTCTTCCCTTTGTTCCGCATCAGCATCCCCCCTGTTCCCGGGTCGTGTTTCAACACTTTCCGATTTCCGCAGGGGTTTCGTTTATAGTTGACCAAGCATTCCTTCTTAAACCAGTTTCGTTCGGAGTTCTTATTTTAGGTTTTGTACCGTGTTAATTGTCCTGCGGGCCTTCCCAGATGTGCGAGTGCCAAATTATTTCTCCGAAGCCCCAGTATTCATTGCGGTAGTTTTGCGGTGATTTTTTCCATGTTTCATCTCCGTTTATCCGTCCTGTGCCCCATGTGCCGACTCCCCTAGAACGGGCGGAATGTCCTTTTCCTTTACTTTCTTGCTACTCTTCTTCTCCTCCTTATTCTCTCAACATCATTTTTAGCAATGGCGGAGTACGTTCCTTTCCTGATCCGCCCTCTCAGTGACCTGACTGAAAGGAAATAAGAAAGATTCCCCTTGATTCTATGGGGGCACCACCTTACTCTCATACGCGCTCCCTTTCAGCTTCACAGCCTTCCAATTGAGCTTTTAATGGGAGTCTTGCGTCACCCAGTTTCCCTCCGGGGTTCGTTTCTTAAAGTCCCACTTGACATTTTCAACCCTCGCCTTTGCTCCTTTCCTTCATACCATATGTGGCTTGTTGAATTTCAGTCACTTACTTTCATTCAACCTAAGTCAAACTCGCTGTCTCCCTACGTTGCTCCCACCCAAGAACAGTGGGAGCGGAGGAGCGGGACCTACAATTCACGATTTGCTTGTATTTTCTTCGAATTCTTTCGGACCGACTTTTCCGTATAGGTCCCCTCTTTCTCTAAGTCTCATCGCCTATAACCGACTCCGGCCCCCGCAAACCCCTTTTAATTCCCCTTATTTAAGCCACATAAACACGTTCAGCACCTACCCTCTCACGCCGCGAGTAGGAGATTCTCCCACCTATTCCCCCCCCCGTCGCTCACATAGGACAACGTTTCTAACTATTCCGAAACCTCTGGAGGCGAATATTTCAGTCCATCACAACAGTTGGGAACGTCCCCTCAGCAGACGGCATTTTGCATCGAAAGTCAAATTATCGGACCGTGTTCAGAGCCCTCGAGCCCCACTGAAAGCGCGCTGCCTTTCGAGTTCACTTTTTTTTTCGGCCCACCCCTGAAAACCCAGATCCGCCCCATGTTCTTTGAATACTGCTGATTGCCGGGCCTCCTTTTAAATCCCGGGATCTTATCCACTTTTTTCTCTCTTTCTTCGATCACGACCAGAGTCCGTGCGGCGTCCTACTTGGCTGGTGTTTGCGCCTTTTGGTCGTACCTGATTCTCCTCTTCCTCCGGAAACTCCTTTAGCGTCCCCCCCTCCCACCCCCACCCGCCTCACCTCTCTCCGGGATCTCCCTCTTTTTTCGTTCCTGGAATCTCCTACGCCCAACCAGACGAGACGATCGCAGAGTGATCCTTGCTACTTCAATTTTTCTACGCTCTGACCATGGTTTTTTCAGCGATAGTCTTTCCCCCTTTAGCTTTTTGCTTCCTCCTATTTGTCTCCAATTTTTGGTTTCCCCCCTCTTCTTGGCTGAATCTGTCAGACCCAGACCCGCTTGCTAGTAGAGCCGCGGACGGGCCTCTCCCCCGGGGTGGGGGCAGTGTTCTTCCAATTACCACCACTTTAGCAGAGACCCTGTGTAGCGTTAGGGTTAGATAGTGAGAGACCCTCGTCATTCTTTTCTGTGTTTCTGATGTACGCTTTTGTCTTTCTTCCGTTGTGTTTTCCTTCCTCTTTTCTTTGTTCGATTGTGTTGCCCACATTTTTTCTTACTGCGCAGCTCCTCTGGCTTTTTTTCCTCGCAACCACACACCGTGTTCTACATTTTCGGTGTCCCCTGAGTGATTCCTCTCATTACTAGGTTTATCCCTCGCTTCACTTCTACCCCTTGCTTTCTGTTTTTCAGAGCCACCCCCCCACTATTGTTGTTCTAACTTGCTTTTCAGTGCGGCCCTATGCTGATCCTGTGCCATTCACCGCGTAGGCAATGAGCCACCGACCGCGCCAGTGTCTTGACTCGGTGTCGGAAAAAAGTGTCCGTCGTTCCCTTCCCAGGTCACCCGGCCGCCAAATGGAGTCACGAGGCAACTCATGTTGCGCTTAAGCACCGTCAAAAGTTTTTGACAGCGTCATATACTTTCCCCTGTTCAGTGGCCTTTGCACGGTCAAGCCTCTAATCCTGCCGATTTATTTCCGCAGGCTTCGTCCTCTTCCGTCCTATTCACAGGGGTGTTTTAAAGTCTGAGTGTTTGAGAAGCCCCACTTCTGGTAGGCGGTTTATGAGGCGCTATCTTCCCCCCTCCCTCGAGTTAAATAGAGTCTCCCTCACTGGCCTCGCCGCAAATCTCTCTTTTATCTCCATCTTGTGTTTTTCTCGATGAGGGTTCTTAGCTTCTGTTTCCCTTTTTCGCTCTCTCACCAGCCGTTCTTCCGTTTCCTTTGGCGGCGGCCCATTTGACCTAACAGGTCTAGCCCCTTCCCCAACCTGGGCGGGTTTCTCCACCCACAGCCATCGTCTTTGTTGAGTCCAGCCCCTTTGGCTCTCACTCTTTTTTCCTGCCTAAGGAGCCGTCCCCGGAACTCCATCGTTTTTCATTCGTCTAGCCTTGATTTCCTCCAGGGTTTTCTGGCATCGTGCATGATCTGTCCGGTCATTGTCCCCGCTTTTCTCGTTCCCCAGTGATTTTTAGGCGGACCTCGGTGGCTTGTCGCTTCCTGTTACTCGGACAATCCTTCCTGTGGGACTTCCAACGGTGGCGAGCGGTGCCTCGATGCAATTCCTTTTCCCGTTCATGGTTCGTCCAATCCCCCCAGCAAGGATTGGCGACAGAGGCGTCCCCCACTAACATTCCGCCAAAAACAGATATATTTGGGCCCGTGGGCTGGTTCTTCCAAGCAACGAATTCCCACTGCACGTAACGTAGAGGATCAATTCGTCCCGATTCCTCGTGCCAGGAGTAGTGACCAGATAGGCCCCGCTATTTCCCTGGTCCCCACATTACCGCACCTCTTGGGTGCTGTGTTGACCTCACTTGGCATCCCTAGCCAGTCAGTCCGGAGACCACCCTTCTCTCCCACCAACCCTTTGAGAACGTCGGGGTGGCCCGATTAAACAGCCACCTGCCCAAGCCCCCAAGTCCTTCCTCAGAAACCCGCTCTCCGTCTTCCTTCAAGCTCACCGACACCTCGAAAGTTCCAGCCGCCAGTTTTAACTGTCAATCGACCTTTGACTCCTCACCGAGGGAAGATACTTGTCGCACACCTTGTCGTTCGAACCATTCCCCCCAGCACTCCCAGCACGGCCTCCCTTTGGTCTCGACAGAGCCAACGGTAGACGACTCCGCTAGACCTCCCCCCTCCTCCCCATTTTCCCTTTACAAGAATGTGGCCGTTACACTCGTCCATCGATTCGTCGTCTGGTCTCTGATGATTCTTAAATGATTTAGAGCCCTCGGTAGCTCCCACACCCCTTCCACCTTCCGCGTTCGGTAAAAGCACAGAGCTGTAAGACTTTTTCCCGTCCGCACGCCACCTTCTGTGAGGTTCTCGGCCCATGACTTTTTAGCAGGATACCATGGTCTTTATCGGTAATTACATTTAACCTGGCCATTTACAGGACCGCCCAGTAGATTCCGGGGTTCTTCAGTGCGGCGCCCTTGGTTTTCCATGTTCTCCTCCGACAGAGTTTGATTCTTCTCGCATCGCGAAGCTCAGTTTCTTACATGTTTTTAGTAATGGATGCGAAACTTCCCCCAGTTTTAGGGCTGTAATATGGTTGAGTCTTAATTGTCCACTGTGTTTCAGGCTTTGTGCAACGCCTTGGGATCTCCCTCTCTTCTTTACCCAGAGTGCTACCCATAGAGTTTGGATCTCCTTTGTCTTATAGCGTCTGTCGTCCGCTTCTTTTAGGCACGTTTCTGGAGGTTATGTTCTGTTTTCTAAGTACGGACAATTTCTGACAGTATAGGGTAGCGGACTTTTGACCTTTCTCTTCTTCCCATGATGCCTTTGATGTAGACGCAGTTCGCCGTCCAGAGCTCAACAGCAAACACGCGTAGTAGTCTTTTCTGTGTACGTTTCTCCTCTCAATGGGTTTGCAAAAAGAATTCGGTTTGTTTCTTCGTTTTTGATAAGGTGTCAATCCCTGGATGATCGGTCCCTAAAGATTTTTCTGCCACTTCGGCGTGTTTCAAGTGACTGCAATGTGATTCTCTGCATAGCGGAAAAACCTGATTTCTCTAAGAATGCCTTAAATTCCGCCCCTCTCCTTTTTAGATTTGCTTTAAGGATTTGAAGGTGCACCTTCGCTACTTTGCATGGCTCTCTCTTTTTTTCATGCCGCAACCGGCACGTCTCTGAGATTCCAATGTGGTTTCATCCCACTCCGGTCTAAGCGCTTCACCATAT
>Ga0179593_1259783_pt1 | contig 13660 bp, 18 predicted proteins | sample CZODoug2_1_08_16_FD_185931 | JGI IMG/M metagenome (GOLD analysis project Ga0179593, IMG submission 185931) | Vadose zone soil fungal communities from Angelo Coast Range Reserve, California, USA - CZODoug2_1_08_16fungal (PacBio error correction) | ecosystem: Environmental > Terrestrial > Soil >... | reverse complement strand
GTTTTCCCCTTTCATTTTGCGAGCGGATGGCATTGAGCTCCGTGTGATTGGCCAGGATTTTTCGGTTTTGCACGGGGTTGACATGGGGCCGACCCTTTTTTTGACCCCTTTCCCGTCGCCACTTGCATTCGCTCCTTCTTTTCTTTTTCTTTTTCCGTAGAGTGAAACGAAACGCCCGACCACTTGTGCCCTCCGGCCCAGCCAGGTTTTCCCCGTATGTTTTTCGGAAAGTTTCGTGTCTTCCCCCCAACCCCAGTCGCGTCTTCCACCCCCTTAAAGACAGGGGGGGTTGGGCTGTCTTGGTGACACCAGTTCTTTTTTTTTACCACCTTTCCCCCCCTGCCCCCGATTCGAGCTAATGGCCGCAACACCCTTTTTCCTCTTGCAGTTCCCCCTTGACGGTCGGGGTTGCAAGACCCTTTTTTTGCTCGGGGGTCTCCCCTGTTCCTTTCCTGCTTTCTCTGGGACGAGCGGGGCTCGCTCTCCTCCCAATGCTTTGGATTTGAGGGATGTCTGTCGCGCGTTTCAATGGGGCGTTGTCATGTATTCCGTTTTTGCTTCCCCCAGCTTCCTCCCTTTTTTCTCTTGTCTTTTTTTGAAAACCAACGCCTGAGCTCGGGGTTGATGCCCCGTGTTTTGCCACGGCGGTTTACTTTTTTTTGCTGAGTGACCGTCTGCGGGGTCCTTCCCCCCCTTTTTTCCCCCTTCAAACTTTTTCCACCCGTGTGGCCGTACAGCGTGAACCCACCTTCTCTACCCCCCCCAATAGTTTCTGTTGCCCCCCCCCTCCCCCCCTGTTTCATTGATAGACAAGGCTTTTTTCGATGCCCACTCTTTTAGAAAACCGATCTAGGACGCGTCCGTCTTTAACGTCTGGGGGTAAACCCTTTTTCTTTTAAAGGGCACCTGATGCGGTCATGCGGCTCTTTGGGTCTTCCGTATTTTTCCAGTCTTGTCGTAGGCAAGCGCGCCCGTAAGTTTCTTTTTCCCCCTTTCGCGTGTCCTGTTTTTTTCCCCCTTACCCTTTTTTTTTGGTCTGGTTGAGCAAGGTCAAGTGCAAACCTGTTTTTCTTTTTTTTCCTCCTGGTCTTGCCTCCTCGTGGCTGGGTCTGGTGCAGAGAGGTTTGCGTTTTTCTTTAGGAGGGCCTCTTTAGTGTTTGCGACGAAGGCCGCCACCTTTCCCAAGTGTTTTTAGTTTCTGGGGCTAGGGTGTGTTTTGCGAGGATTTTTACTGTCTTCCCCGTCAAGCTTTCTCCCCCGTGACTCGTATGTTTAGTATAAGTGTTTCTCGTGTTATCATTCTGGTTGCTCCCGAGGACCTTTAGGTTCTCCATCTTTGCTTGTTTTTGTTCCCTCCTTCCTTGCGAGCTTCTCTTTTGCGTCCCATCGGACCTGATGTCCCTGTGACTCCTGCTCTTGTTGGTTTTTTTTTTTTTTCTTCGATGGCTAGGACCTTTCCTTTGCCTTCTGTTTTTTTTTTTGCTCAGTTCGATTCAATCCCTCTGTCTTTTTTTTCCTGGCATCTGCCCCCTTTTTCTCCGTTCTCCGGACTTTTTGGTATTTTCCCGCTTCCCTTTTCCCGGTTTTTTTCCCAGCGCTTGGATTTTGGTATTCTTTTTATCATCCCGCTGTTTTGCCCTTGTTTAGGTCCCGCCTAGGATTATCCTCCCCCCTCTTGTCTTTTGCTTCACTTGACTTCCCGGCCTCTTCTGTTTGCGCTTGGTTTGACTTTCCACCCTTTTCCTGTGGTCCTTCCCTGATGTCTCGTTCTTCCTTCACCTCGTTCGCCGCCCCGAGCCCCCCCCCCTCCTTGAGATCCCCGTTGACTTTTTGCTTGGACTGGGGTTTTTTGTTCCGGGCGCGTTTCTTTTTTCTTTTTTTTACTGTTTTCCCCCTTGGTGTTTACGCTAGTGAACGGGTTCTTCTCTCCCTTTTTTCTTTTATCGTTGCTTTTGGCCTTTCGGCGCAGTCTTTGGCTTCGGATTCTGTTTTTTGTTGTTCCGGTTTTTTCCTGCTTTCCTTCCCCCTTCCTTTTTTCTTTTTAGGCTTCGCCAATGTTTCCCCAATTTCCCTGTTTCCTCTTTTCGGTTTCGTCCTTACCAGAAACGGGGGTCTTTTTGGGTTCTTGTACTTTCCCGCGGACTTTTTTCTTTCAGGAGTAGTTTTGCCCGTTCATTCTTGGTTCCCGCCTGGGTTAGGATCCGATCTCCTTTGTCCTTTTTGTTTTTTGTTGTTAAACGCCCAGACCATTTTTTTTTTTTTTGTTGCTGCCGCGTCCCATGGACTTCCCCACACTTTTTGTCACGATTTTACAGCGTTTTGTGTGGTTTTTTTTTTGTTGATGCTCCTTGCGTTCTCCTCCCCTCGTGTTCCCCTCATTCCTAGGAGTCCGCTCTCGGGTTTGCTTTTTTTTTTGCCCTCCTCGTTCCTTGCTTTTCGGCACCTTCTGCTTCCTGGCTCTCTGTTTTTTTTTTCTTTTGCGTCCAAGGCCCCCCCAGCGCTTTTTCCCGGTCAGACTTCCTTTTTCCTATCTATATTTCCTCTCCCTCCTTTTGTAATCTCTATTTATTGCCCCAAATCCCTTTCGTTGTTTTGCACCCGCTTTGTGCCTCCTTGCCTCCTTCCCCACCCCCCCTTGGCCGAGCCATGTCCCTTGCCCGGACCGGTTTTTTGGTGGGGGGTCCTTTTTATTGGTAGGATTTTTTTTTTGTCATCCTTTCGTCGGGCGCTCTGGGCAGACGTTTTTTTTGCGCGTGTGATTTTCAATCCCGGGCCTGTTTATTTCAGGGTCCCCCCCCCCTTCTTTCAGGTTTGCTGTTCTTTCCGTTTGGTAACTTTCCCCCCTGTGACCCCCGCGTGTTTTTTTTCTTCAAGTTTGTTTTTGTTTTCCCCCAACCCCCGCGAAGTGATCGCGCCCCCGCCCCCCCTCAGTTGCGGGTTGGTTTCTGTTTTTTTTTTCGTTCCCCACATTCCCGGGCACTCCTGCACAAGAGGCGAACAAAATTCCCCTCACCCCAATCCCTTGTCCCCAGTTCTCATTTTTGGGGCCGTTGCTTTTCCGGCCCACTTCATTTCAGTCTCGGCTGGGCTGGACCACCGGGTTTCTGAGGTTTTGCGAGTATTTTGAGCTTTTTCCTTCCCGAGGAACTCGACCGAGTGCTCGGTCCGCCCCTTCTCCCCCCCCCTCCCCACCCTCCCATATTTTTGCGAGACAAGACCCTCCACGTGTGGCCCGACGACCCCCTCTTCCGCCGACTCAGCGCCTTTTTTTTTTTCACAAGCCTTTTTTTTTTGGGCTTTCCATGGCCCTTCGCGGCAGTCTCGCCTCCTCACTCTCCCTTTTTCCTTGCACACAGTCCCCCTACAAGTCATTTGATAACCGTCAAGTTCGTTGTTTTTGGTTTTTTGAGGGATGCTGCAACCCCCTTTAGACGGTCCCGGCTTGATTTCCCCATTCGGCTTGACTTTTTCAATTGGAAGGGACCGATCGGTCCTTGAAGTGCTTGACCACTTTCCAAGTCAGATTCTCTTTGGACCTCCTCCTGTCGAGTGGTTCCCCCGGAGAGTTTCGGGTCCCGGTCGCTGAAGCAACGAGCGACCTTTTAGTCTCTTTTTTTTTTTTTTTTTGGGACTATGGTTTTCTTTTCCTTTTTTTCCGCCCAATTTTTTTTTCGCTGTCTTCCAACGACGATTTTTTCCCCGCGTGTCGTGTGCCACGCCGCCCAAGTACAGCCAAAGCTTCCCGACCCCGCTTTTCTTTTGCAGCTGCGCGCCCGACACGCCAGGCTGCTGTGCTTCATGAAAGTCGTCCCGCGTCCGAGGTGGGCGCCCAGTTCCGGCAGGAAGTCTTGTCTTTTGAAGCGGTGTCCCGCTGAAGAAGGTCCTTTTTTCGGGAAGAGGTCCCCCGACCCAGCCCTGTTCCGCCCCATTAAAGCCAAGGAGTTGAGTTAGTTTTCGCCCTTCTTCTTGCAGTTAAAAGGGACTGTTGTAAAGGTAAGAAGGCTGAGTTCTCCCCTTTTTTTTCTTTTCCCGTTTTTTCTAGGGCCTCCGACTGAAAGACAGTTTTAGCCCGTCAAGCTGCGAGTCGCATTTGCTGATCGCCCCTCCATCCTCCGAGTTCCCCCGAAAGAACACCGTTTGGCCCGGAAACCGCGCCAGGCCGTTTAACGATCTCTTTACCTCTGCCCCTTTTTTTTTTTTTACCATGCTTGAGTTTTCTCGTCTCGATGCCACGCTGCACCCCCTTACCCCCCCTGGGCCGTCTGAGCCTACCGGAGGAATACCGGCAACCCGCTTGTTTTTCTTCCCCTTTGGACGTCAGTTGATTTTTTTTGATGGTATTCCCTTTCTTCAGGTTTTTTCCCACGGGAGTTGGGAAAGGTTCGCGGGTTTTCCCTCCTTTACATCGTCTCTCCGTCCCGCCACAACTTTTTCCGCCGCTTTGCATTCCCCCCCTCCTTTCAGTCCCCTTACACCTTTTCCCTTTCTTTTTCCTTTGCGTCTCCTAGCGCAATCGTTTATGACCCTTTAGTTCTCTCTTTCCCCCCCCGTTTCCCTTCTGTTCTTCAGATCAAGGCTAGCAGGATTCCCCCCTCTTTCGGCCGCCCACCGTTGTTTTTGTTTTTTTTTTTTCACGTGATTCCCCCCATCTTTTGAAGCGATAGTTGCCCAGTGGACCCCCCCCCTGGTTCTCCTCGGCCGGAGCCTAGGTAGTTTTCCCCCCCCCCTGCCACAATCCCCCCCCCCCCCTTTTTTTTCGACCGTTTCTGGAGGTTCTCCCCAGCCCTTGAGCCATGTAACGATTGGAGTTTCTCGTTCCCCCCCAGGGACCCCTTGCATCCTCCCTGACCCCTTTTGCGGACGCTTTGCTGAACCCCCCCTTGGTACCCCGATCGTCTTTGTATTTGGGTCTTTCCTTTGGGACTTTCCTCCCCGTTTGCAGTCCCGGGGCCTTTCTTGGGCGAAACGGCGGCTTCTCGCGTCCTTTTTTGTCTTTCTTTTGTGTGCACCCACGTTGCTCTTTTTCCCCCGTCCCTTTTCCTTTTTTAAATTCCCAAAGTGTTTTGTGTGCGAAAACCCTACATGTTGTGTTTTTGCCTCCTTTTCGGGTTTTGGGCGCCTTTGCCCCTTCCCCAGGCCAATTTTTTTTTTTGTCTGGGAGTTTTCCAAGTGTGCTTTATTACCCTTTCTACCACCCCGTGGGTAATGCATGCCTGTTCGTCTTTTTCGTCCCCGTTGTTTTTTTTGTGTTTTTTTTTTTTTGTTTTTTTTCTTTCGAAAGCGTCCCATTCCCCGGCAGGTGCGGAAAGTTTCTCCCCATAACCTTTCCTCTCCCACCTGCATCGTCCTTTCTCTGCGTTCCATTCCTTCCCTTAGTTCCTCCTTCCTTCCGTTTTGTTGATTTTCCTCTATGAACCTTTAGGGCACTTGCGTTATGCCGTGTTGATGCTCCTCCCCCCTTCTGCTTCACGGGCTTTGCATTTTTTGAGCCTTGTTTCTAAACATCAATTGACCTGTTGTCCCCACCGTCATTTTTTTTTTTTCATTTGCGGGTTTTTTTCTGGGCCGTCCATGTATTGGGAGACAATTACCTCCTTTTTTTTTTCCCTTTGGCCCCGGACCAAGCCCCCACTCTCCCCCTTTTTGGGTAAGGTCGTCTTTTTTTTTTTAAGTTTTTCCGGGTTTCTTTCCCCCAGCCTTCTTATTTCGGCAAACACCCGTGAGTGTTCCATTGGATACATGTTGAAGAGCTTTTGTGGCCCCCCCCCCCCATCCAAGTTTTTTAGATCCTCCCTCTGCCTTGCTGTCTTTTTTTTGGTTTTTGGGTAGTTTCTCGGCGGTCCAGACGTTCGTGGTCTTTCCCCTCTTTGGTTTCCCTCGTTTCGGTCTTGTTTCCTTCCTTTTTTGATATTTCCGATCGCCCACGCGCTGGGAGGCTTCGCCTGCCCTGCGCCATACTTTTTTGGCATGGCTCTGTTCTTTAAAGACCTCCCTAACGCGGCCGCCCTTGTCGATTTGCGTTGGGAAGAACGTTTTCTTCGCTACTGTTTTTCGTGGGTCCCCTGCGGTATATGGGTTGCTAGAGCCCGGAATCGGTCTCTGTTCTTGTTTCCCTGGCCCACCGCAAAGTTGGCTTTTTTCACGAGGAATCCCTGTATCCTCCCTCCCTCCGGTCTTCCGATTTTCCCCACGTCTCTAAAATGAGGGCCCCTCTTTTTTCCCCCTCACAAGAGCCTGCAGAGACTTTTCCACCCAATGTTTTTTTTTCGGTCAAATGTAAAACGGTTTTATTTTTTGACGCACGGTCATGATGCTTTTTGGTTTTTTTTTTTTTCATATGACATGAAGGGTGGCCTTTTTTGCGCCTTGTTGATGCGTAGACCTTTTTTAGCCCTTCCCTCTCCTGTTTAGTTTTCCGTTTCGTATTTCTTCACCTTTTTTAGCTTCTTTCTTTTTCCCTATTTCCCCCTTAGGGGAGGCTGAACTTTTTTATTTTCTTCGTTGCAACGTTTTTCTCCCCTTCCCTTTATCCCTTGTTTTTGTTCCCGCGATTTTTTTTTTTCACCTGGGGCCCTGGTTCCTTTTTTCTTTTTGGGCACCCGCGTTTTCTTCCCCCCCTTTTTTTTTTTTTAGTTGTGTGCGGTCCTTGAGACCCTTGAACGTTCTTTCGCTTTTTTTCGCGATTCTTGAGGTCTTTTTTTTTGGTTTATTTCTTAGGGTTCCGGTTTTTTTTTTCATTTCTTCTTAGTCCACTTGATGTAGTCCATTTTGTTCTTGGGATTTCTTTTAGTGCTTTTTTCTTCTTTTGTCTTCTACCGGTTGTGACTAGGAAAGTTAGAGTTCCCCGCTTCTTTGCCCTTTTTTGCCTTTCTTTCAATAATTGCGTGGGTCTTTTTTGCTCCCCGTGACATTTGATTTTAAATTCGTTTGCCTGTTTTTGCCTCGTCGAATGCCCTTTAGGTCTTGGTAAAGATTTTTCTTCCTCTTCTTCCATTTTCCTTTTCCTTTCTGCTGGTTAGCGCTCCTCGTGACCGCTTCTGTTTTTTTAAGAGATATTTATTGATTACTGGTGTGCACCTTGCGGCGTTCACTCTTGGCCTATGAGGGGTATTCTTTTTTTTATTTTCAGTCCTTCCTTGAAGGTCTACCCTCTCTTTTTTTTGACTCGGGTGGGTTGGGGGGGTTTTTCTTTGGAATTCTTCGACTTGTTTTTCTTGGGCCTCCTTTTTTTGGTCTAAAGTTGATCTTCGGGATTTGATTTCATTCCCCAGAATTTCTTCTTCCTCTTCTTCTCTTGACTTTTCCTATTACCAGGCTCCTTCGTACATATGGTCCTTTTTCCTCCTTTCCAGGTTTTTCTTGGATTCTTTTTTTTTGTATGCATCCCGCCCGTTTTTTGCGTATAGTCTTCGCTAATAGTGACGTTGTTGCTTACTTTGAGGTTCTTTTCTTTCCTGTTTTAACTCCCTCTGTAGGAACCTGTTCACTGTTTTTTTTTTTTGTTTTTTGATTTCCCCCCGTCTTCTGGTCCCTTCTTTTCAGTGTCCTCTTATCCGGACTGTGCTTTTCTTTGGGTCTTTTTCTTGCGTGCTTTTTCCCTTCATTTTCCTTCTGCCTTGATTATGGCTATGTAGGGTTGCCTCTACTCGTGGCGAGTGACCCCCTTTTCCAGCTCTTCGTCCTTTCCGGGAATTCATCCATTTTTTTCCGGAGGTTTGTGTACTAATCTTGATAAGCCTTACGGACTTGGGAGTTTCTGGTGTATGGCTGCCCTCGGTTTTGCCGCAGTGTTCACGGGGCGTTCTTTGTTCTCTGGGTTTCCCCAAGACCCAGTTCCCTGTCTTGAGTTGTTTCCCCGAATTTGTACTCTTTTTTTTTTTCCAAGATCCCCGGTCCCCCATGTCCGCCTTTCAGTTCATTCCCCTCCCCTCCCATTTTTCCCTTTTTTCCGAGACGTCCTTTTTTTGTCATTTGGCGACCCCTCCCGCGTTTTTGCCCACTTTTAAGACCCCTTCTGTGGGATTTCTCCCTATCATAGGAGCTCTTCTTCGCGCCCCCGTTTTTTTTTTCTTTCTTGAGATCTTCGGCCAGTGTATCTGACCCTCCTTCCCCCAAGTCGCGGGCCGTGCCGAAGTGCATGTAACTTTCTTCCCTCTCGACCAGGTGTTCTTTTGATGTGTGTGTTTCTTTTGAGATATCAGATTTATTGCCGGCACCGCGAGTGCGTCGGCTGCTAACACTGTCCTCTTTTAGCTCCCCGTTCTTTTTTTCAAAAAGGTTTTTTGCGAGCTTGTTCTCTGGATCGTCTCCCCCCTTCCTGCGTTCGAGGGGTCTTCATCCTCTTTTTGGCTGAAGCGATAGTTGTGTTGAGCCTCATTTTTTCCCCCCCCCCCTTCTCAGGTTGGCCATCTTCTTTTTTTACGATCCCCTTGTCGGTGCGTTCGCTTTTTAAAGTGGCTTGGTGCCCCCCCCTCTTAGGTTTGCAGGAGCCATTCCCCTTGCCTGGGCGTCCTGTTCGTTTTGGCCCCCCCGAAGGCCTTCTTAAAACTTTTTTTCCTGCGCCGGTCTTTTCCCTTTCCCCCCAAGTTGGCGAGTTGGTTTTTTTCCCCTTTTGCGGTCGTTTGGACTTGCGGATTTTTTGGTGGCTGACTTCTCTTCTGAGTGATTCCAGTGTTTCCGATTCATGCCGCGTTCCTCCGCCTCTCTTTTTTTTTGCTTTTTTTTTTTTCCAACCGCCCCCGTCGCCAGACCTTTCTTGGAGTCTAAGTTCAGACCTTTGCTCCCCAGAACGAACAACCCTCCCCTGCTACCCCCCATAGTTTTTTTTTTTTTTTTCAGAAGCGGCCTCCCCACTGCCTTTCTCGGCGGCGCCCGGCGACCCGCTTCCTTTTCAGCCCCCCTCCCCTCTTTCCGTTCCCCCACCGCTCCAATCACTTCCTTTGGTCACCACGTAGTTTTTTGGAGTTCTGGCTTCTGCCCGCAGGCCGTTGGTTTTTTCCCTGCACCAGTTTTTTTTTTTTCTGCTCGGCCCACATTTGGACTTTCCCTCATTGTTGACCCTTGGCTTTCCTGCGTTCCCCACAAGGGTTTGTCTGAGGTTTTTGGGAAGCTCCCAGGGTTAGTTGGAATGGGGTCTCTCCCTCTCTGTCTTGTCTTTCCAGTCGGTCTGACTGTGCACATGAAGGCCGAGGGGGTCTTTTGGAGGACGGTCCCCCCTTGCTCCGATTTGGCCGAAACCCCGGGGCGTTTTTTCAATTGAAGTTTCCTCTTTTTCGGCACTGCTTTCCTGGCACTCGCCCAAGGAATCCAAGTCCCCTTCTCCGGTTTCAACAGAATCTTCCCTTTTGCCCCAACCCATTTGCGCGCAGGTTCCCTCCTCCCCACCTCGAAAAGCCGAGTCTTCCCTCTCTGCCCTTGCCCTCGGTTAGGAGCTGGGTGCCCTCTCCTTCCTTCCTCGATTCTACCCCCCACTTGCGTCTGGCCTCGTCTGAGTTCCAGTCGGCGTTTCGCTTTTGTTTTCCCCCCCAGAAAGGTTTTCCCTTTGCAGCCAAGTCCCCGCGAGTTTTTTTTTTTGCCTGAGGCAGGAGCCCTCAAACGTTTCTCCCAACTGTCCCCCAGCTTTGCGGATTTGCCCTTCCATTTCCTTTTTTCTTGGGTTTCACCCTTTTCGTTTTAAAGACCGATGAACTCCCCTACATTCTTCGGCAGGAAGAAGCAGGTGCGAAGATTCCGCGCTCAAAGCCCCTCGCCCATGATTCCCCCCCTTCCCGCCCTCTTTGAAAAGGCGAGCCTGTCCTCTCGGGTTTTTAAATCCGTTCCCGGCCTTCGTCTTTTTCTTCAGCCGTCCTCCTTGATGCGTTTCATCGCTGCCAAGACCCTTTTCCCCAGCGCGTTTTCAGCATCAGTTTCCTCTTTCCCCCCCAGTTGGGTCGGGGCAGTTTTTTCTCCAAACAGCTTTATGTTCTTTCACATTTCCTTTTTGTTTTTCCGTCAAGCTGGTGTCCCTTCTCTGAAAATTCCCACTTGGGCTTTCTTTGTCTTTTTCTCACAAGCCGACGAACCAACTCAGAGACTCATGTCCATAAGCCCCACCGCACTCCATTTTCTGATTTTTTCGTTTGCCTTTCTTCCTAGAGCCCTATCTGTTTTCTTATCGACCAAAGGCCTTTTTTCGTTTTTCGATTCCCCTTTCCCTTGCATTGTTGATGCTTTTTCGAATTACTTTCCACGCTTCTTTTTCATTTTGGTGAGACATCTTCTCTCATCTTCCTGGCCCGCTCCAATCAGCTTTCCCACACACTTTTCCATGCGCGAGAGAGTTTTCTGGTCCCACCCCCTCCGACACGCGACGAGTAGGCTAAAGCCCCCAGCTTGCATTGCACACGGATTACTTTTACGTGGCTCAGGGCGGCTCCTCCCCCCCCCCCCTTTCTTTGGAGCTGGCTCCTGGCCCCGTAGTTTTGTGCCCCCTTTTTTGGACTTCATTGTGCCCTTCTGTCTTTTCCATTCCCTCCCTTGCGGACCACACCACCCTTTTTTCCTTCTTTTTGACGGTCTTTTTCGCCCTTGGCTGTTTTTTGGCCCTCTTTCCACTAGCAGTCCCCCCCTTCAAAGTACACCATTGTGCGACCTTGAACATTGGTTTTGCCGATTTTTTTCTTTTTAGGTCCCAGTTTTCCCACAGTAACCTCGCCTGGTTGCGGGGGTTTTTTCTTTTCTTTGGGGGAGGTCCTTTTTTTTTTGCCCCCCTTGGTTTCGTTATTACGGCCCCCCCCCCCCACGCTTCGCCCCCTGCGCCGAGTGCCAGTTTAAGAGTAGTTGGCATGTGGCACTCAAAGGTTGTGCTCCCTTCCCGTTGCTGGGCAAGCTTTTGCGTTCTCTTTTCCTCACATTGCATTATTTTCCAAAGAGTCTTTTTCTGTTTTCCTTCTCCCTTTTTTGTTTTTAGATCTCTTCTTTTTCATCGCGGTTTTTTTTCTGCGTGCTTTTTTTTTGCTCGTTTCATGGGTGGTGTATTTTCTTTGAAAAGATTTTGGCGACGGCGTGCGTTCCTACCCCTTTGGCGTAAAACCCTTTTTAGGAAAACTGCCTCTGAAGTTCATTTTTTTTTTCTTTTGCTGCCGGTTTTAGCTCCCCTCCCCCCCGCCAGGCACACGGTGCCGCATTTTTACCATCACCGCTCCCGTTTTTTTTATTGGCTGGTGTACGTTTGTGAGATCCCCCCTGGGCTCCACACCCTTCGGTTCTGGGTCTCCCCCCCCTGACCCCTGCATTTGGAAGGGACTCTTTTGCACTAGCTTTGCCCCAAGGACGGCCTCTTCAAGGATGCAATCAAGTCTTCCCGGCCTGCTTTCCATCTACCTTTTTTTTTTTTTTCTTGAGTTCTTTTATTTTTTTTTTTTTTTTGGACTCAAGGAACCCCTGCTCCTTTTAGTCTAGCTTGTGACCGTTGGGCACCCCTTCCTGCATTTGGGTTCTTAGTTGATTTGGCTTTGCCTCCCGCCTCTTACGTTTTTAATTTTCTTGTATTTTACGGATTCGTTGTCGATTGGCCCCCCGTTTTTTGTGCATTGAGGCTTTTTCCCTTGACCCCCCCTTTTTTTGCACCCCCTTTTGGATGTTGTTTTTTATCCAGGTTTTTCCCTGTTTATTAGTGGCAATGTGGCCCGATCCATTGTCCCTCAACGGCAAACGGGTGGGCCCGTTGCCAACGATCTTTTCCGTCATAATGCTCCCTTTCCTCCCAACTTTTTTTTTCGCAAGCCTTTTCCCTTTTTTCGATGACCCCCTCACGGGGTTCATCCGAATTTCTTCTTTCCCTTCTAGTTTTTTCACGTGACCCCCTTTCCCCAACCCCCGCGGCTGGTAATTTTTTTCCTGTATCGCGTTTCGCCTCAGCGGTTTGTCGAATGATTTGGACTTGTTCGTTTTTTTTTTTTTTTTTTTTTCTGACTCTTTAGTCGCAACTTGAGAAGTCGTAAGTGACCGCTGGAGGATTTCGTTCGCCTGAGACCTCCTTGCAGGTTGAGGTTTTTCTCCCCCTGCGTCCAGGTTGGTCCGATCTTCAGACCCACTGTTACCCCCTTTTACGTTTGATTTTTGATTTCCATTTTCTTTCCTTTTTCTTTGGTCCCCCTTGCCTGTGTTTTTTCAACCTGCTTTTTTTCCTTGCGCGGGAACCCCCCTGCTAGCGTTTTGCCCCTCCTCTCGTGGACCCGACGAAGGCCTTTTCCTCATCCGTCTCCCTTTTCGGTTTTTTTTGTTTTTGGTTTTGCTTGGGCTAGTCCCTTATCACTTGATCCTTCTCCTTTTTATAGTTCACCTTGTATTTCGTCGTCTCCTCTTTTCTTTTTTGGGCTTTCCAACGTTGACATTGTTTTGTCTTCTCCGGCCTTTTTCTTTTCGCCTGCTGTTAGGAATTTTTCCCCATCGTGCGTCAATTGGATTTCCCCTCTTTCCTTTTTTTTTTTTTTCCCCTTCCCTTTTTTTTCTCTCGTCCCCCTTGCGGATATACTTTTTGATGATTTGGTGCTGCCGCTTCCTCGACTTGGCTGCGGTATCTTCCTCCTTTTCCTCTTTTCTTTTGATTCGGTGTTTTTTTCCTCGTCCTCGATCCTACCTTTTTCTTGTCCTTAGTTTCGTAGAGTTGGAGTCCCGGTGCCTCCGTTTTTCTTGGATACTCGAGTTTTTTACTGGTTTTCTTCCTTCTCACCTTTTTTCCCTCCCCGCTTGTCATTCATCGGCACTTCTTTGATTCCTTCTTCCCGTTCTCCCCCGAGGATAGTGGCTTTTTTTTTTCCAATGACTTAGAGTCCACCTTGTTTTTTGCCTACCATGTTCAGTTTTTCAAGCGGCGGCCCCCTGGTCTCTGTTCTTCTCCCATTTTTTTTTGCTTGTTGTGTGTCAGTTTTTCTTTTAAAGCCTTTTTTCTTTCCCTAAATAGGCGGTTGTTTGATTGGAGGTTTCTTTTTTTTTTTTTGAGATTGTAGGCGTCTGATTGCCCCCGGCGCTGTCGCCCCGCCTAACGGATTTTCTTCCCCCCCTTCTTTTTCTCGCTTGTGTGGTAGCTTTTTCTTTTTTTTGCTCCGTCTTCTTGGCTTTTGTTTGGCCTTTTCACAGGGTCCGCGTTCGGCTCTTTCTTCATGATTGTGCCATGGAGTTATATGGCTATTTTTTTTTTTTCCCACACTTTTTCAATCCCCCTATCTTTCCATGAGTTCCCGGTCATAACGACTTTTTCCCTTAAACCTTTTGTGGCGTTTGTTTCTTTCAAGCAAATTAGTATTGTTCCTTAGTGTTTGGTCCGGTGTCCCCCCCCGATTTTGTCCCTCCCGTCTTTTTTTTTTGCCGGTCCCCCCGATCGGCCCTTAACCACTTCGTGGGTTGTGGACACTTTCAAGCCCCATCGGTCTTTGTCCCTTTTTTCCCAACATTTTTGATCTTTCCCCCCCGTGACTTATGCACCTTTTTGGATTCGGAAGTATGTTGTCCTTCTTCTCGCCTCGTCTATGACTTACCTCCACTTCTTTTTAAGGATCTAGACCAGGCGTTTTCCTTTCTTTTTTAATTCTTTGGCTCTCGGCCACGGTATTTTTCGTTCGCCTAGGTCCCCTTTTTTTTTAGCTGCGGCTTAATGACCCTCTCTTTGCACTTTCTTCGC
>Ga0179593_1708049_pt1 | contig 13661 bp, 20 predicted proteins | sample CZODoug2_1_08_16_FD_185931 | JGI IMG/M metagenome (GOLD analysis project Ga0179593, IMG submission 185931) | Vadose zone soil fungal communities from Angelo Coast Range Reserve, California, USA - CZODoug2_1_08_16fungal (PacBio error correction) | ecosystem: Environmental > Terrestrial > Soil >... | reverse complement strand
CCATTCTGATGTTATCCTGTGACCTTTCCCTTCTGTCGCTTTTTTTTTCCCAACTTTTTGTGTCACAAGTTTTCCCGTCTTTCTTTTCTTTAACCTTTTCGAGAAGTCAGTCAAATTCAGACGTGCCATCCTTCCTCCTCCTTTTTATTGATCCGGCCTTCGTGACGGCGCGCTTCTCCCCTTTTCAAATAATCCTTTCTCTTCCCTTTTTTTTCCTGCTTAATGATCTTTTTCCCATTTCTTTTCATGTGATCGCATATATTAATGCCATTTTTTGTCCGGTCCAGGTGGCTTTCGTCCCCCTTCCTTCCCAGGAACTTCTCATCTTTCACTGCCCGACTTTTTTTGCCAGAATGGCTCTCTCCTCTTCTGAGTACTTTGTTATGCGCTACCGTTGAAACATCTTTCCCCCTCTCCATTTCGTCCCTCTCGCCCCTGAAGTTGCAAGGGCCTTTTTGAGTCGATACGAGTCACACAGCCCCCCGTTTTTTCAGAACAATCAAGTTGAGGAGGACGTGCCCTAATACGCCCGGATCCCGTGCCGTGATATGCGATATCTGCGTGAATCTTCGCGGGTTCCCATTACTCGTCGGCCAGTTGTCTCACTAACTTTCTAGGCGGTTCTTGGATTTAATTTCGCACCGCCAGACGCATTTCGCTCTGAATGCGACGTTTTCCTCTTTAATCCTTTCATTAGGGAACTTTAAGGTTTTTCTTTCCCTTTAGATGTTTCCTCCCTATCTCTGCTTCCTTACTCTTTCGTGTCGCCCCTCCTGTTCACACCACTCTACTTCGCCCGGCGCTCCTCCCAGGGCTTTTCCCTGCTAGAGCGTGTTTCTGGAAAGCTTTTTCTTGTTCGGGCCTGATGACGCCGTTTTCCCCCGCCCGACTCGCGGCTAACACATCCCGCTTTTTTTGGAGTGTTCGCCCATCCCGAGAAGGACCTTGCATTTCACCCCACTTTTTGATTCCTTGGCCTCTAGTTTAGTCAAGAGATTAAAATGGACCCCGGTTTTCCCCTGCGCCATTGTTGCTAGGGGTGGCAAGTGCACGGGTCGGTCTCCCTCCAGGAGGTTGACCACTCCCATTTTTGACCCCCCCCAACCCGGACGCACACCCCCGCCGACGGTTTCGCCCCCCAGCCGGCCCGCGACGACCCTTGCTAAGTTCCTCCCCCCTCGGCCCCTCCCCAGAAACCAAGAACCCACTTCAACCCCTCTTTTGTTCCGGAAAGCCTTTTGTAAAACGCACACAGCCCTTCTCCTTTTTCACTCCCCCGAATTTAATCCATCCTCCTGCACCTCTGCTTTTCCCGAATATCCCACTTTTTTCCCTTTCTGGAAGCAGTTTTTCTGCGAAACACCCTTGATGGGGCGCTCGCCGCTTCTTGAGCGTCTTGGTGCAGATTGACCATGTTCGGGATTTTTTGGATTCGATTGTTTTTTTTTATGCCCCCCCCCCACCACCCTTTTACTGCGAGCTGAACTCTTCTTCCCTCTCCTAGCCCCTCCCTGAAGGAAAGTCTCAGCACTGTCACCTCCATATTGGTTATCCTCACCTTCTTGTGTGACTTCCTTTTCGGTGTACCCCCCCCTGCCTCACTCGTGTACCACGAGGGAGGCCTCATTTTGGGAATTATAGCATGACTATCTCTTTCTCTTTCAGCTCGCCCCCTTTTTTTACTTAGGGCAGAAGGAGCAGACCTTTCCTCCCTCACCAATCCCGCTTAATGTTCTTCCCTCATTCCCCCCCTCCCAGAATTTCCCAGTTCAGGGTTTGCGAGACCCTCCCTTTTGGGGCTCTCAACTGCTTCCCTCCCCCAGGTTTAATGATGCGTTTTGAGCCCCCCTGACCTCCTTTTGTGAAGTGGTCTTTCCGTTCTTTTGTTTTCCCTTTCCTTTTTTGTCTTGAAAAAAAAGGATTCTTTGGGACCCCCGGTTCAACTAATGCGCGTGCAGCGACTTTCGTACTGTTTTTAGTTTGCGCTTTCACGCGGGGTAGTTTTTCCCGTGGGGTCCTCTTTTTCAGGGGATCTCCTCTTTCTCTGTCCCATTCGTTTGTGGGGCTTTTTTTCTTTGCTTGTCCAAGAATTTCTTCGCTTTTCGAGAACGCCTTCCTTTTGAACTTTCCAACAATTTCATTCAGGATTTCCCCCCTCTCCTTTTTGCCACAACGAGGTTTCGCCTTTCGTTTCCCCTTTTATTCCGATGAGAGATCCAAATGTGGAATTTTTGTGGAGTTTTATCCCTCCCAAGCCAGCCCACGAAGCGGGATTTATGTGTTCTCCGCTCTCTTTTAGCGGTCGTTCCTATGTTTTTTTCTCCGTGCCTTTTTTTTTAAGTCTTAAGTCCTCCCGGAGCCCACACGCTTTTGTTCAATCCTTCACCATCGAGCCTTGGCTGCGTCCTCTTGAGTATGTGTTTTTAATTGGTCCCGCATACCCGCGGTTGTCTCCGATCCGCTTCCACCATCCCTCCCCTCTTGATAGATTTAAGTCGCTTTCTCTCTTAGCCCCCCTGACAGCCTTCAGGAGAAGCAGTCAGACTTCATTGGTCTCCTTCTTCTTTATCTTTGTAATGCACTCCAATTACGTCGAAGACTTGATGTCCCCCCTGTCAGCCCCCGAGTCTTCTGGCTTCTCCAGATGCGCATTCCCTAGTTTCTTAAGGAAAGCCCTGAAGAGCCACGCTCTATCCCTTTTGAACTTTTTCACCCCTTCTTATTGGCTGACCTGGCAAGTCAACCTGTGAGTCGACTTTTGACCCCGCCCCCCCCTCTTTCACTTTGTTCCTTGTTTCCCTTCGGATTTCCAAAGCAATGAGTGATCCCGTTCTATCGCAGATACGATTTTTCACTCCCCCCCTTTTTTTCCCATTTTGGTCCCCCTTCGTTCTCTACTAGGTGACTCCCGGTTCCTTCATTGCGATGCGACCCTCCCTTCCGTTCCTTCGAACCCCCCAGTGACGGACCTTTTCAAACAACTCCCCATCCTCCCTGCTATCTGGGATAATCCAATATTCTTTCTTTTTCCTCATAAGGCGTAACCCCAACCCGGACCTTCTCCGTTGATTTGATCTCCCCCTCTTCGACCGTACTTTTCTGCTCCCTTAGTCGAGTAGTTTTTTTCCTTATTATCGAGGCTTTCCTTTCCCCCCCTTTCCTTTTTCTGGCGTGAGCACCGGGATTGCCTTAGTTCCCGACGAGTAGTAATCCACCCCTTCCTTCTTCTCCTTTCTATCTATTTCATAATAATCAGTGTTGTTGTTGAGGATAATATTAAATGTGTTTAAGAACGGGTGTTTCTCCCCTAAAGTGTTTTCCCTCCCAACCTCCCCTCTCTCACTCACCAGGATTCTACCTCCTAATCTTCCACTGAATTCTGCAATCATCCCTCCCGGCGCGGTCTTCTCTCCTGACTGCGCGCTCTCTCCCGCCCGCTTTTTTTTTCCCATCCCTTCCCGAGGTCTTGGTTACCTTTTTCTATGATTTTTCTCATTATTATATTCATGATTCGCAAATCACCCTATGGTTGACGAGTAATTGTTAGCCAGGCCCTCAAATTTCCGCTCCGAAATCTTCTTTCTGAATCTTTATTTGAAGAGGATCTCTCTCCTAGTAGGGATCTGCATTCCCATTTTTGAACTTGTCACGTCAGAGCTTTCGTTCGATGACCGTCCCTTCGTTCTTGTGCCCCAGCATTATTTTGCCTACAGAGGCAAGCAGCGTCTGTTATGGGTGATGGGGTGTTCAACCTTTTTTTTTTTTTCGTAAGCATCTTCTCAGTCCGTGGCCCTCCCTATCTGCACCAGTCCCTTCCATAGGAGATATCAGCGATGGACTCTCTGTACTTCTTTCCGAAATCGATGGCTCTCCCCGCGTCTACCAAAAGGGTTTGCCTTGACGGCGTTTTTATTCTTTCGTATTCTTATGCGATCCCGCAACCTTCTGCAAACTGTCGAATTTCTTTTTTTTCTCTTAACGCTTTCCCCGTCATTCTCTCTTTCGGCTTACCTCTTGAGTGGTATAGCCGGCAGGATGCGTCCCCTTCCTCCTTTCGATTTCGGCCGATCCTGCACACCGCTTCCGCTTTCTCGATGGGCACTTTTTCCTTTGAATGGCCCCTGCTCCGCTGCTATTTCGCCCCCCCCCAGGTCCCTTTCTTTCTCTCTTTGTCCCTGCTTAGTCCCCAGCGAACGTCCTTTATACCCCCTCCGCGTTTCCCCCTTTCTTTTCTTTGGGTGTGCCTTTCCCCCCAAAAACGCTTCGAGTCCGATTCTCTTCCAAATGTTTCTCTTTCATCGATGGACTCTGGTAATAGAAGGAGATAACGCTGACCCCTCGGTTTTCCCCCTCCGCATCTTTCTGTTGGCCAGGTCTGACTTTCCCCATGAGAATAACTCCAATCTCCTTGGCCCCACACCTTTCCGATTCACGACCAAACTTCAACCAACGACCATCCTAAGTCTCGCCCCGAGGAAACCTCCTCTTTCTACGCGTCTTTCCCCCTCAGACCCCCCCTGAACAACCGCCGGGCAGAACGACACTCTCGTTTTATCATGGTTGTCAACCCGCCCAAAAAGCCGACCTGGGTGTACAAATCCCCCCAGCCCAGCCCTTCGGCCCCCACCCCTGTTTCAAGTTCAGGAACCCCCCCCTGAACAATCAGTTTTCACGTATACTCCCACTCCTTGACCCCCCTTAATGACTGGGCTGGAAGAGTTTTGTTTCTCTCAACAGTTCTGGTGCGCTATGCTTTAATTCTTTGCTGAGGTCCCTTTTTGTTATTGGGGTGTTCAGGTCGATTTTTGACTTCTCCGTTTCCCCTTTCTCTTCACCCTTCGACGCGCGAAAGATCTCTAGAGGCATGATCTACTCTCGCTGACTACTCGTCCCAATCAAGCACTCTCAAGGTAAACAATCCTTTTATTGTTTCCCTCATCATCTTTTCTAATCTCCGTGTGGTTGTTATTTCTTGCAGCCATTTTCTTTCTCTCCAGATTGGAGCCTTTACGCGTGTCCCCCCCCATATGTTTTCTAATTCGCTTCTTCTAGGAGTAGTTCCCTTCGTACCAATTTTTTCTTTATGATTTTTTTTCTGAAGGCATATTAAATCTCGCTACCCCCCCACATAAAATTGTCTCACATTCATTTTGCTTCCCCAGAAATTCCTCCTTCCCTCTTTTTTCCTCTTTTTGGTCGACGAAAAAAACTTCCCAGAAGGACAGTGGTCCCCCCATACCTTAAATTTATAGTCGGTGAACATTCTTTTTTCCTTTTTTAAGTTTGGCTCTTTGCCCTTCTTTGTCGGTTGCCCCCCCCCATCGGTTTTTTGTGACAACCGTTCTCCCGCCTCTTGCTCGTAGATGTAGGATCTGATTTAAGTAGGGGTGGGCGTTCTTTTACCTCGTGGTCTTTTTTCCGGTTTAAGATTTCGTCGCGGTAGCCGTCGGAGTATTGTTTTTTTTTTTGGGTTCGCCAGTTTTTTTTCCCCCTCCATTGTCGTTCCTTTGATCATGGGCGTCGTTACCCCGCACACTCTCATCAGGCTGGCGGTTTGAAAACGAGGGTTTGGTCGATTTCCTCCCGTCTGCCCCCTAGAGCCAGATTTGATCGTTTTTTTTCAATGCTTGTTCCTCTTTTGTTTTCCCCCCTTTCACTCCCCCCTTTACGAGGAGTGAGGTTTTTAGATACCGGATTTTCGGCGTTTTGCTTTTTCGTTTTTTTCTCTGCCTTTGGAGCCCCGTTTTGAGCCCCCTTTCGAGGAAAGTCCTTTTTTTCACGCCCTCCTCGGTGAGTACGCGCCTGCGTTTGAGCTTTTCGGTGTGTACGGTTCGGCCCCTCTTTTTCTTTCACCTTCATCCTCCCCCTTACAGGATCGCACCTGACGTACGAGGCTACTTCGTTGACACGCCCTTTTGATGACTACCGAAGCCTTTTTGTTTTCATCTTCTGTTTCCGTGGCAACGCCGTACTCCCCTCGCTTTTTTCCAGCAGTAGCACCCGTTGGCTACGACGATGTTCCGACTCTGCCCATCTCTTTCTAATGCTCTTAGCCTCTCTGTCTTCTTCTCCAGCGTAAAACTTCCCTTAAGATTTTTGACGAGGATGGTTCCCCTTCGACGCGTATTTTCTTACGAAGCCCCGTTTAAAGTGTTTTTCCCCTCCCTCCCTCAATTTTGTCTTGCTGCTGGCAATTTTCCCCTTCGTGTCCATCCGTCCTTTTTATTAGCATAGGTCCTTACTCCCTAGCGTTTTTCCTCAGCCCTTAGTCCCCCCATGGAATCTTCTCTTATCATTTTGAAAGAGTAGAGGTCCCTTCACCCGTTTTTCGATGTTCCGACTTCCCTTTGGATTTCCTGAGAACCACAGCCCCCACCCCCCCCCCCCCCCCCCACCCCCCCGTTCGTACCCCAAAAGCAAATATTTTCTCCATATAGAGGGCCTCCTCCCGGAATCTTCATATCGTCTAGACTCCAACAAGGACTCCCCTGCCTACTTTTTTGCAAACCTCGGAGGGCATTTTCTCTTCTTCTTCTAGATAATGAGCAGCGTTTTCTGCGGGAGGCTTTGCACGGAAAGCTGCCGGTAAGCCTCTGTGTAGCTTTACGTGAGATGAATTATTGCGCTCCGTCCCCCTTCTTTCGAGACCCTTTTTTAACCTTATCGTTTACCTCATAATTGAGTATCTCTTTCTCTTTCCATCCTACGTTTGTTTGGGTCCTATTTCCTTTCCTAAAGGGTTGTTGCTTCCTCCTGTATCGTAGGGCCTTCGTCCCACACTGAGCATCCTGTTCACGCTCCTTAGTTTCCCCGTTTATGACTCCCCTATTAATATATCCCCTTCAGGAAATCCCTCCCCCCCCATAAATTTCTCATCCTTCGCGGCGCTGCTTTTTCAGCATGAACTGGCCTCTCTGATCTCCCTGATTTAACCGTCGTAATCCCCCCCGGTTTTGTTAGAGTCGTTAATGTCTCTTTCAATCCTTTCGTCTACATGATATCCATAATTATCATCCCGATTTCTTTTTCCGTTCCCCCTTCTGTTGCGGTCCATAACATCTTTTCCCCCTTTCTCCGTTTTATCATCCAGCCAATGACCTACGATCCCCAGAGGAGCTCGCTTCTCGGATCCTGACCTAGACAGTTGTTTCCCCTGACCTTTTCTCCTTGCCTTTTCCGGTCCCGATAAGAAGAGACAGTTTCCGCCCTTCCGATGCCACTCGCATGATCTCAGTCTTTGGAGGGGCGTCAGCCTTTTTTTTGTATTTTCTAATGCTTCTTTCTTTCCGTTTCTCGCAGCCTGAAGTTGCATTTGCCCTGCCTCCTTTGATGCGAATTCGGATCGATATTTTCTTCTCTGTTCCTCCCTGGTCCCTTAGAACACTGTGCGAATGAGTCGGCATGTAAGTCTGTCTCCGGAGAGTCCCTCCACCCCGACCTGAGACCCCAACTCGACAATGAGCTTCCCCGTTTTTCTGGGATTCCCTATTAAGTAGCGCGTTTTAAGCCTGATCCCTTTGGGTGGGGGTTTGGTTTTTTTGTTTTTTTTGGTGGGTATGGGTTTTTTTGTTGTTTTGTCTTTCGAAGGCCAGGATCCCGAGCGGGACCTGGAGCTTTTTTTTTTTTACCTCCGCGTTCAACAAAATCGCCGTCTCGCTCCCCGTCTCGTGCCGTGGTACTGACTCCTTGCGATTCTTTTTTGAAACTCGGAGAGTGTCTTTCCAATTCTTACTTCCCAATTAGATAGGCCACCTCCTAAATCGGGTATTACACCTCATCGCTAGTGTCCAAAGGGCTGGATTTTTTTGTGCGAAATTCACCTGTCCCACCCCCCCTCAAATGTTCTATCCCTCCTCTTTACTTTTTAGACTCCACCCTTTCCCCTCAGCGACGCTTGATGATCTTTTCCCTACTTTGTTCTATCCCATGGCGCAATCTTGTTCCCCCAACCCCCCTCCCCCAAGAGGACAGTCCACGACAACCCCTTCCCTCAAATTAGCCCGCTTACTCTACGGTTCCCCCCGGCCCCAACTACCCGCTTCTACTCACCCAGCTAAGCGGCACGCTTTTCACCGCCGGCCTCCCCTCGCCTAAGAGGCCCCATTTCCCCTCTGACCCTGTGTAATTTCAGAACCGCTGATTTTTCCCGCACCCGCTCCCCGGCGTCTTTCCCCCCCTTCCCGGAAAAATGACCACCGCCTTACTCCACCCTGCGTATCGACCCCTCTATTTTGCTTTCCCGTTTGTTTTCGCCCCCAAAAGGTTTTTGCGCTCCCTGGCTTCTCCTCCCAGGTTGATCTTCTCCCCTTGGCCTCCCCTTTTGGATCGAGAGTGAAGTTGCCGTCTGCACCTATCCTCCTCCCCTGTGAGGCGATTTTCAGACCTCCCCGACGAAGCTAGCCCCTTCTCAGACGTGCCCGTCATCTCGTCCGTACCATTGGCTTTGATCCGCCTCCCTCCCGGTTGTGAAGGATTGAGAATCCTAAAATCGTTTCGTGCCCGTTGCTCGATTCGCTTCTTCATCGGGTTGTTTCCATGTCCTATAGATTTCCTCTTCCTCAAAGGTTTCCTCTAGGCGAGGTTCCAGCCTTCAGACCTTCCTTCCCCTCCCCCTCCCCAAATCAATTTCGGCCCCCATCCCGCTCCCCCGCCTTCCTAGTGGCGCGTTGACCACATGACATTTTGGGCACCCCGCGCCCCCCTTCTTCCCCCAGGGTCATGGGTCGATACGCTTTTTTTCCAAAGCCTGAGGTGTGCGTTCCTGCCTTTTTGGCCTCCTTTTTGGATTTGCGGGGTATTGAACCCCCGCTTAGTTCTATTTTTTTCTTCTCCAAAATCCCGGATCGTTTCTTGCCGTTTTCGCTTTTCCCCCTGCCTTTTTGGGGTCGTCTCTTTACGCCTTTTTCTTTGTCCGGCGGGTGTTTCGTTCTTCGGGATTTTTTAGTTTTCTACTCGGCGTCTTTTTCCTTCTTTGGCCGTTCCGCCGTGGTCCGTGTGCAACTTTTTGTCGTTTTTCCTTTCTTCCCCCTACGTCGTTGCACCTCCCACATATCCTACTGCTTTTTCTACCCCTCGTTTCGTTATCTCAGTTCCTCCTCTGATACCCTAGTCCAGAGCATTATTCTCTGTGGTGAAATCTGTTCCTCTAGGCTTTGTCGCACACTCCCCTTGCAATTTTTTTTCCTTTAGGTTATGATACGAAGATCCGTTTCGGATCTCGTCCGCAGTACGACTGTACACTCAGAACTGAGACCCGTTCCCCCTAGTCCCCCAACTCTCAGTGTTCAATTCACCCTTGTCCCCCGCCTTTCGAGTTCGACGCAGCTGCCCCTAGTCTTTTCCCTTTTCTTGAGTCCTAAAAGACTCCGAGATCCTTTCCCGTTCCCCTGGAAGCCCCCTTCGACGAGTCTCCGCCGCTGATAGGCTACTGTACTTTTCCTTTTTTCCCTGCTCCCCCCTTTCCTCATCCTTCGAGCATTTTTTCCTTCGTTTTGGATTGGCGGTGAATATTTACAAAGTTCCCTTCTGGACATTTTCTCCGCGGTCATGTTTCCTCCGCTGGTCTAGAGGATGCATCGCTTGCCCTTTCAATTTTTGAATAATCCCTCGCGGATACGCCGAGTTCCTAACCGTCTGCGTTTACGCGGCTTTTTTTTTGGCACTTTCCCTTTATCCCGAAAAATTCTTTTCCCTCCCCCCCGAGGATCTGATGATTGGTCCCTTTCCCGGCTCCCCACCAGCCTCCTCCTGATTTTTCCCCGAGTCATCTCCGCCTTTGGTAATCCTAGTGGTTTCCACTGTCGCGTCATTTTTTTTGCTCTCTGCTGTCCTAGATCGCCTCGTTCTCCCCCCCGAGCTCTTGCCGATAGGAGCAGGGTTCGTATGGGTTTTTTCAACCACCGTGACTGGATGCCCAGCCCTGATGTCTGGTCCCATCATTGAATATGCAATCCGTGTCATCATCTGACCTCCGTCCCCTGCGCCTCTTCCGGACGTTTACCAATCTTGCTTGCTCGCTGGTTAACTATCCGACCTCCCTCCTCTGGAGTTCTGCCCTTTTTAAGTTTATTTTTCGCATGCCGGTTACGACCTTGTTTGGCCCCGGTCTTTAAGGTCTTTTGAAGGAAGCGTTGGGCGTACGCCCGCCCTTTTGAATAAACCCAGTCTCCCATGATTCACTCATCCTTGTACCTAGAGCTCCTCTCTTTCCTTCCTCCTCTTAGAGATTATATTCAATGTTTCCGTCTATTTAAGTCCCGTCCTGACCTGTCTCTTTGCGTTTCGCCCACTGCCCCCGTTAAGAATCCTCTCTTTGAGCTTCCCACTTTATCTAGAAGAAGTTACCCTCTTGTCCCTCCTCCCTGTAGCGTCTCTTTCTCGCAGTAGGCGCGATCTGGCTTCTCTTTTTTTTTTTTCCCACCTGTATTTTCCTCCTGGAGTCCGTTTTTACGCGTCTCTTGATGATGTCCTTCCTATTTCATCATGATGATGCCCTCCTCCCCCTTAGGGCGCCGGTCGTCTTGCCTTTCCCCCCACAGCCTTAAAGGGCATAGGTCTTCCTCCCTTTTCTGTTGCACGGGCGGAGATCGCGCCCCTCCTGTCCTTCCGTAGGAAAGTTTATTTTCCAAAAATGCTTCCCTTAATCTCATATGAAAGTTCATCTTCTTGACACGTCCTTCGCCTTTCGCCAACAGCAGATACCTCAGTTAGGGTTTTTCCGTTACAGACGTTTCGAGGCCGTAAGTCACCCCCATCATCCCTAAAGCTTCCTTCCTTTACTTTTCGATCTTTCTTAATCTTCGGGTTTGCCGCAATGAGGGCAGCGGAGATCTTCAGCTCTCTCCTAAGGTTTTTCTTCCTGCTTTCCTTTCCTCAAGTGTAGTATTTTTCCCAGGCAGAGCCCCACTCCTCCTTTACCACAATGCTCCGAAATGATTTTACTTCCCCTTTTTCTTTTTGACAGGAGTGTCCACGCTTCCCTCCTTTCCTTGGAGTTTTAATAGTACCTCATTTTTTCGGCTTGGATAGCGCCACCGGAATCCGCGGTTCGTGTCGCCGCCCCAAAACTTTTTCCCCCATAACTCGTTTCATCCCTTTAGATAATTGAACTGCGGTGTTTCTCTCATCCCTGTGGAGGGGGTCGTTTCGTTCGGGAAATTTCCAGCAGATCAGTCCCCCTCACTTTGTATCACCACCTCACTAACGCTTTTCACCTTGTCTTGGCTTGTCTTTTCCCCCAACGTTCCCAAGTTCCCCATTCTTCCTTTTCATCCCTCTATGGTACCTTTAGAAACTGGCTTCACCCTCTGACCCCCCCCCTCTTTTTCCGCCATCTGATGATTTGTGGCCTTGCACCGCCTGTTCGTTCTCTCCCAGAGTGCATCACTCCCCAATGCCACCCCCGACCCTAGGAAATGAAAAAACTCCCACCCGGCCGCCCCCCCCCACTATTTACGCGCGATTCCCCTCGGCAACCTCTCCCCTCGGCTTTGACCCCGCGACGCGCAATCCCCCTCCCTTCCTTGTCCCCTCTTTTTTTCCCAAGCGTCCCGGGGGATCTCTTCCCCCCAAAACGATCCGATGTTGTGTCCACCGAAACGCCCCCAATTCGGCCCCAGGCAACGTCCCTTTTCCCCCTCCCACTCCTTCCTTTTTCCCCTCCCCCCCCAATTTCTGCGACACCCCTACCCTGTTTCTTTTTGGGTCCCCCCAAAAGTTTTGCCCCTTGATTCCGCATTTTTTTTATTTCTGTTGCCTTAAATTTTATTGGAGTTGGGTTTTTACGGTTCGAGCTTTCTCCTTCCTGCCTATAGCCATTCTGTGACTTCTCTCCTTGAACTTATCCTAGAGGTCCCAGGATTCCTTGTTTACTTTCCGCACTGAGCAATACTACATTCTTGTTTGTCAGCTTCTATTTTTTCCTCCTTTCGTTGTTGTTTCTCGATTTCTTTTCAACTATTTTTTTGGATTTGATCCTTTTCCAGCGTACTTGTGTGGCTCATTCCCTTTCTTTTTCGCGGATCTTTTTGCTCGCTCACATTTGAATTGTGATTAGGCGCGTCCCTTTTCCCCATTACCTTCCTTTCCCCAACCCCTTTTTGCCGGCCTCCCTCAAGCTCCCAAGAATTCTTTCCTCTGCGCCCTTTTCTGCGCCCCAGCCTTTGGTTCCCCCCTCCCAAAATGTTCCCCCCCTTTTTCCAGACCAGGTTATTAAGGGGTTCTATGGGAAGTAGGTGTAACGAGGAGGTGTTCCTTGTTTTAAGTTTGTCCTTTTTTCCGACCCCTGGTTGAGTGCGGGTCTTCTCACTTGACTTCTTTTTTTGGCGGGACAAAAAATTTGATCGCCTTGTCCGAGTGGCTTGCTTCCCCTCTTCTTTTCCCATGCTTTATCTTTGGTTCGATCTTTTCCGCGGTGTGGGTCGTTGTGAGAGACGCGGGGTCGTTTTTCCTGGGGTTTTCTTTTTCTCTTGATCTTTTGTGTGGTTTGTCTTTTTTGCGTTTGCAGTTTTTGTTCCCCGAATTGTCGTGATTTCATTGGCGAGAACCTTGTTAACGTTCCCCCCCCTGAGACTTTATTGGCTTTTTCCCCCCTTTCTTAGGTAGATCTCCGTTTTTCTCTAGATTATGATCGACTTTTTTCCTTTTGTTTGACATGCTGTCGTGCTTTTCTACCACTTCCCTCACAGCCTTTTGCAAGCTTGTGATGTCCACCACCTATTCCTTCCCCTTTCTGGCTATTCCGTACCCCTTTAGGCCTCGTACGATCGTCAAAACGCCGTCTTTACAGGAGAAACCCGTCCCCCGTATCCTTTTCCCTTTCACCGCTTCCCTTCTTCCTCCTCCTCGGACGGCGAGGCGGCTTCCGTTTTGGAAGTGTCTGCCTCCATCTCCGATGTCCGGTCCTCGATCCTGCTTTTCTAAGCCGCCACTCTTTAGACGGGATTCCTGCTTCGGCTATGACTTCGTTGCCTTTTGCCTCTTAGAATAAGTTTCGAGTTTTCTCGAGGCGTCGGTTGTTTCCACTCTTACTTCACTTCTTTTACTTCCTCTTTCTCAGTTTAAGTTCCAACGTCCCCTAGCTGGCCCGATCTCCCGTCGAATCTTTCTGCAATAAGAGAATTAGATTCCTTTTATATTTTTCTCACTGAAGACTGCCTCTTTTTCGTTCCCGATCCCGTTTACGAAGTGAAATTTGACCCATGTACCCCCTCCCCCTTCTTTTTTATTCCCTTCCTTAGGAGAAACCGCAATGATTGCCTCCCTGTCGATTAGGAAAATGCGAATCGGTCCCCACTTTCTTTGGACCTGTTATCGCAGGGAGTTCTCTTTCTCTACTAAGAGAGGTCCATTATTTCAGATTGAGACTCTTCCTTGGCTTTTTTCGAAACATTTCGCCGGCATCCATCGTTGGAATTATACTTCTCTCCTACTGCTCAATCTCTTCTCCTGCAGTAGAGTACCAAGGACGCCCCCGCTTTGACTCGTCGGTCCGATCAGAAGAGTCGCCGTACGTCTCTCCTCATTGACTAGAGTCCCCTGATGGATTCTGAGAAGTTCCCGTTTCACCTTTTCCGAGCCTCTCGCTGGCTGGCCGTCGAGCTTTTACGGGACTTTTCGTTATCCCCAGATCCGATTTCCTCCCACCTCTTCAAGATGGACCC
>Ga0179593_1566496_pt1 | contig 13661 bp, 12 predicted proteins | sample CZODoug2_1_08_16_FD_185931 | JGI IMG/M metagenome (GOLD analysis project Ga0179593, IMG submission 185931) | Vadose zone soil fungal communities from Angelo Coast Range Reserve, California, USA - CZODoug2_1_08_16fungal (PacBio error correction) | ecosystem: Environmental > Terrestrial > Soil >... | reverse complement strand
TCTTTCTGCCTCGCATTACGCCTTACAAGCCCTCGGGGGCAACTTGAGGTTGTCTTCGCTCTTTTAAGATTTTCAGGTTCTTTGCGTGATCTCGATCGCTAGGCCATGAAGGTCTTCCACGCCCGTCCCACCAGCAGTGGGCCCAGCAGCCCAGTTGCTCCTGTCCGTCCTCCCTGTTCGTCTAAAGTTTTCTTACTCTACCTTGTCTCTGCGTACAGACGCGCGTTCCCCCCAGAGGAGAGCACCTTGCCCTCTTACGGTGTCGATTCAGCCCCCTCGGCTCCGCTTCTTACTTGCCAACTGTTTTTTGGCAAGGATTGCGAAGCACCTCTCTACACCGGCGTCTTTCTCTCGCGTCAGCGGGCTTGCTTTGTTTTCCCCAATCCCCTACCGCACAGCTATTTTCGGATGCCCCTGACCCTCACGCGCACACGCGGACGGTTTCCTATTCGCTTCCCTCACCGCTACCTTTTCGGCGCGCGACTTTGGTATATCGAGCCCCCTCGCCGCTGTGTTTCCCTTCGAGAATTACTGTAATCCCCTGCTGCGCCCCCCCCCCCTTTTTCCGCGCTTCTCCGTCCTTTTTCCCGCCCGCGACTAGTCCGCAGGCCCGTTTCGAGCTTTGCGTTGGGCCGGTGATTCAGGCAAGAAGTTGTTGTCGATACTCCGTCCCCCGCTTTTCCTGGTTGCCTGTTAAAAAGCGCGACCCTTGGGTGGTTCTTGGATTCTGACCAACTCTTCCGTCGGGCTGTAGTGGGTTGGATCCTGCAGTCTAACCAATTCCATTCGTCTCTCGGTCCGACCCCCGGGGGTCCCTCCCCCTTCGCTAGCCCACGCGAACCTCCGCGGAAATTCTTCATTCGGCGTTGTATTTTCTAGTACTTTTTTGTGTCCACAGCGTACACTCTTCTCATATAATCCTTTGGGTCCTCCCCACCTCGGTCGCTTTTTACACTTCGTACTCGGTCACTCTATATGCAGATGCGGTCTTCTCAAGCCCTATTGTGAGGAGGCCCCGCGAACCCTGATGGAGAGCTTGCCGGACGCTGTATATTGCTTACGGACACAATTGCTTTTACCCACTTTTTGTTTATTCATGGTATTTGCTTTTCCCCGCTCGCCGGGATCTCCCCCCGCAACTAGTCCTGGCCGCGAACCCCGGGTCTCATCCACACCCCACCCCCCAGATCCTCCCAACCTGTTGCCCCCATTCACAGGGTTTTCGACGGTAGTGGTCATTTTTCTCTGTTTGTACCTTTTTTCGTTGTGTTATATCAGCTTCGCTTTTGCGGTGACGGTCTATCGGGAAATCGAGTTCTTGGAGAAGCCACCAATCACCCGTCCCCCTCCCCTCCACCCCCCGACTGATGTCCCCCCCCCCCCTGTATTGTACTATAAAATTGGACCCGCGCCCCTCCGCCGTGCAGGACCACCCCCTGGCAGAATATGGATTCCTATGTCTCCCGCGGCCATTCTGGCCAGCGGCACGGCTTGACTTCTTTACCCAGACCCAATATGAACGGGCAGTGCGAGCTCCGTTTGTCCCTCCCAACCCCAAGATGCTGGTCCCCATCTGATCCGCCAAGCTCCAAAGCTAATGGCGCATCATTCTTTCCCAATTCTCGACCTCCCTCCAAATAAAGCATTCTTTCTCCCGGTGAAGCGTTCCAATTTCAACCGTAACATTCCATGCCTTTTCCCAAAGTAAGTTCCCGTATAGAATGCACACTTTCTGTATCCCTCTTTTCTATCTCCCGTTTCGTCCCAAGTTGGCCCTGTCCCTTCGGTGATTATTTTATTCTCTTATATTACCTGTCCGGCCTGGACGATTTCTACTTTGTGACCGGGGACAAAATGACGCTCAACCTCCTTTTTCCCCAGCTTTTCAAACCTTTTTGGGCCCTAAGTCCTTCATGTATCCGTCACCTTTGTGCTTACCACGGTTATTAAACCCCCTCAAATTTATCTATTAACGAGTGTAAGATCTTGGCCCAAAGCAACGTTACCTGTCTGCCCGCTTTAGTCGGCTTCAGAGTTTTCCTACGACCTCCCATTTTCCTTGGGCCTATCCCTGTGACCACTGTATCGGTTAGTTCCTTCCGTTTTACAAGATCCCCTGAGTAACACCATATGATTTGTCACCCCCCACTGTCCGCCGTTCAATCCCCGACACGCAACCTTATTGTCTGACTTGGTTCGAGCTTTTCATCTTTTGTGACACACACGCAAGGACCTTCTGCATAGATTCTATGTGTAGTTTTTCTCTATTATTTTCGGGATGGGCTTCTAGTCCGCGGTTTGTGAAAATTGGTCATAGATATGCATTGGCAAAAAAATTTTCGTTTTTCTCTTTGTCTTCCTTGACATATTGCCGGTTGGCCCGATTAACTCCCCTTGCCTCACAACGCTTACTCGACTCCGCTTCCGGCGATAAAATAAACGGTGACATAGATTGCTAGTTCTGCCCCCAAGTTCTCCCCTCCCCCGAAAAGCACCTCTTTTAACCTCCGCGCTAGACCCTCGCCCTTTTTGCTCGCTTGCCATCGCACTGCATATAGATTCCCTTTCCGTGACCCAGCCTGATCCTCCCTAGCCCCAGCCGTCCTTTACTTGGTGCTTCTTCTCTTTTTTTCCACCGAAGCGGAGACCTGACAGCAACCGCGCCGACTTTCATCCCAGTCCTTTTGTCTTTTCTGTTGTCGTGATGATCTTCTTTCTTTTTCCCCACTTTTTCCACTACTTTGCCTTTGCTATGTTCGGGACCGAGCAGTTTTCGCCCATTGCCATCCAACCCTCCGGAAGTGCTTTTTTTTCCCCTTCTGTTGAGATCCCGAGTTCTGGAAAACCGTTTTCTCCAAGTTCCGGGCCGTTCGCGTACTGTGTATGTGCAAACCCATATCTTTAAATCGACACCACCCGCTTCTCCCCCCCCCGACGTTTTTTTTTTCCCCGGTCCTTTCAAATCCCATCTTAGTGGGTATCCTTGCCCGTTTCGCTCTATACACGGCCCAGTTGTCCAATTACGGTCATCCTTCCCCCTTCCCTCCTACTGTTTTCTCCCTTCGGCCCCCGCAAACTTTCCTCCACCCTCTTCCGCCCCCATATTTCACCCGGGACAAGTCCCACTTTTTTCTGATGCCCGCATCATTCCAAGAAAGTTTCTTGTTTTTCCTCTTTCTCCCCACCCTACTGTCATCCCCTCCGTTGTTTTTTTTCTAGATTGAGGAGCTACCCGAGCACCGTGCTTGATGTATGGATGCAAAGATGGTCCTCGTTCCGGTTTTCTCCGTGCCATGATGGGCGAATGATGCTGTTTTCCCCCTTTTCCTTTTTTGACTTGACCCTCCTCCGGGTTGATTTCATTACAGTCATTTGACCTCTTTTCAGGGCTCGTGTCTAACCCAGTTGGGCGTAGATATACAGATGAGGTTGGGATTTTCCTGGTTTCTGGCAAAGTAAACGACTTCTATTTTTTTTTTTTTTTGGTTTTTGTTGGGGATTCCCCCCCTTGCCTGGTCCCGGATGCCTCGTTGTGCACTTCCGCAGTTCCGATTTAGATGCACCATGGACCCTACCCGGTTTCATTACTCGATGCTACTTTCCTTGGAAAACTCCGTCCTTCTGTCATTGCTCCCGAGTGTCAAATGTTGCGATGCCCTAGCCCCCCCACAGTTTGTGGAAATAACCACTATCCCCCCTCAGACCGCCAATCTTCTGTCTTCGGATTTATTGTACCCTTATTTTTCAACTATCATTTTCCGTTTTAGTGACGAGTCTTCACTCCTCCGACGCTGCCATCCGTCATGAAGGGTTTTGCAATCCCGTATAACTTCGTAAGGGAGGTCCCCCCCAAGGAACGGCCTTCACAGCCTTCGCGACTCACTAATGTTTTTTTCAATCACGGAGGTAGCCCTTGTTATGGGGCCCTCTCACCCTCTCACCGCTTGATGGTCCCTGATCGAGGAGCTCTCCCTTGAAGCCTTTTTCTCCCCCCCGGAGGATCCCCTTAGCCATCTCCGAAATTAGTTGCCCTTTATGTTTGTGACTGTGAACCACTTACAAAGTGCAGAGCTTCTCACCCTCCCATTCCCTAAATTTCTGGTCTCTCCGGCCTCCCCCCTTTCCCGTCATCCTCCACCTCCTTGCCTCTTCATTTCAGGGCCTCCAGAAGCCGAACAAACACTTGTCAAGCAATAAGGTTTTACGCAACTGATGGTGCGCCGATCCCATATTGCTTAATCTGGTCCCACTTTCATCCCTCCTCAAGCAGCGTTTTTTCCCCCTTCACCCGATGTTACGCGTGAATTCGTGCAATACGTTTTGACTTACTTTATTGGCACTTCCATTCTTTGCAAACGATCCTCGCATATCCCACCTTCCTTTTTAATCCCCCCTTTTTTGAGTAGACCCTCCCACACACCCGTTTGGAGACCCCTGCTGATAAATCTTGGACTTTTTTTTTCAGCGATTGTTGCGCGAAGAATTATCTCCCCCGAAAATACCCACCTCTCTCCACTGACTCCCTGTGTCTATCGCCAGACCCCACACCCTCTTTTTCTACAGTCGCGATTTTCCCCGCACATTTGTACCTCGTCACAACAGATTTGCGTCGATCGGGTCCTCCGGTACACATGTCTGTTCCCGCCTCCTTGCTCACCTCGCCTTCTGTGACGTCTACGCCCGGTTCCGTCGTTCCCACTTTTGCCCCGTTGCCCCGCGACGGTTCAACGGGTAACACCCCACTTTTGCGGTTGTTATTTCTTAGAAACTAAGCTCCTTTGTTATGGGTCGTGTGCAAATGTTGGGGGCGTTCAGTTGGACGCCATCTTCTTTGCCCCCACACAGCGCTTCCTTGCGCCCGACTCGTCCGCAGGCTATTTTCCATGTCTTTAATCGAAAGTTTGCCTGTCTCTCCTCCTTCGGCTCTTACCTCATCCCTCTTCCGAGGTGCCCCTTCCACCCCTCTTTCCTTCTGGGTCGCTTTCACAACTTTCCCGCCGGGGGTCAATTTTTTTTCCTGGCAACTGTTCTTTTTGTTGGGGGAGTAGGTTGTGCGGGGTCCGTATTTGGGCGCGGAGCCCACACTCTCACTGTACTGCGCGTTCTGAGTTTGTATACCTCCAACAATTAGCAGGGTCCCTGTCAGCAACCTTGAGCCCCCACCAACACGTATAGACGCCCAATCTACCTTCAGAACTCTTCCTGAGGTCTGGTTCAGTTTTGAGGATGTGGTGTACGTTCACGACAAGTTGTGAACCGCGTTTTGGCGGCCAATGGTCATGGAGCGGTTTCGTTATTGGTTCTTGCCATAAAAAGATGTTCTTGATTTGCAATGGATAAGTCTCATTGTCTCCCTATCCTTTTAACCTGTGTTTTCCCTACCCCCATCCACGTTTTTCTGGAGGCGTATACAGAGCCCAGAAGCTGATTCGCTTCCCTTGTCAAGTATCGTACCCGCCCATGAAACTAAAGTTCCCCAGTCATTCAGCTTTCCCCCCAGATCTATTTCGACATGCTTTGACATTTTGCCCCCAGAGGACGTCTTGAGATAAAGCTTTCTGATCCCATACGCGGAAATTCCCGCTTTCTCCTCTTGCCATAGGGAACGATGTTAACCTGATCATCTGTGTCCATGTGTGTCGATTGCCGGCCTTTCCTCCTGTTTCTAACGCCACCCCCTTCTATATGTGTCCCCCCCCTCGAAGGCTAGAAGCCCCGTGGCGTGGTGGAAGGCAAAGGTAGCAAGGACTCACTCCCCCAGTCCCCCTTCGTGACTTCCGCGTTTTTGTATTGTCACCAAGGCAGTCTACCCCGACCTCGTCCTCCGCCTAATAGCCAGCCCTTCGGTATTTTCTCGAAGACCTGCTGTCTTGTGCCTTGCTATCCTGAGACCAACGCGCGGGTCCCGCTGTCCTCTCTGAATAGCCTCTCCTTCGCTTCACGCAACGGTTTTGCGTCCTCCGGCCCCCCCCTCCCAATGGTAACATTAGGCCACCCTGCGGAGTTCCAATGACTCCGAGTTATCCCTGTCACTGTCCTGCCGGCCGGTTCTTCGCACGATTCCACTCCAAGAGGTTCGCTCTGCGTCCTCTGTCTCAACTAGCGGCTTCCCCCGCTTGACATCCTCTTCTTTAGCGTTGGACTCGTACATTTTGTGACGTGCTTTTCCCTTTCGACGAACAAATTCGCACTTTTCTCTTCGATCTTTTGCCAAATCTCGCTGGGGTACCCTTTCAGCGGTTGGACGATCCTATACGGTCGGTTACTCATGGACTACGCTCGCCAGTGTGCTCCCCCCCCCCCCCCCCCCTACCCAGAAGCATGTAGACATCACCCGCCTGTGTATCCCCTTTCGTATGGTTTTGCAGCGTATTCTCGTTGTATCTTGTTTTTGAGTGTAGACGCCCTTCTAAATGTGGTCCTGGCGATCCGTTTTTCCGCGTGGTGAATTCTTCATTCTTCTTCCTTCCCTTCCTTCCGGTCTAAGGCCCCGTCCCGCCATGGCTCCCTAGTGTTATGCGGAAAATCCCCGTTCCACCCCGTCTCCCTCCCGCGCCAAATGTGACACCAGGATAACCCTCCCAGTCTCGTCTCCATCTAGATCCTTTTTTGTTGAAGGACTTGCTCCCCGTGCTCGTTGCATCACCCCCCAATAAATCTTTGAGGTGGTCGTCAGATCGGGGCTATCCACTTCCAGCTTATTATCCTTGCTCCAGCTCCTTCTTCTTCCGCGTGATGATCAGCTGTTGGTCGTTTCCAGCACGAGAAGGTTCTTCCTCCCCTGAAGAACCATGCAATATGCTCGCGTTTCCCGGCTGCCCCTTTTTGTTCTTTTCTCGATTTTTACGCGCTTACACCCCCCCCTGTCCTTTGCTCTAACTGGTGTGCACGCCATTCATGGGCGTGTCGTGGAGCGTTCTCCCCACCGCGAAGCCCGGTGGGGCGCGAGCCGCGCCCGACTGCCCTTATTCCCCCCTCCCGAGTCCCGTGCGGCCGAAAAAAACAGTAGTAATATCGGGGGGATTGTGCCCAGTCAGGGGGGTGGTATATCTTTCGGAAGAATCATTTTCTTCTTCGTTTTCCCGTTTAGAAGGTTACCCTCACTCTTCACGCAGCTTTGTCTCCGAGTATACTTAAGGCGGGCCGACATTTCATCGCACGCAATCGTAGGGTGCTTTCATTCCCTACGCGCTTGCTATGAGTTTACCTCTGAGTCTTCCCGGACGGCGGATGTCCTGCAGATCCGTACAGGTACGGCACTGAAATGCCCTCAGTTTGCGCTACGTATTGGCACAGGCGATGTTGCATGTCCCAAGGCCTCTGTCCACTGTTCCGAAACTGCTCAATTCTGTCTTTCTCTTCCACCTGCTCCGCCACCGTCAGATTTTCTTTTAGACATCCTTCCATGAGCTCACCCCTCTTTCCCCTGGTTTTGTCCTTCCGATGCTAGCGCGACTCTTTTTTCGCTGCCGTCAGATAGTGGCACGTTGGTAGGCTCATCCTCAGAGAAGGCACCCCCCTTCTTCTTTCCGACAACATCCGTATGTTGCCTTGAAGACGTGAGAGATCCCACCGTCTCCCTGTCGTCCTTGCTCTTGGCTTACCCCCCACCTTAGCGTATTTCTCTTTAAACGGTGATCCAGCGTACTCTCGTGTTACAATGGTATTGGCACAGTACGCGTTTCCCCAAACTCCTATAAATGGCTGGCCCCTCTTTCTTTTTAGACAAGCGCATTGGGCACGTTCACCCAGGCAACCCCCCTTTATATCGGCAGAAAGCTACCCCCTGCGCCTTCTGACACTGTCTAGCCCCACCTCCTCATTCGTCGGGAGAGATCGTTCTCTGTTTTAGAGCGTGGAAGTGGCTTCCTGCCACGCTGTCCTCGGCCGGCTTCGTACCGCTTAGGGGTGTGGCATGTATCGTTAGTGGTCGGCGATCTTCGATCCTTTTCAATGAGCTCCCGGTATTTTACTGAGAACCTATGATAGCGTGGCGAGCCCCCCCTCTTGTTTAATAGCGCCGGAATCATTGCTGATTACGAAACGGTCTTATCCCCACCGTGATCATCCTTGTTGCTTGTTGGCTTAACATGGCTAGGCGCACTCCACAACTTCCGATTTGTCGCGTATTCTTTCCCCCCACCCAATTCACGTTATCCCCTTCACTCAGACTTTAAAAAACCCCCTTCTACGAGCAGGGTTTTTCGCTGACATGTGGCCGTACATTTTGAGTAACTCCCGGCCTCCTCGTTTCAGGGTTGTTTTTTGCGATAGGAGAAGTTCGGTTTTTAGACGGTTGATATTCGTGCATCCCATTGCGTTAATTTTCCCCCCCCCTCCCATCCCCGCCCCAAAGAGACACCCACGCTTTTTTTCCCCCTTGTGCAAACAATTTTCGACGGAGTCCGAGACGTCGACGCCCAGACGAAGAAGGTCCAAGACCCGTTCCGTCCCGGGCAGCGGTGTGCTCCCGGATTCCCCTTCGACTTCCCCTTGCCCGCGCTTCTGGCCCATCCCCCAGCCAACCGAAAGAACTGCGTCTTCTTCTACATCTGTCCTTGCTGGTCCCCATATAAGAACCATCCTATGGACCCCACCCTTTCAAGTGCTCCTCTTTCATGCGTTTCCTCACATATCTCTCTGGGTCTTCGGTTTTCGCGGCTGCCCTTTTACCTGTCCCGCTTGAAGCCCCGTCCTTTTCTCATTAGGAACGGTCACGCTCTCTTCTGATCGGGCACGGCGTACACCCAGTCAATCCGCTCTATCAGTTCAACTTCTGTTTTTTCCCGTATCTGTGTACTTTGTTGTGCTCTCCCTTGAGGCAGAATTTTCGTATGATCTATACGAGACCAATTTGGAGAAGGTAAACGTTGATATGATTCGGTTTTTTGAACCGGCACGAAACCGTGTATCGATACACCACACCCGCTTTGAACATCTATTTATCTATTTCCTCTTTGCCACTTTGCTTCTTCTTCCCCACATCCATTTCAAACAAAGGAACTACTTCCCCTCCAATAAAATAGTTTGTTGCACGTTACTTATACCCCTTCATCAGACGACTCTTTTGCTATCCTTGTATCTTTTTTGATTCATTGGCTCCTAACCCCAATCCTGCCCTCTTCTAATCACATTTTACAATTGTTTTGTTTTTTTCCTTTTACCTATCACTTTGCTTGTCATTTTCGATCTGAGAGAGCCCCCTCCTGCCGTCTCAGATGGCCGCCAAGTGCTCTGCTTTACTTTTTGAGCCTGCTTTTTTTCTCATAGTGTGATTGGAGCGCGTTTGCCCCACCCCTTTTAGGACATTGTCTTCGAAATCACAGAGGGCATTTTGGGCCCATGATTTTAGCTTCGTTTCCCATTCTTTCTCGCCGCCTTCCGAGTTCCTTACTATCAAGCACTTTCTGCCTTGCAGTGCCCACCCAGTCCCGGTCCCCTGATTTGATAAAGACGGTTACACCAGCGCCGCGCTAGAAGTGCTTTTCCGTTTGATCCTTTTTTTTTTTTTTAGTCAGCGTCCACTTTTCCAGCCTTCCCTCCGCTTTGATAGTAGGTTCCGTCGATGAGTTTCTTCTGTCAAGGAGTGAAACTGAATCTCGCTAAACGAATTTTGCTTTTTTCTTCTGTTCGGCTAGTCATCCATTGTGTTGCTTCACCAAACTGGATGGGCTGAGTGTCTGTTTTCCCCCCCTTTAGAAAGCATGTGGCACCCCTTAAGGCAAATTTTGATTTCATGGTCCCACCAGTTGTTTTCCCGTGTTGTCACGGTGACCGCCGTGCCTGCACGCCTTTTAGTTCTTTCCCCTTAAAGAAGGATCGGAGGACATCGCTCCCAATTCTAAAGACAAGGTCTTTTTAATCCGCTCAAACCCAATACAGTGTTCCTGTAGTTTGTTTATTATACAAATTTCGTCCTCTTGGTTACCGTTTTACAAATATAATGACTGGATGAACTCCCCGTCATAGCATCTTTTTTTGCCCCCCATCGGGCCCCGGCCCCCTTCTGCCGACATCGGCCGTCCCGCTGTAGACCATTGACTCTTTTTCCTTTTTTTCCTAAAGAAGAAAGGGGACTGTACCTTTCTTCATCTTTCTCTTTTTCCCCCTGTGTTTAGGTGAGAGATTTTCGTTCTTGGACCCAAAGTTGATCCGTTTTCTTTCTGTATGAAGAGAGCTTCATGCGAGTTGCCCGTGGGTTTCCATGGCCCATTCGCTGTATAGGCGCTTTTTTGCTACTTTTGCTTCCCTGCCCGGACGTGAACGGTTTCAGATTTACACAGTTGGGCTTTTCTTCTAGCAAATGTTTTGTCCCGTTAGGCCCCCCCACCCCTCTTCTTTTTTATTCCGCTTTCGTCCCGGCACCCGTTCATGTGTCTCGCTAGTCTAAGATTTTGTATAATTGCCGACGCCACTGGCGTTTCCACCCGTCAGTCCAGTGCTCGTTCCCCTTTCCAGGGACCCGACTCGATCGCTATGCTCCTGACTGGAAAACTTCCCTTTCCTGTCCTGAAACAGTCTTCACCACGTTTTCCGCCCCATAAGCCCCCTTTGGGTCCGGACCCCCAGTTATCCACCCCCGCCCCTTTGACACCGTCAATTCCTTAGCTAGCGAACTGGGGGAACTTTCCCCCCCTGTTTCTTCCGTTCTCGCGCCCCGTAGCTGACTGCCCCCGATTGCCGTTCCACCTTGCTCGATTCATACCCTGTTTCCCTGGAAAGCCCTTCTCTAAAACTGCCTCCCCCCCTCCCAAGCCTAATTCAGCGCTTGCTAGCAATTGTATACTCCCGGCGTTGTCTCACAAAAGTTATTTTCAACTTCCTCCCGCCCTCTTACAGGCGCCTTTCTTCTTTCAGCGTTTTTTTTTTTTTTTTTCTGACGATATACATACTTTCTTGCTCCTTTGAATCCGTTCACTAAGTTAGGCTGGATTTTCACCCAGCACTCTTCTCTAGTTATCAATTTCCGCCAACGCTTGTTTTTTGGAATTTTCCAAACCCTTTCTCTAACCCCATTATTGTGAACCCCCCCCTTTCGCTCTGATCCACCTCCCCACTCTAGACCAGTAGTCCCAAACCCCACTTTGCAGTTCCCAATAGCGAAGAAAGGCAGCCTCCTTGTCTCTTTTCGGCACTGAAAGCCCGAAACCACCATTGTGTTTTCCGCCACACTTAACAATAAGCTGTCTATTCCACCCCCTGCTGGTAGGACTTTGCTTTCGTCCCCCATCTGTTTGAGGAAAATTTCTTCCTGTCCTCTCGTCTCGCCACATTGGCAGTCCTGCCTTCTTTTGAGTTTCGGTATTTGCAAACTGCCATTGTACGTTACCAGGTGGGTTTGGCTTACACCTAGTACTGCGGTGAACCCTCCACTATTTCCGGTTTGCAGGAAAGGCTTGCTCCTCTCGTTTTGTTACTATTCTTTGGTTTTAGCAAGTGACTTTCGTTCCCCCAAAGATGTCCCAATTTCTATGGTTTTTTTTTGTAATTACACCTTCTTTGCCGGATTTTATTTACCCCACTTCCCCGTTGTATCCCCATTATGTAATGGTCTAACTTCTTGGGATCTACGTTACAGAATGCGGGTTTTTATTTTTTCTGAAGTCGTTTGAGAGAATTCCGTTCTCACTGGCTCCTACTTGTACCTAACCATTTATTATTGGCCGACCCGTGTCCGATACGTGTGAACTACCCTCCCAGCTAGAAGTGCTCCACCCTAGCATAATGTTCATGCCGTGTTCTAAAACCCTCTTGCTTATCGTCAGCAGCGGACTATACTTTTCCGGCCTCTTCTATCGGCCCACTTTAGGGACTTAATAGAATCTTCTTTCCCCAATTTGTCAGAACCCGCTGCCTTTCCCCCAAACACATCCTTACTTTTGTCTTGCGTCGTCGTATCTGACTAATTGATGCCCACACTGTCTGTTCGTAGTCTATTGACCACATCCCCCATCAACTTGATCATCATTTCCCACTATTTCCTTTTTATTTCGGCATCAAATTTTTCCGCCTTCCGTGTACACTCCTCCCTCTTTGCCTGCCGGGTCCACTTTTGCGCGGTCTCCCTTTCGCCGGCTGTGTTCTCTGTACGTCTTTTGTTTTTGGTCCCTTCCCTCTCGACTGATCCGACCCCCGCTTCTGCGGTCCACCGGTCAAGGCCGGAGGGGATGAAAACTTCCCCCTTTCCCTATTACCCTCAATTGTGGTAGGCGTGTTACGTTTTAGATCGTTTTGACCCCGTTGGCGGGATTCTTGCCCCCAGAGCTTGTTTCTTGTGACATTTTTTTGCCTTTCACGTTAGGTTCGGTGTAGCCCTTATGCCTGAGACCGCGTCGCTTTCCCTCTCCCGCTTGGTTCCAGCTTCTCGACCGGGGATCTTTGCAGGCCGTCATCGCCATCCCCCCTCCCTACAGATTAGACCCCCCCGCCTTACCGCCTTTAAGTCCCCTCTCTCGGACGTATTTATCTCCCCACATTCGCGTTTCGCTCCGACCGCCGCCCCCCGCGCCTTGTGGAGCTTTCCTTTGTTCTCATGCGTGGTTGGTCTGCCGTTCTACATTCTGGGTGAAGGCAAGCTGAAGGAAGACACTCCCCGGATTGAGTTCTTGCTTTCCAAGATTTTAGTCCCCACGTCGACCCCCAAGACCCCTCCTCAGCCAGGGCCAGGTGACACTAAAGCTTGAGTAGATCCGAAGCGCATGCCTGCTCCCAAAGGCCCCGCTAAAAGCGAGGATGTTCTTCCCATTCTCCCCTCCTTTCACCGCCAGGAGTACTGCGGAAAGTCCTTCCCCCAGCCAGTAGGAACTGCAGGTCGGGAGTGTTTCCGCCCCCGCCCGGCCCCCGATCGGCCGTTTTTTAGAGCCATCGACGCCGTAGCGATTTGAGGCCTGATACCATTTACTCCCGGCCTCCATCGTAGTTGCATGGCCGCCCCGAGCGACCACTGCACCTAAGTCGATTTGTCCCCTATGCTGGGGCCCCGCGCCCGCTTTTTCCCCCCCTAAGATGGCGTTTCTGCTCGCGCAGTTCCTCTTGTGGCTCTTTTCTGCAGTCAATGCTCGCTTTCCCTTTTGTCTCGGTTCCCGGGCTTGCGTTGAACAGGCTTAAATTTTTTTCATGTTGTGAGACATTTGAGGAGTGTATTAAATTCCTTTTCATTTTCCTGAGCTCTTTAGTCCGATGACACAGTTTTCTTAACCAACCCTCCCCCTCCCCGCAAGCGTGCGAGGGATGAAGTTTGAGCTTTAGTCATTTTACCTCTCTTTCATCCTCCCAGTGTTGTTGTTTTTATCGTACTCATTAGATCGCTTCCCTCTTTAGATTGAGGGTCTTTTTTCTTTGGTTCTTTTCGAATAAGATGTGTTCTTCTTCCTTGAACTGCCTGCTTAGGCTGCGGTCGATTGACCAGCAGCGTCAAGGTTATCAAAGCCTCCCCCCTTTGCATGCCTTTAAACGCAGGCCTTGCAAACGCCCCCGTTTTCTGCGCCGGATATGCGAAAGAGTTTCCAGCGGACCCTTTCTCCCCAGAGGCGATTTATGCGTTTCGCCCCGCCATCTGCTGTGCCCCCCTCCGAGGCCACGCAGGCTCCTATTTGCCCTCTTGACCTGAGAAATTTTCGATTTTCGCGACATCTTGGCCTCCTTCACCCGACGTCACGGTG
>Ga0179593_1300876_pt1 | contig 13661 bp, 20 predicted proteins | sample CZODoug2_1_08_16_FD_185931 | JGI IMG/M metagenome (GOLD analysis project Ga0179593, IMG submission 185931) | Vadose zone soil fungal communities from Angelo Coast Range Reserve, California, USA - CZODoug2_1_08_16fungal (PacBio error correction) | ecosystem: Environmental > Terrestrial > Soil >... | reverse complement strand
GGCTTTCTTTTTTTCCTAACCTTCGGCGCCCTTTTTCTTCCTAGGTCTGACTTTTTCCCTTGGGGTCCCCTTGGAACCCCTTACCTTTTTCCGCGTTTTTGGTGACCGTTTACTCCTTTTTTGGGTCTTTTACCGCGCTCCTTTCCCTTATGCTTCCTTGCACCTGTCCTTCCCATTTAGTCCCCGTGTAGGTTTTTTTCCTTGTTCTGGCTTGCTTTTGGACCTCAGGTCACCACGTGTTCACAACTGTGTTTTCCTTTTTTTTGTTTGGGGGGGACTCTAGTTATCTTCCAATTCTTGGTTTCTTTGTGCACATCCACCCTCCGTTCCTGTTTTCGGTGCAAAGTGACTTTTTTCCCCCTTGCTGCCACGGCAAAACCTGTCCTTTTTTCGCTCCCCTGCCCGGTCCTGTTGACACTTCCCCCCCGTCTGGTTGGTTTTCAGGGGCTTTGCTTGGTGTGTTTTTTTTGTAATTTTTTTTTAACTCCGTTCCCTGAGGCGAGGGTTTTTTCGGCTTTTCCTTATCCCAGCCCCGGCCGCCTTTAGGTTCTTCTGGAGGTTTTTCTTTTTGGCACTTTGAGGCAAGTTTTTGCTTGTTAGGAAGGGAAGTCCACTTACCAGGTTTCACAGCGCCCCTTTCTGATCTTTTTTTTCCCCCCGTTTCATCCTGGTGGATGAGACTTCGCCCAGTTTTCGTGGATACACCTATTCTCCTCCGTTTGATCAACCGTTTTTTTTTTTGTTGCTGTCCTCCTTTTGTTTTTTTTTCTGGCCCGTCTGTTCCTTTTGGCGGCAACTGCTTTTCTTTTTTTATTGGCCCATCTGTTCTGGCTCAAATATCTTCCTGGCCTAGGCGGGGCTGCAACCTTTTCAGGGACCACCGCACCGTTTTTCCTTTTCCGTGCGCAATGAAGTTTTCCCTTTTTGCTTCTTTCCTTTTCTATCGAGGTTGTTTTTCCGTTGGGAAGCCTTCGTTTTATAACCTTGCTCGACATTTTTCTTTTTTCGACACCCCTATTTTTTTCCGCAATGATGTGCGTTCGTCAACTTCTGAAAGTAACTTCTTTGGGCCAATTTTTTATTTTCCTTTCCCATCTTTTATAGTGGGCCGGTTCTTTTATGCATCAGGCGCCGTTTTCGTCGCCCCAGTGTGTTTCGTTTTTTTTTTTTTTTTTTTTTTTCTGCGGAGGGAACGCAGATTTTTTCGTGGTAAAAAACAATACCTCACCAGGCAATGGGTTCCCCCCTGGTTTTTTCACCCCCCCCCCCCACCAAATAACTTCCTTTCCTCCACCGTGGTTTCTCTTCTTTTTCCCAAGAAGTGGGCTCCTCCCGGAGGACCTTTCCTTTCCTGCTGATTTTCTTGGGCCTGTGTTCTCCTTTGTTGACTTTGCCGCCATCTTACAAATTTTCTTTTTTTTTCACCGGATCTACCACTTAGTGCACCCCCCCCCCTTTTTTTTTCCTTCCCCCTTTTTTTGTCTACTACATTTCCGTCATCTCTTCCAGAATTCCAACATTTCCCCCATGCTGTTTCAAACACCACTCTCTGTGCGCCTCCTTCACAAAGACTGGTTTGCCCTTCGCCAGGATGCACATGGTGTGAGTCTTCATCCTTTTCATTTTTTTCCAAAAATTTTCCGTTGCGGTGAAGCACCTCCTTTCCCAGTCGGTGTACATTTACCACCGGTGACCCCCCTCTTCCCCCCGATTACGGGGGGAGACTCCTTTTCCCCCCTGGTCGAGATTTTTTGGGGACATGTGTGGTTTTCTATTCCGTGTTCCTTCTCCCATTAAACCACCTCACCCCCTTTCTCTTGTTCGACACCCCAATTTGGCCTATTTTTCGTGTTTTTGGTGGTTTCCCCCCCTTGCATTTCCCGCTGTCTGTCAACCGGTTTTTATGTTTCTCCCTTTTTGCATAGTGGGTTCGGCCAAACCCTTTTCCTTTTTTATTCGCTTTGGCCTCTTTTGTCTTCCCCCCTTCATTCCCGGAACCGTTAACACTTGTTTGTTTGATGGAAACACTTTTCCTGTATTTTATACCCCCTACGTATTGGGTTGGAGAGGCTTTTTTTTTCTTCGTGGGTAATTACCTGGCCCCCTTGAACTTGTCCTTCTTCCAGGTAGGAGTTTTCAGTAGTTGTTACCCTCCTTTGGAAGGGACGTATTCCTCTTTTGCCTTGTTGTGTCTTTATTGTTGGTTTTGTCTTTTTTGGCCCCTCCATGTTGGTTTGCTGTTCCCATGGTGGGAGGGTTCCCACCAGTCTGTTGGAGTCTTTTTTCCCTGTTTGCTTCTTCTTTTTTTTTCTGAGTCGTATTGGGTCTTTCCTTTCAAAGCAATTCCACCGTTTTGTCCCATGTCCTCGCATTCCCCCATTCTCTGTTTTTTTCCCTTTTTTTCCAGGGTTATTTAGTTGGGGTGACCTTTCCCTTTCTTTCTTGTTTAACAGTTTATTTGAATTAGAGCATTACAATTTTTTGTTTGTTGCCCTTTTTGTTCCGATTTGCTTGTGGACTCCCTTCATCTCTAACGTTATTCCCTTTGGCGCCGTCACTTTTTTTGAATTTGGTTTTCTACACCCCTTTTAATTTATGTTTGTCTGTTTTTACCTATTGCTCTGATTTTCCAAGAGCGGCGATTCTCTTTTCCTGGGATGGGACTCTCTTCAGGTTGCTTCGGATTTTTCCCTTATAGTTGTTTTCTAGTCCCCCTGACGTTGACTCCTTTGTTGTTAAAACCCGCCACGTGTGTTGTGTTTTCTACCCACCTCAATATTTTTTGCATTATGGTGAGATCTGGCTTGGTGGATTTGGGCGAATTCCGACTTCCTACCTTGATGTGTTTTTTATTTTTAAGGGGTCGAGATTACGCAACCAACCTTCTTCTATTGAGGGCGATGATCCCTTCCTGCTAATTATAGTGTCCCGTATGGGTTGTTCTTCCCTTTTGCATTGGCCCCCCCACCTTGACTAACGCCGGGCCTCTGATTTTCGCAACTTGTAGTTTCCCGCCTAATTGCTTTTTTTCTTTTTTTTTGGCCCAACCAGAAAAATCCCCGAGCCCTTCTCTTCCCGAAACGGTAGGCAAGTTTTCTCCTGAGTATTATTTTTTGGACTGGACGATGGTGGGGGCCCAATTTTTTCTCTTTGCCGTTCAAGTGACTCTGCCGACAGTTGGGCCTGGCGAGGAGACCCTTGTTTTTTCCTTACAGTTCTCGCCCTCTTTGGTTGGTCCCTGGGGAAATGTTTCCTTTTTTAATACGGTTTTTTACTCAATTCCTCGTTTGGAAACCCGTGTGCACCACGGCGTTTTTGACACTAGTTTTTTCGGTAATTCCCTCGAAATCGGTTTCACCCTCATTACTTTCCTAGGTCAAAAGGGGTTTTTTTCCCCTTTCGCTTTTCCCCTTGTGGTTTTTTGTGCCCTCTCCCCCAACATAGTATTCCTAGTTGATCTTCCATCTTTGGTTTCTACTTTGTTCATTTCCCCTTTTGGTCGGGGGACCCGTTTGTTTTTTTCTTGTTTGGCGCGCCTAGAACGGATTTTTTTCTTTCTCAATTCTTTCCGGGTTTTTCTACTTCTCTCCTAAAGGCTTTCTTTCATGTCTTAAATTTTTTTTTTTTGTTGTTTTCGGGTCACTGCCCAGTGGCCCTCCTGTGTAGCATCTGGTGGCTCTGCCGCAGCCCAACAGACTGCTTTTTACTGGCCCGTCCCCTGTGTTCTCCCCTATAACAAGATTTATCTTCCTGGGTGTTTGCCTTTCGTTATGCCAGTTCAACCATTCTTTCCCCCCTGGTCGCGTCTGGACCTCCAACCTCTCTTTCCCTCCCTCATGGCCTGGCAGTTCCTCCTTCTTCGTCACCCCCGATCCGCGGCACTTCATTTGCGACCCCCCCCTCACAGGGATTAGTGGTGAGACCCTTGCGGCCCTCTTTTTGATCTGGGGGGTTCTGGTTGGCCCTTCTTGGCAAACCCCCCGCGTGCTCTTTTCTTTTCTCCCTTCTTTCCCGGACTTTACTTTCTCTTTTCCCCCACCGTCCCTTTGCGTACTGCCCCCTTTGCAGCTCTGTCAGGTTTTTCAGCGTCTCTCTTTGTATCTCTTTAGGGTTCCGAATTCCCGTTCGTTTTGAACGCTTTGTTTCGAGGGGTTTTATTCTTCCCCCAATCGTTGGGGACGTTTCTCTCCTGTCCCATTTTTTACTTTTTTTCCATTCAGTTTCTTTTTGGCCACAACTTCCCCCCTCCACACCTTGGAAGGCGTACTTCTCCCCTCCTTCCTGAAAAAGTGGTTCCCTCGTATGCTTCCCCTGCCCGCTATCATCTGTTTTAGAGGGCTTTACACATTTTTTTTGGTTCCTGTGACCACGTTGTCGCTATCTTCCCAAGGTCTACTCGTATTTTTCCGCGGCCCGTCTTTTGAAAGGAGCTTTTCTTCTTCTTTTTTCTGCTTAAGAACCCCCTTTCTTTTTTTTTTAGAGCTTTTTTTCCCTCGCTACTTCTTTTTGCTCTTCCTCCCTACGATGGAGAATTTTTCCCATCCCCTTTTGCCCCCGACCTTACGTTTTTCCAATTTTCCTCCCATCTCTTCATCTCGGTTCAGCCCCCCCCTCTTCCTTGAGCTTTCTTCTGGATAATCGATGCCTCTTTGGTTTACTTCCGATGGTCTCGGTCCGTGTCCCCACCTTCCGTCTCCGTTGCTTGATCCTTTTTGTCCCAGAATTTGTCCCCGGCATTTTTTTTTCGTGCAACCTTTTGTTTTTTTTTTTTCATAGGAGCCCAACCCAGGACTTTCCCCCTTATTTTTAATTGTTGTACCCTTCCCCCTTTGGTGTGTGAAGCTTCCTTGTTCCCCCCCCCCTCCGTTTTTTGGTCTCCCCCCTTTCGCAAGATGGCTATTCACTCTTTCCCCCTTCCGATTGTTGGATGGTTTTACCCTTTCCGTGACGGGTTTTTCCTTGGCCCCCCCTTAAGTGCGTAACGGCCCTTCCTTTTACGTAACCCGCCCCTCTTCACTGTCAGACAACATGTGCCCTCTCCCCCAATCTCGTTAGGTAATCCCCTAATTCCAATGTCCCTTTTAAACTGGCAGAGTCCCTGGTCTGTTCAATCTGGGTCTCCCTTTTTTTTTTTCACCAAGAATTAGTTTCCCTCTGTTCCTGTTTAATATTGATTCCCCAAGATCTCGTCCGCTTTTCGGCGCCGGTTCCTTTACACCCCCAACATTTTGACCGCCCACCAGTCACAGCTTTTCTACACTTTCTTTTTTTTTTCCTTCCCTCGTTGGGAGAACACGTTTGCGTGTATCTTAACGACCTCTTTTCCCTCCGTTGTGTTTGTTTCTTCGCGCTCATTTTGTCTGAATGTCTTTTCCCGGTGCCTGTCCCTTGTCGTTCGTTGTTGTTCCCTGAGGGTGCAGATTAATGTCTTATTCAGCTTACCAAGCTGTAATCACTGTTTTTCTCCCTTTTTTTGGTTCAAACGTCTCCCCCCTTCTCCCGACAGACGTATCGGCACGCTCCGTGTTTTCTTTTTTTTGAATTTGAAATCTGTCACACTATTTCCCCCCCCTCACTCCAGTTCCCAATAATCTGGATTATTGGTCCGGATCCTTTACGGTTCAAGACAGATTCCATGCTCTGTTCTTTCTTTCCTGGATCCTGTTTTTATTTTGCTTTTCTTTTTTTTTCCCCTCACGATTGTGACTTGTCTTGGCGTTTTCATTTCCCCGTGTCTCTGGTTTTTACAGCCGGTCAACCATGTTTTCTTTTTTTCCCGCGGCGTATTGTGCCTTCCATTCCGGTGTCACCTCTCCCTGCCGGAAAACCTCACTCCCCATCCCTGTTGTAGGAGTTGTTTACCCAGTTTGCCCTTTCCCAAAACCTTTAGTTCTCCTCCCCCAACGCCAATTTGTAAACTTTCAGAACGGAGTGCCCCCTTTTGGTGTCCCTGGCTCTGTGGGCCGCTTGCGTTTTCCCATTGGCCTTCTTTTCCCTTTGTCCACCGTCCAAGTGCCCACGTTTTCCACATGCTTTCTACCGGCTTTTTTTCTGACCTCACAGGTGGCCAGGCCGGGTTATTTTACGGCGTAGCGCCAGTTCTTGAAAGGTTGAGTTCCGGCGTTTTTTTGTTTTTTTTTCTGGACGCCTCTCTTCCTTTTTTTTTTCTCCCCAAGTTTTGTCTTCCCTTTCCTCTCGTGACTGTGCCAGGCGTCCCATCTTCTTCCCCTCTTTGCCCTTCCAGCCACATCGTTCTCTTGCATTCTGGAGCGGCACCGTTGTTTTCCCGATTGATTTGCTCAGTACGTCCCATTTTGTTTTCTTCGGGTGATACGGTTTTTTTTTTACTCAGGAAACGGTTGTCTTCCCTTTTTTTTTTTTCTACCTTCCCCTGGTCGTGGGACGTATCGTTACCGTCGCACCCCTTGTACGCGCTCCAGTTTGTCGTTTTTTTTCATTCCTTTTGCACTCTTCCCCTCGGTCAAAACGTCGCCAACTTTTTTTCTTTGGTGCGGCGATAGTTTTCTTCAGTGTCTCTTTCTTTGTTGCCCTATGTGTAAAACTCCACTTTCTTTTCTGGCGCACATTTACTTTCCCTTGGTCCTAGTACCTTTCCCAGTGCACAGTTTATTATCCTCTCCCTTTAAAAACCCCTTTCGCTGCTGGGGTTCCCATTGGGGTTTCCCCCTTATGTTTGGCGAGTTGCGGGTCACTTTCCCCCCTCTCAAGAGGGGACTCTGAATGTCCTCTTTTGCCCGCCGTTTTGTTCTCCTTGCAGCGACGGATTGGCATGCCATTCCTTTGTAACCCCCCCCCTCTTTGATTCTCTTCTGTTGGCCGAGTTCTCATTCTCTCTGTAAGACATCAGGAGCTTCCCCTTCTGTGATTTCCTAAGTGAACGCCTTTGAAGTTCTTTGCTGTCCGCTGCCGGGTCGACCTGCCCCCTGTCAACTTTTTTCTTCGCTTTAGGTACCAAATGTACTGTCTCTGATGCCCTCGATTAAGGAGGACCCAATTCAGTGGGCCCACCTCCCTTTTTCTTTTTCGTGGCGCCAACCAGCACTTCTCCCCTCGAAGCTTCGTATCGCTCACTTTCTCTCGATTCCCCCCGTCCTTTCTTGTGACTGATTTGCATCTAAGGTCTTTTCTTCGAAACCTTTGTGCTGCGGCTCCCACCCATTCTTCGAATCTTTCCGAACATCTTCCAGTGAGTTTCGCTCACCCGCTTGAAAGTAAAACCCTCATATGTGGGGTGGCTCCTTCCTTTCATTTTTTTTTTTTTTCAGTTCGTTTTGGACCGGCTCTTCCCTCTGGGAACTTTTTGGCATCGCCCTGTGTTTTTCTGTGGATCCCTCCTTTTTTGTCTGGGTTAACCCCACCCTTCACACAGGTCTCCGTTTTTTCCCCTTAACCCTTTTTACATTTTCAAGGGCCCCTTGTTTGATTTTCCACCTCCTTGCGTGCCCGTTCGCCCTTTCTTAGTGCGCGACCCTGGCATCATTCTGGACGGCCCCGACCCCTCCCTTTGTGCATTGTTCCCCTGTTTTACAAAAACTTCCGTGGCGTTACTTTCTCGCCAACTCTCTATACACGTCTTGTCTTTTTGTTACCGGCGTTTTTCCAACCTTCCTGGTGATGTTTCTTTCATCCTCGGGCGGTTTTTACGGTTCCCCCCCCCGCAACCTTTTTTCCCTTTCCAGCACCCCTTTCATCGGGGTTTGCTCGGGCGGGGTTCCCCCCCCCCTCCTCCGAAGCCCTGCCACCACATCCGTGCCCTCTCTTTAGAGTAATTGCTTTCTCTGCCGCCCTGAAGCTTGGGTTCACGCCGACAGATGTTTTCAACACTTATCCCCCCTGGCATGGTAGAATAACAATATTTTTCACGTGGGCTTTTTCCCTTTCACTTGGGGAGCTTTTTTCAGGAACACTGACTAGTCTCATGGGGTCCCCCGTCACCCCCTTTCAGCCTGTTTTTGATGAACATCTCCCTGCCCGGGTCTTCCCTCCTCATCCGGTGGTGGTCTTAGCCTTTTTTTTTTCTTTCATTTTTTCCCTGTTGTTTGTTGAAAGGCGTCTTTTCGGCCCAACAAAGATTTTTAGGTGCCTTTTCCCCGCCCTTCCGGTCAGCTTTGATGTTTTTTTTTTTTTGTCCAAGACTGTTTTTGCTTTGGTTACAGGTTCAATTGAGTCGTCCCTTTTATTCTTTCTTACGTAAGTCTAGTCCAGATCTTTTTTATTTCCAAGACCCACCCTCCTCGCTTTCTGTCTTTTGTTTTTTTTGGTTCCTTTGCGTTTTTTCCTCTGTTGTTGTGATGTTTTACATTTTCTTTTTCACCAGGGATTGAAGTTTTTTTACCTTCGAGGAGTTTTTTTCATACACCGGTCGGCGTCTCTTTTCCTTTTTGAGAATTGTATACTTTACCCCGTTATTGATTGATTTCCTTTTTAAGGTGGGTGCTTTCCACCCACGATGTTTTCTTTTTTCCCTTCTTTCTTTGTGCGTTTTTTTGGGACCCTCCGCGAAGATTTTTTGTTACCTTTTTTTTTAGACCAGGTGATTTTCGTGGTCCCGCTATTGTTTTTGCGCAAGTGTTTCCAGTCCCTGCCGTGAACCGCCATGTTTTTTTGGATTTTTCCCCCCACTCCCTCAGTTTTTTTCCCCAATTCCTTTTTGCCCCGTTAGTGCGAAGGGACCAATAGTGACGTGGTTTTTCGTCCTTGTTCTTTTAGTTTTTCCTATGAGTATAGTTTTTTTCCCCCTTCTTTCGAGTGCTTTTCTGTAGGAATCTTTCGTGTCCCCTCAGCCAGTTAGAAACGTGCTTTTTCCCTTCTATAGGACTTTCCCTGACTTCCCAGCGGCGCCCTTTGTATGTTTTCGGGACCTTCTGGAGTAAGTACTATTTGGTCCTTGTGGAGTGTTATTCTTCCAACCACCACACTTTGCAACATCACGGCACCGTTGAGTGAATTCCTTTCACCTCAAGTTCGTCAGGTTTCTGAAGGCTGATTCCCACTCTATTTTGGGGCTACCGACTTTACTTTGCCATGCGATGAACTTTTTGTTTTTTTTTGTTTTTCCTACTTTTTTCGTTTTATATCCCCAACAACATTTTATGCTTCACTCTTTTATCCCCCTCCCAAACTATTGGACGGATTTCATTCCCCTGTTCTGATTACTTTGGCGCTTGCTTTTCCACTCTTCCAACCCCCTCTCTAGGTGATCCAAACGGCGGGTTTTTCCTTCGCATTTTCTATCTGGTCCTCACGTTTTTTCGTGGCTCCTTTTATTTCTTTCAAGCCGATTCCTTGGGGCCTTCTTTAAGGCTGGTCGCGGATCTTTTTCCCCTCGGTCTTTTCACCTCGGAGGAAATTTTTGGTCTTGTCTTCTCAGACCCTTCAACGTTGCCTCTTGCTTTTTGACCCCCCACGTCTTCCCTTGCAACAGCGATCTCTTCCGTTTTTTTTTTTCCCCTTTTTTTTCTGACTTTAAGAATCCCCGTTTTGCCGCTGCGTTTGATCTCTGAAACTTCCTTTTTCCCCTTTTGTACGCCGCTGCCATCTCTTCCTCAACTTTAGCAGACGAATGTTCCCCTTTTTTTCCCTTGGGACGTTGTGTGCCTTCACCTGCCTTTCTTTTCGGGTGTAATTCCAAGCCCATCCCACGCGCCACCAGAAACGTTTCCCCCTTCCTGTCCTTCTTACTTCTTTGCCGGGCCCCCTCCGGTGTGGTCCCTTTTTTTTGCGAAGTGATGTTGGTCTGATAGGGGTTTCTGTTTCTCCCCTCACTGAGGTGGTATGTCTTCCACCAATTCCCTACCTTTTATTGCTTGGCTTTTTTTTTTTTTTTATAGCCGTCCTGTCCCACTTCGACATACCGGCGTGATGTCCCCCTTGCATTTTTTTTTCGACACCCCCTTTCCAGGAACCCGGTTCGATTCTTTTTTTCGGATAGTCCAATCCTTCCCTTTCCCGCCCGTACCGCTGACCGGTCTGCGTCTGCTTTCCCCTTTGGCCCGTCACCTTTTTGCTTCTTGTTTCCATCCGGTGCCTTTGCCCTTTTTTTGTGGCCGAGCTCACTCCTTGTAAGGCGGTCTTCCCCCATTCCCCCCGTTGATTAAAACCCCCCGTTTTCCTTTTTTGGATACCACCGTCTCACGACATAGCCCCCCCCATTCGAAATTCGATCTCCCACCTATTTCCCCTTCTGTTTTGCCTCTCGCTACATCATTGTTTCTTTTCTTGATCAGTTATGTTTTTTTTGTGTTTGGTCCTTCGACCCCTTTTTTTTTTTCCCTTTAGCTTCCGTTTTCATCCTTTTTTGGGCCAACGCAATTCGTATTTGCCCGGCATACTGGCCTGCAAACCCACGCTTTTACTGAACCATGGATCAGGGATTGTCTTACTTTTTTTTTCCCTTTTTTTTTTCTTTTTGGCTAAAGATTTTCCCCTTTTTTTTTTTTTCTCCCACTGAGGCCTCCCTCAAACGTGACTTTTTTCTTGTTCTTGCGCTTTTCCACCTGTCTTTTCCTCCCATACAAGGGAGTACCATTCCTGTGATGTTTTTTTCCCCCGTCCTCAACTTTTTTTTCTTCTCTTTCTCCACTTTTTCCCCCTACTCCAATGCCGATCCATCTGTTTCGTTTTTTCTTTCTCCCCCCCCCTGACAATTATAATGACTTATGGCATTTTTTCTTCTTTCCTTGCTTTTTTTTTTTTCCGGAGTCCTTTGCAAATCCCTTTCTTGATTGTTTTCCTTGTATTCTTGATCACACTGACTTTTCTTTCCGTGGCGGAGTTCGGCGACCGGTTTTGTTAACAAACTGCCCCCCTTTATTTCCCCTGACATCTTTCATGGCGATCTTCTGTCCCTTCCCCAAGTGGTCCCTCCCCCTCGCTGGCGCACTAATTTTTCTCCCCCCTGAAATCTTCTCGGCCTCTTTTCCGTTTGTTTTTAAGGGAGTCGCCCCTTTTTCTTTTTTTTTCCTTCTTCTTTCCGGCCTTTCGGAGGTGGGCCGGCCCACTGTGCTATCTCCAGGTCTTTCCCTTCCCCGGTCAGGACTCCTTTGTTTGAATTACGGTGTCTTTTGGTTTCAACGATCCTCCCCGCCTGTCCCGATTTCCGGGCCACTCGACGACTTATCTTGGTTCTCCCGAGAAGTCACTGTTTTATGCCTTGTCCTTTCCTTACGGTGCACCTTCCCCCCCTTGATACTCCGCTCCTGCCTTGATTTCCTGGTCCTGAGTTTGGGTTTTCACTTTTTGTTCCCCTTAACCCTTCCTTGTGCTCAAGTTTTTCTTTTCTTACCACTGTGGAAATGTTGTTCTTCCACGGAGATTGGACATGTTTTTCCCCCCCCCCGATGCCCATCGTCCCCCCCGGCCCCCCCCTCACCCACCTTCCCCTGAGGAAGGTGCTTTTTTTTTTTGGGCCCCCAACTGTTTTCCCCTTTTAAAAAACCACCCCACCCGGTCACTGTGTCCCAACATTTTCCCCTTTTTCTGATCTGGTCCCCTTTTTGGTGTACTAGATTTCCTCTGTTTTTGGTTATGGTGCATGGTCCTGTGCTCATTTCCACGGCAACCAAGTTTTCTCCTATTTGGGCCGGTCCCTCCCACTCCCCCCTTAGGTTCCCCTTTTCCCCCATTATCGCCTCTGGAAGTCGTTTTTCCCTGTGGCTGGAGAAAGGTCTTTCTTTTTTTCTTGGGACTTTTTTTTTTTTTTTCCCGTTGGCTCTCCACATTCCCTTTTTTCTTTCCTCCCGGCTCAGGTTTTCGGTCCCACCCTTCGCTTTTTGAAAGTTCCCCTGGGTGTCCTCTTCCAACCGGTTTTTTTTTTTTTTTTTTTTGGCTTGTTTCGTAATTTGGGTCCTTTTTTTTTTTTTCTCGAGAATGTATTGAAGATTTTTTTTTCTTCAGGAACATCCCTTCCGGGCGACACCTTGCCTGATTCTGCCCAGTTCTGTCTTTGCCTTTCCCAAATTGCCTTTCCCTTTCACTGGGCAGGTGAGGTTTCCCTTCCCCACTGTCGAGGGTCCACCCTTTGTGTGATTCCCTTCCTTTTTTTTTCCTAGACATCTTTCAACCTTCCCCTTCATAGACCATCCCTACCCCCGCCTCCCACTTTTCATTGGCACGGCGCATTTGATCGCTGCAAATGTCTTGCTTTTTTTTTCCCCTTCCTGCCCCTTTTCTTTTTTTCATCAGACACAATGTGTATTAAACTCTTTTCTTCCAGTCCCGGGGTTGCTTTTGGTTTTTTAGATTGCTCCCTTTCGGTCTTCTGTTTGTTTTCTCTTTCCATTTCCGTTTCCAGCTGGCCGCAGTTTTCTTTCTGGCCGGCGCAGTAAGGTTTCCAGCGGGCGTTCATTTTCCGTGCTTGACAGAGTCTTTCGTTCCTTCATCCTCCTGGCGCGCTGTTCGCCGGCCTGGTGCAGGAGATCTTTTTTTTCAGTGCGGGAGTTCATTTGGCACTTGCTCTTTTCTTCTGGGTTCATGGTCTTCAGATGCAGCCTTTTTTTTTCCCCTGCCGTTGCCACGCTTTGCTTTCTTTCCCCCGTCCCACCGTCCGTCCCTTCGCTTTTCACATTCTTATCCCTCTTTTCCTCCTTCATCAGGGTTTTCCCTGTCGTTCTTCCCTTTGGCACAGTCTACACCTTTTCTTTTTGGGAAATCGTTTTTTCCAGTTCCGACCTCCTTCCCCCCTTTCCATTGTTCCAGATTCCATCCGTGACCCTTTTCTTTTCCTTTCCCCTTTCCCAGCAACCCTCCTTTTTTTTCCTTTTGCCAGTTTTGGCTCACGTCCCTTAATTTTTTTGGTCGCACCGTGTGCCTGTCGCATTAGAACTATCCCCCCGGCTTCCCCATTGTCGGTCCTGGTTCTTTTTTCCCAGGTCTTCCTTTTTTCGTTGTTTTTTTCACAATTCCCCCAGCACGGGGTACCATACTTGTTTTTTTTTCTCCCATATACTCCTCTGTTACCTGGGCCCCCCTGTCATTTTTCCGTTCGTTCTTTTTTCCCTGACGTGTCCAGTGGTTCCCGGGGTTCCTTTTTCTGGGATTTTGGAAACTGTCTTTCTCTCATCGGAAACTTTTTTTTCCCCTTACCACCCTTTTTACCCACCTTGGCGTCTACACTTTTTTTTCCCCCTCTACAGAGGTCACTGACTTTTTTTTGACTTTCACCGGCGTTCAACACTTTTTTTTTCCTGCTACTCCCCCCCATTTTGACACGTGACTTTAACATGCGAAGGGTTTTTTCCCCCGCGTTCATCAACATCCTGCGTGTTTTTCCTCAAGTATTCACCGTCTCCCATCCCCCCCCCCCCAGGTGTTTTTCCTCCCCCCGGACCCAAGTTTGTCTCGTCAACAGGTGCGTCCTTTTTGGGCGTCCTCTTGCCCTTCGGCTCTGGACGTGCCCCCCCAGATAATCTAGGGAACTACCTCAACCCCCCTGGTTTTGGTCGGACAGTTTTTTTCTTGTTTCCCCCGCCTCAGGGTGGATTCTCATCTGTCACAGTATTTTTTGGTTCGTTCTATCACACCCTCCGGTGCCAGCTTCGCTTGGGCACCACCCTTTTGTTCTGTGGGAAATCACGCTGCCTGTTTTCCCTCTTCCGAATTTTTCCTGGTGACCTTTGTTGTTTTTGTTTTTTTCCCCCCTT
>Ga0179593_1719449_pt1 | contig 13662 bp, 11 predicted proteins | sample CZODoug2_1_08_16_FD_185931 | JGI IMG/M metagenome (GOLD analysis project Ga0179593, IMG submission 185931) | Vadose zone soil fungal communities from Angelo Coast Range Reserve, California, USA - CZODoug2_1_08_16fungal (PacBio error correction) | ecosystem: Environmental > Terrestrial > Soil >... | reverse complement strand
TGGTTTTCCCGGCGATAAAGGATGTCCCGCGATTTCTATTGGGAAAATCGAGAGGCGAGCCCCCTTCGGCTTGGGAAAGTGAACGAGGAGACTCTGTCCCCTCGGAAGAAAGGATTGAGCCTTTGTAAGAGCCCCGAGAGAAAGAACACAAGCCTACGAAGTGAAGTCGGAGGTTTAAGTAGGAGCGCCCTTTCCTGCTTCGGTACGGCTCGGGGATTTGCCCTCGCGAGCCCCGCTCCCAGAGGTTTCTTGTCGCATATAGCTAAGGGGAGACTCTCTGGTCCGTGAAAAGCAGGAGAAATCTTAGTCGCACGTCGGGGACTCATTAGTGCTAAAACTCCTGGCGGATTCCTGAGTAGAACATTTCGTAAAGCCCCTTCTGGTGTTGATAGCCTTCATTTTTGCGAAAGAGCCCTATTATAGAGCACTTTCCAGCCTAGTTAGGAAGAGACCCAGGAGTGGGTTCGAACTCCTTCAACTCAAAGGTGGGAGCGGCTCCCCGGCGTTCCCCCGATTGCCTTCCAAACGATGGTATCACTTTATCTCCTTAAGAGAGATACCTTCAATGCTTCTAGGAAGCCTTCGTCGGCCCGAAGCTGAACGGGCTTGACGCGTCCTTTCGCGGCGTTTGAAGGCCCACAACGGATCCCCGATCCCGCTATCCACCCCAAGAGTGCGAACCCCCCGATCCTCCGGCAGCCCCATCCGTGGAAACATAATATTTCGTGGTCCCGACCCCCCCGGACCCATCGGAGTTACCGTTGAGCGCAACGCACCCGAGAGCCCAAACGCTCCCGGCCTCGACAGTGAGGGATCCGAAAGGAGGAGAAAACCGCCCAGGGGCCCATTCAATCTAGAACTCAGGTGCACGAAACAGGAACTGCGGGAGGGAGAGAGACTCGCTCACGAAAAGCGAAGATCCATCTACATAAAACGTGGGTCCCCCCAAAGGATTGGCGAGGTGACTGCGATCATTAGGTTCCCCCCTTTAGTCGAATGACCAAGAGAACAGTTATTTCCCATTGTGTCGAGACGACCCGCAACTTGCCAGAATCTGGCGTAGCTCCTGGTTCGACTACTCTAGAGAATAGCCAGACTAGGATTACTACCGGTATCGTCCGCGTGATCTGTGCTAGGTCTTTCCATGTAAGCTCGGCAACTGTTCCTTTCGATTGCAGGAAGTGTATGAGAAGCAATGGAAAATTTAGCTGGGTCCTAAGGAAATTTCCAAGCGGGAAGAGCCCGAGCCCTTTTCAGATGAAGGCACCAGATCTCCTTCCCTTATGGGAGGACCAGAAAATATGATCAGATTGCGAGGGTCCCTACTCGTTTCGCGAGGCTAAGACTCGGCGCAATATCCAGGGACCGATTTTCCGCTGACGAGAAAGCTCCAGTCTACACGAGGGCGAAGAGCCTTTCTCACGAAGACAATGGATACGTAGATACAGTAGAGAGATTATAAGGATAAAAGACCAAAGGTGCTCTTTAGCTAGGCCCACCCAAAACCACGTACTAGAGTGGACGAACTTTTGAGAGTGCCCCGAAGAGAGGTTCTCAGCGCAAGAAGAGGTGTCCTAGAAAATCATGCATGACAAGACCACTGCACGTCACCCACTTCCCTTTCCCGTCCGACCGAATCTTCCTCTCTTACCCCTCCCTCTCAGCGCTAGTTTCCCCCTACCAGCTTCGCACGGCGACTTTCAGGAGAGGCGCCCTCCCCACACGGGTGATCTTCGAAACAAGCTAGAACTGTAGCTGAGGAGAGAATCATAAATTAGTGGGAAGACTCCGGGGGGGTGTTTGTTTCTAGGGAGGGCAAGCGGAGACGAATTCGACAAGGTTCTTTAGATTTTACAGAGTAAACTCTATGTTTTGGAGAAAGAGTTACCAAATCTCCTCGCCCCGGGAACAGCAGGTCCCACGCTTACTCGAAGGGCCCTTCTCTCGACTTTATTCCGAACAAGACCCAGGAGTTGAGAAGTAACGCGATGATGTTACGGGACCCGATACCCCTATCTTCCCTGACCCACGGAGAGACTCCCCGCACGAAGTCACGCCCAGAGATCAACAATAAACCACTGTAAGTGGGGTCACGTCACGGACCCTACCCCCCAACAGGCGGTCTTCGGGGGACCAAGTCCCTTTCGATAGTTTTCTGACAGCTGCTTAGAAAACAAAAGAGAAAAAAAGGGGCTAGGGCATTCTTTGAGCCAATGAAGGAGAACCAGTGCCCATACAAGCCTCCTTGAACTTGGTTGGTGGGTGAAACCTTGACCCCCGAGATTGGTGAGTTAGTGAGACCGAGGACATTAAATGATATCACCCCCCCAACAATGTTAGTGCCGACACATTTCTTCGTAGCATAGCTGGCCCCCCTGGTAGTTATCAGCATGAGGTCATTCTCAGAAAAAGGATATTTAATGACGACCCTTGTTTCCGAGGTTTAGACTGGCATTAGAAAGCATGAACGGGTCTCCTCTAATCCACCTCTTGAAATTTAACCCGCCGCTGAGGTCTTCAAACGGCGGATAGGATTTGGCATGAAATTCTTTTCCCTTGACTCGTTTCGGATCGCCCCCCGTATTCAACTGGACAATGGAAAGGTCTCTTCGTCATAACCAACTTTTGCTGGTCTAACATTGCCCCCGCGGGCATTACGTTTCATCGACCGTTAGCTCGAACCCCCACTCTCTCACAATGCCCGGAAGTACGGGCATAGAGACCGGGAGTGGTAGACTTTCCCCTAGAAGCTCTGAATTTTGAGCCACTACGTTCTCCTCTTCCAGTTCTTGTCTCGTTCCCGTTTAGCGGCCGGCACGCTCGTCGTCTTCTACACAGGGGAAATCGCGGTTTGTAAGTGATCTGACAATGTCCCCGCGTAGAACCTGAGTTTAGTGTTTAGAGAAAACCCCCGTAGTCTGGGAATAGCCTTTTCGGTAGGCATGGTTTTGTCTCTTATAGATCCATTCCCCAAGTCTTTGTGAACACTTACCCAATGCCTCGAAGCGTGACTTATGGATTTTGACCTCGAGTAGCACCTATAGTCAGGGTTCCCATGGAAGTCCCTGCCCGACGGCTGTGGCATCCACGGCTTTTTAGTCCTTCCTGGTTTCTTCGTTCATGTCCCGGAGGTCCAGAGGACATTTCTTGTTGCTTTAGTGCGTGGTGTAGGCGGGCCTCTCGGCAGCTAGGGACCCTTCCCGCTTCTTTTGCCAGTAACGACAAAAGGGAACCGAAGGATAGGCCTCTCCTTCCGAAAAGCAGGCCGAGGTCGTGCTGGAGATCCCCTAATTAATGAGATTTAATGGGCCTGGATTCTTTGCACTTTTCGAGAGACGGTTTCATGATTAGTCCGAGTCTGCAACGTCTGTCAAAATCCCAGTAAGAGATTGACAGGGAGTGACCTAAGGACTTACCCCCGGCTCCCTGTTTAGATCTTCCCGCGGTCCGGGCGGACGCCTTACTTAACCGCTTTGCCGACACATGCTACACCTTAGTGTAGGGCGAAGGCGGCTTGTTTTTAGGCTGCAGATTGGGCCGAGATCTACCTCAGAGAACGACTCTCGGCCTTAGGTTGACACCTTCTTTTGGCTTAGACAAGTCTTTTCGCCGCGGCCGCGCCCACCCCGAGGGAGAGACCACGCCCCTTATCACAAAGAGCCGCCCCATACAGGTTTAGCCAAGAGCGCCCACTAAATAGCCTCCCCCCTAGTCGGAGGGGGTGATCTATGGAGGAGACTAGGTGCTTTGTAGACGCGCCGATAGAATTGACAGTCAAAAGTAACCAGCCACAGACGGCCGACCTTTTTCTGACCGATTCCTTCAGTAATTTTTTGTTGATACCATTTGAGACAAAAGATCCCCCCCCTCTATCTTGTCATAAGAATAAGTGCTGAGATGATCTCTGTTTAAGAACTATGGCGTACCAGTCTAGTCGGTTTCCCAGGGCACCGATCCAAAAGTGTCGATATTCCCCACTTCTGGAAATGTATACCTTCTAGAGGCCGACAGCCCCCGAGGCTTGATAATAACTTGCTAGGGAAGCCTAACCATGGGCGAGGTCCATGCGAGTTTATTTTTAGATAAGAAACGGCTCTCTCCTTTCGTGACCCCCCCACTTTTTCTCCCCCTCATATTCCCGTTTTTTTAAAGAAGATGTGAGTAACTTTCAGAAGGACGCGGACGGTTTACTCCCCATGCAGCCTGTAGTAGAGGACTTATTATCTATTAGTGCGCGTTACAAAAGTATTACCCTTCCGAGCCGAATGCTCTCCGAGGATTTGTGCGTCTGAGGCTCTGAACGTCCCAGGATCTGCTCCCCTAAGAACCGACCCGACCTAGATTGAACGTTTTTTTTTCGACCATGAGCGCGCTGTGGGGCTTGCAATTCCACTCTAGAAGGAGATCCGCATTTAGACCGTTAATGAAGTTCTTCCAAGAAGACCAACCAAAGACCCCCGATCCTGAAGAACTAATGCTGGCTGAGCCCGGCCGAGCCGGTATTAGGGATTTTAGTCTCATCTAAGCTCCCGGGCTTGCACCACCGTTTCACCCCCTAAAGAGCCGCCCCCTTCCCCTTTCAAAGAGAAAAGGCAATATCGCCACACCCCTCTCTTTTCTAGACCCGCCATCTCGCCAACGTCCTTCGAATAAAGCCCGTCGTCCTTCAGGGTCAGGCAGACCCCCCACGCCCCAGCGAGATCTCTCCTCCCAGCCAGACCCCAAAAGACGAGACCCCCAATGAAGCGCGCTTTGCTATACTCAATCAGCTCTCCCACGACCGCCGGTCCCTTTTCTCGAATAGCCCACATGAGTGGACCCTCCCACGGCCCTATGAAGCAGCCAGGATACAGCCGTATTCCGTTCCTGAAGCCGGTAGGCACAGGGCCCCTCCCCCCACCCCCGAAGGCATGCCCTTTAAACCTCCGAGGCTGCAAAGCACCCCTGCCCTCTGGGTCCCTAAGGACTCCCCACGCACGGACGTAGCGCTCCCTACTGGCTTGGAGCCACCCTCAGGGCGTGCCCGTACCTCCTGGGACCCAAATGACTCCCTGAGGAGGCAATCGCTGAGTCTTCCTAGATCCCTAAACCTTCAAGTCCCCCCCTCACCCCGAAAAACAGAAACTTTAGGAAGCAACGCTCCCTCCCAACACACCCTCACAGGGAAACAGAGCCCTCCTTTCCCTGCAACCCGACAAGAATTCCAGCGAGGCCCCCCTAGGGTTGTCACACTTTTCCCCCCCCTGGCCCAGCGCTTCACACACCCCTAGGAACAAAAAGCTCTTCCTATCTCTTGTCGATAAGCCAATAAGAGCAAACAGTAGACGATCGTACGACCCGATCAACCGTCTGCAAAAGCCATCGTGGAGGCAACTACTCTCTCAGCATAGAAAGAGTCCCTGAGAAGATTGAAGAAGAAATTCTCTTCTTCAGGGACCCGAGCGTATCCCGCGTGGCTCTTTTCTCCCCTCGTGTATTTTGCCATGCTATTAGCAATCCAGAGGACCACCTAAACTCTCCCTTTCTGAAGAGCTCCCAGTTGATCCGTGTTCTCTCAGGCCGACTAAGCGAAGTTAGCTCTGGCGCCCGATACTGAATTGCCGCATATCCCTGATAGTATCTGATTAGGCTGCGTTCCCCAGGTAACAGTTTATCGCTCTGTGACCCGGGCACTCTCCTTTCTCCTAGGACTAATACGAGTCAGAAGCCCCCGGACCTCGCCCTTGCGTCTTATCCAGAAGGCGTAGCTACAGATGTTTTGGGAAACTTTCCCCTTCCGACGAAGAACCCTCAGACCGGGAGCACTTCCAGGTCGGAGAGATCTCCCGGGGGCTTCCCTACCACCAAAGGCTGCAAGAGCGTAGAAGAGGCACCCACCCCCAGGAGTGCGCCCCCGTCGAGGGTAAGTTGCCTTTCCCGAGTGCATCGAGGGCTAGCATTGAAGAAGGTTTCCCCATCATGCTGGCACAACCCCCCAAACACTTGAGCGACCACCAATTGGGGCAATGAGCCTATTCCGAGGCCTTAAAAATGACAGAAAGGGTCCGAGAGATTCACACTTATCCCCCTCAGGGTGCCCCCCTTAAAGATTAACTGTCCGAGGTCTTCACACCCCCCATGACCAGTCCAGACAGATGTCCAGGTTCTTCCGGCGATATAACGGAATTTTAGACCCTCCTCCAAGTTTGGATCGGGATGCCGGCCTTCTCGCCGACGACTCATCTTGGGGAAGTTGAGACTTTTTTTTACTGCCCTATGTTTTCTCCTTGAGTGCCCACCATGTAATTTCGCCTTGACGATGTAGGGGCTGTCCTAACCTCTCGTCAGATAAGGCGTCGGGGCCCTCGATGAAGGGGTTGTTTTTTTTTCTTCGCGGACAGAAAAAAGGAAGGCAGGTTGGGGTCATCCGTGTGGACTGGAGGGAACATATCTCAGGAGACTTACAAACATTGTCCCGATGGATAGTGATCTTGGACGGAGCACACGGCAAAACGACGAGTCGACTACTTTTTGTGACCGCTTTAGACGAGAGCCTGGGATAGGATAACAGCTGAAACTTTTTTTAGCGAAATTGTCCGAAGGCCCATTTTTGGGTTATAGGCACCCCTACTTTTTCAAGAGCGTCCAGAAGAGTCTTAGTGTGAAGCCCTCTTTCTCTTTATGATCAGAGGCCTCTCTCGGAAAGGGACTGTTCGCACTATGATGAAAAGGACCCTCGATGAATACCACCTGAACGTCAATTTCTTGCATCGTGGATGGGTGCAAGATACTTGAGCGGTTCGGCATTCGTAGCATGTCTTCCGATCGGAAAAGATCGTTTCCTTTAGGCTTCTCGCCCAGCTGCTACCAGTTTCCAGATCTTTCATCACCCGGTCGTTCGGATCCGAGATTACCGCGGGAACCCCCTCCCGCGTTGAAAGCATCTTTTTAGCACCAAAGAGCTGATCACAGTACTCACGTCACTGGGCTCAGAAACGCACCCTGCTATCCGCGACAGATCCGAGGACCCCCTAGGGTGCTAGAACTTCCACAAATCCCAGACACCTTTGGAACTAGCCAAGAAAGAGACCCCCCCACATCCTCCTTCCTCTCCGCCTCGGGAGAGGGGATGCCCTGAGCCCCGCCCGTCTATCACACCCTATTCTTGGAGCGCCGGGTTGCCCCCCTGCCCGAGAGAACAGAGCACCCCCCACGCCCGAGGTTCTATCCCCTTGCACCCCCCCCACCTCTTGCCTTGAGATCCCCACCCAAATCGACCCTTTCTCCTTACAGAAAGTCCCCGACTGCTGGGAGAACACCCGCGTCTCTTTCAGGAGAGGAGCACACTCATCTCTCCAGACTTGATTTAGGCTCGGTGGTATTAAGAGGTCCTAGGCCCCACCGAAGGGAATCTCTTTTTGAAAAGACGCCACAAGCTCGGAGTCGGAAACATCCCCTTTGGAAATTGTGGGGTTGACCCACCTGGAGAACTACGGGAGACACCCCCCCCCTCTCACGGAACGTAGACCCCCTGCAGGGGGGAGAGGTACGGTATGCTTACGAACCTGTCCAGATGTTTCTAAAGGAGGTTTCGGTCTACTTCACCTGCGGGACTTGGCCCGCGATGTTTTGGAGTGTGATATTGGATGTCGGAGCTCTTTTTCTTCCCCCGCCGTTCATGCACCTGAAAGACACTTTAGGCGTATTTATATTTGGCCTTGAACATATTGAGACTGCTCTGGAAGCGTCGCCAGAGAGCTTCCCATGGTTTTATGGTGAAGACCCCGGAAGATAGCTTATGAAACTTGATCCCCCACAGGTAGATTTCCTCCTGGATCCCAAAGCATTTGCGGCCTGCTTCGACGTGGAGTACCTAATCAGACCCCTAACTTCCCCCTTTTCGCCATGATAAGAAAGGACAACAAAACATAGTTTTTTCGCAAGGAGTTTGGGAAAGCTACTTCCTGGGGCCCCTAGCCCTACTAGGTAGAAAGTGAAGAAGTTAGGCCTCTGGGGGAACCGCACCCGCTTATACCTCGTACCACGAGGAGCCCGCCCCCGCGGAGATAGAGTTTCTCCCTAGGCCGACCAGACTCCGACTACGGCTCGGCGCGAGTTGTTCCTCTAAAAGCCTTCCCTTGGGCAGGGAGCCTTTCGCTGAATCTTTTTCTTCGAAAGCCGCATGGGTGACTTCTCTTTTTCCCCTTCCCGCCAACATGGCAGACGAACCTCGTCCCCTTTCCCTGGGGTACTTTCCTGACCGCGTACGTCCGCGTGATCAGCTTTGCAAAAGCCACCTTTTCCCCCTATACCGTGTTATCATTTCTCTGTTTTGCGAACGCCCTTCTATAAGTAGGGTCGTCCTCTTCGGTCCTTCCAATTGAGAAGCTGGCGACCTTCGTTAAGGGATTCCCCGTAGCCTCCCCCTGCCATCAGAACGGCGGGATCGAGCAATAGGCTAGCGACGAAATATCCAGGAATGAAGACCGGCGAGTCTTCTCAGACAGTCAGACGACAATGACCCCCGTATGCCTTTTTTCACGGGATACCGAATGATTTACCCGAGCGTAGCGCTTTGGTTGTCGGGCACAGTCTTGAAGACTGGGACGATTCCTGGGAGGGCCTCAGACCTGCAGCCTGGCGTCGGTCTTGGGATTTTTAGGACAAGAAGCTTCGAGAGCCTTTTTGCGATAAAGAAACGTTGTTTTGAGCCTTCTTACGAGGAACGAGCGCCCTGAGGATCGCCCCAAGACCGCCCCCTTCCTCCATTCTCCAGCCCCCCAGGCGAGCGTTTACCGTTCCCTTCAGAGAACTTTTCGGGATTCCAGGACTTCATACCCCTGCGGGTTCCCAGAAAACAATGATAGCGGGTAAGAGCAGCGCATCTTGAGCATGATGTCCAAGGCCGATCAGAAGCGATGTCGGGATTGACTTTGCAAGTAGATTCTAAGGGAGACCCCGACACCCCGTCCCCCGTGCTATAGGGAAGGAACAGACCTTTTGCCCCCTATGAGAAAGCCAGGTCTCACCTGGAAGCCACCGCTACAACTGTACGTGTACCACATTGGCATTTCCGTCAGACACTTAGAACCGGTCAGGACAACCCCCCCTCGTTACAGTACAGGGAGCCGGAGAAGGATTCGTCCCCCAACTATACCAACCTTACACCTAGGGAAGAAAATCTCGTGGCAACCTTCCGGAGTCGGTCTCACAATAAGGTCAAATACCTCCCGGACTTTTGGAGAGCACCACGGAGAAAGAACCCAACTACCACTACCAACTCCTCTCTCACAGGACCCCAGTGAGAAACCCCCAGCCCCACCCACATCCGCGGGTGAACAAGTTAGCAGAGGACCGTTTTTAATCCTTTGGAATCGAAGTATGCTTCTAAGGCCGCCAAGATCCAGCCCTTCCAAATGATCTGGCGGTCTAGAAGTATTTTAAGCATCGATATCGTCACAGCCCGACGCTCTGAGTTAGGAGGCCTTTTTTCAGTACGGTAACGTAGGTTTCTTCGCGTCGATACCGTGGACTTTCTCCTCCCGGCAATAGAATCCCCGGGATGGGGATGAAGATCCCCAGTTCCAGTGAGACGCGGTTCGTTCTGACTCCGAATAGAGGTTCCCGATCTGCTGGAGCTCCCGCCACTGTCCAAGATTTCCTTCTCTTTCCCACGCTATTGTAATGTTCAAAGGGGATTAGAGGCGCGCTAGCTCAGTAGTTTTCTTCCTCTTTTCAGAGCAGGAAGCCAGGCACAGTTTACGAAGAAGCACTCCCGGAACCCATGACAGCGTACGTAAGCAACACGAATTCCATTGCAGACATGCCGCCTGTGCCTCCGACTCGACGAAGAAGAAAAGAGCCCTGGCTCAGGAGGCGGCGCTTTGTATATCCGCCCCAAGGTGTTTGATCGCGTGTTCACCTTCTAGCTCGGAGATTGCTACAGGGGAAGGCATCCACCCTAATTGCCGCAGAATGCCCCCGGGGGGGGAGATCCAGAGTCGGACAGAGACGAATCAAGGTGAGGATAAAAACAATCTTTTCGTCCCCCGTTCCTATGCAGATAATTCAATCCCCCCCTCCAGCCTTTTTCAGAACATCAGTTCCTCAATCACAATAACAAGAGGTAGACAACTACGGGACGGTCCCCTTTGCCCGCCTTGAAACACCATTTAGGTCGAAACCATATGTCCCTTTTTTCGCGATCAGATGCGCAAAGCAGATCTTCGCGGGGACTGCACGTGGGGGGGGGGATTCAGAGAGGATGCAGGCTATTCATTAATTGAAAAGGCGTTGGAGAGCCTCCTCTCACTGTCCCCCCGGTTCTTTTCTCCTGGAGGGACCCAAACAAATGTGACTTGGATCCCCCCCCGGGAGCACTATATTCCGGGGTTCCGTGATGTGCTGAGTCACGGCGGCTCCCCGAGCCCAGAGAGCTAAGCTGCTTCTTGGGGGGAACCCTCCTTTAAGAGAGTGACCAGGATTATATTGGGAAACCCCGACAAACTCAGGAAGTTGCAACCCGGGTAGACCAGTCCTGATACTTTTACGACAAACCAATTTTTGTAACGGCAATCCGCTTCCGAGACTCGCTTCACCGAACACTCCAGAGATCTTTGTGAAGCACTATTAATTGTCGTTCATGCTACCGTCCGGAAAGTCTCTAACGTTGTCCTAGGCCCTTTTCGCGTGATTCCGGGAGGATTACCAGACTTACTCGATGCGGTCCTCTTTTTCGCTAGCTCCAGCAGCCCTACCCAGGATCCGCTTGATCTCGTTTTGAATAGTCCCCCGAGAGGATGGAAACTTGCGACCATCCGATCGCCCCCCCGTTTAACTCCCCTCCCTTTTCCCACTATCAATCCTTCGATCTTGATTGGAATTTAATCTCATATGCTCGCATCGCGATCCTTCTTTTCGTAGGATGCCCTCTCCCCTCGGGAGCTAAAAACTGGAATGGCGGCGGAAGCCCAACTTAAGGGTACGCTAGCCCTCTGCCTTAAGCTCCCCCTGCCCAGCCGGGTACTTCCTCCAGCGTGCGAGAACCACCAAGCAACTAGGAAGGCCGGGTACCCTACGCCCGATTTCTTGCTTTCGACGGAAGCTTATCCCTATAGAGACGGCCGCAACTAACCTTGTTTTACCTACTACCCTCACTGCTATCTGACGGTCGGTGTTCTCCCGACAAGGTCCTTAGTACTGAGAGACTTTAAAAAGGCAATCAAAGAGTTTGGGACCTCGATCGGATTGAACTAGTGCTTACCTGAGTAACGAGCCACCCCTGTCTGGAGGTTGTAGGTGGATCAAATCATCTGGGTCTGGAGCATGAGGGTTCTCTAGGATGGAAGAGTGGTAGGTACTTCTTTTGATGTTACTCCCGGGTTTGTCTTTTATGCCTTTAACTCCTGCATGGAGGGTTCATAAACGAAGCAACAAATGAAAGGATCGTTGTGACTTCACATGGAAATGTGGAGCCTGCTAGGAAAGCCTCCGGGAACCGGCCTGGTAAAAGGAGGCCCGGTGCAGCAGGTATGCGTTTCAGGTCCCACTGGGTGGGCTTGATAGGTACCTCCTTTCAGGTCTTGATGGGCTTCACCGAGACTTGCTCGGGAAGCTGCAAAGATGCTGGGCCTTCCTGGCATGCGGGATTGGGTATGGAAAGCTGGCCCGAGAGGCGACTCCTGTCCCCGCAAGGACCCCTTCGTCAGGCTTTTTAGCCCACCCTCCCTCTCTCCCCTTCATGAACCACAAGAATCCCTTCCCTACTGATCCACACGGGCCACATGCCTTTCGAGAGAGGAATCTTACCAGTATGCCTTTTAGCGCTGGGCCTCTCTCTCCGAGAGTGAGGTCCCCAACCCATTAGCGGCAAGAGACGACCATTTCGTTCAACTCCCTGCCCTTTCACACACCCTTGGACTCTCCCCGACCAAACCCCCAAGTGCACGAGCCTCCGAGGGTACTCCTACCGGTTCAACTACAACCAACAAACCCCCAGACGCACGCCGCACACCCTCCTTTAGCCACTCAACCGCCCCCCCCCGACGCCACGCCCCCGAACTGAGCAAAAGTTAGAAATGCGTCCATCCTCCCCCGACTGTCCTGACCGCCCGTCCAAGGAACTGAGCAACACCCCCGGAGAGAATCAGACACTCATGTGTTTCTTCTAAGACATCAAAAAAATAACGCCGCGACGCTGGCGTAGAGCCAAGCGCTTCTGGCTTATCTTTTCAGCATGCGCCCCTCCCCCCTCAGCGTCTGGGACCGGTCCCAGCTCGGTCCAGAAGAAGAAAAAAAAGGGGCACCTTCAAACCCGCAGCAACCGGGGCCCATCCTTGTGGACAAGCCTGAAGGTACAGAACAACTGACCTCATTCCCCAGGAGAGAAAAAAGACTCCCTATAAGAGTCTAGGTACCGCCAAACCCTCGACTAATTTCTATACCTGCCTTAGGATCCTTCCTCCTAAATATCCGTTCCCTGAGACTGTTCGGATCCCTCTTCGACCCTCTTTTCTAAAGTTCTTCTATAAGTAAGAAGGGAGCGTGGTGGTCCGCTCACGAGAGAAGAGCCCCTCTGGAATCAGGGAAGATTTCCCCCTGTCCCTCTGGAGGGACCAGGACATTCCAGGCCTCCCCCTCCTCCGACGGTCTCAACCCTTTGCGTAAACCCAACCTTTTCCGAAGTGCCCCTTTTTGTGTCGACGAGATGTTCTGTTGGGCCCCTTTCCTCCCCCGCGTCGGCGGCCCTTCCGGGCCCTTCCCCCCAGGGCTAATTACGGGATTGATTTTCTTGCCTCTTCCCTTCAGCGCAGAGGACCAGTTCCGGCTGAGAGCGTCTATTCCTCGCGACGTCCCTCCCCCGCCTCGCTATTCAGTCGAGGTAGAGGTTTTCCCCCTACACTTCCCGTTTTTCTATGATAGGATGGGCTCCTGATACTAAAGAAGAACTTTAGTGTGGGTTCTCTCGATTGTAGAGGTAGCTTAAGGTTCTTAAGCCTCAGACATCCGTCTTTAAGATAGTTTTATTCGCCGAGGTAACCAACGAACGAGATTCCATCCAATTTCCATCAATCCGTTGTGGGCTTCTCCTTTCTGATACCCCGACGAGTCGTTTTATAGCCCCTTGAACGATTTCCCCGGCACGCTTGCCAAGTGCCAGCCGAGGGGGGGACCTGGGCAACCGTTACCCGACACGCGACTTTCAGGTCATCGGGACTTTCGGACGGTAGAACGAGACTTCATAGACGGGCAGGCCGTTTAAGGGACCCCAAGATTAGCGTGAGTTACGACATAGGATCCAAAAGCCGAGAGGAGGCGACTGGCCTCGAAGAGCCGGAATTTCCCTTTGGACTATCTAACTGCAGATTCTGTGATGGCGCCACTCCACACCCTCTCTTCCAGCCTAGCCAATAGAGGGCAGACAGAACCTCAGTATCTGCCTACCAATCCTTCATCAAAATAACATCTCCTTTCAGAAGAAATTTCTGAAAAGATCGGTCCGATCCGTCCGGAAGGCCCAGCTCATTAGTTTCATTCATGATGGAAACCTTAAAATGTTCTGAAAATCTCAGCATGTTCCTGCGTGAACACTTGATTTTCTCTTATTAGGATTCCGTAGGAGACCCTCCCTTTCACCGCTCCTAGGCCTCGAGATCATACGGTTTCGAACAGCACACGCCGCAC
>Ga0179593_1707960_pt1 | contig 13662 bp, 15 predicted proteins | sample CZODoug2_1_08_16_FD_185931 | JGI IMG/M metagenome (GOLD analysis project Ga0179593, IMG submission 185931) | Vadose zone soil fungal communities from Angelo Coast Range Reserve, California, USA - CZODoug2_1_08_16fungal (PacBio error correction) | ecosystem: Environmental > Terrestrial > Soil >... | reverse complement strand
GGGCAGGGGGAATTTTAACGTTGCTTTTTTTCCCCACCCTTGTCCCGTTCCCCCCCAAGCCTCTTTCGCTTTTTCCTTTTTCTGACCTAGAAGAGTTTTCATGCTTTTGTTACCGAGACCATCTTTCATCCTAAGTTTTCTGGAACCTTCCAACACCAGTCTTTTTGCTCAACCCATCTCAACAGATGGATTTACCTTTTTCCCTTTTTCTTCTTACTTTTAAAGAGGCTTTTCCCCCCGTCCAGCTCTCTTCCTTTTCCTTTTTTGGTCATTCCCTCCTGAAAAGACTTGGAAATCGGTGCTATGTCCCCAGTTTCCCCCCCCCCCTCAGTTAGGGTTTGGCTTTGTAACCCCATTCCCCTCTTTCAAACCCCCCCCTAAGTCCCGTGGTCCCCCTACTTCCCTCCGCTCAACCTTTTTCCACACTTTAGCCGGAGTATATCCGATCCGGTTCCATTTTCCCTCCAGGGAAAACCCCCCTCCCCTTTTCTAGTCCCCCCCTCGGCATTTTTATGTTCCCCCACAGCAAGATCGGTTCCTTCCGCTGCAAATATCACAAGCTCTTTTACAGTTCCTCCTGAAGAAAGTCCGTCTTCTGCCAGTCCGCACGTGCTCCCTGTTTTTACCTTTCTTTCCGTACTATGGTACCCAAATTCTTTTCCTCCAATCAACGCCCCTGTTTGGGCCCCATTGCCCTTTTTTTTCTCGCTCTTAATTCCCCCCGTCAAATTTCTTTTTTTTTGTTCCCCCCTCCTCAGTGAACCCCCAGGAAACCCACGTCTCCCCTTCCCCCCATGGAAAGCGGACCCCGGAATCAGATCGATCCTCCTACTTCCTTCCGGGACTCCCATGCTTTTTCGTATTTACTTCGTTGAGAATTCCACTCTATTTCCCCCCCCCGGAACAACATGTCCACCTCAGGATCTTTTAGTTTCCGTAGTTTTATGCTCTTTGCTCTTTTCCTGTCCCCCTTAGAACTTTTTTCGATACCTTCTTTTGCAGTTTCCCCACAAGCTTTCATTTAATACCCCGAGAAAAATCTTTCTTTTTTTGCCTGGAGGACATTGGTCACTTTCTTTTCTCTACGTAGGCGGTGAGAATCTTCCTCCGTTCTTCCTCGCCAATTGCATTACTTTTTTCCCCCCTTTGTCAGCACTCCTTTCCCCCTTCCCCCCCCCCTGGCGGTCACCTCACAGGCACCCCCCTTTTTTCCCTTAACAACCCTTTACGATCGCCTCCTTCTTCTGTTTTCCTGGCTTTTTCCCTCCCGGGCGCCTTTGAGACTTCTTCGCCCTCCAGTCCCTTTTTCCTTTTTTTGGGCTTTCCCAAGCACCCCCATCCTCCAGTTTTCCTCTCCTCTTACCTCTTTTTATAGCAGCTGAGATTTTGTGCGTTTTACGGTCCCCCCTGTCCTGCCCCCAATTGCGCTTTCAGCTGTCTTTCCAATTTTTCTTTGGGGTCCCCTTCCCCCTCGTTTTTCTTTTTTCTCTTCTGCTTGTTTTTATTCTTTTTCAAACTTTTTTGTGCGGACTTGTTCCTACAGCCTTGTGCTCTCGAAGCACGATTTGTTTTATTTTCCCTCATCTTACCCCAGTCTCATTCTGATTTTTACACACCCCCCCCCCCTCCACACTCTTTGTTTGCCCTTTCATTGATTTTTCAGAAGATCTTCCCCCCCCACCCAATTTTGCTTCTTTCCCGGAGTTTTCCCTGTATCCCTTCCCCCGCATGGATGATTTGGTTTACCATTTCTTGCCTCACTCCAATCAATTTCCCCGTACCATTTCCCCTTTTTCTGCCATCCCCACCCTCTTTACTTTTTTTACGGGTGTAAGGGCCCATCCGTTTTTATCGCTCGTACACACTTTGCTTCCTGAGTGAATCGAGATTCTCCCCCAAATGTAGGGTTTTCCACCTCTTTCCTGGGTCTTCGCGCCTTTGAACTTCTTCGGATTCCCCCCATCCTTTTTGTTTCTTCCTTCTTGCTAATCGTGCTTTTTTTTCCGTTTTCCCCTGTGACACCCACCCCCCCTTTTCGCTTTCGATTTTCCACCACTTCCGACCGTTTCCCCCCCCCCTTTCCGGCATATCCCCCCCCCCTATTTGCCACATGTGCTTTTTTTTTCTTCCTCTTTGAGCCACCTGTTTTCACAACTCGGATGTACCTTTCCCCCCAACGTGCACCCCCCCACTTTTTGATTCCCTATCCCAACCTACCCCCCTCAAGTGCAGTTGTCCTCGTTCCGCTTCTTGTTTCCTCTTTGAGCAAATCCACAGATCAAGCCCCCTGCCCTCCCCCAGATCCCCCACCCAACGGTTCCGATTTTTTTGACCCCCTTTTATGCAAAGTTTTTCCCCTCACAGGATACTCTCCGCCAAGCACTTCGACCCCCCCCCGTTTCCTCTGTTGCAAGAACCGTTTGAATTTTCTTGAAATCCGCTGACCCCTGTTTTTTTTTTTTAGACCCCCCCCCGCGCTTTGCTACCCCTGCCCATCTGCTTTTTGAGTGATTCCTTTAGCTTTGTCTTTTTGGAGGTTTATCTCTCCCACCCCTCTAGCCATTTTTCCCGCTCGTTCCAAAGCCTCCCCCCCCTTTTTAACTTCTTCACCGGCAGGTGCTACGGCTGTATTTTGCCCCCCCTCGTTAAACCCTGTCCCCCCCCCAATTTTTTTTTTCGTCCTTCATGCGTTTTTCCCTTTCTTTATTTCCCCCGGTTTTCCACGTGGATTAAAAAGCTTTCGATTTTTTTTTCCATTTTGCTCTCCCTTTAGTCTCCCCTTGGGTTTTGCCCTTCCTCTTTTTTTTTGAGGGTGAATTTCTGCCAGACCCAATTCTTTCCCGTTCTGAACCAAAATGCAGACACTCTTGCATTAGTTTCGTAGTCCCCTTTCTCCCGCTCTTAGAATCTTTTTCACACCTTTTTTTCTAGCCCTCGAAATTTGAACTGTTCCCAGGGATTTCGCTTCAGTTTTTTGAAATGAGGTCTCCTTGATTTACTTTCTTTAAGCCCGTTTTTGGAGGCCTTTAGACGTCGTTAGTTTTTTTTTGGTTCTCCCTGACATTACAGAGGACCCCCCCCCCCAACCTCCACCCAAACCCGCGGGTGTTTTCGCTTAGGTAATTTTTCTTTCCGCTGGTATTTAGACATTTTTCTTCCCCCAGGTTTCCAAAGGTAAAAGATTCCAACGGTCTCCCTTGGCGACTGAGTGATGTTTGGTTTTGCCGTGTCTTTGTTTGGGTGATGTATTCGTTTTTTTCCCTTTTAGTAGGCCACCCAAGACAAACCGGTTTCTCGTTTTTGTATTTTTTTATTTTGCCTGATATTTCTTTTCTTCTGCCATGGTCCCCCCAAAATCTTGGAGGTGTTTCTACCTTCTTATTAAGTTTCTCTTGATTGTGTACTCTTCCCCCTGACCGTTTTTCTTGACTGTAGTTTTTGGCCCCCCCCTTGGATGTACAGTCTTCCCCCCTCCCTTTCCCAATATTTTTTTTTCTACTCTTATGGGGGGCGTCTTTACTTTTTTCCCTCTTCCTCCAGGCGGTCCCCTTTCCTTTTTTCCACGTGTTGTTCCACCTACCCCCTTTTCTGTACTTATTATTTCTTTCTCAACTTTTTGCTGGGACCTTCTCCCTTCTTCAGTCTTTTTTTTTTCCCGTAGACGTGACCAAATTGTCTTTTATCTGAAACACCCCCCCCCCAGCCCCAATGTGGTGCTTGTTTTTGCATGCATCTTCCACGCGTTTTCCCCGACTTGTCGTCGAGGCTTCTTTGCTCGTTTTCTCCCTTCAGCAGTTTACACCCCGGTCCCATTTTTTTTTTCCTACGTGGCTTTTTTTTCAGACCCCATGTTTTGCTCCGGTCGGTTAACTTGCTTTTTCCCTTTTTGCCTCCCAACAACATGGGAACCCCCCCAACCAGTTTTTTTTTTCCTGCCTTCCATGGTCTTACTGGAATTACCACTGCAGGTTTCCTTGTGCCCCCTGGTGTTTTTTTTTTTTTTTTTTTTGGGATACGGAGATCGTTCCCCTTCAATTTTTCTATTTTTTTCCCCCCCGACCGTTTTTTTTTTTCCCTAATTCCCCCTTAGTTTGATAGTCCCCCGGTCTTTTTGTCAACCCCTTTAGTCCCCCCTACAGCTCGCCCCCAGGTTCGTGCTTTTCCCGTTCTACAAGTCCTAGTTTGGGAAAACCCTTGTGGGCATTTCCCCCGCAGATATCTCCTTTTTGACTTTTTTTTTTTTTCCTCCCATCCGTCCATTAACTTCCCTCTTCTTTCAACCAGGTTGCCGCTCTTTCCGAGTCTAAACTAGTCCCCCCCCTTTTGATCCTGACTGGTCCCTTCGCCCCTTATTGGAGTCTTTTGTTTTGTTTTTCCCTCCCTGAAATTTTTTGGTTTTTGTTTGGCTTTTGGAAGTTCAGTCCTTGTCCCCCCTAACCAGGTTCCACCCTTCCTCTTTTTTGGCTTTCCTGTTTTTGGGGAGGGTTTGTTTTTCGCACTTTTGGCAGGCCGTGACGTTTTTTTTTTCTCCATTTGTTGATATTCATCTTGCTGTTTTTTTTTTTTTTTTTCACCTCCAACGGCTGCCCTTTTTGGCTTGTCACTCGGTTTGGCCAGTAGGTTTCTATTTTCTTCAATTCCCATAGTTTTCATTTCCTGGCAACCCTTTTTCAGAGTGTTGCTTGCCAGAAATGGAGATTTCCTTATTTCCCTTCTGTCCCCTGTCACTCTTGACCCGTCTAGAGACCTTCGCCCCCCCAGGCAATCGAGGTTACTAATTTTTTTTTTTTTTTTTGACCCCTTTCTTTCACCGGTTTTTCCTTTGGTGTGGCTCCTTGGCTTTTGTCCTTAACCGACTCTTTCCCCCCCCCCTCAATTTTAACGGTGGCGTGTTCCGTTATCCCAGATGGCGTTTTTTCCGTCTATTTACTTTGCAGTTCTTCCCCTGAATGAGGATTATGGTTTCTCGGTTCTTTCTTCAAGATTGTGTTGTTTTGTTTTTCTTTTTTTAGGACCCAGTCCTTTTTTCTGGCTTTTTTTTACCCCCTCCCCTCCTTTTGTTAAAGGGACAACAACCTTTTGCAGATTTTGATGCCCCCCCAAAGGTCCGTGCTCTGATGAGTTTCCCCAACCTTTTCTCTTGTTCTTAGTCCGGGAATGGTTGAACAAGCTTGATGGTTGTTTGGTTTTCCGTCTCAGATTCTTCCTCGTTCTCCCCCCCTTAATTTTAAAGATAAACTTTTTGTGACTTTTTCTTCCTCCTCAGTTATTCTTCTCTCGGACTTCCGCTAACGTTTAAATGTTTCCTTCATTCTTTCCCCCAATCTCACCCCTCCTTCATCCTCTCCTTTCCTCCTCTTCTCTCCCCCCCCCTTTTCATTGCCAATTGTGCTCGTGGAAACCCCCTCCTCTTTTCTGGGTTTTGTCCCCACAACCATCCCTCTTTCTCACCAACCCTTTCCCCCATTCCTCGCGCTCCTCCTGTGACCTCACTTCCCCCCCCCTCCCCCCATTCTATTCTTCTTTGCCCTTTCCCTTGTTTCTGCGGCTGGACAGGTCCGTTTTTTTTCCCACCTCCCATCTGACTTTCCCCGGATGCCCTTTCGGTTTTTGTGGAATCCACCCACCTAACCTCATTTTTAATACCTAACGTCTCCCTGTGACCTTCCACCCCCTTGGGAGGTCTGACTCTCTTCCAACCTTTTCGCGTACCCACCCGGATCCCCTTCTCTCTCCGTTTTCCTCCCTCCCCCCCTACCTCCGCCTATCCCCTCCTTCTCCGTCTCCTCCTGCCCCCTCCCCACCCCTCCCCTCTCCTCCAGTCTAGGCCTTCTCCCCCTCTCCCCTCCCTTTTACATACCTCCCTCTTCGCCTCTTTCCACTCCTTCTCTCCCCTCCCCCTCCCTCTTCTCCTCCCCCCTTTCTCCCCCCGCCCCTCCCCCCTCACAGCTCTCCCTCTTCCCCCTTCGTCCCCCTCATCCCCCTCCACGCTCCTTTAACGCCTCACACATCTTCCCTCCCCCCCCCGCACATTTTTACCCCCTCGCCTCCCCCCGTACTTAGCCCCCCCGTGCCTCTCTCCTCCTCTCATCCCACTGGCACCGGAACGGTCTCCCCTCCCACCTCCCCTCCCCCCTCTTCCACCCGCACTCCCTCCCGTTCCTTCCGAACAGACTTAAGCGATCCTGATCCCCCCCCCCCCCCAAACCCTTTGCCCCGCCTGCCAACAAAACGCAAAAGTCCACTTGCCTTCCCCAGCCCCTCCCCAACCCCCCCACCTCCTCCTCATATCTTCCCCCATCGTTGGCACTTCCCCCTGGGGTACCTCGAGTTTTTCAACTGTGTTTTTTCTGAATCTTTTTGGTTTTAAGGTTTTTTTAGTACCGGCCCTCCCCCCTCACGTCCTCCCCTGAATCCTTGAATCTGAAAAGTTTCTCTTCGTTGCCCCCCTCTTGGGATTATATGCAATCTCCCCTTCTGATTGGAATATTCTTGACTTTTGGTTTCCTTCCTGCTTTCAAAATTATTACCATCCCGATCATGTTGTTGTTGTTTGTGAGCTCTACTTCTATGAACTTGCTCTGGACCCCCCCATTACCTTGGCGTCCCCATTTTTTTTATGACAGTTTTGTTTTCGGCTTTGCTTAAGCAAGTTCCCCCCAGTTCTCCCCCTCCAGAAACTTGCCTGAAGGGCCCTGTTCAAACACGCTCGTTGGCCTCCCCCCCCTCTTCCTTCCAGATTGATTCCCTCCACCTTTTCTTGACCTTTCTTTTTGTGGTTCCCACGCAGGACCCCCTCGAATCCAGTTCCCAGGTCTTTCTTACGGCTGTCAGCCCTTTTCGGGACACACATCTAGTTTTTTTTTCCTCCCTGTACAGACTCCTTCCCCAAGAGCGATCCCAAACCCCACATTTTTCCTCGACAGTCCCCATAGGGAGCATTTAGCCTAACTTTTTGGGAAGTTTTTTTCCCTGCCTACGATCCCTCATCCTGACCCTGTCCCCTCCCGGCCCACAGAACGATTTGATTGTGGAAAAGTCTCATCAACTTTTCTTTTTTTGAAAATAAAAGGAAACCCTCCCGGACTGGCGAACTAGCCCCCATGCAGGCTTTTTGAATTCCCCTTCAGACTTTGACCGAATTTCTCATAACCTCCTTTTTTTGATTCCCAAGGTTTGTGCCCTTTTTTTATTCCCTTCCCTTACCTGCGTACTTTAAACTTTCCCCCGTCCGGCCTCCCTTTGCGACCTCGATGCCGGCACCTTTTTCCTTACCACCCCCCCCTATCCGTCCCCACACTTTTCCTTTCCAACTCTCCGGTCTGTTCCCCGCTCAGGTCGGACGAGCGCCCTTTTTTTATGTTCCGCGGAGCTTCATGGTGTTGACTTCGCCTTTTTGAGGCCCCCCGCCCTTATTCTTTCACTGACCTCCCCCCCCCCCGCTTTTTTTTTCGTAGTTCGATTAGTTTTTCGCCGAATGTCGTAGAAGGTCCCCGACCCTCCCCTGACTTCTCCTTGGAATCCCCCTTTTGTTTTCCCGTTATCTTTTTAATAGCTCCCCCTTCCCTGGCCTGATCCCCCACCCGGACTTAGTCAGGACTTTCCACTTTTTCTACGCCCTGGGGGGCCCAGTCTTTTCTCCAATTCCCAGTTTGTGCTTTTTCCAGCAGATTACTCCCCACCCCCCTTCGGACCCTTTCTAAAAATTCACGGACAAAATTGACTTTTTCCCCGCCTCGTCGTTCATCCCAGCTTCTCGGCACTCTTCCCTGCAAGACGCTATAAAGTTCTGGCCTTGTCCCCCCTTACAACATCTCCAATCTTTGATCCGTCAATAGTGCCCCACTTTTTTTGCCTGACGATGGGGGGCCGTTTTTCTGGCAATCTGTCTCTTTTTGCACATTGCCTGATTCTTGCCCGTCGGTTCGATAATACCTTTGCTTTTTCTATTTTCCCCCGACTTGTTCAAGAATCGTCTTCGGATTTCGGGAATGCACGAAGGGTAGCTTTTGCCGTCCAGAACGCGTGTTTCCTTTCCTCCTTTCTCGTCATCACGATGTTTTCCCTTAGACCAAATGTTGGGACTACCCGGTGGTCCTAAATTGTGCTGTCAGTCATGCCTTTTTTTATCACCACTTGCTCGAGAACCGTGCTTTACAAAGACTAAAGCTCAGAGGCCCTGTTTTGTGTGGTCCCCCCTTTTTGCCCCGTTTTCCCCCCTACATAATTTTTCCATTGAGACAGGAAGGTACCCCCGATTAATTTGAAGGGCCCCCTCTTTTTTTTTGATTAATTACGCCCGGTACTCGCAATCATTCCCTCCACGTTGAGCTTCTTGACCCCCCCCCAACACCCTTGGTCGTGTCAGCCCCCTTGGTCCCGGTCCTCCAGTCACACTTTTGAACACACCTCTCTCGTCCTCGTGGGTTTGCGTTTTTTTTTCTTCGTTTGCGGGTACTTTGTTTTTATATTTTCCCACCGTGACCCGGGAACCCCCTCCCCTGATTTCGCGGCTAACCGCCCAGGAAGTTTTTCCCCCCAATATTCAATTTTCTCCGGACGCAACTCTGTTCCCCCCCCAACCCCATTCGACAGACAAAGCCCCCCGCTTATGGGCTATGGGGCTTCCATCCACGAACGACGCGGCCGTTCCTCTTTCTTTGCATTCTTGCGAGGAATACCGATCCTCCTGAACCAGAGACCCCCCCTTGCCCGCCGGTTTGTCTTCGACGACATTGTGCATCCAAAGGCAATAACATACGCTCCTCCCCCCTACGCCGCAGCGCGCTGCCGGTCCTTTTTCAATCCCCTTGTTTGCAAACACGGTTTCGCGTACCCGCCCGTTTTTCTCAAAGCGGTCGTGACTACAGGGAAATAAACCAAAGCTCGAGGCTTCGGGTTCCTTTCGTGCCGGGGAGGGATTAAACAACTCGAGCAGGCTATTGATGCTGTCATTTCCCCAAAAGGGAATTTTCTGACCTCGTGGGCCGGGCGGCTGCGCAACCTTGCAATGCCAAAAAACCTTTGTGTTTTTTTTTCTTTTCGCAGCTCTCTTTTCATCCAGAACCATAGAGGGTGTATTAAAAACCCTTCCCCTGGATCCTGCTATGCCCGACGCCATTGGGTCGCTTCGTTAAGGAGGTTGTCTTCTCTCTCTACGTTTTTTTTTGTTTCTGAGTGATCCCGACTTCCCCTCCTTGAAGATACCCAAACTTGACCGTTGGCTAGCTTGTTCTCATTCGGCCCCCGAATGCCACCCCTCTTTTATGCTTGCGACTCGAACCAAAGCCTTTTGTGCCCCCCTTTGCTCTTCCCCGCTCGCGGGGAGCAACTTTCGTTCTTCTTGATGGGATTTCCGCGGCGGTGTTGTTGGGAGCCGATTCCGGCCTTGGCAGCAAATCTCACGCTGTCTGATGCTTCTTCCTGCCTGAAGCTTCTTGGGTGCTTCCGACTTCAACGGTTGCAGGACCTTTTTCGGTTTCCTGGGGGCGCCAGTGCTTGGCTTCGATCTGTGTTGTCATGTATTCCCTTTTTGTCGGTCTGCTCAATTCGTCCCATCCAAACGGACATACCGTTGCGGCCTTCTGTTCCGATGAATCTGGTATTTGTCCCTCCATGCCCCCAATCTGTGCGGGCGAGGGCTCTCCTTTTGCATCGAATAAGATTTTTTTTCCCTGTTCGACCAACCAGCTTTGATTCCGAAGCATATCCACATTTATCGCCGCCACTTTCATGGGGGCCTCCTGGATCGCGCCTTGCGGAGGGGGTCTCCCTTCTCCTTCACCTGGGGGAGTCTTTCCCTCCGCGCTGACGACGCAGTTCCTGCTGGGGATCGACACGTCCAGTTCACCCTTTCCTACCGGGATCTGAAAACCCGACCCTTTTGTTTGTGTGCATTTCCCCCGGCTTCCAGACCGGGTCGAGGCCCGAGGCTCGACCTCCGTACAACGGGGACCTTGGCGTCTCCGGGGCCGGGCGTGGATGGCGGCCCCCCTTGGAAAAACACCACCGCATGCGCTTGCAGGCTTTCCTGGAAATTACGGCCTGGTTTTCTCCCCGTTTTTATCGGGGCCGCGTGTGGGCCCCAATTCGATTGCCACCCGCCGCCGGGACCCATCCAATTCTGGTCCGATTTGCTGGATACTCCCCACCGAGTTCCCACTTTCGACAAGTTCGTGGGACCTCCGACGGCCCCCGCTGCTTCTTTAACTTTTGATACACCACTCCGATATCTTCCCACCTTCCCGTTGATCCCCGCCAAGGCACTTAAATCCCGTCAGTTTTGCCTGGCGCTGCCCGAGGCACTTCTTGGCGCCTCCTCGTCCCACCCCGGAGGCTGATGAGGGATTCACTCAGAGACACTGTTGATTTCTTCAACGACAACGGGACCTGTCGGACGTTTGTTGGCTTGATGGGCCTGGCGACGACGTCCCCTCCTATGGTCTTGGGTACGTTCCCGTTTTTTTAGTCTTTGCAGGGCCCGTCGGTCTGTTAGTTTGAACTCTTGTTTTTGAATCAACAAAAATTCCTCTATTTCTTCCAAAATAGAGGTCTCCTCGTGTTAGAAAATTGCGCTCTCCCCCCACTTCGCGGTTCTCCATCTGGCCTTATCTTCTTTGAAGTGCGTTCCACAGTTACGATGGACCCGTACCGTTGGAAAATAGTAGATACCTTTCTGTGTAGTGAGGTGCCTTTTTTTTTTTTTGTCGGTCGAAAAAGTCAATCCTTGGCGGTTTGAACCCACATGTTTTTAAGATAGCGTCAATACGTCCCCTCTTCTTGGTTCCCCCCTTTTCTCGTTCTTACTGGAAGTATCTCGTTTTCTTTCATTGAGGATTTCTGTTTTTTCTTTGCCTGGTTCCCCGTCGTTTCAATGCTTTTTCGTTCTCTCGGCCGCTTTGTCTCTTCCTCCGCTTGGGACAGGGAAGGACGTCCTTTCTTTCCCCCCCCCCCAGTTGGATCCCTTTTTTTTGCTTTTTACCCCACCTGCTCATGTCCCCCTCACAAATTGGCTGATGAGGCAGTTTGAGGCGGATCCGGGCGGCGTCCCCCCAAAACCCCTCTGTTCCCCCCCCCCACCTTCGTTCCCCCCTTCTTTTGGACCACAAATTACGGATTTTTTTATTCTTTCGCTTCCCGTCGATTTTGAAGCTCGATTCTTGGTGTTTTGTTGTCTTCCCTTCATTGGTGGGGTTTCGGGACTCCCAAACTTACGATGTGGGGTCACTGGCCATATCCCCCCCCGCCTCTTTGGCTTTTTTTTTTTCCTGGCCTGTCCTTTTTCACCTCTCCGTTCCGAAAAGGCGTAGAATTGGTCCCCTTCCCTGGGTTGCTAATGGTGTCAAAACCCCAGTCTCTTTTTTTTTTTTTCTCTTTCTCGCCCCCTTCTTTGACATTTCTCCGGAAAAAGTCTCCCCCTAAACCTCTGTTACCGGTTCTCTTTGCTTGTCCCTTGGACTATGAAGCATTGGGTAATTTTTCAATTTTTTCCGAGATATTACTCTTTAATCTTCACATCTTTTGTTTTTCGTCGATTAGGATTGGGTCCCCTGTCACCCCGTTCAAAGGCGTGACCCCCCATTCAGGTTTTTCCAGATCCTTTGTCGATTGACGTTAAGCCACCTTTTCCTCTTTCCCTTTCCGGATCAATTGCCAGGGGCAGTGAGTTTGTTCTGGTCCCCCCCCTTGGGTAGCCCATCACCTATTCCCAGCTGAAGGTCATCTTTTTCCTCATTTTTTTTTATCCTTGAACTTCGTCTCCTTTTGCAGGTTTCCCCGATAGACCGAAAGGTTCCTTTCTTTGGCCGTTAGTGCCCCACCGTTCGTTTTTCTTCCCCCCCTTCCTTTTCCTCCTTCTGAATACACCACCCCTCCCTGAGTTTTCATGTTTCAGAAGCTCCACCCCCTCACTCTTTTTCCTTTTTCGATCTCCGCACCCCAATTCGGCCGGGTCCATCCCTTTCCACCTGTTTTTTGCAGGGTGCCCTTTTTCCCTTATTTTCACGAAGTTGACCGCCAGACCCCCTAATGCAAGACTATTGTTCTGTTGGTGCAGTTTCCCTCTCCTCCTCATTTCTCCAGGGCCATCTCCCCCCCCCCTTTTTTGTGCCATATCGGGCAAGTCCCCCTTCCCCCAAAGCGCCTTTCCGGTAATCTAAATTGTTGGGGTCCTCCCCCGCTCCCCCGCTTTTTTTTTTCGAAAAAGTTTTTTTTTTGTTCCCCACTTTCGAATTGAACCCACGAGGAGGTCTTCCACTTTCCTCGAGCCGGTTACTGTTGCTTCTTCCTCTCCTTTTCCTTTTCTTTATTCGCGTCGAGTCCCTCCCTTTTCGTGCCAGACCCCCCTGAAAACGGGCCCCTCTTCCTCCTCTCATTTTCCGTAGTTCGATGACGCGTCCTTTAGTTTTTTATTTTTCCGATCTTTTTTCTTTCCCATTGCTCCCAGATTGACTCTTTCCCCCCCCCCAACTGGACATTTTTCCTGTGGGCCCTCTTGTTTTTTCGTACTCCCGGGTGGTTCTCGAGATTGCGCCCCTCAGCCCTTTTTTAAAGTCGAGTAAAACTACCCGGCACCTTTGCCTGCCCAAAATGCCCTTCAACACCCTTTTCTCCTTCGCCCTTTTTTCGGTCTTTTTGAGCCCCGGTCCGACTTTCTCCCCCTACCTCCTCCCCCCCTCACCATTACTTTCTCCCCAGAAAAAACCCTTTCCACCTTGTTTTTCCCAGTTCTAATGTTTCCGGTTGGACGAGAGGGGCGCCCTCCTTTTTTTTGCACCTTTTTTCTTTTATTCGAGGATTTACCCCCCCCCGTCCTTTACTTCTTATTACGAATTGTTACAGATCTTTGCGCTTTGTATGCCCCTCACTTTGGTCGTCGTCTTTGTCTAATCCCCCCTTTTCTTTTCTTATTTCCCAGGCCATCATTAAAGAGGGGTTCGAACCTCGGTTGGCATAGAAACTGGATTTTGGACGACGATCCAAAAAACGGTTCTTATATTCGTTCTTCCTTTACCCCTCGACTTCTCTTCTCATGTTGGGTGCCGGGCCCCCTGCCATCCAAACAGCCGGGCGAGTGACATGGTCGGCCAGCCTCTCCCTAGTTACAGTCAATCATTTCTGATCATCTCCATTCTAGAGAAGTTTGACCAAGCGCATCCCACCCCCCCCCTGTCGGGTAGCTCCCCCCTGTTACCTTGTGAACGTAGCTTAACTCTTGCGTTCCCTTCATCGGCGGGTATTCGTTGCTTCACGTGAACGACAAACCCCGCCCTTCTCTTCTTCCCTTCGTACGTCCGGCCCATGGTCAGTGCGGCCCCCCCTGATGTTCCATGCATTGTAGTCCTGAAATCTGTTCCCCAAACACCCATCGGACCACCCCTACGGCTGCCGATGGAAACATCCAAATCCCGAACGTCCGTCCCAGATGTTGGGGGCATCGAGGCCTACCAGATCAGTGCCCCCCTCACCCCCTCAGACCCCCCTTTTATGGCAGACGGTGTTTTCTTTTTTTTACCCCTTGTTACCGCGTCCAATCAAAGGATACCCACCCCGCACCCCCTTCCTCCCCCCACCTAGGCCCGCTGTTCTCTCCCCGAAACGTGGAATTCTGTTTCCCCGTCCCCCCCCCCCAGCCGGTAAAGGACCCTTCAGGTCTTTTCCACG
>Ga0179593_1258158_pt1 | contig 13662 bp, 14 predicted proteins | sample CZODoug2_1_08_16_FD_185931 | JGI IMG/M metagenome (GOLD analysis project Ga0179593, IMG submission 185931) | Vadose zone soil fungal communities from Angelo Coast Range Reserve, California, USA - CZODoug2_1_08_16fungal (PacBio error correction) | ecosystem: Environmental > Terrestrial > Soil >... | reverse complement strand
TGAAAGTTTTTCTTCTTTCGCCACCTTTCAAATCTCTCCCTGGCCTTCCTCTTTTTACATTTGTGTTGCAATGCTTTGATTTTTTGGTTTCTCCCCTTTCGCCCTACTGTCCCGACCAGAGACTCCCCTCCCTTCCTAGGTCTTAATAATAAAGAAGGCCCCATCTCCCCTTCGCAACCCCCTCCTCTCTCCTGATTGTACAGCTATCGAGGTTGAGACGCAAGCATTCATCGTTCCGTCTTTCGTTTGTTTTCCTTCCTCTATCGTCTCTGGAACCCAGTTCCCGTCTTTTCCCTAAGTGATAGATGCGGCGAGGGTACAGGATCTGACGGCTACGTTTTTTGACGGAGTAGACCCCTAAATTTAGGACTCTCCTATCAAGAACTCTGTCTGCATCTAAACTTTCCATCTGGTCTCTTATTTTTTTTTGAGGACGGCATCCTCATCGACTCCTTTGTCGTTCCAACAACTATATCTCGTGAGGCGTGTGCGTCCTTAATAAAGGCTCTTTGTAGGCTCCCCGTGAGACGTCCTCACTATATTTTGTCTGCCCTTCTATAGGTCCATCCAATTATCTTGTCAATGTAACCTTGTGTGTGGGAGTGCCTATTGCCCTACATGCCGTGGCTGCGCGGATTTTGGCATGTCCATCCCATGAGACTACCGCCTTACGGTCGTTGTTTTTTCCTGCTGTCCTATATCTCCCCTTACAGACTGCCCAACTAATTTCCCGGAACCTTATCTGTTGTTTAAAGTTTTTCCGATGCCTGAGACGAGGGCATATTCCCGTGTGTTCTCTTGCTCTTGTGCGCATCTCTACTTCCTGTTCTCCGGACTTTGTGCCGGTCCGCTACTCTGTTTCCTTTTAGCTTCGAGGGTGCCCTTTCCTGCTCTTTCTTATTCTTCAGACTTCCTCTTCTTGCCACTTCGACCGCCGTTCTTTGACGAACCTGTTCACTTTTCCTTGTCCCCTGACGCCCGTTTCTTACGAAGATCAGTCCCGGTACTTGACGTCTGAGGCTGGTTCCCCCGCTATCCTGCTGCTGCTCATCGTAGCCCCTTTCCTCCTCCCCATATGTTTTGGTCCGGCCTGGGTTTTCTTTACCTGTCGTCAAGCGCTGGGCAGCATTATTTACTCTGTCCTCCGGTCCTTGGCCTCTTTTTTTTTGAAGGGAGCGACAGCCTCAATCATTTTGCCCGAGAAGGCGTCCGCTTTTCTTTTCTTCTCTACTTCTTTATGTCGTTTTCCTCCTTTTCGTTCTTCTCCTTTGAGTCCTGAGGCTCGTTTGAACGTCCTCTCAGTTCTTGCAGCATCCCTTTTGTTCCCCATTTGAGCTTCTCGGATAGGAATATTCCTAGTCGTAATTTTTGTTCTGAACGTCGTACCCGTATTCCTGCTTTCTCTGACTTTTTCTTCCACGTTCATCTTTGTAGTTCCATTTTTCGGCCATCTTTCCCGTTTTTTCGTACATTAGAAGACTTAATTCTTCCACAAATAGCTGATAGGTGCGTCATCCCGTCGGCCCGGTAAAGAAGTGGTTCTCTTTCCCCTGTGTGATCTGAATTTCGTCCCAGTCTAAGCTGACCCCGTCTAGCGGTGATGGCCATTTTCTTATGCTTTCACCTTGTCTAAGTTCCCTTCCTCCGTCCGTCCTCCTGAACCCCTTGTTCCTGGTTTCCCCAGCTTGCCATTCTTTTTTTTCCCATTAAAGGATCTTAATCTCTGACCCCGCTTCGTTAGGCCATCAGTTCTGACCCAGGAGTCCCCCATCTGGATACACCCGCGCCAGAATCCCCCTTGCGTGGCAGTCTTCCACCGTTCTCGTATTTGAGAAACCCCTGACCATCTCGCATTTAATGCACGTCTCGAGACCTCCCGCCTTGGCCCTCAGGCATTCGCACATTTATTCGCGCAAGTCACTTTATTTACCCAGAAGGAATTGACCTTGCTTCGCCATCCACCTGCTTTTTTTACCCCTCCAGTACATCATCCTCTACCTGTAAATTAGAAACTCATTTTGACCCTTCGAGTCGTTTCCCCTTTCATTCATGACGGGTATTGTCTTCCCTACGAGTCTTCTCGTTTTTGCAGACCAACGACTTGAACCTCCTGGCATTTGGAGGACCAGTTTTCCAGCTGGCCCTTGCACAATGTCCCTTTCCCCCCTGATGCGAGAACGGACCGAGGAATCCTATGGGGGCCTCCCTGAGAAGGTATGTGCCCTTTCCGTTTTTCCTCGGAGAAATAATTTTTCGGCGTGTGCCGCACACCTGCGAGCATTTTTATTTCCCCCGTGTGACTCTTTTAAGTCCTTAGGTCCCTTTCAGTTCCCGTTTCACCGCCGCCCAGGGAGTCCTGCTTCTTTTTCTTTCCTCGTTCCGCTACTAGAGTTTTGAGACCTTTTCTGCACCTTGAACGTCCAACGTCGTCGAACCTTTGTCGCGCGACACAAGCTTTCAACCGCTTTTAGTTGTCACGTCTAGGCTGAATACGGTGAATAACTCTTGCTTTTCCCCGCGCTTCCCCGCCCCTTGTGCCCCCAAGATCCCCCCTTTCATCTCCCCGCGCAGCAACCACCAACACAACTTCCCCGCATCGCTAGACCTCTCCGGCGGGGCTGCCGTGGGGGCCCTGCCTCATTTTTTTTTGTTTTTTTTTTTTTTTTTTTTTTTTTTTTTTTCCGTTTTTTTTTTTTTTTTTTTTTTTTTTTTTTTTTTTTTTTTCTTTTTTTTTTTTTCTTTCTTTTTTTTTTTTTTTTTTTTTTTTTCCTTTCTTTTTTTTTCGTTTTTGTTTTTTTTTTTCTTTTTTTTCTTTCCTTTTTTTTTTTTCCCCTCTTCTTTTTTTTTTTTTTTTTTTTTTTTTTTTTTTTTTTTTTTTTTTTTTTTTTCTTTTTTTTTTTTTTTTTTTTTGTTTTTTTTGTCTTTTTTTTTTTTTTTTTTTTTTTTTTTTCTTTTGGTTTTTTTTTTTTTTTTTTTTTTTTTTTTTCTTTTTTTTTTTCCTTCTTTTTTTTTTTTTTTTTTTTCTTTTTTTCTTTTCTTTTTTTTTTCTTCTTTTTTTTTTTTTTTTATTTTTTTCTTCTTTTTTTTTTTTTTTTTTTTTTTTTTCTTTTTTTTTTTTTTTTTTTTTTTTTTTTTTTTTTGTTTGTTCTTTTTCTTTTTTTTTTTTTTCTTCTTTTTTTTTTTTTTTTTTTTTTTTTTTTTTTTTTTTTTTTTTTTTTTCCTTTCTTTTTTTTTTCTTCCCCTTTTGTTTTTCCCTATACTTTCTCAACCTTTCTGTTTCCCATTTCTGAATCCTCCCCCTTTCCCACGTCTTCACCCCATTATCTAATCTCCCCTTCCGCCGTGTCACCTGCTCTACTTCTCGTTGAGTTTCTTCTCCTTCTTGTTCTCGCTGACTCTTACTGTTAATCCTAATTTCCCTGATGAAGTGGTTTCCCCTTCACCCTCTTTCTTTTCCTTCCTCTTTCCCTGACCTTAATTTCCCCTAGGACTTTCACTGCCCTTCTTCTCCTCTTTCGGGGCTTTTGGTATTCCCTTCCAGGTTCCACATTCAGTTTTCCAACGTCTCCTTTCCTTCATCTTGTTCTGTTTTCCTTTCTCCCACAATTCCGTACAAAGATTTCCCCTATCTGCCTTCCTCTTTTTTCTTTGCCCCTTTTCTGATAGCCCAAATGTCTTTTCACCCTCCCCCCTCTTTTTCAGCCACACCTTGTTTTCCAAACTTGCCCTCCCCTTTGTTTTTTGCCTGACTCCGACATCTAAGTAATTCCTCCGTATCCACGGCTTCGTGATACTTGTTCTCCTTCTTTTGCGCGACCCACGTTAAGACAGGGTTATCATTTTTACCTCCGTTCGCTACCAAAAGGCGAATTCTTGGCTTTCCGCACTTACTTTCCTGCTCCTCCTTACGCAACCCCCAACTTTGAATCCTACCCTCCTACCATCTCGTTTTTGCCGATTGCCTGCTTTCTTCTGCTTCCCGGATTGTCTCCCCGAGCGTCTTTCTCATCATTGCATTAAGCTGCAGAATACGCATTTTCTTCTCGCCACCCCGGTAAGTTATCCTTGTCCAACCACAAGTCTTTACTCGATCCGCATCTCGTCCATATAAGAGGCAATTGTTTACTTCAATTTCCGGTTGCTCCATATCAGGACGGACTTCTATTGAAGGCCGCCATGGAAACTCGATCCTCTCTCCTGCCATTGCCGCTATAATTTTTCTTCTTTGTATCACTATTCCTCCTTAAGTTTTTTTTACTCGTGTAGCGGTTTTTTTATTTCATCAATGGCCATTTCGTTCCACCTCGTCAACTTAGCCTATAGGCTTTTTTTTGACATTTCAAATCTCTTTCTGCCTGCGCCGCACGGTGGTCTCAGCCTCTCTCTAGTCCCTCCCTTTATCGTCCGTCTCATCTGAACCTTATCTTCTTTCCCTTCTTCTCCCTGAACTTTTTTTCTCCCCCTTACAGATCCCATCACTTCACCCTGTGAGTTCCGTCCTATTGGCGGGTGCTCTAGTTTTTCTCTTGGAAGCATCCTGTTCATCCTATGCTTTCCTTCTCTAGGTTTTCTGACTTTCCACACTTTTTCAGTGAATTTTCCCTTATACTATCTCCTCCCCCTTTTGTTGGTTGTTTGAGATCTCTTTACTCTATGTCATTTTTTTCCCCTCTTTTTCGATTGTGCCCCCGTTTTCCCCACCCTTAGTATATAGTGCGGAAGACGCGCCTCCCTCGCTGTTCAAGCGGATCTTCCTTCATCCTAGTGCCGGCGTCCGTCAAGTCCCCCCTTTTTCCTATTTCTCTTTGAATCTGCTTCCGTTACTCACTTCTCTTTCCGACTCCTGGGGCGTGACTTCTCCTATCTCCCTCTTCTGTTCCCGAGGTGCGTTTTTCCAAGGCGTTGCGTTTTGCTTGAGAGGTTGGGTCCCCCCCCTTTGCACCTCCTTTGCGAGCCGCCCCCTTTCCGTGGAGACGACTTGGCAAAGGTTGCTCCATCATACGTCCCGTTCCACCCGCGTGCCCGTCCTTGTTCACACCCAAACCGTAACTGCCTTGCTAGATTTTTGAGCGAAGTTCTTCCCCCCCCAAGCCTGACAAGGGCTCGCCCCCCCCGGACCGTGAGTCTTTACTCTCACTCAAAAAACCCCAGGGCCCTTTCTGAGTCTCTGCGCTCCTTTTGTTCAGTGAGAAGGTAATGCCAGGATCCACGCGGACACTGGACCTCTGCCACGGCCCCCCTTGGGCCGTTTTCCCTTTCTCGTTCCGCATTGAATTTCCCTTTTGACGGATTTTCCCCCCGCTTATGTCGATCTCTCTGCCCCTTCCTTTGTTGGGGACATGTATGTGACTGCCCCAGGGTTTTTTCGTCCCCCCTGTATTTTTAGGCTAATTGTCCCTTGCTTTCCCATACTGTCCCTCTTCAAATGGAAGAACTTTTTCATCCCGTCCTTTCCTCCCCTCCTTTCCACAAAAACGAGCTTTGCGGGAGTTGTGCGCTTTTCGTTTAGGTTTTTTTTCTATCCAAGTTAAGATTTTGTCCCCCCATTCCTCTTTCTCCCCTTTTTGGCTCTGAAGTTTTTCCCCCCCTAACCCCCCTGGTACTGACCCCCTTTTTTTTTTTCTTCTCGAACTTAGCGAGGAAATCTCCTTTTGCCCAGTTCCCTGTAAGTACCTTTTCTATATTTAGAACTCTTTTCATTCTTCGATTGGAAATTTTTTTCTCATCTTATGGACCCTTTTTTTTCAGTTCCCCCCCATGTAGATTGGCCAAGCATTTCGTATTCTTTCCGGAACTCTCCAAATCTGTTAGTTGGCAGTGCGTTGTTTTTGTTTGGTTTAGTCTTGCAAGCAACACTTCCAGGGAGCGATCCTTTCTTTTTTGCTCAATTCTTACTGTTCCCTTTCCTTTAGAGTTTTCCACCTCCCAAGTTTGAATTTCCTCCGTCTTAGATTTCAGACCAGGTGAGGGTGTTGGTTCCCTTAGTCAGGAGCTCAGTCCTCGTGCTTTGCGCAACCTTTTCCTGGTCTTTGATCTTCTCTTTTTTCTCCTTGAACAGGCTTTTTCCCTCTGTGACTCTTGTATAATTTTTTTTCACTCGAGGCGATGTCTGTGATTTTGTCAAGGAAGTCTCCGCCCATTTGTTGTACCATTGGTTCTCACCTTACGTGTAGATATCTATATTCCCTCTCTTATTCTTTCCAAGACTCATTTTCCCTCATTCGATCGTTTTTTTTTTTCGATTGTCTCGAGTTTTTTAGTCGGTTCCCTGCATGCTTTACGCTTCCTTCGAGAGCTACGTTCTTGATCTCTTCCCAGTCCCTTCGTTCCCCCCTACACGTCGTTTTTTTTTGTTTTCTGTCGCGGTCAGGGTGTTCTCCCTTTTTTTTCCTCTTACCCACCTGGTCTCCCCCCTCGCTTTCTTTCCCGTCAAATTCGCTCTTTCCGCTTGAATTCCCAAGCTTTTACCGTTTATCCTCCTGCTGGATACCTGGGTGCAGGCTTCCCCCACCCTACGGTCCGCTTATGTAATCACTTCGGGCTCGACGTGGCCCAGCCTTCTCGGGCTGCCCATCTTCTCTTTGTTCTCTCGGCGGGGTTTTTTATTTTTTTCGCCGGAGGTCCGCGCAGGCGCTGTCATCCTGCTCGGTAGGTAAACTTTAGTTTTTGTGTCCCCTTCCATCAGATGCGAGCGTTGTTCTATCCACTGCCTGAACCCCCCCTTTCCCTTCCTTACCCCCATCCACCCTTCTCCTCCTCTTCCCACCGTCCTTTTTCACTTGTCCCGCCCGCCTTTCCTCTGCTGCGTCCTCTCCCCTCCCACTCCCTTTCATCCCCATCCCCTCTCAGCCCTCGCCCTCCGTTCTCCACCCTCACCACCCTCGCTCCCTTTCAGATGTGAGCCGCCACCCCGGGGCCCCCCCCCGGACATTGGTGCCCCAAATGGAAGCGCGGTCCCTGGGTCTCCCTGGCGTAAAAACCTTTCCCACGACGCGCGCCCATATGTCCCCTGTTGTTCGAATGGTGGTGTGAGTCGGTCACCCCATTCTTTTCTTCACTCTTGGGTACGTGCTGACACCTTGGGTCCTTTTGGGGGTACGGTCGGGGTCGACGGATTAGACCTCCCTACATGGTCACTGTCAACGCCTGCTGTCAACTTCTTTTTCGTCAGCTTCCCTGCCCCCCCCCCTTTCCTTTCGTATTTTTCCCCTTTTTCTTGAATCTGGTATTTTTTTTTATCGTTCGAGTTGACTTTCTTTGGTGGTCGGTCCAGATACTTTCTTTCATTAGCTCGCTATGGTCTCGAATGCTGGGTCCCTTTTTTTCTTGCGCTTTCTTCGTGGCCTGGTAAGACTGAGCTACGCGGTGTCGTCCCGTGTGCATTGGCTTGTCTTCCATTTTAACATGTCGTGTAGTTTTCTTGCCCCTTGGAGCTTTACCCTTGTAGATGCCCCTTGGACCCTTTTACCCGCCTGGTTAAAGGCTGGCAGATTTGCGGCTTAACAAGGCGGAGTTTGGTCACATGGTGTTTCCTCCCACTTCTGGACTTTCTCCCAATGTTGTTTTTTCGAGGTGTGTTCCTTGAGGCTTTCAGGGCGCGAACCTGGGCTTATTTAGTAGTGTTCGGTGCTGAGACTTCGATCCCAGTTGAATTATTGTTCTGGGCTTTCCCGCCGCTATATAGTGGCCCGGCCCGTGTGTTGTCGGAACCTCCTTGTGAAGGGCCACGGGTCAGCCTATTGCCCGTTTTAGAGCTATTCCGAGGCCCTTTCTTCGGCGACATGAACTGTCATCCATGTACACACTCGGTTGCTTTCTTTTCTGACATGATATCCGTTTTCCCCGATAGCTTGTACCTGGTTTTCGCACTATTGGTCTCAACACCGTACTTCTCTCAATACGTGCGCTATATATTTGTGGGTTTCTGCTGACTTTTTGCGGAACCGCTTGCGCGTGGCGGCCATATAGATTGAAGACGCCACCACAGGTACCTGTCTTGCATGCTCCTGCCCTCGCGCCTGTTTTCGAGACTCCTTTTTTCTTTTTTTTTTTTTTTTTTTTTTTTCCTTTTTTCTTTTTTTATTTTTGCGCCCGCTGAATGACCCCGAAAGTTCTTCGAACCCGCTGAATGCTACACTAGCTCCATCCTCCCTTCCCTCCTGCCCCCGCTCCTCTTTTTTTTCAGGTTTGCGCTTAAGAGTACCCCATGCGCAGGGCCACGCAAAGTACCCCCACCGCCCCGTCATTGTTATTTCCTTACTTCCTGCCGTCTCCTTTAGCTTTCTAAGCTTTCTTTTCTTTCCTTCCCAGTCAGTTGGCCCACACGAGAAGGACTCCCTGCATTGTCACTATCACGTTTGCGTTCAGCTGCTTGCTGACGATTTCTGTTTATTTCTCCCAACCTGGCAGTACACTCACAAGATGGTCTGCTTCTTTCTCCTATTCTGTTTCAGCCCGTGCATCCTACTGACTGCGCTTGCCCTAATCTTCTGTCTGAGTCGTACTAGCACTATAGCCTTTTTTGTTTGCGTGACGGATTGCCCTGTTATTACTGTTTTTTAGGGTCTCAGTTCCCGATATCCTTTCTTTATTAGCTCATTTACTATTATCGGCCTTGAACCCCTGCTTTCGTTTTGGGTTGGTTGTGGGGGGGGTATTCAGCTATTCGCATGTCAGATCACCCCCGTTCCATGATCACGCTTTCAGCCCCTCCCCAATACCCTTCTCCCTCGGCAAGAATCCTCATTCCTTTCCCCCTTGCCCGTGCCCACAAGTGCCTAGGTGACCCCTGACCTTCACTTTTTTCGCGATGGTGCGGTCCGGTCGATGCGTGTTATGACCGGGATCACACCGGGCTATGACTGTATTAGTTTCGTCATGGAGACCGTTCAGGCCATTGCGCCGCCGGAGGTCGTCCGATTACCAGGTCCACCCCAAGCTAGGAAATGGCAAAGATCCTGGATGTTGCGCCGCCGCTTTAGAATTCTCTTAGATGGATTGCTGCCTTCGCTGTAAGTGATCTTTCCGGTTGAAGTTTTTTTTTGTCAGCCGCTCTCTTCTATTTCTTTTTTTGTGAAGACCAATTTCTCCTTTTCTTGTCCCCCCCCCCCCCTGCCACCTCTGGAGCCGTTGCTTTTCGTTTTTAAAGGTGCGCGTTTTTCTTGGAGCGTATGGCCTCCACTTAACGGCCCAAATCCTCGTTGCTGCCTTTCTTTTCGTAAATTTATCTCCCGTGATGTCGCTCCCTGCAGGCGGAGGTTTCCGTCTTGATCCTAGGCGGTAGGAAGTGGTTCCGTCCTGATTAGTGTCTCTCCACAGCGACCGCTTTGGACACCGTGCGCTCGGCGTGGTGGCGGTTCGCGTTGTGGTGTGATGATGCCTTCTTCGGTCCGGTTGCGTCGATGTTTCAGTCGTGGCTGTCGATGCGACCGTTGAATCTGCCCAGCAGTGCGTTCGCTCCCCGTCGTTGTGTAACCGCGGAGCCCTTGTGGCTGCCTGGGGGGTTAAGTTGTAATGATACCCCCCACATGTGAAACGTTTGTCTTTGCCGGGATCCGGAGGTCCTCGATGATCGGAATCTCTATTTTTAATCCGACTACTTTTTTGTCGAGGAGGACGACGCCATAAGTCGGGGCCGGACCTTCTCCCTCACAGAAGCCATTGGTGCACCGGTTTTTTAGACCCTTTTGCACAACTTGAAAAGCGCAGACCAGGTACGTCAGATGATACACCGAGTTTGCTGCCTATATGGGTCAAATTCTTTTCTTTTCCTAGCAATGTCCATCAAATCCGCCCCCCTCTAAACGCGCCCTTAAATGCGGTAGGCATCATTCGCCTTCCCGCCTAACTTGCGCACCCACGCATTCTTGAAGAACTTAGTTGGGTCCATTTCGGGCGCGGTTTTGAGACTTCCGCCCCTGTGCATAGTTAACGGGTATTTTCGACGGCCTCTCAGATCTTGTCCACACTTCATTAACTGGGCAATCGTAATCAAGCCCCAATCGGCGAGCTTGCTTCGTTCTCACCCCCGGTCCCTCCCGCTGCAGCAAACGTACGCTGCCGGCGAAATGGTGGTGAAGCTATCCCGCAGCCTGGCGCGCTTTCTTTCCCAGCAGGTCGCCTCCTTTTGGCCGGACCCGCCTCGATTTAGTCAACACGATGATTCCGGCTGGCTTTCTTGCCCGTCATCCTTTGATTTCCCATTCGTTTCTTCAAGGATTTTAACGGACTTCTCGTCTTGGATTCCTTGATTTCTCTGCGGAACCGCCTCCATTGATCTGGAATTTTTCGAGATGGATATTGCGGAGGGGGCCGTCGAACGAGGACCTGAAACTCGTTGCGCGACGTCGGAGGTGGCAGGCCTTAATTTTTTTCCCTGGAGAATAAGAGAAAGGATTGGTCAGTGTCCCGACTTTTTCAGATTCTTCTATAGACAAGGAATAGGAAAGTCCGGCTGGTCTCACCCGTCGTTGTCCAGAGATGGTGAGAGTTTGCCACGGCAAGGATGCCTATATGTTTGCTGCATTTGTTTGGTTTTTTGTTAGCTCGAGTCTCTTGTTGAATTCTCCTGTGAGACGGGTTTTTGAGGTTTTCTTCGAACAGCGCCACATTTTTTTCTGCCAGCGAGCGGGTTTTCCATTGTTTTCTGGCTAGTAGGCGAGACATCTCGCGCTTTCTCGGTCTCCTTATTTTTTTCGACCGACTTGCGGGACCTGTCAGAAGTTTAATCGGCGGGACAGAATAATTCGCTATTGACGACGAATTTCCCCGCTGCTCCCGAAGGTTTCTGTGTACCCGGTCGCAGAGCCTGGATGCGCGTAGCAGTGTCCTCCATAGCAGAAGCATTTCGATGGTTCTGGTAACGGCCTGTGGTTTAGTCGATACCTTCGTTCCAGCTAGAAGTGTTGGTCCTTGAAAAATATAGACGATGTCCTTTACGGAATGTTCGCCATTCTTTTGCAAAGGTCCAGTCCAGCAAGACATCAGCCATGCTTGCGAGCCCGGTTCCGTGGTTGATGTTCTGCATTTTTCCTGAGCGTCAGGACGCAAGGGGCGGTTGTTTTTCTTCTTGCGTGGCCGAAGGTTTTTTCCCTACCGCAGGCTGAGAGATGATTGTCAGCGGAGCTTCGTTCTTGTAGGGTAGCGGATCAGCGTTGTTCGAACGGTTTTGAGAAGCCCTTGTTCGTTCAACAGGTCGGAGCTTTCACAGTTTGAGGCTTGCCTTTCCCCTTTCCGGTCAATCGTTGAACTTAGGGTGTTGGTAATTTCGAATAGATTTAACTGGCCGCAACTCGATTGCGGGGAACATAACCTGCCATCGGCCAGGTACCGAAGGTTGTACTCGGTCGGTGTCTTAAGGAGTACCATCGAAGCGATCACGCTTGGCTCAGCAGTTATTGAGTCCCCACGTCGGCGCTTTCCGTCGCCGGAGCCATTGGCCGCGGCGCCTACCCCCCAATGCACCTCGGTTCCGGCTCTTCCGGCGGTTTCGCCATTCCAGGAGCGTACGCCCTGGAACAAGCGTCGGCCTTTTGCATGACACCCAGAAAGTCCCTGTATAACAACGTCGCCAGCTCTCCTAGTGCAGCTCAAACGGACGGCTGCATGGGTGAGGGACCAACCATGAAACACTTTGCATCTTATTGACCGCTTCAAGCGACTACCGACGTCGTGTATGAAGGCCTTCACAGATTCGTGCGCACAGCCCCTTGGCGACGCACTTCTTCCCGGATTTCGTGATTTCCTTCGTCCATCTTCCCAGACGACCGACCTTTACACTTCTCCTCTCCTCGCCTTGGATTCGTCAATCATGGGAAGGACTGAGTCTTTTCGCCCAGCCTGCATGACCGGGTTGTCTTGTTACGCCCTTTCGTTATTCCGCACTTGAACGATCCGCAACTCGGCGCAGGTCTTTCCCGCTCCTGACTCGGTCACCGTGCATGTCCCCGATGCCCCACAAGATGGCTCCGCGGCAAGGCCAGAAAGATGGGCCGCCCGAGGACGGGCAGTGACGTTCGGAGCACGCCGTTCCTGAAGGGCAGCTTCGTGGATCTTTTTGCCTGGTTTTTTTTTGGGGGCCCCTTTTTGTTTACCGGTCCGGTACCGGTCCGGTTCACGCTTGCCTGAAGGCACGCCGCAATTTCGTTCTGCTTACTTTAGCTAGGGTTTTTCTTTCCTGGTCACCTCCTGTAACTCGCCGACCCCCTTGTCCGCGCGCCAACAACCCAGCGGACGACGCTTGTAGTGGTAACGTTGTCCCATTTGACCTTTTCCCACTTGCCGACAGGAATTACAGCCTCTGCCTGTCTGCGCCTCGAGAACGTCGGGTAAAAGGTCCCTCCGATTCGATATGGCAGGATGTTTGTGGGTTTTGGGGTTTTGGGGGTGGGGGGGGGGGTGTGGGGGCCGTCTTTTTTTTACCTAATAAGTCTTTCCCAGACCTGCGAGTCTAAAATCACCTAGACCCTAGGAGATTGCCAAATGGCTGAAGACTAAGTCCTGTCTCATCCTCGCTTGACTTAACGAGCAGACGATCCCTCCGTTCCTCTTTTTTCCCGTCGTGCGCTTCTTTTTTTCATGAATCCCTTCCCTTGAAGTTGTCTAGCCTTAAGATTTGTTGCCTCGCTGACAAGGTCAACCTCGTCCCTGTGCTTCTTCCGTCGCACGTGGGCGTGTGTTAGCTCTTGAATTTGGTTTTTTTCCATTATTTCTCAACTTCTAGATCCCGATGTGAGTTTCATACCCCCACCATTCCCGTAACCCGAGTTTCTTCCTTAACATGAAGGAAATTTCTGTGCATCTGCACTGCTGATTTGCGAACCCCAACAAAATCTTGGCTAGCCAAAAGGAGTGCTACAAACTGGCCTGACTGCTCACTTGTCTTGCTCCAGACATCTAAGTCCTTTTAGATGTATCAGATGTCGTTTCTCGCTAAGGTGCTTTTAAACCGTTCAGTACCAGGGTCCGCGTTTTCCAGCGGCGCTCCAACCGGTGCGAATGTCCTTGTCTTGGCACGGAATTTCTTTCCCCTATTTCCACCTGAACCACAATTTGAGTAGCCTTTCTCCCGAACATCTCGTTTTTTCCCTTGCTGCTACTTACTGGATGCCAGCTGAGTGAATTGTACCGTTTCGTATGCGATTCATCGCATTCCAGCGCTAGATATTGAGGCCCCCAGGTTTTTGCATTTCTACTACCACCACAGTACGGTCCTTAGCATCGCATCTCGTCCAATCGGCCATGAAATTCAATGGCGGCAATTAGGCACGGCTTTTTTCCTGCGAACTTGTACAGCTCTCATAGATGATGCATTGGAGACCACTTTTCCTGATTTTAGATCTGTCCCTCATTAGTTTGTTGTTCATACGTGGTTTTTTTCATGTTATCGTCCCAGGCCCTTAGCGAATTTTTTGACCTTTTCAATTTTCCAGCATCATGCCTACGAAGTAACATGAGCCGCCTTCCTGAGCTCTATTACCTTTCATATAAAGCTACAGGTTTTTAATAGAAATACATTTCTCCCCCACTTGGATTCGAATCTCTTTCTTCAGATTCCCCACGAACCACTGGAGTTTGCGGGTTCCTGGGGGCGCTAGAGTTTCGCATCGCGTAATCCTCTGCCGTCCTTGTTTGACAGCCTGTTTGCCAACAAAGTCCTTCCCT
>Ga0179593_1793420_pt1 | contig 13663 bp, 17 predicted proteins | sample CZODoug2_1_08_16_FD_185931 | JGI IMG/M metagenome (GOLD analysis project Ga0179593, IMG submission 185931) | Vadose zone soil fungal communities from Angelo Coast Range Reserve, California, USA - CZODoug2_1_08_16fungal (PacBio error correction) | ecosystem: Environmental > Terrestrial > Soil >... | reverse complement strand
TCGGTTCACGAGTGGGCTGTCCTGTGCCCCCCCTTCTTCTTTTACTCCTCCGTTGTTTGTTTCTGAGCTTTGTCACGACCGCCACAACGCGTGCGTCCGCTACCGGCGGTGGGCCATCACGTGTCCGGATTACGTTTTTTTTTGAGTTGGCTTGCACCCCCCCCTTCTGAACGATGAGTTCTTTCTTTAATTTTTTTCTCCAACGGCTTCGTCGGACAGTTCGCGTCTCTCCACCGAAATTTGGGACGGTGCGCGAGCGGACGCCGCCCTTTCTTGCTGCTTCCCCCGAGTTTAGGCCGACCCCCCCCCCCGCGTTTCCGAAACGGTCGATCTACCGCGGAGTTACTCCGAGTTTCGGACAACGTCGTTTAATTACCATCCACCCTCTCGTGCACTACTTCAGGTCTCTCCCTAGCTCCATCGCCTATCCCTTATTGAAGATCCGACGGGCCCAGTGTCAGGCTGCTCCGAGACCCCTGATTCCTTTCTAGTGCTGACTCTTTCTCCTCTTTTTCTCTTTTCTGGAGAAATCGCGGTGTTTCCCCCCCCTTGATTTTTTTAGGCCCCTCGCGAGAAAAGTACGGCGGCCAGTGCTTTCCCCTCCTCCTCCTCTAGGCGCCGCAGTTGCGGCCCCCTGTGTTCCTTGCGCAGTTGCCACAGTCTACTGACAAGTTTGGGCGTAGATTGTGACTCTCCCCCCTTTCGCCCTTTCGACGCATCTCGCTCGCCCTTCTCTGTTTTTTTCTCTCTATTGGATCTACGAGGCCACTTGCCAGCATTGAGTCGGTCTATTTTTGCTACGCGAGCCTGGAGAACGCACTCATTACCGTGACCACGATATCATTTTCATCGCCTTTCCTCTCAGTACACTCTTAACTTGTGTCATGTAGTATTTCCCACCCCCGATTTCCTTGTTACAGGTTTCCCCGATCAAATCGTGTTTTTTCCCTTTTCTTTGCCGCGCTTCAGTTCGCAAATTCTCACCTTCCTCTACGCCCGCTTCGTCGTCGGGCGTACGGGTAGTCGCGACCCCCGATTCGCCCCTGTCCCCCCGTCTAATTGCGCCTTATCTATCCTTACAAATCCCCTTTCTTTTTCTGAACCCAACCGCTCGTGTCGAGCCCCCGTTTCCTTTGGCCAGATGCAGAAAACCCCCACTTCTCACTCTCCTGTGATTGCGCCCCCATATTTTTTCTCGCGCGTTTCTTCTTTTCCAATTTCTCTCCTCCCCAATTTCGTATACGACGAGCAGCTGTCGAATCTCCGCCCCCCCGGGAGTGTCCAAGCTGGCGAGGGAGTGTCGACGACCCTTTTTTTAATGTCTAGGGCGTTCCCCCGGACCCCGTGGCGACGTTTCCTGCCTCTTCGGCAGGCGAACTATGGGCCCTTGGATTTTCCGCGAGGCCCCTAAGGCCCACCTCCGAGACGTCTTTTTGGTAGTCATCATGATACTTTTGATTGTCCCCTTGTGTTTCTCCCATGCGTCAATGAGGTGGCAGATCTCCACTTTCTCTCTGAAGAAACCTCCAAGCCCCGTGCCGATGGCCGTATGCGCATGATTTTTTTCTTCGCGCTCTCCTTTTCCCCGCAGCATAGTCACCCTTCTCCTCCCCTTCGTCAGCCCGAGGAGAAGTTCCGCCGCCGCTGTATTTGCCCCAGCCCGAAGTCGCGGATTGGCTCCCCTTCGCGGAGGCAATCGAGAGCAATCTTTTCCCTCAGCGTCAGTCCCTCCGAACAGGTTCGCGCCTCGCCCTTCTTTGCCGCAGACGGTCCCGCCACCCCCCCGTATTTCGAGGCCTGCTGCTTCTTCCATCGTTGACCTGGAAAACCTGACACTTATAAGGCTTGCCCTGCAAGAGTGTAGAAAAAGTTCTTCTCTTCCTCCTTTTTTTGAGTAGATCCTTGGCCCCCCTTGGTGAACCGTAAGTGTTGTTGCCATAAACGATCGACCGCAGGCCTCGCCGAACCTACTTGCTCCCTCTGGGGTGTTTTCCGTTCTCTTCACCCTAGGGAACCCGGCATGGACTTCTTGCCCTGTCCTGATTGTAGAGAACCCGATCTAGGGGATTCTCTAGTTCTCCTTCCTTTTTCCGTAGAGGAGACGGGTGGGACAAGGTGTCTTCCCATTTTCTTTTTTTTTTATGCAGTTGAACTGTCGACCCTTTCTGCTGTGGATCTCATAGGGCTTAGCGCGGTATCACCCTCCCCTGCCCTGGTACCTAAATTCAGTTTCACGAATCTTCACTGCGACCTTCCTTTTCGCTGCGTAGGCCGGCATCGCTCTGTCCCACTAATTGACGCGGCCTGGCACGACCTCATGAGCCGGCCCCTTCTCCCTTTGTCCCAGCTGCCCATCATGCCTCAAGGACCGTTCAGAACTGTTTTTCCTTTCGACTGCTACAGTGAGCCCTTCGCGACGCCGCTTCGAGCTTTTAAGAGCAATTTTTTTCCCTCAGCCCCTCAGTCGGACCGGCTCGTCTCAGGAGACCTTGGGCCCTTTTTAACCCTGTGGGGCTTCGATGCGCCCGGCGGCTGAGTTCGTACCGCCTTCGTTCGTTGTTTCAATTGCCGCGAACCCGCCTTTTCCCAGATGCGCCGGTCCATCGCGAGTCTGTTCCTTGTTTTCCCCCTCTGGTTTTTTCTTATGGCGCCACAGCATCGAAGATCGGTTTGTTCGCCTGCTACGGCGGATACGTTCTTACGATTCCCTCCCCCTTTCTCCTTCCCTTAGGCGAACTTCCTATTGACGTGTTCCTTCTTCGGCAGATCACCCGTCAAGCCAGCCACTACTATCGTCGTAGATCTTTTTTCCATCTTCTCCCTAGTTTTTCCTTTAAGCGAGTCCAAGGCGCAGCAGGCTTTTTTTTTTTTTGATTTTCCCCGCAATCTCTTTTCCCCGGTCTCACGACCTGATTTTAGAAGTCTTGAAATGTTCCTCCTCGCCTCTCCTTTGGTCGTCCCCCTGAATGACTTTTTCGTCCCATCGCCCGACATCTCTCACTCCCTGGGGGCACTGGTTAGCCCTACCTAGTCTTTTTCGATGTCGATTTAGATTTCTGTCCGACCTCCTGTTTCCATGCCGCCGAAGGCCGTTTGGTGTGGCACCTGAGCAAGAACCTAATCCGCCTGCTGGCCCCTATCCTCGATTCGTCCTGTTTTTCTGCGCGTAACGGAAGACCCTTCGCTCCTGACATCCTCCTCCATGCGGCCGACCCAGTCAGATTTGGGCTTCGCCCCACGAAGCTTCGAGACGCCTTCCTCCCCCCCTCCTTCCTCCCCCGAGGTAGTATGATGTACTCTGCACTCTTGATGTCTTCTATTGCCGCGGACCCCCATCTTTCACTGTAAGCACGTGGGATGCCGTCCATCGGATGAACTTTTTTTCCGTCTCTCCTTCTTATCGGTTCATGTTTGAACTGTTCGAACATTTGACCTGTCGCCTTTGCTTTGCTTTGTAACTGTCGTAGCTCTCGTGGTGTCTGCTTCTATGTTTTTCCGACTCGCCGGCGCCCTCTTCGCCCGGTCGCTCTTCATCTCTCCCCACATTCTTTTTTTGTAGAGTCGTCGATGTTTCTTTCGCGAAGGGTTTTCCCGCAGAATTTTCCCCAATTCTTCCCCTCGCTTCGTCATCCGTTCATTTCAGCCAGCCACGTACCCCCCACGTAATTGCGCTGCACCCTTCCCCCATGCGTGTCTTCCCCACCTTTTCCGCGTGTCGTCCTTAGCGGGTGACAAAAAGCTCTCCTGTCTTTTGCTTGAGGATCACGATTTGTCGTATCCCTAACCTTGTGCGCGCCGCGTTGACCTGCACCATTTGCCGGTCATCCCTTCTTTGTCTTTCCCTCTGGAACTTCCTTCTTCCTGGCAAGCCCCAGTATCTGCTGTACAAGCTCTTCGTCGGCACTTACCCCACTGTGGGCCGACTATTGCCTCGAGCCCCCGGCCGAGCGCCATGTCTCAGCCCTTCCTTACTTTTGGCTGGACCTTCATTTCCTCCAGCGCTTTCGAAGCGACACCTTCGCTCTCGTTTGCCAACGTCAGTTTATTTCCAAATCGCGACCCGATACTTCCGCGCGCTCACAGATTTTTCCCTCTCTTTTTTTGAAGGAAAAGCAGATTCTTGGGTCCTTTTTTGCCTGCCCGACGCCCAAGCTTGACTGTGGTATTCTCGTTTCTTGATTGAGACCGGATTCTCGCAGATGTGCGTCCCCCTTTATTTATTCTCTCCCTCCCCGGGGTTAGGAATACGCGGCGCCCTCTGATCCTTCCATCGCTCAGGCCCGGCGCCCCTGCTCGCCGTCCTCAGGGCGTCCGGATGGTTTTCTGAAGTTCCCCCCCCTTAGCCGAACGTCGAGCCGGTCAACTCTGCTCCTTTTCCTAGATTTCCTTTCCTACTACGTAGTCGCCCATAGCCATGCCCCTCTCTTTGTACTTAGTTGCTACGACGGTGTAGGCCACCCTTCTACTGGATCGACGACGGTTTTCCTACACTGTGGCATATCAACAGCCCCCCCGGGCACGCTTCTACCCGCTCCTCCTTCTTTCCTCATCCCTTGAGCCGTTCTAAGGCGAATTTTGTGTGGCGATTCTTTGGCTGACAAGGATTGCACGTTTTTATTTGATGCCTCCCCTTTTCCGCTGTGCCATCCATTGCAGGTCTATGTCGTTTCCCCTTTCCTGACCCCTTGAATCTCGACCTATACGCGGCCTTGCTGTGTTGTACGTCGCTTACTGAGTAAGCGAATTCGCGCTCTTTTTTCCCTAGGGGAGTCGAATAAGTTCCTGCGCCCGATATGACCCGCTTCCCGCTGCTAGTTCTTGGGAATTAACAACTCCCTTGTAAGGACCTTTGATTCCTCCTCGATCACTAAAAACCAGGTGCGCCACTCCCCCCTTTCCTCCCCCTCTCATTCGTACTTGGACGTCCCATCTTTTCTTTTCCTCCCTTTTTCGTATACGACTTCGCCAGCTGCACACGTCCGTCCTTGCCTTTCACACCTCCCCGACGTTGCATACTCGCAGGCGCGGGCAGCTACCTTGTCCTTCGGTTTTGCCCTTGACGTCTTATAAAAGCTGGTTTCCTCCTCTCATTTTTCGCCCCTGCTGGCGGGAAGCCGCGCGCTCTCTCGGGTGCGGCAATGCCGTCAGTCGATACGCTAAGGTCCCAAACGACGGATTTTCTTTGCTGGAGTAAATACCCCTCAGAGTTATTCGTCCCTTCTTTTTTTCACGACCTGTCAAATGAGGTGGCCCTACTTCCGGCCTGAACCCCCCCCTCGATGCAGATGGCCGTATTCTTTTTCCTTTTCCCCTTTCCGCGTGATACCCCTTTCTAGCCCGAACCTTTTTTGATCCTCCCCCACTTAGATCCCCCGCTGCATTTCTTCAGTTCTTCTCCGCACCATTAGTCCAAGTCCATGCCCTCCCTTTTGCCATGAAGCGATGTTTTTTACTCTGCCTCCTCTGTTCTTTTTTTCCCCCGGTCCAGCCGTCGTCCCCTCACACCGGTTCCCCGGGTGACGAGCCCTAAATCGGTCCGCGCGCCGCTCTTCTACATGATTGTTAGCTGGTCAGTGCATCGTTCTTCCCCCCCCACTTTTCCTGCGCAGTCCCGAAAAGCATTAGTCGAAGTTCCCAACTCTTTTCTTTTTCCGCACCCGGGTTCGTTTTTTTTTCCTCCCAGTCGATACGACATTTTGGTGAGCCAAGCGTCTTAGACCGAGCTGTGTGGTTGCCCAAGTAGCTCTGCGTTCCCTTCCAGGTCCCCCTCCATGTACGTGCGCACTGAGCGGCGTTTTTGTTTTTCTTTTCGACGTTCTTGTGCCCGTTGCATCACTGGGCCCCCTTCCAGCGCTCGTTCGACTTCCCTGGCTGCTTATGTAATTAACCCTTTCCCATCGAGTTCATTTCGAGGGTGCTGTGTCCCTGTGTGCCAAGGGCGCACTCCGTAAATCGCTGCTTCGGTGCCCAAGGTTTTTTGTCAACCTGATTGATTTGGACCCTTCGGTTCCTTTCGGAACCGAATCTCGACGATCGGTTCCCTTCCCTGTCTCTGTCTGCTGGCCTGATGCAATTGTTTTATATTCATGTTCCACGCGTTTTTGAGAGATTTCCCCAATTTCATTTTTCCCACCCTCGTTGTCACTTCCACCTATCAGCGCAGCCCCCTCTCGCACACACATACCTCCCCCCGGCCCGCGCCTCCTGCCTGCCCCACACCCCCCCCTACGAAGCGGGCCGAGATTTTTCTTCCCTTTAGCCAGGTCACACGGTGGAGCTTATTTTACCACCCAGAACTTCTCCGCGACGCTCTGTTTTGGCCTTAGGGGCTTTTCCACGCCCACAGAACCCCGCTGCATGCACCCTCTCCCTGTCCTCTTCGCATCGAGTATCCTCTGGCGCGATCTTGCGTGTACCCGGACGATCCCAAGAGTGCCTGATCGTCTTCGTCCCTTCCGCTGGGCCGTCCCGGTTTTCCGCTTTTCCGGTCCCGTGGGCTCTTCGTATACGCCATGTCCGGACTTCCCTCAGTGTGAAAACTCTCGACTTTGCCGAGAACAGAATTTGTCATTTTTCAATCGCGTTTTTTCATGGAGTGTTCTTGGGCTTTCCCTTTTCAGATTTCGCACAAGTGATCGTGACGCATATATTGCTACATGCGTACCCCCGAGCGGTGTGATGTTACCAAGGCACCTTGGACTTGATCTACGCACTCGTTCCTTTCGCTCTTTTGGCACTTTATGTTTCCGCCTCTGGAGGGAGCGGGCTTTGTCTTTTTGAACCCCGTCACAGTCCAAGACCTGGCTTCTCGCTGGCCGAAAGGTACTCTGCCTCCGCCTGTCTTGCGATGCTCCCCTCGGGCCCCCCCACTTCCCCTTCTCCTCCCTTTTTTCGTGTTTTGTTCCCGAGCGGCATCCCCTTGATAGCGATGTGCCCTTGTACTTGGACAAACGGTGTCGAGTCCCCAGTCTCCCTCCCCATTCGTGGTTCCTCCATGGCCTGTTCTTCTCACCACCCTTCCCTTTTTTGAACGTTTAGCCTGCGAGCAGCAGCCTCCCCCCCTTTTTTTTTTCTCGCCAAGAGATGTGCTCTGTCTAGACGTTAGTTCCTTGTCCGCGCCAGATCGGGGTACTGTTCTTATCTGCCTCTCCCCTTCGCTAGCAAAGAAACAAGTCCAAGACCGACCCCTCCGCAACTCCTTCCCTTCTCTCGTCCGTATCTCGTTTCTTTTTTTGACGAGCGGGGATGCCCCTCATCACTGCGCGGACTCCTAGCCTCCCCCTCCCTCACCCCAATCCTATTTTTCTTCTCCGGATTCTCTGCTGTAGTCCCTCGGTATCTCATTAAGACCCTGCCGTAGATACGCGGTCCCCTAGTAGAAGTGTCTCGCACTTTGGGCCCGACGACTCCCCATGTCACAACCAGCCTGTTTGTGTGAACCCGGGGATTTTTGCCGTGTGGTGAACGGTACCCCCCCTTAATGTTCTGGACGCCGTACACACGGGAGCCCCCTGTACACATCCTCGCCCCGAGCACCTTCCCTTGTTCGTGGGCCACTACGGGTAGGTGCATGGGTAATTTAAACGTGATCTTGGTCTGCTCGAACCGCGAAACGCCCATCTTGGGTAATCCGCGGCCGTCTTCATCTTGGGTGGCTTAGCCCGATGGATCGGTGGCGAGCACCTCGTTGTCAGTCCTTTGACCATGGGTTCTCGACGTCTCTCTCCTGGTCCCCCCCCTGGAGGCCTCGGCCAGGCGGGACCCCTTGCAACTCTGTTTAAAGCACCTGTCAAGATCTGCCCCCATCGTGACGGCACCTCACTTGGTGAACCGTTCGCCCCTGCCCGTCTCAAACCCCTCGTCTCCAAGACGCATGGCCTTTTTTTTCTCTTTTGGATGCCTGAAGACGCAAGATCCGTGGGCGTGCAGCCACCCCCTATGCGTGGTGTGTGGACGCAAAATCTTCTCCCCTTTGTTGTGCTAGTTTTAAAAGCGGTCCTTCCCAACTCGTTTTTCTCTCTTGGTGCGCCCGCGCTCGGTCTTTGCCGAGCCCTGTTGGTACTCCAAGGCTGGCCATGCGGCACTAAGGGTCTATGAAGCCTCTTACAGTTTTACCCCTTCTTTTTGATCGTTTTTCGCCAAAGATCCTTTACGTCTATCCCTTCTTTTCGGCGCGGAGGCATTCCACGGTCTGCCTTCCAATTCTGGCCCCCTCCGTGAACCTCCGGACTCCCCCCCCCCTTTTCACGGCGACTTACTCTTCCACCCCCCTCAGACACCATTCCCGCTACCGTTTCCTTCTTAACTTTCCTGCGCGAGTGCGTACTCTACTGCTTTAATGGTCCATCGGTCTGGTTTCCGGCCCCTGCTTCGCCGATGTCCAGCTGATATGCGCCCGAACATACTGCCGGGTGCTTGGGGGGAGTGGAATGGTCTTTTCCCTGTCTTGAAAGATGTCTCGAAACTCGTCTTTTTTTCCGTTTCTGTGTCTTTTCGGTCAAGCGCGCGCGTGAGTCAGGAGGAGCCACCTGCTTAGTATCGAGGCGCTCGAGTGCGATTCCCTCCCTCTCTCTTTTTTGGATGCCCCTAGGCCCCCCACCACCCCGTTCTTGGTCGAAGCTTTTTTTCCCCGCGATGGCTAAGTGTTCCACCGTAGAGTCAGCCCTCCTGGCATTGTCCATTGTCCGAACGCCCACCTCTCCCTCCCTATGCACTCCAGTTCACTGCCTGCGTATGTGGTGCAGTGAAGCCTTCCCGAACGCCCTCAGAACTTTCCGGCTCGTCCCGCCCAGCTTCAAAGTCTTTACGCTTTTCCCGTTCTCAATCTGAGCGCTTTATCACGGCCACAAGAAGCCGTTGGGAACCCCGCGGAACTCTTTGCAAGTCTTCGCACTTATCGCCTTCTTTCTGAAGTTCCTCCCACAGTGGTCCCATTTGATCATTCTTTCCTCCCGATCGTGGCGGGCTGACGTCTCGCGCCTTTTTCTTTCAATAGGTGCGTTTTGCGCCGGCAAAATCGATCCCTCCCTTCCTGGTAGCAGGTGCATGCCCCCCCCTCGTTGCTCCTTTCCCATCTCACGTGCAGATCTTTGTGCCGCTCTCCAACAAAGTCGGCCGAATGGGGGCGCGGATTGTTCTTCCTTTTTTTTTTTTTTTTTTTTTTTGTTTGTTTTTTTTTTTTTTTTTTTTTTTTGTTTTTTTTTTTTTTTTTTTTTTTTGCCCCCATTGACCAGACGTCCTGCCCCTTTTTCCCCTCCCCTTGCTCCAGTCATTAATATTTTCCTCCTCCTGACAGTTGGCCCAGATCCGGTCATCCGGGCCGACTTCGTCTGTTTCCGGAAAACTTGTCGCGGAAGAGAGCTTCGTGCGTTTTTCTCTGTTTTTTGATAGGGCGCACTGGCGACCTAAGGTCCCACTTCACGATCTGGAAGTTTCGCATTTTTAGCACTTTCTTATGCTTGTTGGGGCTCATTCGTCTTTTTCCCGTTTCCCCTTCCTGAGGTGTTCAAGGCAGCTCCTCAACTGAACGCAGCGCCATTTTCCGGCCGTATCCCTACTGTTTTTACTAAGGCCCTTGTCTTCTTGTGATACCGCGACTAGCACGGATCCCTTCCCCAGCAGCCCGTGCATTTTTTTCAACCTATCTTTTTCCTTTACGAAATGCGTTCAGTGGCTCAATTTTGCCTCCCCCTTCCTTTTCGAGCTTCCCCCCTCCAGAACATTTAGATGACCGAAATTCGTTGGATGAACATGCCTCTTCCTGCGAACCAGGGTGAGCAGCATACCCCAGTTCCCTCCCCCCCCCCCCCCGGCCTCGTAACTTTTGGCGAGGCCTGCGGTTTCGGCTTTTTTGCACCCATGACGGTTTTCTCCAGCTTGGCCAAAGGTATCTCTCCTCTTTCCCCTCCTTTTCTTTGAGTCTTGTAACGTTTTCCAAGCCTTTCTTGATCTTACCGGCCATGTGGTTGATTCCCCTGGCGGCCTCGCCGCTTCTACACGTCGCCGAGCTTTTCGTTTTTTTGTCATCACCCGGAACCGGTTTTCGGAAGCGCCCAATTTTTCTTTTCTTTCTTTTTTCTACGAACCCGAATTCGTTTTCCTTTCATAAAGGAGCCGAACATCTCTCTTCGGGCGTTCCATTTGTTTTTTAGAGAATAGTGGGACGAATTTTCGGTTTTCACAATTTTCACGGACTGGCACGGTTGGTTCTCTTCTTCGGCAATCTTACCCCCAAGCTAAGGAAGAAATTCATTTCTTCCCCCCCCTCCACTGCGCTAAGCCTCCACTGGTGCGCTGCCCTTTTCATCTTGGTCCTGATTGGCCACCCTACTTCTGGCAAATTATAGCCATGCTCTTTTTTCAATTTTGACCTCCCACAATCAAAGACCCCTTTTTGACTTAGCAGACGACTGCGACCAGAACCCCTCCCCAAGGCCCACATGCCTCACCCCTCCTCTGCGATATTCCGCGCCACCTTTTCCCCCGACCAGATCTGTCCCCGGATCGTCTTTCCTTAGCCCTCTCCTGTTAAACCAAAGGGGTTTGCAGGCTTTTTTCCCTCTTTCTTCCCTTCAGCGGGCTAGTAGTAACGCCCATGGCTGCGTCACGCGGCCGCTGCGCTAAGATTCGGCGGGCGCGCAACATCGCGCATGCAGTCCTCCCCGTTTTTACGACGTTTCGTTCCCTTCTCGGCTTTTAAGAAGGATCCCCCCCTCTCTCCTCGACCCTATGCGGTTAAATGCCAACGTGGAACGTTTAGGATAGATTAGCTAGAGCTCTCCCTGATTTGAATGATTTTCTGTGAGCTTCCATTTCCGGTTCCCCCGTTCTCCCTCCCCCGACCGTAGGCGACGTCCCGATCGGTCGACCTCTTTGCGAACTGCCACTAGCTTTTTCTTTTTGAGCGCCCAACAAAGGACTATGCTCCCTTTAGTTCCGCTGGTTCCCCATCCCTGTGCACTCCATCACGACCGACTTTGAACGCGCGAGGCGATCGCCCAAGTCTGATCAGTTGGTTCTCCCCTTATGTCGTAATGCCCCACCCCCAGATTTCCCCCCCCTCGTGGACTAGTGGTTCGCGATCAATAGTGCGGCTTTCTATTTGGCTATGGCGGCGGTCCCTTTCCCCGCCCCCACGATCTTTGTTCCGTTTCGATTTTGGGCAGAGCAAGAAAAACTCATCGGCCGTTTCCGCCGGCTGCAACTGGGCTTGTTTTGCACGCTCTGAATCTCGGTCTTTGGCTGGTCGTAACTTTATTTTTTCCTCCCTTCTTTCCCCGCTTTTTCCCGAATGCCGGTTTACGTTTTACCGCCGATTTGCGCGCCTCACACTCTTCCTTTCCTTCTGCGCCAATCTTTTTGGTACCCGGACGGTTGACTCCTTATCTTTCCGCACGAACACTTCTGCTCTTGATGGCCCACGATTGTCCCAACGAGCCCTCGCTCGTCTGAACAATCCTTTCTTCTTGAAAACTGGCTTCCTCTTCGGCTATCGTGCGTGGAATAAACGTGACGTTTCTTACGCATGGCTGCCTTACTGAGCGGTTTCTACACGGGTTTTCCGTTTTCTTTCGGCCTTTTCGCATCGAGATTTTTTTTTCGCCCGGCGCTCGCTTGCAGTGGACCACCTTCGAGTGTTTTTTGCGGGAGGTCACCGCTCCGAAGCCGGTTGTTACTCCGAAACTCCGCTTTCCTATTTCGTGCCGGAAGAACTTGTAAGCCTCCCCCCGTAAGGCTGCCAAAAGACGTGGGACCGCCCGTGCTGTTTCACGCGTGCTTCGTTTACCGCTTGACAAATATCTTTCCCGTGTTTGTGAGAGAGATGGTTCGCGGTCTTTTAGTTCGTGCTCGCTACGCTCACGTCGGTGGGTATCCTTGGTCTTTGCCGGCATTTTTTGTTCCTGTTTCCTTTTTTTTCACCATTTCTTCCGTTCCGATGTCGGAGTGAAGCATTTTTTTTTTTTTCTTTTTACCCGGCTCTGCAGTGAGGGGCCTCGCTCCCCCTGGCCTAGATGAAGACGAGCGTCCCTTGGCATTTCAAGCCACTAATGTCCCTTCTCCCGGTCCCCCTTTTCCCATCGGAGAGTCCGCACACCTGGTCTCTCCTGTCGATACCTTTCGCCATGAGGTTTGGGACGACCGCACTTACCCTTCGAACGCTTCTTTCGCCCCTCCCTCCATTTCAGCATCTTCTCGAGTGCGAGAAGTCCGATTTCGTGGCGGCCACTCTGTTGCCGGCCATGAACTCCGTTCACTCTGCTGTTTTTTCCCTATTTTACCAGGATTCCGGCCGGGTGTCGGCGCTCCACGCAGAGCGTCCTTAAGATGTTCCGCTCTGCCCATCCATTGGTGCCTCATACCGGAAGCTTTTCTTTTCCCCAGACTCCTAGAGAAACTTTACTGATAAAACGTGGAAGAGATCTGTCTAGTTGCGTCCGAAGAGTTATGACTTTTCTTTTTTTTTGTCCAGGGCTTTTAGCCTTTTGTTGAGAGTCTCCATCGTTTGATATATATTCAGGACTCGTTCGCTCAGCGCTATGATCCAGAGCCATGACCCAAATCTCTTTTGAGACGCTGAACCTTTCTGTTTTCTCCCTTCGCCTAGGTGGATATCCCCCCGCCGATCCTCCTTTACTTCCCCACCTTCTTATATTGAGATCGCATCAAGGTAGATAGTATTTCGTGGCTGGCTAACGCCCCAAATTCGTGGTTCCCGAGGTAACCTGCTCAGTCTCTTTCCATTTCCATCCAGCTGCAGTTCGCACCGATCGACCTAGGCAATCCCTGATCCGAAGTCGTGGCGGTTCCGTGTCTCGCCGTTTTTTTTTCGCTTCCCGATTTTCCCCCCCCCCTCTTGAGTCTTGGCGCCGAGAGGCTCTCACTATATCGTCGTAGTTTATTAAAACAACCAATCGTTGTCGAGCATCTTTCCTTGTGAGCTGATGCAGAAAACAGCCTGCAATGGGCGCGCGATTGGTCCCTTTTTCCGCCGATCTTTCTCGCGCCCCTGGCTTACCTTAGCCCCCATGGGAGCGAGAGACCGCTTTTCGACTTTCTTTTCAGCGTCCTTCCTCCCACCTCTGTTCGGGGGCGCGTAACGACGGTCCTACTGTCGGCGGGCTTCCTGGCCAATGGTCGTCTGAAGAGCGCGTTTTCGGCTTCCCTGGTGGGCGGAGACGGGGTCATTCTGGCTAGGCCTTGGTCAAACCGACGATCTTGTCTTTTGGATTGGGCACTCCCTCATGAGGACGTTTCTTCATTTTTTCGGCCCTTTTCGTCAATGATGTTCCCACGGCCAATGCCGTCTGAAGCAGCGCACCCTGCAGCTTGCTTCTCCTCCTTTTTTTTCAGTTGCTCATGATTTTTCCGGTGCTTCCCCGCACGCACGTCTCGATCCGGCCACAGGCGATTCGTTCAGACCTTCCCGTTTTCAATGAGTCCCTCCCTTTTTCCTTCCCCCCCTTGGCATTTCCTTTTTTTTGTCGGCTCTTTGCGAACCTCGAGATTCCTCCTTTCCCAGCCGGCCGGACGAACATGGATCACACTCCGTTCAGTTTTCGCCCACCGCCCCAAACCCCGAGGAGAAGGACCCTTGAGGCTCTTTCTCCCTTCGGTAGTTGATGTTCCACTGCGGTTCAGTTCGCGCCTGAAAGCTTGGCCAAAT
>Ga0179593_1623472_pt1 | contig 13664 bp, 14 predicted proteins | sample CZODoug2_1_08_16_FD_185931 | JGI IMG/M metagenome (GOLD analysis project Ga0179593, IMG submission 185931) | Vadose zone soil fungal communities from Angelo Coast Range Reserve, California, USA - CZODoug2_1_08_16fungal (PacBio error correction) | ecosystem: Environmental > Terrestrial > Soil >... | reverse complement strand
TCACAAGGATTTTACTGCATGGCTATCTTCCCGTCTGCTCTTCCCTCCTATTGGTTGTTCGCAGTTCGCTGTTCGCGACTTTTTCTTAATCCCACGGCCCGAGGATTTTTTTCCCGTTTTTTCTTCAAACGGGCCTCCGAGCGCGACTTTTTCACTTTTTTTGCCAGCGTTTCGGGGATTGGAGCTTTTTTTTTTCGCGGTGTGCTCTTCAATCCCACCTGTCACCCCTTTCGCCCGGATTTGACTTTCCTGCGATGTGTTCACACCGGAAACCGGTCCCTCAATTGGCTTCCCGACCCCGATCCGCGATTATCTCGAGCGGGCGTTTGTAGGCTTTCCGTCACATGCTTGGTTTTTGCCGCCACTTCGGCGCGCTGAGTGTCCCCCCCTGTTTACTGGCCTTTTGCCTATTTTGAGTTGTCAGCGGGGGGAGGTTCGAGCTCTTTTCGAGCGCCTTACTCTATTCTCGTACCAATGGGACATCGTATGTGATCATGCCCATGAAATTTTTTTTTTCGCGTTTACTCTTTCCCTGCGCTCCGCACTCCAACCTTTTTCCCTGTACCCAGAAGCGCAGGCCGAAAAGCGGTCACTTTCACACCTTTCTCACTCTAAGTTGGGCCGTGTCAACCGCCTTTGTGCAGGAGTGGGGTATCCCCCCGTGATCTCCCCTCTCATTGCGGCTCGAACTGACATGTCCCCTGGGGAGAGCCCGATTCTTTTTTGATTGCACGCGTTGTCATCTTTTGATACCTGGGGATCGGAACCCCACCCCTTGGCCTTTCTTGCGGACACTGCATCCTTCCCGCCCTTCGTTGTCACCTGACTCGGCGATACGGAACTGCCTTCGAATCCCCTATCCCTTTATCGTTTTTCATCTGGTTTCCGCGCATTTCTTACTGTCTTTCCCGCGCGCCAGATGTTAACCTTCCTTCCCTCGCAGGAAGCCTCACTCTTCTCAAGCACGTGCGGGAGTAGCACAGCGGCTGTTCTTTTGCTTCATTTGCTTATTCGATTCCTGGTCTTTCCACTCCTTTCCCTTGAAAATTGGTGACTTTCCCCTTGTAATGCGCGTTCCCCTCTTTTATACTGCAATTTTCCAGCCTTTCTTAAACCTTTTTTTTGCTCGGGCAAAGCACGGTCGTCCACACCTCTGGTTTAGTACGCCGGCCAGAGTTTCTTTAAACGTTCCCCTATCGTTCTCTGGAGTGGAAGATCCCTGACTTCCCTCTGCATTGTTGACGAGGTCACACGTTCCGCGACCTTCCCCCATGCCTTCGTCGAGATTTCGATGTCACCCCTGAGAGATTAAAATAAACTTCTTTGCTAGGTGTCCCGTCTTAAATACTTTTCAGCCAATGACAGCGGCTGTCTATAACGAGACCACTTTCCGCTTTTTGCTTGGCACTAATGGGGCCCTTTTTCCCTTATTCCTTCCCTGACCCCCCCCTCGTCCAACTGGGTTGGCGACGTTTTGCGGCGACACTTTGTCCCCCGACCGTTCGAATGAACTTTTTTCTCGCTCAGGCATTTTTGTCAGCGCTGTATCTTTTGCATTGCGTAAAAAACTACGGAGCTGCTGCGGAAGCCTTTCGATCATTCTACATCGCATTCCAGCCTATGCGCCGCTCCCCCATCCTCCTTCTTTTCTATTCTTTATTGTCGTCCTAGACCGAGATTTTCCCCCTTTGTCAACCGCTGCTCCCCCCTTTAAACTCTTGTTTTCTGGGAATTCATTTCCACGCTTGTGATCCCCCTCTCTTCTCGCATAGGTTCCTTTGTGGCAATCTCCTCGTTTCTCATTTTTTTCTTTTTTTCACAACTCCCACATCCCAGACGCGGTTGACCCCGGCTATGCTCATGCCCTTTTCTGAGAGCAGACTCTTTACTTCTTTGTTTTGTTTAGCAGATTTTTATGCTTCCCGTTCTACCTTGGTTACTTGGGTCAAAACCCATTTCTCGTATTATTTCTGCTTCAAGAAGGACGAAAACATGCTCCCGATTGCGTCCAAGTTTCCAATTTCCCCGTGCTCTTCCTCTCTTTCTGAGGGCCGGATTCCTTAACGCCGTATCCCCGATGCTTTCAGACGGAACCATAACATAACTTTTTTCGAATCGCACCCTTGTTTTGAACATTCATTCTCTAGTACACTATTCCTCAACACATCTTTTTTCTCGGGTGTCTCGGATGAGCGCACGTTGCAGGTCCCCGTCTAATTATCAAATGCACAGAAGTAATTTCCCTTTCTTAGAGAATTCACCATCATCTTTGCTCCTACATGAAAAATTTCTACAGCCCTCTACTGTTGTGCCTCCCTGTGTTGGTGCCCCGACCCTTCCCCCCTTCCCCCGATTGAGCCGTGGACGCTTTTCTCTCCCCTCATAAGTGCCTTTTTTATTGCGTGCAATCGCTCTACCGAGCTTTTTCTCAGGGTCCGCTCTTCTAAGCGAGGAAAAGTTGCCCGTTCACCTGCACTCCCCCCCCTGATGGATTTCTCGCTCATTGCTTTCTTTCTTCGACCGTTTTCCTCAAAGGCTTTAAGGAATTCTCCTCTGTCGGCCTGGGGGAGAACGTTATGTTTTCCTAGCAACCCCTCTCATTTCTTTCCTCTATCAGATCACCATCCCTCTCTGATGTTTTCCTTTCTCCCTTAAATGGGCTTAAGTCTCTTCCCCGTATGGTACTCCCTTTACGCCGGGTGACCCCGCCCCCCCACCAAGTTTATGCCCATTTCTGGAATCTAATTTTCCTCTGCCTCCTTGATAGTAGCCACCCCCCCCCAAATTTTTCCTAGCGGTTCATTACCGATAGCACCCCTTCCTCCGCGTTTCCCTCCCCGCCAGGCTTCCCCTTTGTTTTCGTCCTCTTGTATTTTCTGTGTGCATAAGGTTCCCCCACAGTGGTCGCGTCGTAGAGGGCCCCTTTCGACGCTTTACACCGCGAATCCTTTTTTCTTTTCTTCCCGATTTCCTGAGAGTTTTCCCCCCCTTATCGCATTTGACCTTCTTTCAAAACCGCGCTGCTTGTTCTTTTAGCCAGTGTCCTACATATCCGGTGGTTTTTTTTTTCGCCGGAATTTCAGACAGGGGCACCCTTTTTCCCCCATTCTCTCGAGCCTCTTCCTTTCTGTTTATAGCCCCCCCCAAACCCAAAGCAGCGGTTTAGTAGAACACTCGACCCCCCCCAGAAATCGCCCGTCCAAGATATGGCAGCCCCCACTTTGGTCGTTGGTTCCCCCAATTTCTTAAGTCCTTTTTTTTTTCCCTTTTTTTGCGGAGAGCTTTGGAGTGCGGCCTTTTCCCCGCTCTTTCACTGGATTAATTAAAATACAGGTAATTGACACCTACCTTGTGGATCTCCATTTTCATCCTCCCCTTTCGTATCCTTTATCTCTCCCTAGCTGCCAGCACGCTTCCTACCCCCCCCTAAAGCGGCGGCATTTACAGCAGACAGTCACATCCGCGCCTCCCCCTTAATCTCCTTTTCGGACCAGCCGTTTTTCTTTCCTCCCATATACTCCCTGCCTCTCTCCGGGACTTATATTTTCTGAGCCCCCCCAATTTTGTCCTTTTTCATGTTCCGTGGACCCCCCCTCTTCATAAGACGTGGATCGTGGAATACGTAGTTACGTTTCAAGCTCCGCGGTCCCCCCAGAGACTCGCCAAGCCTGGTCTTTTCTTCCCCCGTTCCGCGATCACTGCCAAAAGTCTTCCCCATAATCACGAGTTAGTCCTATTTCCCCCCGAAGGTGCGATAATCATCGCTCCCCTCTCCCTTCCACTCTGCGGTTTCTTGAGAACCCTTTTTACGTCTTCTCTCGAGCACGTCTCACTTTGTTTCGAGCCATATCTGTTTCCCACAGCTCAAAGTTTTTCCTTCTCTCTCTTTTCCCCATTTTTGTTTTTTCTTCTGAGATCCCCCTTGCGGACGTGCTTTCCTATCTTGAGCCCGATCAAGTTCGATTTCCTGATTTTCGGCTTGTATGGGGGTAAGACGCTTCACCGCGAAGGCATTGAATCGACCCGATCGACGGACCCTTAATTTCTTTCCCCAAACACGCCGTTGGAGATAGCGCGATGGCGTTCCTGTCGGTCCTGTCCCGCCCTCTCCTGCGTCGTTTTTTCTTATGCCTTTGAGGCTCCCTTCTCTGAAGTCAATATCCTTCTCGAAGTGCTGTTAATATGGTGTCACCCTTCCCGGACCTTCCCCAATTGGCGATCCGTTGCCTTCCGTTTTCTTTCTCTCGTTTTTGCTTCTTTGGATTTTATTTTCTCCCTTGCTTGTGGCGAAGTCGCTCCTTTTTCTTCCTTTTTACTTGGATCTAGGAGATTATGGGAGGCCCCTTGAGTTTGGCCCGTCGCCTTCGTGGCGTCGCCCGGCCATTTTCTTTCTCCACATTGGTTTCTCTCCCCATGTTTTTTCCTTTTTTTTTATTTTTTTTTCTTGTGCCTTCTTATGGAAGTTTTCCCCTGGATTCCCTCTCTTTTTACCCCGTCCTTTTTCTCCCGTCCAAAGCTCTTTCATGTACCCTCCCTTCATTGCCGTAACCGCTTTTTCCCTGAAAGAAAGACCCCTTCCGTCCGTTGTTGCCCTTCTAAGCGCTTCGTCTTGCTGGAGGAGTTGGGTTATCTGCTACCAGCGCGGGCATTTGCTTTTTTCTTAGAAACGTTGGGTTGATCTTTACCTTCGCGCGACTTCCCGCGTCACGTTACGTGTCTTCCCTGGAGTCCTTCCGGAAACACCTGCCACGATTTGTTTCCCACACTGCGGCGATTCCCCATTGGTTTGGACTTCATTCTCACCTTCACTCTCGCATTCCCTCGCATTACCAAACCTCCCCTTTTCGTCGCGTTGTTTTTTTCCCTGCGTAGTTGCGTCTCGCTTTTCCAACGTTCTCGGATTGTTTCCTGATTTTCTCAGATACATTCTCACTAACTGTCGTCTTGAGGCTGCGGGCGTCTCATCATTCTGAGCGGTCGCCGGCCTAAAGCCTCCGCTATTGCAAAATTTTTCCGTTTTCGTTGAAACTTTTCTCTAGGGTATTCCCCTCCTTTTTCCCTCCTTGCCGGAAAACTTTTTTTTTTTTCTCCTGGCCAATTCGGCTCTTTGGCGATGCGGACCATTGTACCGCTGTCAAGTTTTCTGGACCCTTCCACCCATCTTATTCCTTTCTTATCCATTTACGGCTGAGTTTTCTGTGAGAGGCGCCATTTTCGTACTGCCCCTGCTCAGTCCTGCAGCCGGACGTCAGACAAGTCGTCTGTTCCCCACCCCATGATCTTCCCTCACAATTGAAGTTTTTCTCTCATCATCCTTGCTTCTCCCGCATTTTTCGCAAACGGTGCCCACACTGTCCTTTTCGGTATCGAGGTGCCCTTTTGAAGAGTGTTTTAGTCGACCGACCCTTGCGCACCTTCTCCTCGGTCCTTAGGATTACGGCCCCCCTGCGAATGGGAAAGTGGCCGCGCAGGAATTTTTCTGTTGTTTTTTTTTTTTTTTTTTTTTTTTTTTTCTTTTTACACCTGTTGTTTTTTTTCTTTTTCCTCAATCGCTTGATTGCTTCGCTCACCCCACCCTTAAAGCTGTTCTCTTTCCGGATGTCCTTTCAATTTTATAAATCGCGTTTCGCGCGATGCGCTCCGTCTATACCTCTGAGATGATGAATCTCGTAAGTCTGAGTCCCGACATTTTGCAACCAATCTTTTTTTGCCCTCTTCCCCCTTTGATTGTGATAGATCTGAAGCACAGCGGCGTGATTACGGACTCATCGCTTCTCTCCGTTCTTTTTTGAACCCCCGCTTAATTCTGAATTTGTTTCCTTCGTTTCACCCTTCACTCAAGCATAGCACTAAGGGGATGTCCTTAGACGTATGCACGTTTTCGACTTCTCTCTATATTTTTTAAGTGTTTGTTTCTATCTATTCTTTTTGACTTGCCAGCATTCGTTTGCATACATCGTGGCCACAGAAACTTCTTTTTCTCTTTTCTTGAGCTGGATGCACGACAGTCAAAAATTAAGATTGAGAAACTTTTTTCACCCTCCCCGCCCCTTTGCGAATTCTATACGAGCGGTCTCCCTGCGATGCTTGACTTTTCCCACCATCCATTTTTAACGATTTTTTTTTTTGCATTGGGTTTCAAATTTCCTCTTTTTCCTAATTGAAAGACTCTTGACGGGATCCTTGGCTTTTTCTCCGTCTTCTCTGCATCGCCTTTCACGAGTCTGTATCCTCCCTTTCTAATTTTTTCCCGCGTAGGTTGGTTTAGCCTAACTTCCTGTCCTCTTTTATAAAGTAATGCGTTAGCCCCTCTCCCCTGTGAACTCAGACCTTTTTCTTTTCGCTGAGCCCCCCACGTTTGAGAAGTTGCGATGGCGTCCTGAATCGGGCTTGTAGCACTTCGCCTCCGTTCTCGCGTGTAGTTCCTCTCTTGGTGACCCCTCTCTTCCTTCCTTTTCGCCTATCCTTCCTCTTCACATGCAGCCCCTCTTTATTACTTCACTCTTGGATTTGAAATCTCTTGGACTCTTTGGCTGTGGCTTGGTCATGTCCTTCTGTGTCTTCTTCCTTTCTGTCCTGATTCTCTTTTCTTTCCTTAAAACCCTTCGTTAAGATGATTTTCTCATTCCAACGCTTTTCCCGATCTGCTTTGGTCAGACTCTGGCCTATTTTCCCTCTCCCCCCCCAGTTTTCTGAGAATCGAGTTGGCCCCTCTTCGATACCAGTTTTGCTCAAGGCCCCACTTTTTCAATTAGTTCGGTTTTTTTCCTGCGATATTCAATCCGCCCCTCCGCTTTATACGCCCCGTCCCCCGCTAGCCGTTTTCGGTATTTCTGGCCGCCATCCAGGTAAACATCCGTGCTGGTTCCCACAGTCGATCGACTTGCCGACTGAACCCTCGCGTCCTTTCCTTTTTCCTTTTTCTTTTTCCCCCCTTTCCGCGTTCCATGTCTTTCCCCTATCCTGGCCGTTTCCCCCGGTTTTAAACACAACAGTGAGTGATGATGAAGGCCCCTTTTCTCCCTTTTGTTGTTGTTTTTCCCTCCAGTTGGCAGTCACCGGAACTTGACGCGGCAATTCGCGTTACATTCTCGAGCTCTATTTAGATTAATACGTTGCCAACGACAAACGTCCCCTCCTCTCCTGAGTTCTCAATCGTCCCCCCCCCCCAGCCTCGCGCGTGTCAGGTTCCAAGCATTAGGAAGCACCAACTTGCGGCCCGTTGTGAAATTTTAGTACCCCTTTCTGTCTTTTCCTGAAAGCTCCTTTTCTTGCGGCGGATAATCTCTTTTCCCTGAGAAAACGCGAGAAAATCACGGCCCTAATCGCCACACTATTCCTTCTCTCCCATTGGACTATCCCCTGTATCATTTTTAATTCTTGATCTATCCCCCAGCACATTGCTCTACCCTCCTCCCGCTTCCCCCCCTCCTCCACAAGCTTCCCTTTCCAGGGTTTCAGTCCCTTCCCCGTTGTAGCTTCTGGCCACCAGAATGTGCTGTCCGATCCCCCCTTCTCCGCTTGAGCATTTTTTCGGCGGCTATTTTCTCAGCTGTCTTTTGGTTCGTGTTCGGTTTTTTCTCACCATCGCTTCAATCTAGACTTTTCGATAAGTTTAGTTAAGCCCCACCGCTGTACGCCCACTCAGAGCGCTGGCCTTTCCCGCCCACCTTCGCCATCCCCCGCCGCTCCTCTCCTTTCTTACCCTTTTCACTTTTTTATTCCTCTGTATCCGCGGGCCTCTAATCAATACGCTGCCCTCTCTTGCCTTTACCCCCTTCGCCGAGAATCTAGCGCGAGTCCGCGACCGTACATTGGATTCTCCATTTCTTTTCTCCATCTTTTTCTCCCTTATTTTTCCCCTTGTTGTTTTTAGAGCTCCCCAGGCGATCGTGCGGTTCCTTTTTAGTGACGTCTTTTTTTTTCTTTTTTTTGCCTGACGTGACTTTTTCGTCCTATCTTTTGTTCTAGCCTCTTCGTTTGCAAGCGCCTTTCTTCTCGTCCGATCCCCGGCACAGATTCTGGCTTGATTCAAACGTTCTACGCCGGCGATTGGCGCGATGATTTTCATTGGCAACGTTCTTTTTTTTGGCTCCTGGGCTACGCTTTTCTTTGTCCTCTTCCGTTCCCTTCTGCCACGTCGCGACTTTCTCCTTCCTCTTTGTAAGAGCTTTTTTCCCACCCGTCCCAAGTAAAGAAACCCCTAAAGAACTCCTTCGCCTTCCGTTTCTCGCATCTAGGTCGCAGCACATTGGTTTTTTCCGGCTCTACGCTTCGGCGCTGGGACCTTCATTCCTCCTGTCGACGTTTGATCTTTTCTTTTTCGGGCGGGGCTTCTGCGTTGGTAGCGAAAGATCCCGTTACTAAGGGTCGATTGATTCGTCTGCAGTTCCATCGTCTTTCTCTAAGTTCATAGGCTTTTGTCCGCCGAACTCCCACCTTCCGTCACAGCAGCGAAGTGAAAGCGGTGACTGAAGATCCCATTTTTCGGGTGTTTTTCTGGTGCCGTGGCACCTCTCGCTTGCTGGGGATTGGTTATCCACGTTTTCTTTCCTTCCCCTCGCGGGCATGAGTTTGTCTAAAGACTGAGTCCGAGGGAGGAAACGCTCTTTGCACGACCTTTCTGCGCCTGATTTTCCCGGTTTCTCATCCATGGATTTCGGAAAACCTTCTTCTGGCGTGACCCTTAATCTGACCGACTCCAGCCGGCGCGGGTTGGGGAGTAACGACTTTTTCATACGGAACTTCTCCTTTGGACCTCATACACTTTGAGCCCTCTTTTCCGCAACGTTTCTCCTCTTACGAAGGTTAGGTGATCCCACCATTTACTCTGCAACTTTTCCAGATTCACGATCTCCTTTTTTTTCGGCTGCGTCCCCGCGGAGGGAAGCGGTTTTATCTCCTCCCTTGGACCCGTGATCGATATAATTGAAAAATTTGGTGATTCCCTTTGGTCTGCTCCGCCTTCCATCCGGATCGCCTTTTCCCCACGATCCAGAGCAGTTTTTGTGTCGCGGGCCATCTCGTAATGTACCACTCGTGCCATTCGCCTCTTGACAACGTTTCCCCTTCCATCATCATCTCTGGCTTTGAATCACCTCTGACCTCCAGGAGCTTACTCCCAGCTCCTTCTCCCATCCCTGAGTCCCTTTTTAGGTCAGACAAGTCTGATTCCCCCAGAGACATCCCCACTTCTGGTGCGCCTTTTTACTCTTCCCTCATCTTTGGCTTTTCTGAAACTCGAACGGGCGAGACTCTGTGGTCTCCTTCTCGTGCACTTTGGTTCAAGACGGGTGCCCGGCTGGCGCCCCCGCAAGAGAAACTTTTTCATTCGTGGGACTTTGCGCCGGTTTGCGCCCTCGCACTTCGATGTTCACTTTTTGCTGCTCCGGCATTTCTCCCTCTAGGAGTTCGTCGCGCCCCCTAACGCGTGCGCCCTTTTGCCTTCTTGCGAAGGTCCCGCCTGGTCCTTGATGCGCAGCCCTTTTCTTTCCTTTTATTTTTCGTCGTATGCCGCGCGCTCGACCCTTTTTCCCCGGCTTTTTTCCCTTGAAAATTTGATGTTGGCCTTGAAGCATCATTTCTTACACCTGGCACCCGCAGAGGCTCTGTTCGCGCACCGGAATTCCCCCTAATCGGGTACATGTTCGGCGTTTACCCTCCCTAAAGATTCTCCTTCCGTTGGCGTTTGCCTTGGCCTTCTGAATTATAAAAGATTCTCTTTTCCTCCCTCCTCATTTTCGTTCCTTGTTACCCGTTTCTACATCTTTCAAAGTCCCGTTTGATGGCGTATGGAGATTCCCCCGACACAAATGAATAACCGTTGCCTGTTCCACCCGGCACCGTGCGCGAAGCATGCTGGCTTCCCCCACGCGCGCTGCTTCAGATTCCCGGACCTCCATTTTGCGTCCCGCCTGGTGTCTTGCCAAAAGTCGATCTCCATTGTCCCTCTGGACTTTAGGAAGAATATCGCACCGGGCTTGTTATCCGGCGTTGCTTTCACCCCTTTCCCCTGCCCGTCTCCTTCCTTCAAATGCTTGCCCACCCATTAGTTTTTTTCGCCCTCATCATCCATTTAGTACTCTTCGCGATACAAGGTAACTTCGCCTTTCGATTGTCCTTGCCTCCCCCCAGTCCCCTCTTGATAAGGTGCCGCTGCGGGTCGCCGCACCTTTAAGGAGGTCAGTTTCTCGGAATGCCAGCCGAGCGGGACCAGGGCAGAAGATGTACCGAACAAGCGCGGGCATTGTTAAAGTCTAAATGCGCCCTACTTTAGTACGCCTTTTAAGTGGATGGACATCGAAGTGTTTTCTCTTTTCCACGGGCGGGCGAATGATCTTCGGAAGATGTTTACCTCAAGCATCCTAGTTCCCCTTTATGGGCGACAAAATAGCGCGAGATGCTCCTTGTTATTCCATCGCGGGAGTGAGGAATACTCCGTTTTTTCTCTTCTTGCAAGAGGTTGGGGGTCCACACCCAGTTTATGTTCTCCCGTATTGGAATTCATACAAGGTCTGTTCCAAGGGGCCTTACAAATTTTCACCTCGGTCGATAGTTTAGTCCAAGTTTTCCTAGCTTCCCCTTTCCCCTCGTTGTTGAACTCCCGCCGCCGCTCGACTTGTTTTTCTCTTTGTCCATATTTTCTTAACCATCTGCTTTTCGCTATAAAAAGAAGCCTTTCATTCTCCTGCAACTTTATTCATTTTATGCCTTTCTTTTAACTGCTATCCTTTCCGTCTTTCCTGTGCATCCCCCCCAACTCTCTGAGTTGGATCGCTTTCCATGGTCCCTCCCCCGAGGAAGGTTTTCTTCCCTTCATGTAGCCCTCACAGGTTTTCCTGAGCGGAACTGAGCTTTTCCCCTCGATTACGTCCGTGAGGCCTTTCCCAAACCCGCAAACGCCCTTCCCCTCTGATGTAGTTTCTTTTGCTAAACCAACTCCTCCGCGCTCCCCCCAGTTTCCACGTTCGTCCGTACGTCCGTTGCCAATTTCCTTTCCGTTCACCTATTTTGTCCCTCCTCTGCTGTGTACCTGAAACAAGGGTTCCTTTGGGATCTCTTTTCTTTACGCCGCAGGGAAATGTTGTTGGGTTTTTCAAACTCTGGAACATCCCGCTGTCCCCTTCAATTAATTAATCTTTGAATTCCATTGGTAACTAATCCCACTCTTGCCGTTTTTTTTTCTAAATTTTGGAGTCTTGCTCTCCTCCGTAGATTCTCCCACTCATCCCCCCGCGGAGCCAGCGTCCAGTCCTCTCCGCACCTTAGCTCCTTCCCCCTGAATGTGGCCAGAATAATCCATTTCCTCCCCGCTTTCGAGAAGACCTAGTGGAATAGGATCTTTCTCACAATGGTACTTTTTTCCACCCATCTTTTCCCTTCCGGGTCTCAAATTCTCTCCGTGGTATTTTGCCTCTTACTCCCAGCCCCCTTCGGAGAGCTTTCCACCCTCCGAGAGAAATAGCCCCCAGTTTCCAACCTTTTTTGAATCCAGCTTTTCCCCGTCTTCGATCGTTTATCCTTTCATAGGTCCTTCGTCAACTAGGCGGCTTGCTTTCTCCCCAATCTCGATCCCCCTTTCTAGCGCGGAGCTTCCTCCGTCTTGGGATCGCGCCCCTCCTTCATCCCCCTCTCTCCCTCTTGGGAATCGCTCCCTTGTATTTTTTGTGAGTCTTCACCTTCTTCTTTTCGGGGTCGATGTGCGCGATTCAAAGCTTCCTTTTTGATTTGGATTTCTCATTCCGAAGCGCACCTTCCAGCCTGAGTCCGCGTCCTTCTTATGATATCGAACAGACGGCACTGATTCCTTTTTTTTCCCTTTTCTTCAAAGGAATTTTTTCCCTATGATGCGATGCTCCATTTTGTTGTTAATGTTACAGCGCTCCGGGATTGGCGAGTCTTGTTCGTTTTCTTGCGATTATCGGACGGAAAACGTATCTTCTTCTAACTTTGTTTTGTTCCTTTGGTGCAACGACTCCCTTCCCTCCCCTCCTTCAAGCCCTGACCTTCCTCCCTCTTTGCTCGCAGCGGGTGCCTTTCGCTCTTAACATGATGGTGGCCTGACGGAGCTATTTTTTTCTCTCAACCTGGGCCTCTGTTTTTTTTCCTCTTTTTTGTCGAGCCCATTGGTCCTGCTCTCCCCTCTCTTCCCCTTGCATTTCTTAGTACAATGGTACTGATTCCTCTTCGTTTTTGTTAATGCCCTGACCTTTTTTTTTGCTTTTACTAGGCCTCATACGCCTTCCCCCCCCCCTTCGCTTTATACACAGCCGCGCAGGGTCCAAGCTTTTTCCCTTCAGCCCAACCTTCCGTCGTTGCGTGCTGTTAATCTTGGGACTGTACCTCTGCGCGAGTTGCTTGCGGAGTTTGTTCTGCGATGAACTCTTCACCAGCTCATTGACGTTTGTTATCAAGACGCACTTTCTTCTGAGTGGAGGTTCCCTTTGCTCTATAGTCGCGAACACCCCTTTTTTCTTCCGTTCTTTCCCCGACTAGTCCGGCTACGTGAAACCCCTGGCCCTCTCTTCGGGACTTGACCCAAGCGATCTCAACTATCGCTGTGTTGACCCTTTTTAATCCTTCCTGGCCTACGGAAGTCTTTTGGTCCCCCCTCCAACTCCAATCCCTTGATGTTCCGCGTCGCAGAGTTTCTGCCTTTTGATTCCCTTCGCACGGATTTACTCCCTGAATTCCCCGATTCTGAACACGGTACGCTCCTTTGCCTGGTCCCTATCACGGATGGTCGTTTTTCCTTCTTTCGCGAAGACTAAAACGATCGTCTCATTTTTGCACAAATGGTTAAGGCCTGCTCACATCCTTGTGATCACCTATTCCAGCTTTTCTCCCGGGTGTGGACGCTTGCAAGAATCCTTCGGTTTTTATCACACTTGTTCGTACGCTTTTCGAGAGTGCTCGGACAACTTGTCTAATGTTTAGATTTTCGTTCCCCTAACCTGCGCTTTTTTGCGAGGCGCACGAATCACAGATTCATTCCTGTGCCGGTGAGCCCTTTAGAGAGGCCTTTTCCATTATCGAAACCCCTTCTTGCAGGTTAACGAGGAAATTGACTCCAACCCTTTTGCTTGTCGCCATGAGACGCTGGAGACCAGAGGATGGTAGTGTTTTAACCTAATTTTCACATCCTAAGGACGACCAGGCCCTCCGTTCCCCCGATACTTCGGCGCGCACGTCTAATCTCAATGGGCGACTACGGGGATACTTGTTTTTCCCCGCTTTTATTTACTTCTCGCCACCCCCGTTTCGACTTTTTCCAAGAATAAAAGCGCGCGTCTCTGCCTGATTCCCGCTGCCCCCGTCCTAGATGTTTTTGTTTGTCACCGCGATATTTTTCCAAGGCTGGATCGCCCTCTTCCCCCCCTTGGTATGAAGTCTTCTTCTGAGAATCGGGTTTAGTTCCCCACGTCTATCGCTTCGCGTTGCCGGCGTGGAACTTCCCTCAATATTGATTCCCTGGGTTAGCACCTCTCATCCCACCCCCATCCATTCCTACTAACTTGCCTCCCCCTCGCCCTCCTCATTTGCCGTGGGCTTCCCTCCTTCCTCTCCGCCCTTCCCTCCTTCCTCCTCTTTATCCCCCTTCTTTTACCCTTCCAATGCACAGCCGTAATCCTGACCTCTGTCTCCCCCCTTTCCGCTCCCCAAAG
>Ga0179593_1555093_pt1 | contig 13664 bp, 19 predicted proteins | sample CZODoug2_1_08_16_FD_185931 | JGI IMG/M metagenome (GOLD analysis project Ga0179593, IMG submission 185931) | Vadose zone soil fungal communities from Angelo Coast Range Reserve, California, USA - CZODoug2_1_08_16fungal (PacBio error correction) | ecosystem: Environmental > Terrestrial > Soil >... | reverse complement strand
TATTATTAGAGACCGTGAGTTTGATAAGGCTAGCTGAGTAGTTAAGCATTGCTGCGAGCGACCACGCTCCATGCGACGGTTCATTTTGCGTTGCGCGCCGTCTTCCTTTTTCAGCGCCTAGATGGCGTTTACCGATCGATGAGCTCGGTCTTTTCTTAGTTCAAATGAAGTTAACTCAATCCGTTTCCTCCTCTGCTATTCCCGCCAGCATTCCGCCATCCAGCGCTTTAGTCCGGAAAGACATCTCTTGTCGTGAGACTTGCACCTACCTGCTTGGAATCCCTCCTCCTAAACGCACCGAGGGGAATAGTCATGCTTTTCACGCAGCGGTTACACAGACGATGCAGCGTGGGTCCCTCTCTTCCAGCTCGCGACATTTTTCGGTTGACCAGAACGAACATATCAACAAATCAACCCCACTCTTCGCCCCCGTGATGGTATGTCAGCTCGCTGTTTGACTCTTGTAAGGTCACTGCACAACCGGTTATGCATGTGCTACCCGATTTCTTTTTCTATGGTAGGCCGCCCGATCTTTCTCCCCCCCCAGGACATCGCAGATTTGATGTGATTAAAGATACAATTAATGCTATCCCCCCCTTTCTGCTTTCTGACGCCCCCCCATTTCCGCTTTTCCTGATTCCACCTCTTGTCATTAACGAATTGCGGCGGTACGGGCGCAGGATAGAAAAATTCCCCTCTGTGCATGTCCCCATCCCCCCTTGCAGGTTTTTTCCACCGTCTCGCGGGCTTCCGGAACTTTTTTCGCCCGACATGGTTGCGCAGTCTTTAGTGCGCTTTTGGTCAAGCCCACCGACTTTTCTTGCTTCCCTCCTTGAGAAGCGTCTTTGTCCCTGTCCCTTGTTTTTCATCCACCCTTCCCCCTGAACTCGGCCTTGCTCCCCCCGCACATTCAAGACGGGGCTGGTTGGGGTGGTTTTTTCCCAATCCTTCTCCAAGTCCCTTTCCCCTCTCTGAGTTGGCTAGAGATCTATATGGTCTTCCGCCCAAGCCCATTCAGCTCGGGAATTTTCCCACTTGTGCCCAGTTCCCCCTCAGTGCCCGGCTTCTAGGCGTTGGCCTCTAGCTTTTTGCTTGATCGCTTTGAAAGAAATCCAGAAATCAACCCAGTTTCTTCATCCCCCCATTGGTTTTTTGTCTTTATTATCCTCTTGATTTTGGTTTGCGGGATTTGCTCTCGGCAAACCTTTTAGTTAGTATTTTCCGAGCTCGCCCCGTTACCCTTCGAGATGTTAGAAGGAATAGGGATTTTCGACTCTAAGGCATGTCCCCCCCCTCTCCTCCCATACTGTCCCTCTCTTCAACCAGAACCCAGCGAACCTCCTGACTTTCCTTGATATGCTGAAAGAGATTGTATCAGTCGGAAACGGTTAATAACCCGCCCGACGCCTTTTTTTCCCTTGTCGTTGACCCCCCTCCTCTAAGTTCGAACTCACTCCCTTTAACCCCCATTTTAGCGCATTATCGGCGGCCGTTTTATCTCTCTTTCCTAGCAATCGGGCTCGTATCGTCCATCCCACTTCGACCTTGTCCGCGACCTCCGCTGGAGGATATTCGTTCCCTTTCGACTCTTCCTCCCTCCACCTTTTTCAGAGGGCGCAGAAATTTAGCAATCTTCCCTAGCCTTGATGGACAGCAGCCGCAACCCAGACTGCTTCGAAGGCCAGCTTGCCCTCCCCTTCAGGGAATTTTTTGTTTCCCGATCCCACAAGTTCTTCTTAGCTTGACCCGATATGCAGCGAGAACCCGCGGATACCCGGTACCCATCGCCTTTGCAGACTTTTCCTTCTGTGTACTATTTTAGGCAAGTAGTAAGTCGCTCTAGGAATATTGAAATATTTCGGGCCCCCTCCTGCCATTATGCCGTTTTCCGCTAGGTCTGCGCCCTCACTGTCTTTTGACAGCCGCAGACCTTCCTTGTCTTCATTACCACGTCCCCCTGGAACCTTTCTTCTCCTCCTCCTACTCCCTCCAATGCCCGATCCGTAGACGGACCTCCTAGGTCTCTGCCGCCCTTCCAGTCCCGTCATTTTTTTTTGAAGCAGCCTCCCCCTCGGACCTCCTGCCGGTTTCTCGCTTTTTCTATCTTTTCTTCGACCTTTCAGCCGTCGCTTTTCGACCACCGCCTCCTGGGCCAAGTCATTGGACCCCGACTTGTTTTTTACATGTTACTTCCGCATTCAGAGTAGTCCTTTCTTACAGTTTTGGGTATTTGAAACTGCGGCCCGCCTCTTGAGCCAGATCTTTTTCCCGATTTCCTCACGAGGTTTTAGGTGGACATCTTCCCTTACTAATGTTCGCAAATCTCATAGCTTCTGTTATTTAAATCTCACCAAGAACCAGATCACTCCCCCAACGCCATTTCCCCAGGTTGCGTTCCCTATTGCTATGTCGCCCGTCGGGACTATATTGAAAGAGTTCAGGCTGCGTGAACGCTCCCTATGGATTTGTGCATGTCTTGCCCATTTCCCGAACTCCTTCCGCACGCGAGTTCTTCTATTTGTGTTCCGAGCCGACCGTTCGAGGAACGGACGCTGTTTTATTACCCCCCTTTTTTTTTTTCCCAATGCGAGCAACAGTTTTTTTAGTCAGACGCCGGCTCCCACAGATTTGTTAGCGCTCTGTGAAGGAGCCACATAAGCATTTCAACCCGATGATCGATTTTCTGCTAGCCCAACTTTAATGGACCCCCCTGCGAATTCCTCCTTCCTCCCCCCAGGGAACCCCTGGCTATTTTTCCCCCCCAAGTTACCGAGGCCCTTAGAATTTCCCGTAAGGTAAACCAAGTCGAATAATAGCGAGTGTTTTTAGGCTCCCAACGTCTCCGGTGATTCCTCTGAGAAACCTTCCTCCGTTCCGACTACCCCCCCTTTTTGGTCTTCCAAATAGATTCTTATGCGATTACTACAGCCCACTTATATATATCTGTTGAATCCTACGCGCGCAACCGTTAGCGTGAGCGCGTGAACACGGCTCTTCTCATGCTTCTTTCCCCCTCCCCTCACGTCCGCGCTGCATAATGAGTTGGGACGATGAAGATCGTCGCTACTGGGCTCGGGCTTCCTGAGCTGACCCCGGCAATCGGCAGGTCCCCGATACCCCCAGCAAGACAAATTCAGATCCCCCTTCCTGTGAAAACTTTTAGGTTTTCTTTTTGACCAGCGCACCTCGATCTGAATACCATTAAACCGCCGATAGACTTGTCCCCCCCCTTCTACCGGCCCCCAAGCTTAGATCATAGAGTTTCCCCAACGCAACCTTTTTCAAATCTCCATTCGTTCCCAAGTTGAGCGGGCCCTTCTGAATTACCAACGGCCACATACCTCGTTGCCCATAAGTTGTCCCCAGCAGCATCAAGACAGTCCCCATCCCAAAAGGTCTCCCTTGCTTAGCCTCTTAGAAGAGTCTTCAGGTATTGGTAGGCTTGAAGCATTTTAGGCCAGCGAGCACGGACCTGTTGTTCCGGGTAAAGTATAGACCCGTCCATTTCTCCCCCTGTTAGGCTTCCTGTTCACAGCTCCGGGGAAAATGAACGATTCTTTATAATAGGGCGGAGCCCAAATTGAGGGATTTTCGCGGTTCCTTTTGGCTCTTCCCCAATCTCTTTGTGCCCCCTCCCCCTTTTTTAGCGTATATGTTCAGTTACTTTCTTATGGAACCAAAGCGCCGCTTTACAATAATCCTTTATGACAGGATCCATCGGCTTTTAACCCCTTTGATTTCTCGTTCTGTTTTTAGACGGGTTATTGTCAGTGGTTCCTTCTCTGTCCCTTTCTCCAGGCTGTCGTTACGAATTCGCCCGCCATTTCTCGCCTTTTCTTTGCGGTGGCCAACGTTTTTTGGAGAACTCGGCGGCTTTTCCCTCCTCAAGACATTTGAAGCTCCTTTTTTTTTTCATGTTTGCCTAACTGCACGTTCTCGTCCGTTTAGCGCGGGATCGTGCTCCAGGTCGGCCCACAAAGTCTTTCGAAGAGTCCCTGCTCTTTTGCCCCCCGGCTGCGACCATTGGATTTTTTTTCTAGGTCAATTGAACTAGACCGTTCCGTCCCTTGTTTTTACGGAACCTTTTTCTACCACCATCTGGCACCGCACATCCCCCTCAGCACCCTCAAGCAATCGTGCGCAGCGTGCCCTCTTTTCCCTCCGCATCGGCATATTTCACCCTTTCTCTCTTTTCCTCCTCCTCCTTTTTTTTTTTGATCCGCTCTCGAAATTCTTCCATCGGGCACACTCCCTGAATGCGCTTTCTGGGGGCGTTTCTGACTTTTGCGATGGTTTTGTTTTTTCCCCCTCTCGGTCGCCCCAAGAACAGCTGTACTCGCCACTTTCCCGAGCCGCCGCATGCGCAGTCTTTGCGAGTTTGAAGTCCGCGACTGCCCTCTTTTCGTATCCCGCGCCTTCACGATGCCGTACCGCCACCAACGCTTCCAATTGGGCTGGTCACCAAGGTTTTCGATCGCGCAAATTGTGGATACCTCGTCCTTACTTGACGACACCCCCCCGCGATCGATCCAGTGCGGACGAACCTGCGCGGTCCTCCCCCCGCCGAGGCTCCAAGCGACCCCCACCTAGTCCTCATGCGTCCTTCCAAACCCAAGCATTCCCAACCTTTTGAGTTTTCCGAGAAGTGCAATGCGCCCCTTCACTCCATCTTTCTACAGACTCATGAAACGAGTAACCCGAGTCCGATCTATCAGAACTGCTGGACGAGGACCCCCCCTCCTCCAAAAATGCGATACTTCAAACTGTGTCTCTCCCCAATATGTTTCCTTTCTTCGCCGCCAATCACCGCGCACCCGCATAATTGCAGGCCCATACGGCACCCTTGAAAAGTACCTTTTGCCCCGGATGTGCATGAAATGACGTCCCTTCCGATTCTTTACCTTTTCTTATGGATTTCCCCCTGTAACACGTGTCGCCCCGGAAGTTTTACTACCAAGGTCACCTAACCAACCAAACCCCAAAACCCCCCCCCCCCCCCCACCATCCGTGTCCCCTAGCCCCGATTGCTCTAGGGTTTCGGAATGTACGCTGAATGTATGACGCAATGCGGTTCGAGGGGGGGGGGTTTGGTTGTTGGGGGTTTTTGTGCGGCCTTCCCCTTTGCAGCCGATTCGTTGTTAAAGGCCCCCGCAAATTTGGGTGGCCGGTTTCTGGACTTTTCTCCTCCTTCCCATACTTCTCGCCTTATTACTTCGAATTAACCTCCCTTTCCCATCGCGCGCCGTCTGTTAGATTTTTTCCCTGCAGCTTTGAAAATCAGCATTAGTGTGTCACGGTCTGATCTCCCTCTTGATCTTGAACGATCGTTGATTCCACGCTTATTCTCTTCTCTGCCCGACGGCGCCCGGATTCCTCCTAGCCATCCCCAGCTCCTTTGCGCTTCGAGAGTCGGGTGATTGACCCCCAAGTGGAGAACGCAGTTTTCCGCCAGTCACGATTTGTCTCTCCGATTTTCCTTAAAGCAACTCATGATCTCTAATGCTCATATTTTTTTGAATTTTCCCGACAAAAAAAGCTCCCCCCCCCCACCCCCCCCCCCCCCCCCCCCCCCCCCCCCCCCCCACCCCCCCCCCCCCCCCCCCCCCCCCCCCCGGGATGGACTTCGCCCCCAAAATTTCTCCAGCGGTAGCCCTCTCTTTAAGGTCCTCCCTCAATAAGTTCTGGCTTTTGGCACGGGGCCCATTCGTGCAATGCGGTCCGTTGCCCCTCTGCGCAAAACCTTTTCGCCTGGATCGTATTGGCCTCCCGTTTTCGCTAGTTCATGATCGTCTCCCGACTGTTCTTCCGGAGAAAAATCGGCAAGCCCCCGCGTGGAACATTGTTCATCAGATACCTCCCGCCCCCCCCCCCCCCCCCCCCCCCCCCCCCCCCACCCCCCCGGAGACTGTGAAACCAGTTACTGACAAAACTCAGGTGAACCCCTCCGTAATTTTGCCAGTTCCCTGGTCGCTTGTACGTTCCTCCTCCCAGTCGACGCCGGGTTGAACCCATCTTCCCGCCCTGTCCCTTCTCTTCTTGCGGTTTTCATCGCCCTACATGCCCACACCCCGTTGCGCCGCCCTAAACAGACTTCTGGTCTTTTCCCCCCAAGCGCGTCCGAGTTCAACCCATCAAAGGATCTTTGACAAGGATAAGCATGAACTCGCCCCCTCGAGTTCCTTTCCCCCCCATATTAATTTTTCTGACTAGTACACCCAGATTCGTTCTTAATTTTCTTCTCTACTTGATATGATGACACGCCCTCTTTTAGATATTCCCCCGAACCCCTTCCTTCTTCACCGCTTTTTAAGACCTTATCGCCCTGGCCCACACCCATCGAGTAACAGTTTCGCGTTGCACGCTGAAAGTACCCCATCGCAGGCTTCAGGCTCGGGTCCGGTAGGCCAAGTTTCTTTTCTGCACAGCTGGCCGTTCCTATTTTCCGAAATTATCTTTGAGAAACTCTGGCCCATGATATTAGCAGTTTTGGTTTGTCGTAAGCTTTCCGTCGAAGCCATGCCCCCCGAATCCTGCGCTTTAGTATGCTTTAACCATTTCTCTCTTGCGCGCCGCACCGTGCTGCTAATCATGGCAGTTTCGTCTTTTTCACTTAGATTGTTTTCAGTTGTTCCGGCCATGGCCGCTTTTCCCCCTTCCCCCCCCACTGCGTTTCAAACCGCTCACCCCTGAAGCGACCCCAACTGATAGCCGCTCCTTCTTACGTTTCGGTTCACAAGTGTTCCCTGCACCCTCTTCTTAAAGAGTTGCGAGTTACGGCCGCCAAGGAGCCCTATAGTCCGGCCGCTGCGTTTTGTTTTTTTTTTAGACCCGGAGCCCTCCGAAGACTTTTTTTCCGCACAACATGCCAAGTCCAAAGAAAAGACAAAGACCCGTAAAATCGAGCACGGCTCGGAGCTGGTGTCAACTCAATCTCCCGCGATGATCCAGCTCTTGTGCGCACGAGTTGCCCTCTTTTCTTGAAATGAGTCCCCCCCCGAAACCACTCCGTCATCGTCATCTCGACTCCACATCCAACTTGAAGACCCTCTCCCCTCTAGTCCGATCATCTCGCTCACAAACGCTTGTCAGGTTTCCCCCAGAAGTATCTTCAACGCCCTGCACGATGAGATCTGCTTCCCTCGATCCATTGAATCCACCGTCAGCCCCTGATAGAGGCCCCCCCTCGTTTTTTTTACATACCTCCAGCACGCATTTCCCTCAAGCAGTCCGCGTTTTTTTGAGTTGTGTTCATACTCGCAGCATGACTTTGTAGCTCCCCTGCCTTCGAAAACGAATACCCCGATCCAGCCTTTCCGACACCTTGCGATATGGGCACCAATCCGTTCTCGAATAGAGGTCCGATCCGGTTCTTTGATCCTGTGACCCTCTTCCCTTTACCGCAACCAGAAGCCCAACTGATACCTCCCACGAGCTACGTTGAAAACTTCTTCGCGTTGCCACGAGCCTACCCCTCCACGCACCCATCGCCGCCGCCCGCCGCGCGCATGTTCACGAACCGACGCAGATCATTCACCGCGCCATAAGACGCCCACCTCCCAGTGGGTTAACATCACTTTAGGATCAGCGAAGACCGACATCCCCCTGAATGGTCTAACTTTGTTCCCTGTTGGGATCAGGCCTTTCTATTTCTGAGCGCTTGACCCATCGATCGCTCTTACTAACGCCTTTTTGCTGCCCGAGGACCGCCTTTTGACAAAGGCGGATCGACCAAGCCTAGCTCCCTTGCCTGACACGCCCCCTTTACGCAACCAGCTGTCGACCACGATCTTTCCTCTCCACACCTGCCTACCCTCGCCGCAGAGTGTCCCGCTTCGCGGTTTCGATTGCCTCATGTCCCCCTATTTAACGCGAACCTCCCTTTGCCCCCCCTTGAAGTGTGCAGCGTTCACTTCACCCCATCGCCCGCCCCTATGCTGGGCTCACTCATTGGTTACCCCCACTAAATATGTTTTCCCCTGCTTTCCGTCCAGGGAAGTTGTCGGACCACGCACCCCTTTATTCTTTTTACGTCTTTTATGTGGTTCGAGTTTAATCTTAAACTCGCTCCACTTCAGCTAGATACCAACGTATCATTCTACTTGGGCCATTTGTTTCGGGGATGGTCCTGATTCCTCCCAGTTGCCGTGAGGTCCCCCCCCCCCGGTTTTTAAAGAACCTTTCCCCCAAAAGTATCCCTGCCCGTGGCGTTTTTGCGCCCTTCCATCTCCTTTCTCTTCAGTGCGTTCCCATGTCCTTTCTTCCTTCTCCGCCGCCGTTTCGCACGCGCGACGTTCTTTCTTCCCCCTTCATGCCCGTGCCTGAGCGATCGTCTACCCTGCCCGCGGCCTCACTCCCTCCTTCCGACTGCACGCGCAAACGCTTAGCCTGCCCTTGCCCTACCACCTGAATCTTTCGCTCCACCTACGTCCCCGCACGTCTCCCCGTTTTTTCAACACGTCGTCAGGAATCCCATCCTCTCTTTTTCCCTCTTTTGTTTTTCAGCGATCATGAAGGATCAGGCTGGACCGAGGAGTATTTTTTTATCGGCTTCGTGCGGAAGACGCTAGGTTCCTTCTTTGTAAGCCAGCTTGTAAGGTCCTTGCAGCGGCGGACTATGCAGGCGGTTTTTTTCGCAGCTTCGGAATTTGGCTCCCCCGGGAACCGCGCTGACTGTCCTCCCGATCGCCTTTCGCCAGAGTCAACGGTCTTCGACCTACCTTTTTTCGCTTCCTGCGGATTCCTCTTTTTTTTGTCCATTCTCCCTGAAGGCCGATTGCCACTGACCTTTAACCGCAGTCTCCTTTATGTTTTCCGGCCACCAATGTCTCTATTTTTGTTATAAACGACCACCGAGTTCCCTGGGCATGGCATGACGTCCTTTTTTTCACACACTTGATTTGAGACCTTCTCCCGCGTCGCTCTTCATCAGTGTATGAATTTCGCCCTCTACCTCCCCCCCCCTGCCCCCCAGCATGCGATCGCGTTGAATGAGTTTTCCCGCTTTTTGTGCGAGTTCCCTCTATCCCAGGTTCCCCCTCCCCCACCCTCTGTTCCTTCTTGATAAAACGACATCGTTTTAATCCCTCCGGAATCGCCGCCCTGCCGATCCGCAGTCATTTAGTTTGTGGACATTAATCAAGCCATTCTCAATCTATTTTTTTTTTCTTGATTGCACACCAGCTCTCCCCCTTAGCAGGCCACATCGCGCTTCCGCTGGGTAAATTTTTAAAGTTTTTCCCACTGGCGTCCTGAGCTTTGAAGTTGCCTTCGCCCCAAAAATTCTCTATTCAGTCCCCTTCAACCCGTTTCTTCCCCGCTTTTTTTTGTCCTTGCCATTACTGTTCGCATGTTTGGGCGTCGTTTCTTCACGAGCCTGTTCTTCAATGACGTAAACGACGCACGCCCGTCTGTTTTACGCTCTGATCTTGTGCGCATCTTTTCCTTCTGTTTTCCCTTACAGGACATCGTTTTACTCGATCCGCCGCAAGATACTCCCACAATTTCCCAGGAAGCCGCTCCTTTTCACTCCGGCCTTTTGCCTTTGGTGGGCTGGCATCTACGTCCCTTTTTTTTTTTTATTGCCCAGATCGGCTCTTGGAGGGATGGTTTAATCCGGCAATCTGTTAGAGGAAAACGTTCCGCCCTTTTCCTCGATTTCTATTTCTCTTTTTTTTGACTCTTTCAACTTTGCCCGCTCCCCTCAAGCAAGTTTCAAGCTTCATCTCGAACGGTTTTTTCGTTAGGTTTGGCCTTTTTGGTTTGATGAGCCTTCCTTCCCCGTTGCTTTGTCTTTCAGAACCTCTTTTTTTCCCATATCCCCTCGACCCGGAAACTACGTGTTTTGAGTCGTACTCAGTTTATCTTCACCCCCTTTGGCTCATTGACACGCCGAAAGCTACACCTCTTCGCCTCTTGCGGGAACTTGATAGTGCTTCTGCTTTTCTCGCCCACCGGTGTTAAATCTCAAAGGCCCATTTTTCTTTTTTTTTTTCTCCACTTGTCCCACTCCCGCGGGTGCCATTGCCACCCCCCTTTCTTTAGTCATTTACTTTGATGAGCGCGATGATCTGCGTTTTCTTCAGTGCATGATAGGTGTTTTTTACTTTTCGTTCGTGTCCCCCGATGGTGTTGGAGTCTTTCAGGAGTGCGCTCTCGCACGCCACATTTGCTGGACACCAGCACATTTGACCCATCCTTTAAGATTCCTCCCTTTTCCTTTTGTTCCAGCGAGAAATTTCCAGGACTGGCTTTTTTTCTTTCTTCCTTTTTCCCCTTTATTCCACAGTGACCCTGAGCGTCATCCCTGAATTCCTCATTTTCATTGACGCTCTTTATCCTCCCTATAGAGAATATTCCAAACTGTCCAACCTCTCCGCTGTTCACGTCTTCCTTAATTCCTGCCCGAACGACGTTTCCCTTCCTTCCTGCTCTGATTACATGTCTTCCCCCTTTTATTTCCATATGCGGTTTCCCGGATGCGGGCGTCCCCCCTTGCGCCTCTCATGCCAGTTTGTGTCCGTTCCTTCTCTGCCCTTCAATATTTTTTCACCTAGGCTTCTCCAGTATCTCGCTTCTCTTCGGCACGATTCTCGTATTTGACTCGAACACGCCCGCTTCTAAGAGGAGTCCGTCCTCGGCTACGTCACCTATGTCCTCCCCCCTTTCCTGAAAGACCCTCCTGGCCACCTCCCCGTTCTTCTGCATAGGACCTTAGGTCCCCCGTAAGCAGGGCCCCTCCCCAGCCCTTTGTGTGATAGAAATCCCGCTCTGGTCCAACGTAAACTTGTTTTCCTCTCATTCCTTTTTCCTGGATTTTACTTTTTCCCCCCTTTTAAAGAACGACTGCATCCTATTACTTGGCAGAGGTCCCTTTCGGCTCCCCGCTGTGAGCTAGAGCCGGATTTTCAGATCTCACCGGAGTACGTTCTTTAAGGCATTTTTAGTCTAGGTACCCTCCATTCCATTTTCGCTCTTAGCTGTATCCTCCCTTTTTTCCCTTACCAAATCCCCTCGAAGACCTCTTTAAACCGTTCCCCCCCAATGTACCGGCCCCCCCCATATTATTTTTTAACCGCACGCTGTTTTCTTTTTTGCAACCCGACCATCCTTCTGAGTCAGTCTTTGTTACTCGACTTTCACGACCGCACCCCCCACCCTCCCCCCCCCCCCCCCCCCCCCCCACCCCCACCCCACCCCACAACCACCCCAGTTTTTTGTGTGTTTTTTTTTTGGGTTTGTCCCCCCCACCCATTTTTTTTTGTTGTGTGTTTGTTTTTCATAGTCCCCCAGTCCCACCCCCCCCCCCCTTTCATTTTTTTTTGCCCCAAGTTCCCCTTTTGCCCCCCCCCCCCCGGTGTCCCGTTCCTGAATACAGTTGCGGCCCCCCCCTTCCCCGCCCGTACTTGCCGGCCCCCCCCCCCCCCCCCCCCCCTCTCTTTTCTCACCAGGCAAGTCGCCCCCACGATCCCACCCCAGTCCCCCCCAACCCTTCACTGTTTTTTTTTTAGGCCCCGGGATGCCATAGACCTCCCTTCCCAAGTGAGCTCCCTTTCCTCATACTTCTCGATAGAATATAGGTCTGTCAGGCGGGAGACGGCCCATCCTATAGTAGGTCCCCTGGCGCTGCTCAGGACCCCCCCGGCAGACGTCCGCCCCCCAACGACCCAGGCCACCGCCTCGGGCAAAGCAGATCTTCTTCCGTTCCTACTTTGCAATCAGAAAGGAGTGAGAGCACCTCCCTCCGCATAGACCCCCCCGCTAAAGTCCCACTATCGGCTCTTCTTTATACCTATGGTTCCAGTCCCAGAATAAGATGCTCACCGAATTTTTGTGCATGAATCGTGTGCAGAATTATTCAAAACGTCGCAACCCCGAGGAAACTCTCAGAATCCTCTCAAAGCCCATTAATCTGACTGAGCCAAACTTTTCCTCCACCTCTTACCCTCCGCCTTCCTCCTGACATTTAGTTTCGATTTTTCGTTCCTAGGCCCCCTATCTACTCTTAACGAGTCAAAACGACTCTAGCCTTTTTCCCCTCAATACCGAAGAGAAGGAAGTTTCCCCAGCAACACCTCTCAGACATGAATGGCTACCCATTTCCTCATGTTCCTACTTTCCACCCGATGGTTCGGTCACTTTTCCTTGGCAGCTCTGATCCCTTCTTTTAGTGTTTGAGCATAATTCGATTTTTTTGCCCACCCAGCGCTGGTTTCTCCCTTTTTTTTTTGTCCTTTCAACACTCCACATTTCTTTTTACTGACAGCCTTTCTCTCCCTACGCTTTGCTAGTTTGAGTCCGCTACCTCGGCGCCTTTTTCTGTCGTTTTGTCCTCCTCTGCCTTAAGGCCTCTTTCCCCTCAGCTAGGACAAAGATTGCGTTTTCCTCTGACCTCCTTTCTTTCGTTCCCCCAATACCGAAGCTGATTTTCCAGCGTCTCCCCTCCCCTTTAGGATCATCCATTTCGCCGACTTCAACTCGGTTCCCTAGATTCCCCCCACGATCAGATTGATTTGTTCGCCTCCCTTCCGAACCGCGGTTCTTTTTCCCAGCGTCCCTCAGGGCTCACACGGGCCCTGGTTTACCGAGCTGCCCCCGTCTTTTCTCCCCGCACGCAGCAGCCCCCCTTCTCCAACCCCCCCTGGACGAACGTCTTACTTTTTTTTTAGGACCTGGTGGTAGGTGAGTTAGTTGGAACCGCCGGTCTTCCCTTTTGGTTATCCCAGATTTTCGTTTTTTTCCTTTTGAGACCCCCAGTCGCCGCATCCGTGCTTTTCAAAATGAATTCCGAGGGATATTTTTGTCTTGCCGCCAATTATGTGCGTTTCTTCTTTCCCTTTTTTCGGAACCTCCACTACTATTGCCTATTATTTTTGTTGCTGGTAGACCCTGATGACCTTCGCTCGTGTTTTTTTCATACGTTCTACTTCATTGCGTTTTTCTTTGCAGCAGTCCCACTTCTCGTTTCTCGTTTCCGTTTTGGTGGTTTCCCTTTTCCCCCCTTCTTGTTTTTTTTCTGTGGTCTTTGATGCGTTTCTTTTGCCGCCTTTTCGTCGATTCGCCACTTTGAGGTTGGTTTGCTTTGCGGCGCGTATTTTAGAATCAAATTTTGACTCCTCCCTGGACTCCCACTTTTTCGTCCGTCGGATTTCCCCTTAGTGCCCCAGAGGATACGCCAAGGCGTTGATTTTTCAGAGCAGGAGTCGCCTTTGGGCTTGCTGTCCCCGTTTTGAGTGTTTTGATCTTTTCAATTAACTATTCCTCCCTTTCGTGGTTCTTCGGGGGCACTCACCTTTTCTCACCGCAAGGAATTAATGACGTCGCATGCGAGCTTGCATCTATCTCTTTCTTCCTACTTTTTTTCTCTCGAATATGAGTCGTTCCCCTATCGGGCACCCACCCCCCGCTTGCGCGATTTCGGGGCTTTTTTTTTTGGATGGTTTCCCTTTCCTCCCCAACGGACCAGTGTTCTCGCCCTCCGGAATCCAGACTTGGGGTCTTTTTGCGCGGCCAGTATAAATTACTTTGGCGTCTAGGCCACCCCCTTAATCCCCTGAGATCAAAGAATAGGAAAATCTTTCCCGCCCCCCCTTTTGTTTTTTTAAAAGCATAGGCCTTGGTTCGCTTCTAGGTAATGAATAAACCAAGAAAGCGATTGGCGACCCTTT
>Ga0179593_1282640_pt1 | contig 13664 bp, 19 predicted proteins | sample CZODoug2_1_08_16_FD_185931 | JGI IMG/M metagenome (GOLD analysis project Ga0179593, IMG submission 185931) | Vadose zone soil fungal communities from Angelo Coast Range Reserve, California, USA - CZODoug2_1_08_16fungal (PacBio error correction) | ecosystem: Environmental > Terrestrial > Soil >... | reverse complement strand
TTTTCTGGGTGAACTTTATTTCACTCAGTCTTTCCCCAATTCCCGTCTTCCTCATACTCTTTTTCCGGACAATTCAGGCCCCCCCCTTTTTGCACACCACCCTCGTGATAAATCCGGGCTTTTCGGCGGGTACGTCCTTCACGTCTCAGTCCTTTTGAGTACATCTCCAGTGAATGCTTTTCCAGATTCCTTTAGGCGTGACATTAGTCCCCTCCTCATACTTACTCCCGTTTTTGATCTTGATGTCCTTCTCCCTGTCCTTCCTGCAGGGTCACGCACCTCTCCCCATCTTTCCTCTGGTTGAGTGGTACCTGGTTACCTTTGTCTTTTTGTTCTTTATCCGTTTTTTTTTTTTCCTCTGTTCCTTTGTCTTTGGTTTCTCGTGAAGGGTTTCGTTTTTTTCCTCTTTTTTGTCGGTGGGAACAGTGGTCTCTTGCCACGGCTCGTTTTTCCACCTCTACCGGGGTCACTGTTCTTCTCTTTTTCTTCCTTTTTTTTTTTCTCTTTTTGTTTTTGTTTTTCCATTTGTAGGCTGCGGGGTTCATTTTTTTTGGTTCAGCAGAAGCCGCTGCCCCTCAGCCTTGAGGGGTCCATGGCTTCTTTGGATGCTTTTTTCTCCCTTTTTTCGTTCCGGCTGTCCCGCCCCTTTGCGGGCCGGGCAGTGTTCAGGTGCCAGACCAACCTTCGGTCGGCGGCTGTATAGGGGTTATGCCTCCTCTTCAGCCCGTTTCTTTCTCACGTTGACCTTTGAGGGTCAAAGGCGTGTTTTTTTTTTCGGGGCATGAGTTCCTGCGGAGATGACCCCCCCTGCAGTTGGACCTTTTTCCCAGTTGAATTCGCGGGCCAATGGTTAGATGTGGCTCAGGCCCAATGGGCCTTGCTGTTGTTCTTGAGGCCGTGGTATAGTTCCGCAGGTTATTTTTTCTTTGGACCAAAGTAGATTTTTCGGGGTTTTTGTGATTCCGGGGGTCAGGATCTACAAACTTTGCGCCGGGTGTTTCCTGCCGGTACACTCCGTATTCCCGCCGCAGTTTCTTCTTCTTCTTACTTTCCCTTTTTAAGGTTCATTTTTTTTTTTTTTTTTTTTTTGGACGGTCTGACCGCACTTAGTTTCGTATGGCCGTCCGGTTTTTAACACCTTGTTTGCATAATTTAAGTTTAGGTTCCCTCTTTTCTTCCCCTTGTCTTACCTCTGAGTCCTGGTCTTATGGACGGTGCTTTACCTTTTCGGCTGTTATTACGGCCTTTTCTATGATAGTTGGAGCGGTGATCACCGGCCGCATCTTTGACAACCTCCTTTTCCTTTCTGGTCCCTACCCATTGTTTTCACCCCGTAGTCTTTATCCCCTTCGGGGGTTTTCCGGGGGTGCCTGCCGCCCCAATCGCTTGTCTGCCCGGTCTTTTAGCCTCTGTCAAACCTCGCGGGGACCTTCGGATCGCGTGGTGCCCCAAGACAACTCCCCTTCCCCTTTTTGAATTTTGTCTTATGCCGTCTCTGTTTTTCCGTGACCTGCCCCCAGCCTGCACCAGGACTCTTCTTTTTTTCCTTTTTTTGCACACTCGTGCCCCCCAATGGGGTGAAAACATAGGCCTTTCCCAGGTTTCTTTGTGCCGTCCACCCCTAATACCCGCCATATTTCCTTGGCGCACAGGTGGAGGGTTCGCGCCTTTTTCTATTCTTGACCCCCCCAGACCTTAATTTTTTTACCGTTTGAGGCCAGTCCACCTGTTCACCTTGCAGGCCTTGGTATTTTTTTGGACGAATTTGACCCAGTGTCGTGAAGGGGGTTGGGCCCGGGACTGGCAGTCTTTGTGGGTTTCGAGGTTCTGGGAGAGAGGGTTCAATTTCGCATTCCAGTTAAAGTTGCTCGGTCAAGCGCCAGTCCGCACCGTGTGCTTGCTGCTTTGAGTATTAGTTCCAGGTTTTCGGTTGAAAGGGGGGTTTGAGAGGGTGGGAATTTTTGCAACTTGCCGTTGTTGTTTCAGCTGCGTGGCGGGCCCAGGGGATTTGGACTTTACGACATGCTTTTTCTATGTGCAAAGTTTCTTGGCACCATACCACCTTGGTACCGCCTAGTTTTCCCTACTGGACCTCGGACGCCGGCGCTTTGTGCCTTCCCGGCAAGTTGTCAGGACTGCCCCCTGTTGTCTGAGGGACTCCTTTCTTATCTTTTTTTTTTGTCCTGGAGATCGTCTTCTTCTCGTGTGACCAGGCACCTTTTTTCGTCCGCGGTGTTTTTGCCTTCAGGGTTCATGGTACCACAGTGACTGATTTGTGAATTTTGTTTGCATTTTCCCCCCCCCCTGTATTAAAGGGTCTGTGGTAAAACCCTTAACCCTTCAGGAGGAAAGTGGGCCCCTTAGTCTTACCCATTAACGTCTAGATTGACCGTCTGTAGCAAAAATAAACCCCCCTTGTACCAGAAAGCAAGTGCCTCGGCACTCAACTGCCGAAAACAACCAAATTCTAAAAACGCCAACCGTAAAAGATTTCCCGTTGCTTTTTTTAACTCCCCATCTTGAGGAAACGTAAAACTACACCTAACCAAAAACAACCGCACCCAGAATTGTTGACTGAGCCCCTCTTCCTGGATTTTTGGTCGAAAGAGTTCGAGGGTAGAGAGTTATCCCACCTTTGGTCACTCCAAGGCTGACGGACCCCCCGTCCCCGCCCAGTTCCTTAGGTGATTGTGTTTCCACAGAGGTTTACCACCAGCTGTGTTATCCGTGACTTAAATTTCGACTTTTTTGTCCCTTGTGAATCAAGGGTAGTCAAGCAGTGCTCTGGGCCCTGAGAACCCTCTGCCGTTCGGTTTCTTCCAACGACTTCGCCTGCTGCTGTGGACCCCTGCTTTACCTTTCCTTTTTATTCTCAGTGGACGTCGCGCTGGTTGGGTAGGCCGTTTGCCAAGTAGTTCCCCATTTTTTTTCTTTCTACCCCCCCCACTCTTTTTTTTTTGACAAAACTTTTTTCTTCCGTTTGGCATTCTCTTTTTACTCATACTAAGTTGTTTTTTGGGTTCCCTTCTTGTAGCCCCTTTTCATTTCGCTGTATTTTTTTAGTATAATCCTTCTTGTTTGGAAATAAGTTCGACGCCCGCAACCACGAAAACGCTCTCCGTGATCTTTTCCTTTCTTAAGGTGGCGGGTAAGGTCCTCTCCCTCCCCCGGGCCTCCTTTGCGGTGGTCAGCCGAACCCCCTTTTTCCGCCAAGTGGTTAGACGTGATGCGGAACCGTGTTTTTGATCCCCGCTTTTCATGCCCTTTGAACTCTAACATTGGGCCCCCTTTTCTCCTCAAAAGGCTTGTTTATACCACCCCCTATAGATGACACTTAGTTTTGCCAGGCTGTACAGGATTCCTTTCCTTTGAGTTTTCATCACTCCCGCTCCCCCCATCCGAGGATGTCCACACCCCTGTGAAAGGGGACTCCACCTTCCCCCTTCGTGTATTCAAGCACTGTGTTTTTTTAAAGCTGATAAGATTGTTTTGTCCTTTGTTTTCTTTGGCTGGTGGTTTAGTGCTGGTGCCCTAGTAATCTTGTCGGTGTTTGCCCCTGCTTTTTTTTTTCTTTTTGGCTTGTAAGGATCCAGACGCTCCACTTGCCTTCATGTGCTTTTTTTTTTTTTTTTTTTCCAGCGAAGTCTACAATTGCTCTCACTTCATTTGGTTCCCACGAATGCATTCCCCTTTCTTTGTTCCTTTCCCCTCCCTCACCCGGCCATTGTTTCTGTGGGACAATTGCTTTTAGGTTTCACCGTCCTTCCCAGTTGCGGGCCTCCTGGTCCTGTGCCACCTTCCTCTCCCCTTCTATGCTCCTGCATTTCCCCCCCTGCCCTTGTTGCCCCCTTCCCCCCCTTCCGGATGAGGCCACCTTGCGTCCGTGTCATCGGGCCCCTTCGCACCCTTGTTTCCGGTTGGTTTTGGGATCTTTCGGAACTCGGCTGTCTTGGCAGTTTCCTCGTTACTGTACCTTCTGAACCAAGAGACTTCTTGATGGACACCCCCTGCGTTTTTTGGAGGACCACCTCGCTTATGTTGTGGAGAGTCGTCCACCTACTTTTGCTTCGGGCCTTTTTTCCTATTTTGGACGACGTGCGTACTATTGTGGACCTCGTCCCCTCCGCCCCCCGCCTTGGGCTCCCCTCCTTTTGCAAGGCTACTTCCAGACCCCCAAGAATGCGGGGCTTTTTTCCCCAGTGTTGTTGCCCTCTAGGGGGTCGTTACCTGCCCGTGTTTTTGGGTGCTTCTTACATGGGAACCTCCCACCTGTCTCCTCGCACTTATTAATGGGGGGGGTCCCCCCCTTACCTGGTGCCCTCCAACGTTTCTATTGGTGTTCACCCACCAGTGGCGTGGGTTTCTTGGTCCCTTTTTTTTGGGTGCTTGCAGGTATTACCCCCGCTCCCGTGGGTCTTTCAACTGTTGCTTGCGCTCACTTGATGGTTCTGGAGGTTTTTCACGTCGCCCCCCACCAGTAACCACCTTTGCCTTTTTCTTTTAGCCCCAGACGATGTCCTGTCACCCCTCATTGGTCCTTCGGCACAATAATGATGTCGTCTTGGGTCCCGTTGAGTCATTCCCCCCCACTCATAGTCTCCCCTTTTTGCCCCTTTTTCTCCCCGCTTCGCAACTGCTGCTTTTCCAAAATTCAGGCTGGTTCCCCCCCCGCTCCCCCGGGCAAATCGCGCCAGTGTCCATTTCTCACACTCTCCCCTCCTCGCCTTCGCCTTCTCCCCCCGGTCACCCCCCACAGTGACGGGAGTAGTGCTTCCTCCACCGGGACCTTGGACAACCTCCGGGGACACATGTCTCTGTGTCATTTCTCGCGGCATCTGCTTTGTTTTATTCTCAAGTTTTTGGCATCGTCCCCCCGTCCTTGGCCCTTCCCTCTAGGTACAGAGAGACTCACGTTCCTTTTTGCCGGGTACTCTCTTTTTTCCTTTCCCCACCTTTTCAAACAGCCCGGCGCCCTGTATTCGTGGCCTGTCGTGCCCTTTTTTTTTTCCCTTCCCCACCCCCCCCCAGCCCTTCCGGGGACTGTGTAAACCTCTCCGCATGGGCCCTTTCTTTCCACCGCCGGGTCCCCCCTTCCCCGGCCACAATCCATGCGGTTTTCCCTTTCTCTCCCCTCTAATTTTTTCTTTGTTACAAGTCGAGTGGTGGCATGCCCTGTTTCAACAATCCGGCCTCGCCCTCTTTCCCCCCCCCTTTCTCTTCCACTGACCTTTTCCTCCCCCCTCCTGGCTTCCGCGATTGAAGAAAAAGTCACGCTCGCTACTGTTCTTCCTTTCCCCTGTTCCGCCGTCTCCGTGCCGCCACCGGTTGCCCCCCCCTGTTTTTTGGTTTCCCCCCCCCCCTCTTCAGGCCCTTCACCCTGTTCCCCTCACCTGCGGGCAGCTTTTCCTCTTTTCTTTCCCCCCCTCTTTCCACCCCCTCTCCCCCCCCCCCCCCCCCCCCCGTTTGCATTTTCATGGCCCCCCCCCCAGAGACCTGTTTGCTGAAGACAGTCGTCAGCGCTTGTTTAGTCTTTGTTTTCCTTGTTTTTCCCCTTTTCCCCGGGAACCCCCCCTTTCACTCCCCGCCCTCAAGGACCACCAAAAAGTAAATTTAAGGCCCACACCCCCCCCAATGACCCTCCCCCCCAGTATTTGTCCCTCAACCGTCTTTTGTCATTTTTTTTTTTCGGCCTTTTTTCCACTGGGACCCCCCTTCCTTTCCCCCCCATTAGGAATCCCTTATCCAAGTTCGCTCACGTTTGAAGGTCTTTCCCTTAAGCGCCGCGCCCCCTTCTTTTTCTCCTTCCCCCCATTCCAGAATTGGTTGGGCTACCCACACGATCGCTGCTCCTTCCCCTTTGACACGACCGTTTTCCTTTCTACTTTGAAAGCCTCTTTTGTGTTCGCCCAGAATGACTGTTTTTCTCGCTTCCCCCCTCCCGTCTCCACGGTTTAATCTTTCCCCCACGCACACCCCCTTCTCCTCTTTTGTTCTGTCCTTTCCCTTTTTGGGCTTTGAATTTTTCTTTTGTGTAGCCTTTTCCCTTGCCTTCTTGTCTATTTCCCCCTTACAGGAAACTCCATTGCGTGACCCTCCCTTTACACTTTTTCCGGTATTATTTGATACAAACCAACACCCTCTCTTCCGTGTGGCAGTGGTGGTTTTTGTCCTTTTCCGTGTCCTTTTTTTTTTTGGACCGTTCCGCCTTAGTGTAGTTGTTCCGTTCCTTCCACCTTTTTTTTCCCCCGATTCTCTTGTCTGCTTCTTTTAAGTGTCCCTCCCTTCAATTTATAAGTTTTCATCTTTGATGCCTGGGGCTTATGATTCCCAGCCGGACGGCTCTTTTCATTTTTTTTTTTTTTTAGGGTCCAGGCCCTTTCCCTCTGTTGTATTAAGTTTTTTTTGGCCTAATGTAGTTGTTAAACAACCACCCAAGTCCTGTCGGTGTGGTCGTGTTGCATTCCTTACAGGGGTGGCCGTTTCGCCGGTGTCTTTTGCACCTCTTTTCTGGGCTTCCTTTCCTTTGGGGAGGTTTTTCCTTTTCTGTTTGTGTTCGTTTTCCGCCCAGCCTGCTTCCCTTTTTTTCAGGGAAATTTTTTTCTTCTCCCCAGGTCCAGTTTGTTGTTATTGGATCGTGGGCCGTTTCGGGAGTTTCTTACTTATGTGTTTTTCCCTTGGGCACGGTGAAACATTGTTTTCTTTAGCTTTTTTCCACTGGTCTTTTTCTAGTAGACCCTCTTCTCTAGAAGTTGGGGGAGGGGATGTGACCCCCCTTTATTTTTTTTTTCATTTCGGTAGAGTTCGTATTTTCTTCGCATTTTTTCCGAGATCCTCCCCCCCACCCCCCCCTCGTTGAAATGAAATTTGCACCTCTCTGGGCATAGCTCGTTTTTTTTGGTCTTTGTCCTTTTTCGGCCTGGCTTGACCCCGGTTCATGTGGTTCTGAATTCACAGTGTGTGATCGCTGTGTAACAGTATATTTACTCGGTAGTGTTCCTGGAAACTTTTCTTTTCCTACAGCGATGAGAAGTGTTATTTGCAGGCCTTTTTTCTCCCCTCGAAGTTCATCCTTTTTTTTTAAGCTGCCCTTGGTACATTGCCCGTCCGGGACGAGGATTGACACAGTAATTTGATCCCGGTGGATTTTTGCTCCTTGTCCAGTTTTTTTCACCTGTTGGTGAGTCGTCTTCTCCTCCCCGTTGTCATTCTCCCTTTCCGATGTCCTTGTCTTTTCTTCTTTCCTCGTCGTCCTTTTCTTTGATGTGCAGGTCTCCCCAGTTTCTCCCTCTGGTTTTTAGTTCGGTTCTCGCGATTTCATGCTCTTTGGGCTTTTCCTCCCCAGTGGCCCGCCCTTGTGACCAGGAAAGGTTCCCCCCTCCGTGTACGACAGGGAAAGGACGGGTTCTATTTTTGTTTGCTTTTGGCTTTCCGGGTCTACTTTCTAACGGGCCCCAGTTTATTTCTTTTGCGTCGGAACAATGGACGTTTTCCTTTGCACCGGCAGTTGTTGTTGATAGAGGGAGGAATTAAAGTTTTTTTTTGTTCCCCTTTTTGTTTAGCTTTTTTTGTCTGTTTAAACGGCGGCTTAGCAGAATTGCGGAACCTAGACATTTTTTTCCATCCCGTTGTAACAGCCACCCTTTTTTCGACCCCCTTTGATTTTGAGTTTAAAGTTTTCCGTTTCCAATACTCACTTTTTTTTCTTTAGCATTGTTTTATTTTGAGTTCCCTGCCTGTGGGATTCCAGGTTCCATTGGACCCACCCACCCTGCACGTCGGTTTTTTCCCCTCCTTGGTCCAGACGGCTTCCAAAAGTTTACTGGAGTTATGGTTATGGAGCTTTCCATTGCCTTGGTTCCCAGGGGATTTTCGTTGCGGGGGACCGATTTGGTACCCGACAACACACAACCCAACCTTCCCCCCCACCCAAAACCACCAACCCACGCCCCCCCACTCCCAAACCACCCCCCCACCCCAACACAACCCCCACCCCCCCCCCCCCCCCCACCCCCCCCCCCCCCCCGGCAGGATTTCCTTTGTTGCCGGTTCCCCTCCCCCGTCAACCCTTGTTTTTCAGCCGTATCTGTCTCCCCATGAAAGGTTTTTTCTTTGGGCCATCCCACCCCTCTCTTTTTTTCTACTTTTATCTTGCTAACACCGGAGACGCCCTCTCAGCCGCCATTACTCGGACAACGTTCCCTTTTTCATCAAAGGTAAAATTTCATTTCTATCGGAAATGTTACTGTCTCCTCCTGATAAGTGGTCGGGACCATTTTCGGCGGACCTTTTGTGTTTTTTTGGGCCAAGAATTTAAGAAGGATCGCATTCCCAGGGCGTTTGCAAGACCCCCCAGTTCCCTTCTTTGCCAGAGTGGTTTCCCTTCCCCCCCTTTCTTTTTTTCCCAAACACGTTACTTTGCTTTCTTGTGAGGTTCCTGTTTTTCAAGGGGTTTCAGGCGTGTCCCCCCCCCCTCCCCTCCCATAGCCCCCCCGGGTTAGCTCTTCGGCTTTCACTTTCTTCCTGCCGTGCCCGTGACTTCTCCCCCCCCCTCCCACATAAGGGCACTTTTTTCCTGGAAATACTCCCTGGTCCCTAACCACTCCCCGCGTCCTCGGCATCCCTTCCTTCTTAAATCTTCCGTGCTAATAGCCACACTTTGCTTTTCCTGAAGAACTTGATTGGTGACCTCCCGATTCTTTTTATAAGTTTTCGATGCCACTTTTTCTTTTTCGGGCCCCTTTCCCTTCGGATCCTCCCGTGCCAGTAATATACTCCTTTGACTTCGGTTGAAAAGCATTGTGCTCCCGATCCGATTCCCCTTTTTACCGTTTACCCTGTGGCAGGTTTGAAGAAGACCCGTCGTCTTCTAGCGTATTTCCTGTCGTGAAACTCCGCAGTTTTCGGTATTCCCCCAGGCCGTGACTCACCTGTGATTTTTTTTTTGTCCCCCCGCCGTGCCATTTTCTTGCGTGTGTTATTGGCCAGCCGTGGTCCCTGTTTACAACTTTTTTTTCGGGGGTCGGTGAGGTGCCGGGAAGTCAAGTTCTGATCCTCCTCCTCCTTTGAACCTTTGTCCCCTTGTTGCTTGCTCTCCCCTCAAGTAGTTTGTTTGATGCTCTACACCCTTTAGTTTCTGCGGGTTGTTTCTTTCTCCCTTTCCGGCTGTGGAATACGTTTTGGTCTCTTTCAAGCCTGGCCTCCCGCCATCTGATGGCTGCTTGATACCCCTTTTTATTAAGTTGTCCACTTCCCTTCTCCTTCTTTTGACAGACCTTCAGCTTTCGCCGGGCAGTCCTTTTGAGATCCACCCTGTCTTCTTTGCCCCGGTTAACTTGAGTCACTTGTTCGGTCTTCCATCGCCCAATCTGTTCTCACCATCTACTGTTACCTTTTCTGTTTTGACCGGTTGTTCCCGAGCTTTCATCATCGAGACCCTCCCCCCCAATCTTTCAACACAAGTTTGAACGGGCCTTAACGGTTCAAACTGTCTCTTCCGCCCAATATTTTCCTTTTTTTCAAGCAGCTCAGCGTGTTCTTTACCTTCGTGTAGATTTTTTTTTTCGTGCGGGATTACGGGCTTCTGTGTTATGGTTTCCCTTGGTCTCTTTTTTTTGCCTGCTTACCCTGGTTTACAAAGTTCCCCTCCTGGAGTCTTGTGCTCTGGTAAGGCCCCTTTTTCCACACTGTACTGTACCTTTCCAGCCACACTTGCTTTTCAGGCACTTCAACCCTTTCATACCTTTAACGGGTTGGGGGAACCCCTACCCTTCCTTTCACTTCGGAACGTTAAGTTCTGTCGTGCTCGGCCCCTCCCTGGGCGGTAGCTTTCCCTTTACCCGTTTTGCAAGGTGCCTCAGATCCTGCCATAAACTGTGCACTCCTGAGGAAGGTCCCTTCTGCGTTTTTTTCCCCTCAGGCGTTCGGTGCTCCATTGACGGGGACTACTTTTTTTTTTTCCAGGATGGTTCTTTCCGATCGCCAGCCTCGGGGTTTTTGAGAACGATTCTGACTTACATTTACGCGTGGTTTTCTTTTTTCCCACCTTCCCCGTTTTTTTTGAGCGCGGCGTTTCTTTCCCTGACTTTTTTCTGGGGGTGCTTGATGGCCGTTCCCTCCCTGCTACTGACTGGAAGGATTTTCCAAAGATCAGAGACGGCCGGAGCACGCCGGACTCCTCCCTTAACCGTCGGGTTCCCGTTTCTGTCCCTTTCCTCTTGGGTGAACCCTCCCAAATGAAGGTGCTGGTTTTTTACTCCCAGGCACTTTACATCGCTGTGCTCACAGTCACCTTTAGGCGGTCAAACCGTCACTGGTGAATTCCAAGGGCTTTTTGCTTCCACCCATTTTTTCTTGTGACCGGCATCCTGCGTGCCTGCCCTTGCGATCCCTCCCCTTTCAAAAAGGCAGTTATACGAACCCCTTACACTTCCCCCGTTTGAAGGTGGCGTCCCCCTCTCTACTGAGGTCACCAGCCTTTTGGTTAAGGCGCCCCCATCTGGTTCCTAGGTTCGCTTTTTTTCCTCCAAGAGCCCAAGCATTGACATCGGAGAACCTTTTTTTTTCCCGTCCCCGCGGCGGTGCTTATTGCTTCTTTTTTTTCTCAACCCGCCCTCCCTAAGCTGTGGCAATGCGCGCTTCCCCCAGCCGGGGTCTTTGCAGTCAATTATCCAGTTTTGGGCCGGTCGCCTGATCTGTTTTTTTTTTTTTTGTTTAAAGACCCTTTTCCATCGCGTCGTTCCTGCCTGATGAGGCCGCCGCAGGTCCATTGGTTTTCCGTTTGTGCCTCGCTTTCTTCTGCGGCGGGTCCCTAGTTATCTGGCAGTGCTGAGTTTTTCCAATTGACTTTTACCTACGAGACCGACAATTTACCCGTTTTTCTTTGTACCGATTCCCCCCCCTGTCCCCCACGGAACCTTCCCCGGCGACTGTTGATATGTGGGGTAGGTAAGTGCACCCAGCCCAACACACAATTCCTTACCGTTTCAAATCCTGTCTGTTTCACGCCTTGGATTTCTCCCCCGATGTGTTTTTTCGCCCACCGCCCAGGCCATTTTCCCTGCGCTCCATTACCCTTTGAAGGTTTCTTTTCAACCTCCAGGGTTGGTCATCGAAGTGCAAGCATCCGTATTTCCCCTTGGGGGAACCAAGTTTTTCTCCCTTTCCCCCCTTGAATACACGGCTACGAGTGCTGTTCTCCCAGATCTTCTCTTCCCGTGTCTGACCTTTTTTCCCAAGCAATGGCTTCCACTGTCCCCCTTCAGCGTTGCCCTCGATGATCCTCCCGTTTCGAACTGGCCCTTGGGCCCTTTTTTTTTTCTCTTGATGTCTCCTTTGGATCCATGTTGTCCCTGCCCCCACCGCATGACCATCCCCACTGTACCCCTTGCCCACCATCCCCTGTCCCGGTGAGCCCACAGTCCCCGGTCCTTTCCCCTTGCTCGGTGGTGTCACGGTGCCCCCCCCCCCCTTTTTTACCACCGCCTTCCCCTGACCCTAAGTGACCCCTTACATGAGGCCCCCCAACAGATTACCCCTCCCCCCCCTCCGCCAACCGGTACCCTTCAAAGTGAACCTCTTTTTTTTTTGAGTTCCTCCTTTTGGAACCGGTTTCCCCCCTTTGGCCTGTAGTATTTTCCGTCCTCCGTGCCGATTCAGTTGCTTTCAGAAAGCTTTCAACCCTTACGTCAAAGGCCTTTATAATGGCCCCCTAAACTTCCTTCCCAGTAAGAAGAACACTGGACTGTCACCAGGTTTGATCCCATAATGTTGTTTTCAATTCCAGAATTAAGTTTTGCCACTTTCCCCTTCCCAATGCTGATTGAACCGTTGACCCCTCGTCGTACCTGGACCAACTAGAACTCTCTATATTTTACCTACATTGTTTTGTTTTTTTTTTTTGTGTCCATAGATCTTCTGGGTTGCAGCGTTCTTTTACGATTTTTTTTTTTTTGTCTTTCTTCCTTTTTCTTCGTCGCATGGGCATGAATCTAGGTCTGTCTCCGCCGAACCTCTTTTCTCTTAAGTTTTTGTTTTCCCCCCCATCCCCAACAAGGAGCGGTCTCTATCTTTCTCCCCCCCCCCTTTTTGTTCTGTTCGTCCTTTCATTGCTTTTTCGGGAATTTGGTTGTCCCCCTCCCCCACGTAGCAACATTCTCTTAGTGTTATTGCTAACTCTCAACCTTGTCGACCCCCTCATTTCTTTTTTAACTAGCCTCCATTCCTGTTCGTCTTTTTTTTTTCGCCAACTCCCACTTATACTCCGCCCCGCCCTCTGTACCCCCGGGTTTACTCCTCTCCCTTGTCTCTCCCCTCCCTTTTTTGCTACTGGCCCTCACACTTCTTTTTTGGCCACCCGGCCGCCTTTTCTGTCCTTGTAATCTTATTTTATCCTGTGTATCTAAGTTCTCTCTTTTTCTCCAACTTTCTTTCCGTCAATTCTTTTGGTGACTTCTCTCTTATTTCTTGTGTTTACCAGCCCGTTCCCCCCGCCTTTTTAATCCAACAGCCTACCTTGACAGTGCATGGGCTTTATTTTCTCCATTTTTTGCCCCCCCCTGTCCTTCCGTCGCTATTTTTGTTCGTTTGTGCACCCCCCCCCGCGGAGGCCCCTCCGCCTTTTTCCCCCCATTTCCTGGCAGCGATTTACCACCCACTTTTTGCCATTTGTGGCCCGAATCGCCGCCCCTTGTCCCCGTGGACCCCCCCCCTGGCCCGCCTCTCCCCCCTCCCCCCCACCCCCCCCTGGGAGGCCCGAGAACGTCTCCTTGGCTTGACCCGGCATGAACAGCTACACCCCCCCCCCGGTAAATCGGTTATATAGGTGGGTCTTCTCTCGCTCCGTCGGTTTTTTTGTCGCCCTCCCTTTCTCCCAGCCCCCCCAGCCTGCGACCGTACCCCCCTTTTGGGTCAAGCGGGTTGACAGGCCCCGTCCCCTCCCCGTGACTTCCCCCGTCGTCTCATCGTTAGCTTTAAAACCCAATACCATCAGCTTATCACAGGCGCCCCCTGCGCGGCCCTCAGGTCCCCGCGTTTCGTAATGGGGCTGCACTATTTGTTAGGATCCTTTTTCGACTTTCTCTTTTCCACGTGCCCTCTTATTTTCACATTTTCAGGCCCCCCTTTCGCTTAGGGTCTTTTTTTCTTCGATTGTCATGGCTCCCGGTGTGTGCCTCGTCCGTGGACTAGCCGCCCATGGGTATCCTTCTCAGCCGGTTGTCGTTTCCCCCCTCTCCCTGTCCTTCGTGAAGGGTATTCGTTACCCCAGTCACACGAACAGACGGTCTTATTCTCGTTACGTCCCGCCTCCCTCAGGTTCCAACCGGCTGTCCCTGTGTTTGTTCCGGGCTTGAATCCTTTTCACCTTCACCAAGCGTCGCCGACTTCGTCCTACTAGGCTAAACTTTCCTTTTCTCCCTCTGTTTTCTCAGACGCGCTTATACACCCGATTACTTACGGTGATCTCCTCCACGCCCACTCCCCTTTTCTTTTAACTATCCATCCCCCTTTATTGCCTAAGAGAACCCCCCCCCCTCACAGTTCAATCGATTTTCTCGCCCCGACTAACGGTGTCTTCAAGGTTCCGCCATCGTTCGTGGCGATTTCCTTTCCCCCTCACCCTTCCTCATCGCGTTCGCAGCTTTCCAACATGGATCTACTTAGTTGCG
>Ga0179593_1606905_pt1 | contig 13665 bp, 20 predicted proteins | sample CZODoug2_1_08_16_FD_185931 | JGI IMG/M metagenome (GOLD analysis project Ga0179593, IMG submission 185931) | Vadose zone soil fungal communities from Angelo Coast Range Reserve, California, USA - CZODoug2_1_08_16fungal (PacBio error correction) | ecosystem: Environmental > Terrestrial > Soil >... | reverse complement strand
CTTCTTCCTAACTCCTGATTCGGTTTTGCATAGCCCCCTCTACATTCCCAAGGATGATTTCTCCCTCGGCAAACTCGAGTCTTCGAGGATAGTTTGGACCATCTTATAGACTTTCAGAATTCTTTTCTATTTACGCCCCTTTTTTTCCCATAAAGGCCAAGAGATCAGGTTTAAACCCCCCATATCTCTCCCGAACAACGTTCGCGGCTTTTCAGCCTCCCTTTCTAAACGGCTTTTTCCCTTTTTTCGTAAGTAAGTGGTCTCTCAGCGGCGGGCATCGTATCGCTAAAGCAACCATTTTTCAATTGCGATAGCGTTAGACGCGCTAGTGAATTTGATTGAGATTTGGACGAAATCTTTTTTTAACCCCCCCTTCTGCCCAACCCCCCCCCCCCCCACCCCAAACCCCCCCCTCCATCCCCTTCTTTTTCCAACCTTCCAACCCCCCCCCCCAACATCTCCTTCCTGCACGCAAACGCTCTTCTCGTGTCCAAGGCGCTATACACTTTTTCGTTCTGAAACGAACGCCCGTGAGTTCTCGCCCCTCTGAACCTTCCGCGATAGTGCTGCGAGCCGATGTCCAGCCCTTCCAGAACACCTTCATAGCTTTTTCCCTTTTGCGTGGACCAGCTCCAACTTCTTTCCTTAAACCGTCATTCTACGACAGACTATTTCTTTCCGAATATCAGCCCCTTTTACCCTTTTTCCCTATCCGCGCTCCTGTGTATAATATCCCCTCTCCCCCTTCCCATACCTTCCAGCATGGAACGTTTTCGCCCTGCTGCCGCTGCCTCTCCTCTTTCCGATCCATTGTCTTCCATTTTTTCCCCCTCGTTATCGCAATTGTTCTGACTTTTTCGAACCTGGTTTCCCTCTCTTGCGACTTATCGTCGATAGCACGACTTACCTCTTTTGCCACTGACGTCTTCTCCGACCAAGAGCAGCGATGAGAGAAAAGGGATTGAAGGCCTCCAGAAACAGACACAACTCGCAACACCAAAACGGACGCTTGCCCCCCCCCCCCCCCCACCCCACCCCACCCCCCCTCCCCCCCCCCCCCACCCCCAATAGGTTTTTTTTTTTCACCGCCGTTCGCGAGAAAATGATTCTAATCAAGTCAAGAACTTTGCATCCCCTTAAAATTCCCCCGCAAGACCCCCAAAGATTCTGCCCGTAATCAAAGATGGGTGAAAAAGATGGTTTGTGTTTGTGTGTTTGTGTGTGTTTGTTGTTCCGAAGTGGAAGGTGGGTCTCTTTTGGCTTGTGTTGTTTGTTGTTTGTGTTGTTTTTTTTCTTGTTTGTTGTGGGGTTTGGTGTTTTTTTTTTTGGGGTTTTTTTGTTGTGTTTGTTTGTTTTTGTTTTGTTGTTTTTTTTTTTTTGGTTTTTTTTTTTTTTGTTTTTTTTTTTTTTTTGTTTGTTTTGTTTTTTTTGTTGTTTTTGTTTTTTTTTTTGGTGGTTGGTTTTTTTTTTTTGTTTGGGTTTTTTTTGTGTGCCGTGTTCACCTGAGCACCCTTTTGCCGCGTCGAACGCATTGCGTGCCATCATAGAGTTTCTTCTCTATTGATTTTTTCCCTTCTCCCCCAACGATGCATCCCCCCCCCCCCCCCCCCCCCCCCCCTCCCCCCCCCCCCCCCCCCCCCCCCCCCCCCCCCCCCCCCCCCCCCCCCATTCTTCCTCCCTGCGCTGCCTCCCTTCCTAGGCTTTTTGACGATAGGAAGTCTTTCAACGTAACATTTCCCCTTGTTTCCTTTTAGCCGCACTGAGCCCTTTCAACTGGCTAATAGTGACTTCCCCTTCTTCCTGCTACGTTTTTTCTCCTCCCGCCCCACACTTCAGTGACCATGAAGCTTCTCACGAGATTGCGCTTGCCCTTTTGTGACACAACATGAGCACTGCCTATGGGGCACACATGACCCAACCCATGCCCATTTTACGGAACAATCTGTTACTTTAGACTTCCCCTTAATGCCAAGATCTCCTGATTCCTTTTGAAAAGGAATTTTTCTCCATCTTCCCCCTCCCTCCACACGGCGAATACACATGTTAATAACCAGAATTGAGCCCCTTTTCGAATTTTCATGCTACTTGTCTTCCTTTGAGGCATAAGGTTACATTACTTCTCATCCACTAGGCATAAGTCTGTCCTTTTTCGAATGATATCGAAGCAATTGCTTCTGGAGTCTTCTTCTTGAGATCTGCATAATGCTTAGTCCAAAATACCGGCCCCCCCCCTGGCCCCTTTCTTCGGTTTCGATTTTCAGGTGCCTTTTTGTTGATTTGCTTCTTTTTGGTTCTATGTCGTTGTTGTTTCTTTGTGCCCCTTATAGACTGAAGCAAAGTTCTTCTCTGGCTTAAGAATTGTGTGTTCCGTTTCCTCAAGATTTCCTTGAACTCACTTCCCCTCCCCTTAGTCAGCGAGTTTCTTTTTTATTTCGACTCGCTGGAAATCGTGCCTCCCGACCACTCCTTTTTTTCTCCCCTTTTGAGTCCCCCCTTGAACAGTGACCTAGGTCGGAGGTAGCAGGTGAAAAGAACTTTTTTTCGAAATTTTAAGTCCCCTTGACTAGTGCAGCAATCACCACACCAACCCCACCCCCCCCCCCCCCCCCCCCCCCCCCCCCCCCCCCCCCCCACCCCCCCCCCCCCCCCCCCCACCCCCCCCCCCCCCCCCCCCCCCCCCCCCCCCCCCCCCCCCCCCCCCCCCCCCCCCCCCCCCCCACCCCCCCCCCCCCCCCCCCCCCCCCCCCCCCCCCCCCCCCCCCACCCCTTGGCCCCCTCCCCCCCCCTTTCCACCCCGATCCCCGACTGCAAGATTCCCCTCTCTGAATCCTTTTCCCGCCAACGCCCCGCAGTCTTTCCCTTTCGCTAAGCTCCCGCATGTTTTTTTTTTTTTTTTTTTTTTTTAATCGAGAATTCCTTATTGTCGCGGCTTTTTTTTTTTTTTCGACGCACAACATAGAGAACCCCCGTAGGCGCTTGAAGGCTTCCGGCTCCATCTCCAATCTCTTTGCTTTCATACAGAGACTGAGTACCCTTCCTACTCCTTTTGCCTTCCCCCCCTCTTTTGGACTTATCGCCCCTGATAGCTTCTAGCCAGGTTTTCCCCTCGAAACCTTTACTGATCCCCCCCTTTCCCATTTTTGCCCGACTCGTGATGGCTAACCCCTTAGCCTGTTTCTATCTTCTTCGAACCACCGCACCCCCCTCCCTTTTTCCAACAGCCTGCGTCTTTTTTCTTTTGCCCCGTCTATTGGCTGCTCATGGCCCTTGTTTTTCAGTTGAATTTCCCCGAACCGATAGTTCCCCTCACTATGTTCTGTCTGGACTCTTACCCCTTAGCTTTTTCTTTTAGCTCTAGTTTACGCTGGCCGAATCCTGTCTTCCCGGACATCTTCCTCTTCCCCCCCCCCCCCAAATGTTTTTTTGCCAGTTCTCCTCTCCTGTTCCCGTCAGATAGCTCCCCCTCTGCCATAATCCCCCCCCCCCATTCCCTTTTCACTTCGACATATGATCAGCGCGTTCGATTTTTCCTCTTTCAGTTTTTCTTTCTCTTGAACGCGCACCTGATCAGAGGCGCTTTGACATATGTCCCTTGACCTTAAGCGCAATATTTTATTTTTTTGCGTTTCTGAGAGTGAATTTTTCTCTCTTCCACAAGTAGATAATGAGCATTTCTTCCTGGTCTTTCCTTTCAAATAACTAGACTAATCTCCACCCGTGCTGACGACCCTCCCGGTTTCTCAACCAATGTTTTCCCTTTTTTTGTTTTTTTTCTCCTCTCCCCTTCGAGAATACGACGGAATTTTTCCCCCCCCCGCCGCAAGACCCCCTCTCTTCCCATCCTCAGCAGGTGTGTGGCCTTTCTTTTTCCTGGATGTGGTTTGAGAAGTCTCTCTCGTTCTGCTTCAATATCTTTTCCCTTCCCTGGCGCCAACATACATCGTGTGCTTAGGTTTTTTAGACAAACATGTCCTCCTGGACTCCCACTTTCCGGTCGCATAGCGCTCGCTTTTATTATGCATCAGTTCCCTTTCCCTTCATTCCCCCCCCCCAGATATTCATGAACACGCCGATCGCCAACGTGTCCTCCTGTAATGCTATCCTCAAGCTGAAAGTGCCATCCCTTCCTCTTTGTTTTCCTTTTTCTTTTCCCACTGGACCCCATCGAGACCCAGGATGAAACTCCACCCCCTTACGTCGAATCCCCTGCCCTACTCTTTTGAAGGGACGCCCCATGCTCTCCCTTTCGAAATTCCCCCAGCTGGTTGCAAAATCTCCACCTTACTGCCTTTTTCCGTGCGCCCGGCCGTGATACTTTTTGAAACAACATTAAGTTTTTTCCCCCTTATTCTTCCGCCAGTAGACAGAACCAATATCCATTCTTACTTTTTGTGAAATTTTTCCGGCAACCTTCCACATTTTTTTGCCTCTGCCTGCTATCCCTCCCCCCCTCATAAAGCTCATCCTGCAAGCGAATTTCCCCATACGACGCAAACAGGCATTCCCCTTCGTTTTGTTGTTGAAGCTTTAATTTACAGAACCTTGCCCTTCCTCCTCTCTTTGCAATCCGACAAGGCCATTAAGCAATACTCAGTCCTTTCCTTGACTCATTCCTTTCCCTTTCCCTTATGGCATATAGGAGAATAGAACCCCTTCTAAACTCCAGCCCATCAGCGCCGCCCCCTTTTAGCGCCACGGGATTCTGGGTCACGACCTGAATCGATCTATTGCGCGTCCTTTGGATCTTTAGTTACCCTTTGCGGGTACATCGGTTTCTTTTTTCCATGTAACCATATCTTAAGACCTCTCTACCATTTTTTATACTTCTTTGGGTCTTGTGCGTTGCTTTTTGTTCCAAAATGAACAAGGGCAACTATTGCCCCTGGTTTCCCCAATGATGTTTCCCTTCCCCAATCGTCTCTTGTCAAAGCCTGATGCTGCCTTCTTCTTGCTTCTCCGCGCCGCACTTCCTCCACTGGCCCTTGTCGTTTGACGGTTCTGTAAATGTTTTTTTCTATGGAGGCCCTTTTAAACAGAGTTTATAGTCTTTGAGCTCTTTCCCGTGCCGTTCACGTTTATTATTTTGTGAACACCTTTCTCTTCCTCTCCTGATGCGAGTGCGATTCTGTCCCTACAAACCTTAGCCCTCTCTTCTCCCACTTGGGTTAGAAGAATCTTTTTCTATCAACACCAAGTTTTTCTTCCCTCTCCCACCCACACTTAGTTTCACTCGTAACATTGGTTGGATCGAACTGATTTTTTTTATTACCTTTCTTTCTGTAACGTCAGGCTTTTTCCCTCTCTTCCCTGTCTCTTCGACCTTTTCCCGGTCCCCATGCCCATGTCCCCATTAGTGCTCCTAGGCCAGTGCACCCCCACCCTCCTTTGGAATTTTCTTTTACGCCTATTCTTTTTCTTTCGCGGTAGAGAAAACTGGCTTTCCCCTCACTCTCCTTTAGTCATACTGATTATGGCCCTTTTGGAATCGATCGATCCCTCCCTTCCGCTGTTTTCAATCAAGTTAAAATCTTGGGGGATGTTCTTTTCAGTAAGAAGATACCCCGTTTCTCTCAGATAGCCGAATAGAATGAACCCCCCCCCAAAGATTTTCTTCTTCTCCTATTCCTGCTTACGGTCGCTTTTTTTGAGTGTATTACGCGTTTGACCCCTTTTCGTCCTTTAGCACTTTTCAAGGTGCTGACCAGGCCTTAACCTTAGACCCGCCATTCGCCTTCTTTTTCCTCCCCCCGGCGATAGCGTGGGTAGGCAGCTTTTTCTCAGCCATCCTTAGTATACTTTTTTTTTTTACCTTTTCCTTTCCTTCCCAGTATCTGACGATAGTTACAAGAAAGTCGCACCGTTTAGATTCCCCACGGTGCGCGCGTTTTTTCTTTTTCTCCGATCGAACGTAAGCCGCTCTTTCTAGTTATTTCACTTTTCTATCGACTTCCCTTTCCGCTTGCTTGCTGGCCTATGAATCGCGATTTCAGTTCGCGCCGTTAGATAGCAATTGCTCATGTTACTACCCAAGAATCCGGCCCTCTCTTCTCGCTGACGATTTTTCTGCGCCTCCCCTTACCTCTTTTTTTTTCTTCCTCTTCATTTCCCTCTTTTGTGGCTGACTGTTTTTCTGCCTACACCCCACCTCAACAGTCCCCCCCCCGGGTTAAAAATTGTTTTTTTTTTTTTTTTCGAGTAGTTTATGCTGTGAATATGAGGTTTTGTAGTATCGCCCCAACCCGGGACTCCAAAATGGCCGGAAATTTCAGTCCCCCTTTTTTCAACGCTGCCACTGATTTTTTCTTTTAGCAGAATTCCGAATTCTTGGGTTGGCATTTCCCATCTTTCAGACGAGTCCTGCACTCTCACTTCCTTAGCCGGCACAACGTTTTCGCGATAATGTCGCTTTTGCAAAGCCCGTCGAGTCATGCACACCGAAGTCTCAGTGGTCTCCTGGCTTTTTTTTTTGATCGTGTCCCCCCTTGATACCGCCGCCAGCGTGACTCTTTTTGACTTATATAGGTAGTTTTCCGCCCCCCCCCAACCCCCCCAGACCCTTCACCTTCCCCCCCGGTCTTCCCTGATTTCGAAGAAGATGCCCTGTTTTTGACTCCCTTCCCCCCCCCTGATCCGTAACCTTTTTTTTTCGAACAATCAGCGAATGAGGAGACTTTGCTGTTTTTCCCCCCACCCCTATTGCGAGATTCGCCTTGTGGGAAATAGTCTTTCTTCCTCGGCCCCGCCAGGATCAACCCTCAGATCTCCTCCCTAATATGCACCTTTGGTCTTGATTCTCTCCGTGATCGAAGACCCAACCCAGACTTACACATCGAACCGTGTTCTACTGCGCTTCCGGTTCTGCATCGATAGCCCCCTCAAGGTACAGGTTCTACGTGATAAGAAAGTGTTTTCTTTTTCTGATTCCCAACTGGCTGCCCACATTTCCCCCCCTTTACGAATTTATAGTAGAGACACTCCTCTATTATCCAATGTGTAGGGCTTCCCTTTCCCTGGGCGCTGTGGCTTTTTAAGCGCCCCCCCCCCCCCCCCCCCCCCCCCCCCCCCCCCCCCCCCCCCCCCCCCCCCCCCACCCCCCACAAACCCCCCCCCCCCCCACATGCTCTCTTTGATCACCTTTCTTCCTTCCTAATTTCCATGGCATTAAAGTAAAAGCCAACATGACTTCTTCTTGTTTGTGAAAGAGTATAACTCGCCAAGCGTTTTGATATCACCAGCTCCTCCCTCTGCTCATAACTAAGGATGTATTTCCAGATCCTTCAACTCTGCTTCCCCCCGAATGCATCGAAGAGCATTCTCACGAGCTTTACTCGACGTGGAAAGTCGTCTGATAGCATCAGCCTACAATGTTTTTCTTGCCGACAATTACCCCCGCGAGCGATTTCCCCTTCTTCTTGTCGTATATAGTTTCTCTTGAGAGCAGATACTCCTTTTCGTGACCGAATTTTGCGTCCTGTCAACTTGCTTGTGCACATGGCCAAAGCCCCCCGTTTTTCCTAGCACCTCAACAACAATTTTTCCCCTAGACACTTCCGGATAATGACATGCGTCCATTTCAACGCAGCTTTCTGGCCGTCTGATGGCAGTTCTAGTCTCCAAAAGCTCAGACCCCCAAAGACGTTTTGCCCCCCCCCTCATCCCCGCGAACGCTTGCCCCCCCCACTTTCTCCCGGTAATGGAATGTTTTTTTTCAGCCTGTTTGCATACGGTTAATTTCCCACCACACGAGAATCATTTCCCTTAGGCGAATTACGTGAAGGAGATATCATCCTGGTTGTTGTTTTTCTTTTTTCTTTGTGTTTTTTTGTTTCTACTTCTTTTTTTTTTTTGTTTGTGGTTTGTTTGTTGTTGGCTTTTTTTTGGGTTGAGTGTGGTTTTTTTGTGTTTTTTGTCTGTCTTTTTGGTTTTTTTTTCTTTTTTTTTTTTTTTTTTTTCTTTTTTTTTTTTTTTTTTTTTTTTTTTTTTTTTTTTTTTCCTGATTTCTTTCAGCCCGGTGGCGCCGGTATCTTTCGGAACACTCTGCACTTCTTGCCCACCTTCTAATCCACCCTTTTAGCCCCTTTTGGATGTTTTTCGCGTCGCAGCGTGATTTGTGTTTTTTGGTTCGTGTCAGCATGTGCTTTTTTTACCCCCAGTCGGTAATCCACTCGTTTTTCCCCTAATCCAAAATTGCCCGAGGCCCCTGCATGTATTGTCCCCCCTGGTCCCCCCCTACCTTACCCCAACTTGACTATCCCCCCCCGACATACACGAATTCTTTACCCCGTGTTTTCGCCCCCTGCACAAGCTCTGTTTAGTTGCCCCCCCCCCGTACTGCCGTTATTGCCTAAGTGTTTGCTTAGGGCCTCGCAACTTCTTGCAGTCGTCAGATTGTTTCTTTTTTCAGCATCCCCCCTGCTCTTGAACATCGGTTCCTCCCCGCCCATGAGTGATGATGATTTTTTTTGAATTCTCTTTCCTTTTTCGTAAACATCGAGAACACTTTAGTCTCCTTACTCTTTCCTTTTCTTTTCATAAGGCTCTCCGTCCCTTCCTTTCCCCGCCTTCTCCCAGTCGCCACATAGAGAGAAGGTAGAGCCCCTATTTTGACTATCCAGATTATATTTCCTTTTGGTATGAACCCCCATTTGCCTCCATTTTCGCATCATAAAATGCACAGATCCTTTCCCTCTTTTCGCCCTTAGAACCTACCCCACAACCTGCGTTCTGTTTTTTCGTGTCTTGCGGTGTGCCCCCCCCGGTATGCGTCGCTTCTCTCCTTTAGCGGCACGCCTTGTTTGCGACCCTTTGTCTTCGTGGAACATTAGGAATATTTCCGTAAGCCCCCCCTCTCTGTAGCAGTCGCCCGATGTTCAGCACTTTTTTAGTAGTTAACCCGCCTTTTTCCAAATTTCGCGCTCATGTTACCTTCTTTTCACTGATCTCCCTCTGTGTTGATTTGAGCGCGCTGACTAATGTCGACCCATTGTTTTCGCGTTAGTCGAACCCCCCCCTTATTTTCCCCCCCCAGCACACCCCCCCCCCCCCCCCCAGAAAAGGGCCTCGGTTCTGCTCGTCTGGCCGCGCTTCCGTTCCGGCCCCCTTACGCTTCTTCGCACGAAGAGCTCCCTTTTTCCCCTTTTTTTTTGCGCGCTGCGATCTCATTTCTTCCTTCCGTCACGGGCCCCGCGAAAGACACCATCTTTCCCCCACGCTCCGCGCGCCCGCTCGAGGTTGTGTCGGCCTGTTTCTTTCTGCGCGTGTTTGCGAAAAGCTTCCTCCGTCGCTTTTTTTACTTAATCTGCCTTTGCAACATCGAGCAGGTTTTCTCGAATTGGCCCTTTTTTTCAGAACTTCCAACCCCCCCAAAAATTCCGACCGATTTTTTCGCTTCCGCATCGCGAAATTCAGTTCCCTCACTTTCCCCCCAGACATCGGACTTTCTTCCTGATTCACACAACACTTTTTGATTTCTACGTTGTAAGAATGACCCAGCTCAGGCATCCCGCGCAATAATTCATCCCCTCAAGGCCCTGCCTCTTCGCGAGACCGGGCTTGCTGACCAAGACCCCTTTTTCTTGCGTCGAAGATCGTTTTTTCGGCTCCCCTCATCTCCAGTTTTGCTTCCGCCCTCGATTTGCCTTTCGACGTTTTTCCAAAATCTAAACGTAAGTCGCTGACACTGGCAAGCCGACGCGGTATTCGTGATTTTCACACCAGGATTCCTTTCGCACCAGTGTGACGCAAAGAACCCTGTACATTGTTTTCCTTTATTTCAAGCTCCTTGGCCGAGCTCGCCCCATGAATTCCCCTCCCCTTCACAGCTCTCCCCTGAGCGGAAGCCCCCCATCTCCCAACTGTGCTTTCTTTTTTTTTTTTTTTTTGTTCCCAGACGTTTTTTCCCTTGTTTCAGCAGAAAAGCGTTTTCCAAAGCGCATCCCCGACCAATAATCTCTCTTCCTCTCTACTCCGGAATCGAGGGATTTTCTTCCATTTTTCCCCTTTGCGATCTCCCCCCAGCCGCATACGAAAGACCCTTTCTTGGTTTCAGATTGGCGCAGTTTTTCTTGTTTTCCCCGCCAGTGTCTGCGTTGGACCAGTCTCAGTCTGACATCATCCGTTTTTTCTTTAAATACCGGCAAATTTTAAATTTCAGTCAGGGTCGTTGTTTTTTTCTTTTTTCTCCATGGTCATTGCCATTTCTACTCTTTCAGCCAGGAGCAAATCCCTCAATCTTCTTGTCACGAAGGTCCACCTCCTAGATCGCCCTCCCGATCTTTTAACTTTTGCTTTTTCTCATCCTACCGTTATTTCCCTTTTTTTTGGTCAAAATGCGACACCAATTTTTTACTTTCCCTTCGACCCCCGGCCACGTTATAACCTTCACCTCTTCTTGAAAGCAAGTCCCCCCCCCGACAGGTAATTCTTCGAGGGCCGTTACTTTTTTCCCTACGGCCCTTTATCTTCCCCCCGATCGCTGAGATTTTATCAAACCCTTTTTTTACTCGTGAATCTCACCCACACCCTTGCGCTCTGCAACTTGGTTGGCTTCGACATTTTCCCTTCATCTGCCGATTCGTCTGTCCCCTTCTTTAATATCGAGAATATACAATGTCCCCCTCGAATTCCCTGGCCCGCGGGGGTTTTTTCGTTTTTTTTTTTCAGGAACGTTGTCCAAATCCCTCCCCCTTGTTTTTCGCCTAAAGTTCGCCGGCAGTTTCGCCTCTTTTTTTAACCAATTCCGAAACTTCTTTCCCTGGTTCTTTCTTCATGTACCCACGTTTCCTTGAGCTCCCTCCTTTTTTTTTTTCCCGCCGCACTTTCTTTTTACCATTTGGCCGCCGATTTAGGCTTCTTTTTTCTCTGACCTTATTTTTTCCCCAAGACTGATCTTCTTACCTTTATCTTTTTTCGGTTGTCCCGGACCGCGTTTCTGCACTCGTCCACCGCGTCTTCTCCCAATAAACCTCTGCTTGAACAGCCCGCTTCAAGCCCCCGCTCTTTTCGACGCGGGCTTCCCCCCCCCCCCCCCCCCCCCCCCCATGTCGATGCCCCTTTCGCTCGACGGCGTCTTTTTTTTTCTGTACAATCATTTATATTTTTTGGCCTTGATCTTTTGCGCTTCCCTTCTCCGTCCAAAAGCGCACAGCGCTTTTCCTTGCCGTTCCTTTCTGGACGGCATTTCCGGTTTCATCGATCCCCGCTGCAGAGCGACCCAACTTTTCGATTCCCAGCCCCCGACGACCATTTTTTTTTTTGTTCATGATCGCCGACGTTGTTACGTCCCTTGCGCTCCTGCATGGAAAGTCTACCCCCCTTTCGAACGTACCTCTCTATCTCTTTGTGACCTCATATGGTTCTTCTCGAGCAATTTTTTTTTTTGCCATTTCGCAACGTCGTGTAACCCCGCCTCCCCCCTCTCTTTCCTAATAATCCTTTTGTTTTGTTTGGAGTTTCCCCGCTGTTATTGTCGGTTTTAGTTTTCAACTTTCCCTGTCGGAATTCCCCCCCATAACTGGAAATAGCGATTCCCGCTCATTTTTCAGTTGCCTCTTTTTTCTTAGCTTCCGGAATCGCTTGTGTCTTCTTTTCCCCTTTCCCAGTCGCCAAGTGCTCACGTTCCCCTTATCTCTTCCTTTTCAAACAGTCTCGATCCTGCGCCCGCCCCTCGATATGAAAGGATTTTTTCTTTTAGACTGTCTCAGTTGGTATACCTCCTCATTAGGAGAATGATCCCCCTTAACAAATAGTCCCCCCTTCCTTCCCCTTCGTGAATCCGGCTGTGCGTCCTCATAGGCTTCGTACTCGAGCCTCATTCCCTCTGCAACCACCTGACTAACCCCCCCTGTTTTCTTTTTTGGAACTCTTTTCCCTCAGCGCAATTCTCTCCGGTAATTACAAGCTCCTTCCCTCAAACGCGAAATGTGCGAAGCGGCGGGTAGATTCCCCCAAATTATTGTCCTGACCTTTTTTTTTTTAAGGGACAGCGAATCGTTCCCCCCTTTTCAAGTCGCAACCTCCCCCTTAGATCCCCGCTCCGAATATAACTTTTTCGCCCCCCCTCCTCGTTCCTTGTATCTCAACCCACCCCTCTCTTTTCCCCTAGGCAAGCTTTCCCATGCTTTTCGATTCTTCCCTTTCTTCGACGCCGAACCATTCCCCATTCCACTATCGCATTTCTTTTTTTGAGTTTTTTTTGCAGGTCCTTTCCTACCGTCTGACTTATCGCTTTTCCGAGACAAGAATGCCACCAATCTTTCTTATTTGCATGTCTCGCTCCTTCCTTCCTCTTCCAGCGGCGAGCACCTTGAACCGCCCGAGTTTCCCCTTTGCTACCTTTCCCCCCCCTTTTTCTTCAGTCCCTCTCAGCCAAATCCCCCGGTCGCTTCCGACCGTGTTGGTTGAAAATTGCGTTCCCAACCTGGTTTTCTTTTAACTCTTTTTCCTGCAGGATCATACCGCCTCGTCCCCGATTTCCTTGACTTACCACGAAGAGAACTACCCCACCGTTCCCCTCTGCTTCATTTTTCTCCCCCCCCCCCCCCCCCCCACCTCGAGAGTGATAAGCTTTCCTCCGGTCTTTTTTCCCGAGCGGTCGAAGCCCTTCTTTCCATTTATAGCGAAGAACTTTTCCCCCTTCCCACCGCTTGCGTCATTTTCCAGCCCCTCTTTCTTGCGAGATCGGACGTTCCAGCAAAGAAACCAAGATAACCCTTTTCCTATTTGATGCTTTTTTTGCCTTCTTCCCATTCGTGACAACTCCCCTTTTTCCCAGCCTGCATATGCGCCGTCTATGTTCCCGACCACTCTTTTAGACCCAAGCGCTTTTTTTTCTGCCCGCCTCCTCTTCCCCCCTTTTTCTAGACAGAAGCCTCGATCCTTCCATACGCAAAGTCACAAAAGGTTATGCCCTCTGGCGATCACACATTTCATCACCGATTCTCAAAGTTTTGCCGGCTCCCCCCTGTTTTTTGGTCATGTCCTTATTTCCTCCTTTCCATTCCGAGACCCAACGCTTAAATTTCTCCCCGAAATTCACCTTCCCCTTGCTTCTGACAGAAATACTAGTTTCGTTTCTTTTTTACTGCCCAGCGGCGAGGTTCTTTCCCCCCTCTCCTTTTAACCCAGACCTTTATCCCGCGTTTACGATAGTGCGATTTTTGTCCGCCCGGTCGTGAGGTGATTTTTTCTTTGCGAGAGCCCCGCACTTGCCCGTCCCCTTTTTAAAGATTGTGCACTTTTTTTCCACACCCTTTACACCAAGCAAGCAATCTTGTCTGACGAACCTGGCGTCCCTCCCCCCCCCCCCCCCCCCATTTTTTCTTACTCCAGAATCGCTGCTATCCAAGTTTTTTTGAAATGCAAGCTTGGCTTTAACTCCTTGTTTCGTTTTTCTTAGAGTATGGGCCCCTTAACTTTTTCGACTGTTGCACAGAAGTTTTTCCTTTTTTTTTAGCAGCCCTTTCGACTTCCTTTCAAGATTCTGATCGATTAGGACTGGTTTCATTCAGAATTTCTTTTTCTCCCCCCTCTCACAAGGTTTTTTTTAGGATTTTTTTTCCTGTCGAGTCCTTTCAGTCTTTCTTTGTTCATAGATGACCCCCCCCCCTTCTTTAAATATTTCGCACCTTTGTCGAGCCTTCTCCATCCCTCAGCCTGATTTGAATT